>Ga0247771_1000158_pt1 | contig 25213 bp, 19 predicted proteins | sample UWRJL197509C6_FD_179948 | JGI IMG/M metagenome (GOLD analysis project Ga0247771, IMG submission 179948) | Plant litter microbial communities from Arlington Agricultural Research Station in Wisconsin, United States - UWRJ-L197-509C-6 | ecosystem: Environmental > Terrestrial > Plant litter >... | reverse complement strand
GGTCGCCACCGACTGCACGCGGCCCGCCGAGAGCTTCGGCATGACCTTCTTCCACAGCACGGGGCTGACCTCGTAGCCGTAGAGGCGGTCGAGGATGCGCCGGGTCTCCTGCGCGTCGACCAGGTCCTGGTCGAGGTCGCGCGGGTTGGCCGCCGCCGCGAGGATCGCGGGCTCGGTGATCTCGTGGAAGACCATCCGGCGGACCGGGATCTTCGGCTTGAGCGTGTCCAGCAGGTGCCACGCGATGGCTTCGCCCTCGCGGTCGCCGTCTGTCGCGAGGTAGAGCTCGTCGACGCCCTTGAGCAGTTCCTTCAGCTCCGCGACGGTCGACTTCTTGTCCGGCGTCACGACGTAGAGGGGCTCGAAGTCGTGGTCGACGTCCACCCCGAGGCGCGCCCACGGCTGACCCTTGTACTTCGCGGGCACGTCGGCGGCACCGCGAGGGAGGTCGCGGATGTGCCCCTTGGACGACTCCACGACGAAGTTGCTGCCGAGGTACGACGCGATCTTGCGCGCCTTGGCGGGCGACTCGACGATCACCAATCGGCGATTGCCGTCACCCGTAGCCCCGGAGCCGTTTTTCGTCCGTGTCGATCCAGCCACGCTGTCCCGCTCTCTTCCAAACCCTGTGCTTCGACCCGCCAGTGTGCACTGTCGACCAGCCCCGCTGGGCGGGCCTGGTGCGGACAGGGTGACACAACCGCCCTCTATCGCCCGTTGGGAGGACCCGGCGAACCGGTCGGCCAGTCCACTTCCGCCACCCCGTTCGGCGGCTCCCCGACCAGTTCCGCGAGCCTCGCGAGCCTGCGCCTGCCGATCACCCGGAGCACCGGTCGGCCGTCGGGTCCGGCCGCGAGCGTTGACGGCAATCCGGAGCTGATCAAGGCCGCACGCAGGGGTTCGTGCGTTTCCGGGGCCTCCGGGTCGAGCCCCAGCGCGTACGCCGAGTCGAGCCGTCCGCCCGACACCAAGGCCCAGAACCGGAGCACCGCCCCGTCCAGTTCGAACTCCGACGGCACCGCCTTGGCCGCGCCCCCGCGCAGCCACTCGGCGGCCAAACGGGTGAGATCCGCGCGAAACGCCGTGCGGACCAGCGCGCCGCTCTCCTCCACGGGTGCGATCTCGGCCACCACGCCCCGCCGGGCGCACTCGCCGGCGAGCGCGGAGGCCCGTCCCCGTGTCGCGACGACGACCGACACGCGGGCCGCCGTGCCCCGCCCGAAGCCCATCGCCTGGCCGGGCCCGCACAGCAGGCCCGCCAGGTCCCCAACCCCCGGTTGGCGCGCCTCGGCGGAGTAGAAGGACAGTTGCCCCACACGCGGAGCGTAGAACACCTGTTCGACCTCTGTCAGCTGCCGAACGCCGCGCGGGCGTTCACACCCGCGCGGCGCCGGACGCGGATCAGGAGGTCGGCGTGGAGGACGTCGACCCGGTCGCGCCGTCGATGGCCTTGCAGTTCGGGGCCTTCTTCTCGGCCTCGGCCAGGTTCGAGCGGACGAGGACGCCGTCGAAGTCCTCCCCGACCTTCGCCACGGCCTGCATGTCCGTCGCGACCTGCGTGAACGCGGCGGCGATCGACGCCGGGTCCTGCGGGTTCGCGGCCTCGACGCCGGTCTTGGCCTTGTCGAGAGCGGTCTTGAGCTGCCCGAAGATGTCCGCGGCGCTCCCGGCCAGCTTCTCGGAGTCCGGGTGCGGACCCTTCTTCAGGTCGTTGAGCTTCTTGATCGCGCCGTCCACGGCCGTGGAGCCCTCGCCGAGCCACGCGGCGAACTGCGTCTGCATCTTCGCCGGGTCGGTCTGGTCGAGCGTCGGCTCCGTGGAGAGCGTCTTGATGACGTCGAGGCTCGCGCCGCAGACCTGGTCGATCCACGCGACGGTCTCGTCGCCACCGGCGGCGGCCTTGGACGAGGACGTGCCGCTGCTGGTCGAGCCGGTGCCGGTGCCGGAGGCCGTGCCCGCGGTCTGGTTGCCGCACGCGGTCAGGGCAAGGACGGCGGTGGCGAAGACGCCGACCACGGCGAGGCGGTGCCTCATGAGTAACTCCCAGTTCAAATCGAGTCGAGCGGAGATGAGGGGGGAACCTACTCCCCCGCTGGTCCACTCGGATGCGGTTTTGCGCCGTTCGGCGTCTCGTGCCCGAATCGAGATCCGTGCTCAGGACGTGGTCGTGGGGGCGGCCGCGGGTTCGCGGAGCGCCTGGCACTTCGGCGCCTTCTCGGCGGCCGCCAGCAGTTCGGGGCTGGTCTGCAGGTCCTTCAGCGGCTCGGCGAACTCGGTGAGCTTCGCGATGGCTTCACCGGCGGCCTGGAGGCCGCCGCTGGGATCGGCCGCGTCGGCCTGTTCCACCTTCGCTTTCGCGTCGGTGAACACCTTCGTTACCCCGTCGTACGCGTCGGCCATCCTGGCGACCTGCTCGTCACCGCCCGCGACGGGCGAGGGCCCGACGGCCCGCAGGTCGGTGGCGGACTTCCCGAACGCGTCCGCGAGCTGCCCCATGTAGGCGCTCATGTCGGCCTTGAGCTTGGCCGGGTCGGTCGCGTCGAGCTTGGGCGGGGACTTGGCCATCGAGGTGAACCCGGACGCCGCCGCGCACACCTTGTCGACGTACGCGACCGCCGGGTCGGCGGCAGGCGCGGACGACGACGGGCCGGTCGCGCCACCGCCGCCCGACGTGCACCCGGCGACGAGCGCCGAGGCGGTGAGCAGCGCGGCGAGGCTGAGCCTCATGTCCAACAACTCCCTGGATCGGGTCGCGGTTACCCGTCCAGTGTGAACCGAAAGGGCGCGTCCGGGTCGGTGAAGACCCGAACGCGCCCCTCAGCGGTTCAGCGGCTCGCTACTGGGCGGCGCCGTTGGCCACCGTCTCCGCCGGGCTGTCCGAGATCGCGGTGCCGCGGCGCTTGGAGATCACGACGGCCGCCACGATGATCGCCACCGCGACGACGGCGATCGTCAGCCGGATGCCGGTGGAGGCGTCCGCGCCGATGGAGAACGTGATGATGGCGGGCGCGATGAGCACCGACACCAGGTTCATCACCTTGATCAGCGGGTTGATGGCCGGGCCCGCGGTGTCCTTGAACGGGTCGCCGACCGTGTCGCCGATGACCGTCGCGGCGTGGGCGTCGGAGCCCTTGCCACCGTGGTTGCCGTCCTCGACCAGCTTCTTCGCGTTGTCCCAGGCACCACCGGAGTTGGCCAGGAACACCGCCATCAGCGTGCCGGTCGCGATCGCACCGGCCAGGTAGCCCGCCAGCGGGCCGACGCCGAGGCCGAAGCCGACGGCGATCGGGGCCAGCACGGCGAGCAGACCGGGGGTGGCCAGCTCGCGCAGCGAGTCCTTGGTGCAGATGTCGACGACCTTGCCGTACTCGGGCTTCACCGAGTAGTCCATGATGCCGGGGTTCTCCCGGAACTGGCGGCGCACCTCGAACACGATGGCGCCCGCGGCCCTGGTCACGGCGTTGACCGCGAGACCGGAGAACATGAACACCACGGCCGAGCCGATGATCAGACCGACCAGCACGTTCGGCGTGAACGCGACGAAGTCGGCGTTGTCGAAGCCCGCCCCGACCTTGCCGAGCGACTGCGTGATCGCGTCCTTGTAGGAGCCGAACAGCGCCGTCGCGGCGAGCACGGCGGTCGCGATCGCGATGCCCTTGGTGATGGCCTTGGTGGTGTTGCCCACCGCGTCCAGCTCGGTGAGGATCTGCGCGGCCTCGCCGTCGACGTCGCCCGACATCTCGGCGATGCCCTGGGCGTTGTCGCTGACCGGGCCGAACGTGTCCATGGCGACGATGACGCCGACCGTGGTGAGCAGACCGCAGCCCGCCAGCGCCACGGCGAACAGCGCCACGACGACCGAACCGGACAGCAGGAACGCGCCGTACACGGCCGCGCCGATCACCAGCGCGGTGTAGACCGCCGACTCGAAACCGACCGAGATGCCGGACAGGATGACCGTCGCGGCGCCGGTCAGCGAGGTGCGGCCGACCTCCTTGACGGGCTTGTGCTCGGTGCCGGTGTAGTAGCCGGTCAGCCAGAGGATGACGCCCGCGAGCACGATGCCGATGATCACGGCGATGGCCGCGATCAGCGCCGGGTTGCCGCTGGTGCCCTTGATCTCGTCCGACACGCCGTCCAGGTTCGCGAACGAGCTGGGCAGGTAGGTGAACGCCGCCACGGTGCACAGCACCGCGGAGATCACCGCGGAGATGTAGAACGCGCGGTTGATCGCCGACAGGCCGTTCTCGCCGGTCCGCGCCTTGGTGGTGTAGACGCCGATGACGGCGGTGACGACACCGATGGCGGGGACGATCAGCGGGAACAGCAGGCCCTGCGCGCCGAACGCGGCGGTGCCGAGGATCAGCGAGGCGACGAGCATCACGGCGTAGGACTCGAAGAGGTCCGCGGCCATGCCCGCGCAGTCACCCACGTTGTCGCCGACGTTGTCGGCGATCGTGGCGGCGTTGCGCGGGTCGTCCTCGGGGATGCCCTGCTCCACCTTGCCGACCAGGTCGGCGCCGACGTCGGCGGCCTTGGTGAAGATGCCGCCGCCGACGCGCATGAACATGGCCAGCAGCGCCGCGCCGAACCCGAAGCCCTCGAGGACCTTCGGGGCCTGGCCCGCGTAGACCAGCACGACGACGGCCGCGCCGAACAGGCCGAGGCCGACGGTCATCATGCCGACGACGCCACCGGTGCGGAACGCGATCCGGGTCGCCTTCTCCCGTCCGCCCTCCTCCTTGGACGCGGCCGCGACGCGCACGTTCGCGCGGGTCGACAGCCACATGCCGAGGTAGCCGATGCTGGCCGAGAAGACCGCGCCGAAGATGAAGAACAGGGACCGGCCGATCCGCTCGTTCAGGTCGTCGGCCGGTAGCGCGAACAGCAGGACGAAAACGATCACCACGAAGGGTGCGAGCGTGCGGAACTGCCTGTTGAGGTAAGCCGCTGCGCCCTCTTGGACCGCCTTGGCGATTTCCTGCATCTTGGGGGTGCCCTGGCCCGCGGCCAGCACCTCCCTGAGCAGTACGTAGCCGACGGCAAGGGCTGCCAGGGCGACCACGGCGATCACGGCGACAACGCCGCGATCACCTCCGGAGAGTTCAAGGCCCTCCGCGAGGAATTGCCGGGACATCCGTCCTCCTGGTGAGTGTTCTGCCCAACAGGGGACCGCATCTCGTCGCGCCCTCGAACCGGCCAACCGCGCGTCAGCCCCGACACCACGTGATGCATCCCTCATTGGATGCGATTCGGCGGAGTCTATTCATAGGCCGCAACCCTGCAACGATCCGTCCCGATCCGTGCACACACCGTTATCTACGCAGGAAGCGGTGGTCGGTGCCCCGATGGTGCCAGAACTGTCGGTGCCGTGTGCGAAGCTGCCGACCGTGGCCGACCAGGGACGCCGACTGCTGGACCGGGTGCTCGCCGGAGTGCCCAGCGGGGAAACGCCGCTCACGCACGTCACCGATATGCCACGTCGCGCCGCTCGGTTGGCCCAGTGGCCGTCGTGGGCGGCCGAACCGGTGATCGACTCCGTGCGGGCGTGCGGGGTCGAACGACCGTGGCGGCACCAGGTCGAGGCGGCCGAGATCGCCTGGTCCGGGCGCAACGTGGTGCTGGCGACGGGCACGGCGTCCGGCAAGTCGCTGGCCTACCAGCTGCCGGTGCTGACGGCGTTGTCGACGGACCCGCGCGCCACCGCGCTGTACCTGTCGCCGACGAAGGCGCTCGGCGCGGACCAGCTGCGGTCCGTCGAGGGCTTGGCCGTGCCCGGCGTGCACGCGTCGTCGTTCGACGGCGACACGCCGATGGCCGAGCGCGACTGGGTCCGGGCGTACGCGAACTGGGTGTTCACGAACCCGGACATGCTGCACCGCGGCGTCCTGCCGAACCACACCCGGTGGATCCGGCTGTTCAAGCGGCTCAAGTACGTCGTGGTCGACGAGTGCCACTCCTACCGCGGGGTGTTCGGCTCGCACGTGGCACTGCTGCTGCGCCGCCTGCGGCGGATGGCGCGCAAGTACGGGGCGGACCCGGTGTTCGTGCTGGCGTCGGCGACGGTCACAAATCCCGCCGTCTCCGCGAGCAGGCTGCTGGGCGCCGAGTGCGCGGCCGTGACGGAGGACGGCTCCCCGCGCGCCGCCCGCACGGTGGCGCTGTGGGAACCGCCGCTGCTGGAGGACTTCGCGGGCGAGAACGGCGCGCCGGTCCGCCGCTCGGCGGGCGCCGAGACGTCCCGCATCCTGGCCGACCTGGTCGTGGAAGGCGCGCGGTCACTGGCTTTCGTGCGCTCCCGCGTCGGCGCGGAGCTGACGGCGATGGGCGCCCAGCGGATTCTGTCCGAAGTGGACGGTTCACTGCCGGGGCGGGTGGCCGCGTACCGCGGTGGTTACCTGCCGGAGGAGCGCAGGGCGTTGGAGCGCAAGCTGTCCAGCGGCGAACTGCTCGGCGTGGCGACGACGAACGCGCTGGAACTGGGCGTCGACATCGCGGGCCTGGACGCCGTGGTGGTGGCCGGTTTCCCCGGCACGCTGGCGTCGTTCTGGCAGCAGGCGGGCCGCGCGGGCCGCACCGGCGACAACGCGCTGGTCGTGTTCGTCGCCCGCGACGACCCGCTGGACACGTACCTGGTGCACAACCCGCCCGCGGTGTTCGACCGGCCGATCGAGGCGACGGTCCTCGACCCGACCAACCCGTACGTCCTGGCCCCGCACCTGGCGTGCGCGGCGGCGGAGCTACCCCTGACCGAGGAGGGCCTGGCGGACTTCGGCGGCGACGCGGCCCGCCCGGTGCTGGCGGACCTGGTGGAGCGCAAACTGCTGCGGCGCAGGCCGAACGGCTGGTACTGGGCGTCGCACGACCGCCCGCACGCCGACGTCGACATCCGCGGCTCCGGCGGCGACCAAGTCGTCGTGGTGGAAGCGGACTCCGGCCGGATGCTCGGCACCGTCGATCCGGGCGCGGCGCACCGCTCGGTCCACCAGGGAGCCGTGTACCTGCACCAGGGCGAGTCGTACCTCGTCGACGACCTGGACCTGGAGCAGGGGGTGGCGCTCGTGCACGCCGCCCGTCCGGACTGGTCGACGATGGCGCGCGAGACGGTCGACATCACCGTGGTCAGCACGCTGGAGCGGCGGGACTACGACGGCGTCTCGGTGTGCCTCGGCGAGGTGGAGGTGACGTCCCAGGTCGTCGGCTACCTGCGGCGGCTGCCGTCCGGCCAGGTGATCGACCAGGTGCCGTTGGACATGCCGGAGCAGGTGCTGCTCACCAGGGCCGTCTGGTACACGGTGTCGGAGGAGTTGTTGGCGTGCAGCGCACCGAGGGGCGCGGGTCTGGATCCCGCGCGCGTCCCCGGTGCGCTGCACGCCGCCGAACACGCGGCGATCGGCCTGCTACCGCTCTTCGCGACCTGTGACCGCTGGGACATCGGCGGTGTGTCGACCGCACTGCACGCGGACACCGGGGAGGCGACGGTGTTCGTGCACGACGGTCATCCAGGAGGGGCCGGATTCGCCGACCGCGGCTTCGCCGCTGTGATCCCCTGGTTGGTCGCTACTCGGGAAGCGATCGCTTCGTGTGCGTGTCCGGCTGGTTGCCCGTCCTGCGTTCAGTCGCCGAAGTGCGGGAACGGCAACGAACCGCTGGACAAAGCTGGTGGAATGGCCGTCCTGGGCACTGTTCTCGGGGTTGTCGGGGAGAGAACCAACAGCACCCAGGACGGCCAGCCTGTGGGTCAGCCCCGCTCCGCGGCGACGAGCCGCTGAGCGCCGGCCTCGAACAGCGAGGGCATCTGGATCGCCTCGACGAGCGCGTCCTGCACGATCCGCGACACCGGCAGGTTCCAGCCGCAGATCTGCGGCTTGACCCGCCAGTGCACGACACCGTGCTGGACCGGCGACGGCGGCAGGGCGATGTACTCGCCCTTGCCGTAGAGGCGGACGTCGTCGTGCGCGGCCAGGTCGGCGCGCAGTGCCTGGCCGGACTCGACCAGGAACATCCAGGCGCCCGCGGGGGTGGCGACGATCGGCACCGGCAGCCCGATGGTGCGCAGGGCCATCGCGGCCCGCCGCCCCAGGTCCGCGCCGACCTCGATCGCGTCGAACACGTGGCCCGTGGCACCGAGCACGCTGTACGACCGACCGGTCCACCACGCCGCGACCTGCTCCGGCTTCGTGCCGATGCGCTCCTGCCAGTCGCGGTGCACCGGCACCGGCCCGTCGGTGTCGACCCCGCCGCGACCGGCCCACTGGACCGAGCCGCTCTGCGAACCGGCCGGATAGGTGCCCGGCAGCACAGGCCACCCGTGCCACGCGAGGCCGACCGCCTCTGCCCGCAGCTCGATGCGGAAGGCCCCGCGCCAGCTATCCGACCACTCCATGCTCTGTCGCCTCCAACTCGTGAACACTGACACTGTGTCGGTGTTGTCAGACACCGTGTCGGTGCCGCTACTCCAATTAACGGCATGAGCCGCACCGGATGTAACTCCCCGTCGACAACTGGTCGGAATGGCACGGCGAACGAAGCCCGGCCACCGGGCGGCAGAACTGCCGACCGAACCCTGAGAGCCAGCTGAGAGCGACCAGACCCCGCATGTGAGTCCGCTCACCGTGGATGGATGACCGTTCACCGCGTCCACCCCCACTTCACCCTTCAGCCGGACCGGCCCGCGCACGAACGCTCAGCGGCCCGAACCCGGAAACGTCCCCTTCCACCGCCACGATCACCTCCCAACCGCTCACCGCACACCCGCCCAACCGCTCACCCATCCGCTCGACCACCCACCGCGCCCGGCCACAGGCCACAGCCACCCCATCGGGGAGGTGAGCGGCAGCAGCCAACGCGGCCAGATCAGCAGCCGCCCCCACCTCATGCCGCCGCACCACCACCCCACCCACCTGAAGACAAACAGCGACAACCCCAACCACCACCGCCATCCCCACAACCCCGAACACCGTCGCGGACCCCCGGTCATCCACCCCCGCTCCTCCCTTCACCACACCTCCCTTTGCATTGGTTCTCCCTCCACCACGCCTCCATCCGCGACTCCCGTCATCTCCCACACACGGCCTCCCTGTCCTGGCCGCCGGACCACCCGGTCCAGCCATCCCGCGACAGGACAAGCGACCAACAACCACCAGCCCCTTTCCCCCGCGACGGCACCTGCCCAGCCCCACGCCCAACAAACTGTTGGCCGCGGGTCCACACGCGCCTGCGACAGGACAGGCGGTCAACACCACTCAGCCGCCAGTCCGACCGGCGGCCCCCGATGGCAGCGACCACTCGGCCAACGCCTCACCAGGAACTCCGAACCGACATTGACCACCGGTCCACCTCCGCCCTGCGGCAAACCACGTTGCCTTCGGCCCACCGACAGCGACTTCAGCCGCGGTTGCTCAACAGCCATAGGGACAACAGCACCCACATGACTCCCACCTCGCACCGGATCACCGGGTGCGCCCGGCACAAAGTTGTTGACCACCGGTCAACAACTGCCCTACTGCAGGTCGGGTAGCCCACCGACGGCCACCACCATCGCCTTAGACCAGCAGCCACCTCGACGACAGCTGCACCTCGACGCAAGACTCCCGCCCCCTCCTGCCAGGAGGTTGACCAGCAGCCCACGCCTCGGCCGATGCCAGACAGCCGCAGGCGGGCCTGGAACGCGAACTGACCAACCGGCACCCCACCGCCCACTGCCACCACCCCTCGCCCGGTGCCCGCCGACACCCACTACCGGTGCCCGCCACTCACCACCCGCTGCTCGGTGCCCGCAGCCCAGCGCCCGCCACCCACCACCCGCCACCCACTGCTCGCGGCCCGGTGCTCGGCCCGGTCGGTGCTCGGCCCGGCGCTTGGTGCTTGGTGCTTGGTGCTTGGTGCTTGGTGCCAAGCACACACCGCCCACCGCTCGGTGCCCACCGCCAAGTGCCCACCGCCAAGTGCCCACCGCCAAGTGCCCACCGCCAAGTGCCCACCACCCACTGCCCGGTACCCGGTGCTCGGTGCCCGGTGCCCGCCAGCCAGTGGCCGGTACCCGCCGGCCCGTGGTCGGTGGTCGGTGGCCGGTGCCCGGTGCTCGGTGCCCGCCGCCTGGTGCCCGCCGGCCAGTGGCCGGGTACCGGCCGGTGCCCGGTGCTCGGTGCTCGCCGCCTAGTGCCCGGTGGCCGGTGCTCGGTGGCCGGTGCTCGGTGGCCGCCGCCTAGTGCTCGGTGCTCGGTGCGCCCGCTTCGCCTAGTCCTGCAGAGCGGTGTTGATCTTGGTTGGGTGTTCGTCTCTCTCTGTATGTCTTGTGCGTTCTCCTTTCCGGTGTAGACCGATCGAGCGGTTCGGGGTCAGGGGGTGGTTGGTTCGAGGACTGAGTAGGCCCTTGCTGTCAGGTGGAGGCCGGGGAGTGGGCTGGGGGCGGAGATTTCTACCTCTATGTCGTCGTTGTTGGTGTTGATCTTCACGGTGGCGTTGGTGGGGGCAATGGTGTGGGCCAGTGCGGTGGCGCGGTCCGGTTCGCCGCGGGCTACCAGGCGGGCGGCTTCGCGGGCCGCGTCGGTGCAGCGGAGGTGGTTGGCGACCGTTGTGATCGCTGCGGCGCACAGGGTGAGGACGAAGACCAAGGCGAAGATCGCGATGGCGGCTTCGACCGTGACCATTCCGCTGTCGTTCGGGGAGCGGCAGCGGCGGGGTGGGGTCATCCGGCCACCGCGAAGGCCTTCTGGACCAGGTCTCGGAGTAGTTGGGAGACGACGTCGCTGCTGAGCAGCATGTAGAGGGCGGTTGCCAGGGCCGCGGCGGCGAGGGTGCCGATCGCGTATTCGGCGGTGGTCATTCCGTCGTCGCCTTGGAGGGCTTCGCGGATGGGCTGGGGCACGGTAGGGCTCCTTCGGTTGGTCACCAGGTCGCGGTGAAACGGCCTGCCAGGCCGATGACGACCGGCAGGACTCCCAGGCAGAGGAACGCAGGGAGGAAACAGGCGGCGAGCGGGGCCGCCACCAGGACGGCCGCTCGTTGGGCTCGGGCCTCGGCTTGGTCGGCCACCTGGTCCCGGACGCGGGCGGCCAGGTTCGAGGCCAGCGTCGCCAAGGCGGCACCTGAGCGGGCGGTTCGGCGGGCTCCACGGGCCAGCGGTGCCGTCGTGTCGTTGGCCAGGGCTGGGGCCCACGCGGTTACCGGGTCCGCGCCCAAGGCGAGCAGGGCTCCTACCTGGCCGAGGGCGGTGGCCGCTGGAGGTGACAGGCCGTCGACGACGGCGTGGACGGCGCTCGCCACTGGCAGGCCGGTTCTGAGGCAGGCGGCCAGGAGGTCCCAGCTCGCGGCCACGGACAGCGGGTCATCGGTAGGCGGTGGGGTCGGTCGGGCCGGTTTGGGGTTCGGGGGGATGAGGCGGTGGAGCACCGGCGGTGGCGAGGGGAAGGTCAGCAGAGCCAGGGCCAGGAGGAAGAAGGTCATGGGCGGGCCGCCTGGTCGGTCAGCCTGGCGCTCCACAGCAGACCTGCGCAGACGAGCAGGGCGCCCAGGAGCAGGAGGGCTTGGCCCGCTGTGGTGGAGGTCAGGACGTGGAAGGGGTGAGCGCCACTCAGTTCACCGAGCGCGATGCCGAACAGGGGTAGGCCCGCCAGGACCGACGCGCTGGCTTGCGGGCCTGCCATGCGGGCCTTGAGCTGGCCCGCGAACGTGACGCGGCGTTCGAGGTCGCGGCGCACGGCGTCCAGGGTTTCGGCCAGGGGAACGCCGTGCTGGTCGGACAGTCGCCACGCGCGGGCCAAGGGGCCCAACGCCGAGGTGAGGTCGGGTTTCGCTCGGGACATGGTGTTCAGGGCCGTCGTGACGTCGCCGCCCAGGCGGGCGGTCGAGGCTATGCCGGTCAGGACGGTGGTGGCCGGTTCCTCGGCGTCCTGCGCGGCGCCCGCCGCTGCTGCGGCGGGGTGAGCGCCCGCTTTGAGTTCCGCGACGAAGGCCGCCAGCCCGTCGGCGATCGCGGAGGTGGCGGTGAGGCGGGATCGCTGGTTCGCGCGGGAACGGACGCCGCGCCAGATCACGGTGGTGACCATCGCGGTCGCCAGGAGTGCGACCGGGCCCGCCAGGAAGCCGACGACCACGCAGGTCGCGAGGACCAGCAGAGAACGGCGAGGGCGGGGCGAGTGGCGGGAGCGGGGTGGGCCCAGGGCGCGGAGTCGGCGGGTTGAGGTGGTGGCCGGGAGCAGGAGGAGGGCCGCGGCCAGGACGGCCAGGGGCACGGCGGGTGACTCGGACAGGGTCATGGCTGACTCACCTCGTTGGTCGGCGGGTCGGGTCGACAGGGCGTTCGGGGTGGCCGAGCAGGGATCGCAGGGCGGGCCAGGCCTGTTGGCGGCCGTGTTCGTGGTGCCAGGCGGTGCGGACCGTGAGGGTCGTGGCGGTGCGGTGGAAGACGGCGATCTCGGCCAGGCGTCTGGCGCCGTCCGGAGCGCGGCGCATGTGGAGGACGACCTGCACGGCGGCGGCCAACTGGCTGTGCAGGGCGGCGCGGTTGAGACCGCCAAGGGCGGCCAGTGCTTCCAGGCGGGCGGGGACCTCGGTCGGGGAGTTGGCGTGCAGGGTGCCCGCGCCGCCGTCGTGGCCGGTGTTGAGCGTGGCGAGCAGGTCGCAGACCTCGGCTCCGCGGACCTCGCCGACGACGATGCGGTCGGGGCGCATGCGGAGGGCTTGGCGGACCAGTTCGCGGACGGGAACCTCGCCCGCGCCCTCGATGTTGGCCGGGCGGGCGATCAGGCGGATCACCTGCGGGTGGTTCGGCTGGAGTTCGCCCGCGTCCTCGACGCAGAGGACGCGTTCGGTGTGCGGGACGCAGCCGAGCAGGGCGGCCAGGAGGGTCGTCTTGCCCGAGCCGGTTCCGCCGACGACGAGGAAGGCGAGTCTGGTGTGGACGATGTCGCGGAGCAGGGCGGCGGTCGGGGCGTCGAAGGTGCCGCGGGCTTGGAGTTCGTCGAGGTCGTGGACCGCTGGGCGGAGGACGCGCAGGGACAGGCAGGTGCCGGAGGCGGCGATCGGCGGGAGGACGGCGTGCAGGCGGATCCGACCTGACGGGCCGGAACCGGGGAGCCAGCCGTCGACGTGCGGAACGGCTTCGTCGAGGCGACGGCCCGCGGCGACCGCCAGCCGTTGAGCGAGCCTGCGGACGGCGGCCTCGTCGGGGAACGTGATCGCGGTGCGGCGCAAGCCTTGTGCGCCGTCGGCCCACACCTCGGTGGGGCCGGTGACGAGGACGTCCGTGGTGTCGGGGTCGGCGAGCAGCGGATCCAACGGGCCCGCGCCGACGAACTCCTGGCGCAGCAAGGTCAAGGCGGACAGGACTTCCGCGTCGCCAAGGACACCACCCGCTTCCTCGCGGACGGCTTCGGCGACGGCCGCCGGGGTCAACTCCGCTCGGCCAACGGCCAGACGGCGGCGGACGCGTTCGACGAGGTCTGCGGTCATGGGGGGTCCTCGGGTTTAGGGCCGGTCGGGCGGGACGGGTGGCCGCCCGACCGGCGGGGAGGTCGACGGATCGCGGCGACGGTCGGGGGCGTCGGGCGCGATGTCGACTTGGTCTGGGTGGAGCTGGGGAAGGCCAGGGACGGCTCAGGAAGTGCGGGCCGCGGTGGAGGGCTGACGGAATGTGGGCGGAGTGAGGGGATCTGTGGCGGGCAGGCCGAAGAGGACGGAGAAGAGGACGGATGGGTGGGAAGCACCAGAGGGCTGGGAGTGAGGGGCCGGGTCCGCCGATGGATCTCGTTGGGGAGGTCGAGGCGGATGCGGGATGCGGGAGATGCGGGGGCGAATGGAGCGGAGGCCGGATTCGTTGGGGGGCTTGAAGGTCTAAGGCCCGCAGAGGGAAAGCGAGACCGGTCGGCAGGCAGGAGGGGGTGAGAGCTGTGTCGGATGGAGGGAGGTGGGCTGGGTGAGCAGGTGCGGCGGCGGGTGGAAGTGGACGGCTGGAGAAGGAGAAGGGGCTGGGACTGGGGCGGTTGAGCGGACAGGGCTGTAGCGGAGTCGCGACTGAGCTTGGGGTTGGTAAGTCGCTCGGGGGTCGGCGGGATGGCCCTGGGGTGGCAGTTGAGCCAGGCGGGCGGATGAGAAGTGGCGGCAGGTGGATGGGCCGGCGGTAAGTGCGAAAGCTGCCTGGGAACTGTGTGCGGCAAGCGAGCAGGGCGATGGGAGCGAGCGAAAGAAGAAGACGGGTGAAGGGAGCGGCCAGGTTCGGGAGCAGCCAGGTCAGGGCAGGCAGGCAGGTCAGGGCTGGCAGGTCAGGGCAGGCAGGCAGGTCAGGGCTGGCTGGCTGGCTGGCTGGCTGGCTGGAGACTGGCCGGTTGAGCAAGTCGCAGATGAGGGCAAGTCAGAGGAGTGGGTGGTGGCTGAGGGGATCCAGCTGGCTGCGGGGAGATGGATGAGGGTCGGCCGGTTCTGGGTGTGGATGGCTGACTACGGCCAGCCAGGTGAGTGGGGGGGGGGCAGGTGGCGTGTAAGGCGGTGAGGATGGTTTTTGCGGTTTTGGCCAGTGGGCCTCTGGTGTTGTGGGGGAAGTTGCCTCGGTCCAGGGCTGTTGCCAGGCCTGGTTCTGGACGCATGGTGGTGAGCAGGGGGAGGCCCAAGGCCGTGGCTATTTCCTTGGGGTGCAGGCCTGTCGGGCCCGGGGTGCGGACTACTAGAGCGATGGTCACGCCTCGTTCGGTGATGTGGTGGGCCACGCGTTTGGCCGCCACGCCCGCGCGGACTTCCGCTGGGACCACCAGGACGGCCAGGTCGGCTCGGTCGAGTGCTGCCCGTGCGGCGTCGGTGAGGTGGCGTGGGAGGTCGCAGATGACTGTTTCGCCTGCCCTGCGGCCTGCTTCGACCACGGCTGCCACGGCGTCCGGTTCTGGGCCGTGGCCTTCTCTTGCGCAGGAGAGGACGGTGAGGCGGCCGTGTTTCGCGGTTCGGCCGGGGAGGGCGGCGTGCAGTGCCGAGGCGGCTACTCGGCCGCCGGTGAGGTGGAGTTCGGGCCAGCGAGGGCCCTCGGTGGCCTCGGTGCCCAGGGTCAGGTCCAGGCCGCCGCCCAACGGGTCGCAGTCGATGAGGAGGCCTTGACTGCCTGAGGTGAGGACGGCTTGGCCTACAGCCGCGGCCAGGACTGAGGCGCCCGCGCCTCCACGGCCGCCCAGGAGCACCACGACTCGGCCGTCGGTGCTGGGTGGGCCTTCGGCGAGGTCGGCCAGTGCGCCCGCCAGCCAGTGTTCGGCGGCGGGGAGTTCGACCACGCGGTCCAGGCCCAGGGCGACCGCTGTCGGCCACACGGCGGGCGACGGGGTTCCGGTGCTGACCAGGTAGACGCCCGTGCGGCGCGGGAGGTCGAGGAGGCCGCACTCGAAGGCGCCCCACTCGTCCAGCAGGACCGCCGGGGCGGTCTTCCACCTGGTGCGCAAGGCCGCCGCGTCCGGGACGCGGTCCAGTTCGCAGCCCGCCGCCGCTGCCAGGCGGAGCAGGTCGTCCAGCAGCAGTTCGTCGCCGACCAGGGCCACGGGTCGATTCGCTTCCACTTCGGCTCACCTCCCTGTCGACTCGTTCGGACCGGTCCTGGTCCGCGGTCAACGGTCGGCTGTCGTGAGGAAAGCCACAAGCGAGCAAGATCGAGATGGGGACAACCGGTGGGGTTGTGGACAACTCGGAGCGCGAAATCCGGCTTTGTCGGTGCCGTGCGAGAGGCTGGGGGGTTGGGCCTCGAACGCCGCGAGCAGAACGCGGGAAGGGCCGGGAAACCGGCCCGCCACCTGACCCCGGACATGGGACGACCCCCGCCAGGGGGGAGGGACGGGGGTCGTCGGTGGTTCAGTCCCGGGGGGTCGGACTGAACCGGTCCGGTAGAACCGGACCGCACCACTGTATCCCCAGAACCTTGACCGGTGCTCGTCTTCCGTTGGAGGACACGAGGAATTTCCGTCGTCCGGCGCACAGCACTTTCGTCAACGAGCGAAACGCCCTCCGGGAACGCACCCCCTAAACTGGCGGCGTGACCGATCCCGGCAGCGGCGAAGCCCCCGCACAAGGCACCCGAGTCGCCGCGTTCTTCGACCTGGACAAGACGGTCATCGCCAAGTCGAGCACGTTGGCGTTCAGCCGCCCGTTCTTCCAAGAAGGTCTGATCAACCGGCGCGCTGTGCTCAAGAGCGCCTACGCGCAGTTCGTGTTCATGCTCGCGGGCGCGGACGCGGACCAGATGGACAGGATGCGGTCGCACATCACCGCGCTCTGCGAGGGGTGGGACGTCGAGCAGATCAGGTCGATCGTCGCCGAGACCCTGCACGACATCGTGGATCCCCTGGTCTACAAGGAAGCCACCCAGCTGATCACCGACCACAAGACCGAGGGCCACGACGTGGTCGTCGTGTCGGCGTCCGGCGAGGAACTGGTGGCGCCGATCTCCGACATGGTCGGGGCGACGCACAGCGTCGGCACCCGGATGGTCGTCGCCGACGGCCGCTACTCCGGTGAGATCGACTTCTACTGCGCGGGCGAGAACAAGGCCATCGCCGTCAAGCAGCTCGCGCAGCAGCACGGCTACGACCTCGAGGACTGCTTCGCGTACTCGGATTCCGTCACGGACCTGCCGCTGCTGGAGGCCGTCGGTCACCCGACGGTGGTGAACCCGGACCGCGCCCTGCGCAAGGTCGCCGCGCAGCGCGGGTGGCCCGTCCTCACGTTCTCCGACCCGGTGTCGCTCCGCGCGCGGATCCCCACGCCGTCGGGCACGGCCGTCGCGGTCACCGCGATCGGGCTCGGCGCGGCCGCGGCGGCGGGCGTCGCCTGGTACGGGATGCGGCGGCGCAGGCGTAGCTGACCGCCGGGAATCGGGTGGGTGACGCCCTCCGCCCGATCAGCGGTACCGGTGGCGGAAACCCCTGAGGATAACCAACTTTCGCTACTGACCGTGGCTTGACCGGTGCACCCTTCCGAGGCCTTGCTGTGACGCGGCACACGGTCTACAAATGGAGGTGCGGACCTCGGGTCGGCCAGGGACGAAGCGGAAGAGAAGCGGCGTTCACCCCGGCAGGGCTCCGTGCACGGACTTCGAGCACCCACGCGCAGCACGCCGCGGGAGGCTTGCCGTCAAGGGCCTGCGTACTGGGACGCCGGACGCCGAGGCCATGTTGATACGGCACGAGTTGCACGCTTGGTAACTCGAAGGCCCGTGCTGTTGGCGGGGACCCCGCACGAAAGTGCCGGGGTCCCCGCCCTTTTTCGTCCGGCCCGATTCCCCAGGACGCGGCAAGACACCCACCCGTTGACCGGCTCGCACGTCGTGAGTAACTTGCGAATATGTCCGGATAGTTGTGGGAAACACGCCTGGGGAGGCTCTCGTGGGCCGGGTCGGACATCCGTTGGCCGCCGTCGTGCTGGTCACGACCGCGCTGTGCGTTCCGCTCTCCGCGACCGCGGCGCCGGATTCCACGTCACCGCAGAACGTCTCCACGCTCGTCCGCGGCATGTCGTTGGAGGAAAAGGTCGGTCAGCTGTTCGTGACCTACCTGAACGGGCAGTCACCCGACGAGGTGAACCCGGTCAACAAGGCGAACTTCGGCGTCGACACCCCGGCGCAGGTGGTGGCGAAGTTCCACCCCGGCGGGGTCATCTACTTCAACAACTCCACGCGCGACAACATCGACACCCCGCAGCAGGTCGCCACCCTCTCGAACGGTTTGCAGCGCGCCGCGATGGGCTCGGGGAGCCGCGTTCCGCTGTCGATCTCCACCGACCAGGAAATGGGCATCGTCACCCGCATCGGCGCTCCGGCCACGCAGTTCCCCGGCAACATGGCGCTGGGCGCGGGCCGGTCGACGGCGGACGCCCAGAAGGCCGCCACGATCACCGCGAACGAGCTGCGCGCCATGGGGATCACCCAGGACTTCGCGCCGGACGCGGACGTGAACTCGAACCCGGTGAACCCGGTCATCGGCGTGCGCTCCTACTCCAGCGATCCCCGGCTGACCTCGGACATGGCGGCCGCCCAGGTGCGCGGCTACCAGCAGCGCTACCTCGCACGGGGCGCGGTGTCCGCGACGGCGAAGCACTTCCCCGGCCACGGCGACACGTCCGAGGACAGCCACACGAGCCTGCCGGTGGTGGACCGGACCGTGGAGCAGTGGCGGCAGGTCGACGCGCCACCGTTCCGCGCCGCCATCGCGGCGGGCATCGACTCGATCATGACCGCGCACATCCAGACCCCTCGGATCGACCCGTCCGGCGAGCCCGCGACGCTGTCCGCGCCCGTCGTCACGGGCCTGCTGCGCAACGAGTTGCACTACGACGGCGTGGTCATCACCGACTCGCTGGAGATGGAGGGCGTGCGCCAACTGCACTCGGACGCGGAGATCCCGGTGCTCGCCCTCAAGGCCGGCGTCGACCAGTTGCTGATGCCGGTCAACCTGGAACTGGCCATCACGAGCGTCGTCAACGCCGTGCGCAGCGGTGAGCTCACGGAACGCCGCATCGACCAGAGCGTGCTGCGGATCCTGCGGATGAAGCTCCTCCGCGGGATGCTCACCAGTCCCCTGGTCGACGTGAACGCGGTGGCCCGCACGGTCGGCACCCCGGCGAACCTGGCCACCGCCCAGCGGATCACCGACCGCACGACCACCGTGGTCCGCAACGCCGACGGCGTGCTGCCGCTGCGCTCGAAGCCGACGTCCGCGCTGGTCACCGGCTGGGGCGAGACCACGACCCGGCTGCTCGCCGACCGGCTGACCGCTCGCGGCACGGCCACCACCGCGCTCCCCACCGGCAGCGCCCCGACGGAGGCGCAGATCGCCGCGGCGGAACAGGCGGCCGCGGGCGCCGGGGTCGTCGTCCTGCTCACGAACTCGCTGAGCAAGCAGCCCGCGCAGCAGGCGTTGCTGGCCAGACTCCGGGCGACCGGGAAACCCGTGGTCGCGGTGGCCGTGCAGAACCCGTACGACGTCGGGTACGACGCGCCGACGTGGCTGGCCACCTTCTCCTACGGCCTCGGGTCGATGGAGTCGCTGGCCAAGGTGCTCTACGGCGAGGCGGGTCCGAAGGGGACGCTGCCGGTCGAGGTGCCTGGCCCGACGCGCTACCCGCTCGGCCACGGCGTCACCTGGTGAGGCGCAGGCTCCTGCTCCAGGCGGGCGCGCTGGCCGTGCCCGCGGTGGCGCTCGCCGACCGGCCCGCGGCGGCGTCCACGACGGTCACCACCGGCTCCGAGGCCTTGGCGCGGGACGGGTGGCGACGGCTTCGCGGGAAGAGGGTCGGCGTCCTCACCAACCCGACCGGCGTCCTGGTCGACCAGACCCACGTCGTCGACTCGATGGTCGCCGCGGGTGTCCGTCCGCGGGCGGTGTTCGGGCCCGAGCACGGTTTCCGCGGCACGGCCCAGGCGGGCGGTTCGGAGGGCGACTACGCCGACCCGCGCACCGGCCTGCCCGTCTACGACGCCTACGGCAAGAACGCCGCCCAGTTGGCCGCGTTGTTCCGCAAGGCCGACGTGGACACGGTCGTCTTCGACATCGCGGACGTCGGCGCGCGCTTCTACACCTACATCTGGTCCCTCTACACGGCGATGCAGGCCGCCGCCGCGACCGGCGCGGCGTTCCTCGTCCTCGACCGCCCGAACCCGGTCGGCGGCACGGCGAGGGGCCCGCAGCTCGACCCCGCGTACGCCACCGGTGTCGGCCGCAAGCCGATCGTCCAGCAGCACGGGATGACGGTCGGCGAGCTGGCCCGGTTGTTCGACGGGGAGTTCCTGCCGTCCGACGGCGGCAGGCTGAGCAGCCTGGACGTGGTGTGGGCGCAGGGGTGGCGGCGGGAAGACCTGGCGACCGGCCTGCCGTGGACGCCGCCGAGCCCGAACATGCCCACGCAGGACACCGCGCTGGTCTACCCCGGCACGTGCCTGTTCGAGGGCACGCTGTTCTCCGAGGGCCGCGGCACGACCCGGCCGTTCGAGACCGTGGGCGCGCCGGACGTCGACTGGCGGTGGGCCGAGCGGCTGAACGAGCTGGCGCTGCCCGGCGTGCGCTTCCGCGAGACCTACTTCTCCCCCACGTTCGGCAAGTTCGTCGGCAAGTCCTGCGGCGGGGTGGCCCTGCACCTCACCGACGCTCGCAGGTTCGACGCGATCCGCGCCGCCGTCGCGATGATCGTGACCGCTCGTTCCCTCTACCCCGCGCTGTTCGGCTGGCGGCCCGACAACTGGATCGACAACCTCAGCGGCTCGGACCGCCTGCGCCGCATGGTCGACGCGGGCGCGGGCGTCGACGAGGTCGTCGGGGCCTGGGAGGCCGAGCTGACCGCGTTCCGCCGCACCAGAAGTCCGTACCTCCACTACCGGTGAGGACCACGATGCGCCTGCCCGCCCTGCTCGTCACCACCGCCACCCTGGTAGCCATGACCGCCCTCCCCGCCCACGCGGACCCGTCGACCGGCCGGTTCGACCGCCCGCACACCGGTTTCGCGCCGACGTGGACCACGCTGCGCACCGGTGACGCGGGCCTGGACCGCGTGCCGATCGACGCCGCGCTGGAGCAGGTGCGCCAGTACACCGAGCCGAACTCGAGCGGGCACCCGCTGTTCGCGGGCGCGGTGACGCTCCTGGCGCACGACGGCAAGGTCGTCGCCCACCAGCCGACCGGCTGGGCCGTCCGCTACTCCGACGCCAAGGGCACCGAACTCCCCGCCGCGCAACGGGTTCCGATGGCCGAGGACACGATCTTCGACCTCGCGTCGATCTCCAAGCTGTTCACCTCCATCGCGGTCATGCAGCAGGTCGAGGCGGGCCGGGTGCGGGTGGACCAGCCCGTGGCGCGGTACCTGCCGGAGTTCGGCGTGAACGGCAAGGAGTCCATCACCGTCGAGCAGCTCCTCACCCACACCTCCGGCCTGGAGCCGTTCCTGCCGCTGTGGCAGCAGTGGCCGGACGTCCCGTCGCGGATCAAGGCCGTCATGGACGTCGCGCCGAAGACCCCGCCGGGCTCGACCTACACCTACTCCGACCTGAACCTGATCACCCTGGGCGAACTGGTCCGCCGGGTGGGCGGCGCACCGCTGGACCAGCTGGTGCGCAACGGGATCACCCGCCCCCTCGGTCTCGTCGACACCGGGTACAACCCGCCCGCGAGCAAGCTCGACCGGATCGCGGCGACGGAGTTCGAGGCCAACGCGGGCCGCGGCATGGTGCGCGGCCAGGTGCACGACGAGAACGCCTGGTCGCTGGGCGGCGTCGCGGGCCACGCAGGCGTGTTCTCCACCGCGCGCGACCTGGCGGTGCTCGGCCAGGCGATCCTCAACGGCGGCACGTACAACGGCCACCGGATCCTCCGGCCGAAGACCGTCGAGCTGATGCTGACGAACTTCAACGCCGAGTTCCCCGGCGACTCGCACGGGCTCGGGTTCGAGCTGGACCAGCGCTGGTACATGGGGGCTCTGGCTTCTCCGCGCACGGCGGGGCACACGGGCTTCACCGGGACGACGCTCGTGCTCGACCCGATGTCGCGGTCCATCGCCGTCCTCCTCACCAACCGCGTGCACCCGTCCCGCGACTGGGGCTCCATCAACCCCGCGCGCCGGGCCGTCGCGGACGGTCTCGCGAAGGCGCTGGCCGTCCGCCCGCAGCACGGCCCCGACGCGTGGACCCCCACCTTGACCGGCGCGACGCTCACGACCGGCGACCTGCCCGGCGCGCGGAGGGTCTCGTTCGACGCGTTCGTCGACCTCGACGAGGGCGACAGCGTCGTGCTCCAGTCCGGCGACGGCACCACGTGGCGGGACCTCAGGACGTTGACCGGAACCGGGACCAGGACGTGGAAACGGGTCGAGGTCGCCGCCGAGGGGCCGCGGTTCCGGTGGCTCTACGTGAGGGGCACGGGGTACGGCGGGCGAGGCGTGTACGTGGACGGGATCAAGGTCTTCGGCAGCAGGAGCACCCTGCTGGACGCCGAGCGGGATCCGGGGGCGCTGACGGCGGTCGACTGGCGTCCGGCGGCGCGGTGAGCACGGTCCGCCAGCACGCGCGGACAGTCGGTGAGGAACTGACGCCGTTCGGGTGAGAAATGCTCACAAATCTGCCCGAGTACCCCCTCTGGTCCGTTGACCTGGGTAGTCACGGTTAGTAAGTTTCCCACGTGTCCAGCCACAATCCCGATTACCTCGACGCCAGCCCCCTGGTCAAGATCCGCTCACTGCTGCCGGGCCTCGCCCGCGCGGAGCAGCGGGTCGCCAAGGTCGTGCTGGAGAACCCCGCCACGGTCGCCCACCGCAGCATCACCGAGGTGGCCGAGGCGGCGGGCACCAGCGAGACGACGGTGACCCGATTCTGCAAGGCCATCGGCGTCGGCGGTTACCCGGAGTTGCGGATCGCGCTCGCCGCCGACACCGCCAGGACCGCCTCCCGCGTCGACCGCGACCTCGGCAGCGACATCACGCTGACCGACGACCTGCGCCAGGTCGTCGGCAAGGTCGCGTTCGCCGACGCGCGCGCCGTGGAGGAGACCGCCGAGCAGCTCGACGTGGAGACGCTGCAGAAGGTCGTGCAGGCCGTCGCGGGCGCGGGACGCGTGGACGTCTACGGGTTCGGCGCGAGCGCGTTCGTCGCCTTCGACCTCCAGCAGAAGCTGCACCGCATCGGCCGGGTCTGCTTCGCCTGGAACGACACCCACATCGCGTTGACCAGCGCGGCCGTCCTCACCGACGCGGACGTCGCCGTCGGCATCTCGCACACGGGCTCGACGTCGGAGACCGTGGAGGCGCTGCGCGTCGCCAAGGACCGCGGCGCGACGACCGTGGCGCTCACCAACTTCCCGCGCTCGCCGATCAGCGAGGTCGCCGACCACGTCCTGACCACGGCCGCGCGCGAGACGACGTTCCGCTCGGGCGCGATGGCCAGCCGGATCGCCCAGCTGACCGTGGTCGACTGCCTGTTCATCGGCGTGGCGCAGCTGCACGTCGACAGCGCGAAGTCGGCGCTGGAAGCGACGTACGACGCGGTCTCCGGCCACCGGCTGGGAGCGCGGCCCGACGGCAGACGACGACGGGAGACCGGTAATTGACGTCCTCCCCGGTCCCGAGGGACTGGGGAGTTCCGTCCGCCTCGCGGCGGGCGATTCCTGTTTCCGCTCCCCGGAAGGGAGGTTCCGACAGATGCCTCACCGACTAGCGCCGGTTGGGTCTGATTCCGTCTCCGCAGGCTGTGACCGCCCGTCCGGCGGCCAGGACGTTCCGCGCGGCGTTGACGTCGCGGTCGTGGACCTCGCCGCATCCGGGGCAGGTCCACTCCCGCACGCCGAGCGGCAGTGCGTCGAGCAGGTGCCCGCAGCGCGAGCAGGTCTTGCTGGAGGGGTACCACCGGTCCACCGCGATCACGGTGCGGTCGTGCCAGACCGCTTTGTAGGTCAGCAGGGACCGGAACTCCGACCACGACGCGTCGCTGATGGCGCGGGCCAGCGATCGGTTCTTGACCATGTTGCGGACTGCCAGGTCCTCGATCACGATCGTTTGGTTCTCACGAACGAGTCGGGTGGTCAGCTTGTGCAGCAGGTCTCGTCGCCGGTCGGCGATCCGGGCGTGCACGCGGGCGACCTTCATCCTGGCCTTGGCCCGGTTGGTGGAGCCCTTGGCCTTGCGGGCCAGGTTCCGTTGGGCGCGGGCCAAGGCGGCTCGCTCCCGGTGCTCGTGCTTGGGGTTGTCGATCTTCTCGCCGGTGGAGAGGGTCAGCAGCGAGGTCAGTCCGGCGTCGACGCCGACCACGGCCGTGGTGGGTGCGAACCGGTCGACGGTGGTCTCGACCAGGATCGACACGTGCCATCGGCCTGCCGGGTCACGCGAGACCGTCACCGTCGAGGGCTCGGCCCCCTCGGGCAGTGGACGCGACCACACGATGTCCAGCGGCGTGTCCGTCTTGGCCAGGGTGAGCTTGCCGTCGCGCCACCGGAACGCGGACCGGGTGTACTCCGCCGATGCCCGCGACCGCTTGCGGGACTTGAACCTCGGGTGCGCGGCGCGGTTGCCGAAGAAGTTGGTGAACGCCCTCTGCTGGTGCCGCAGGACCTGCTGCAACGGCACCGACGACACCTCGTTGAGGAACGCCAGTTCATCGGTCCGCTTCCACGCGGTGAGCAGCGCCGAGATCTCGCCGTAGCCGAGTCGGCGTTGCTCCCGGCGCCACAGCGCGGTGCGGGCCGCCAACGCCCGGTTGTACACCAGCCGGACGCAGCCGAAGGTCCGCGACAACTCCGCCGCTTGCTCCTGGGTGGGGTGGAAGCGATAGCGGTACGCACGTTTCACCGCACCCGACACACCTCCAAGGCTATCTGGCCTACCAGCGGCGATCGACGCCGCCGCTCCACTTCGGACCCGACCGTTCCCGACACCACTCGCGGATCGGCACCCGTCCGGTCCGGAGGCTGGGGTTTCCACCGATTGGAGCTTCGATGACCTCGCCCGGCAACGGTGTGGCGGTGCGCGTGGATTCCCCTACCGAGATGCGGAACCCGCGCACGCTCGACATCGACCGGATGTCCACTTTGGACGTCCTGCGGGCGATCAACGTGGAGGACCAGGTCGTGCCGGACGCGGTGGCGGCGGTGTTGCCGCAGCTCGCGCTGGCCGCCGACCTGGCGGTCGGGGCGTTGCGCGCGGGTGGTCGCGTGCACTACGTCGGGGCCGGGACGTCGGGGCGGTTGGCGACGCTCGACGCGGCCGAGCTGGCGCCCACGTTCAACGTGCCGCCGGACTGGTTCGTCGCGCACCACGCGGGTGGGCCGGAGGCGTTGGTGCGGGCGTTGGAGAACGTCGAGGACAGCAGCGGCGCGGCGGAGATCCGGCGGTTCGCGTCGGCGGGTGACCTCGTGCTCGGCGTCACGGCGTCCGGGCGGACGCCGTACGTCGTGAGCGCGTTGGTGGAGGCGCGCGCGCTCGGGGCGCACACGGTGCTGGTGTCGAACAACCCGATGTCGCCCGCGCCGTGCGAGGTCGACGTGCTGATCGCGCTCGACACCGGCCCGGAGGCCATCGCGGGGTCGACGCGGATGAAGGCCGGGTCGTCGCAGAAGCTCGTGCTGACGTCGTTCTCGACCGCGGTGATGGTCCGGCTGGGCCGCACCTACTCGAACCTGATGGTCAGCATGCGCGCCACCAACGCGAAGCTGCGCGGCCGGACCGTGCGGATCCTGCGCGAGGCGACCGGGCTGGCCGAGCAGGAGTGCACGGACGC
>Ga0247771_1000157_pt1 | contig 25317 bp, 30 predicted proteins | sample UWRJL197509C6_FD_179948 | JGI IMG/M metagenome (GOLD analysis project Ga0247771, IMG submission 179948) | Plant litter microbial communities from Arlington Agricultural Research Station in Wisconsin, United States - UWRJ-L197-509C-6 | ecosystem: Environmental > Terrestrial > Plant litter >... | reverse complement strand
ACCTTCTCTTGGACGAGAAGGTCAGCGGCGCGGCGACCAAGGAACGCGTCGCCGAGGTGGTCCAGCACGAACTGGCACACCAGTGGTTCGGAAACCTGGTCACTATGGACTGGTGGGACGGCTTGTGGCTCAACGAAGGGTTTGCTACGTGGGCATCATGGGTGAGCCGCTACGTCCCTCTCCGGAGTTCCCCGGCTGACCGGACCGCAGTATTCCTGCAACGTCTTTTTCCCCGAGTGGAAGGTTTGGCAGTCGTATGTTACCGACACGCTGCAGGGGGCCCTCTCGCTGGACTCGCTCCGTAGCAGCCATCCGATCGAGGTGCCGGTGAAACGCGCCGATGAGATCAACCAGATTTTCGACGCCATTTCCTACTCCAAAGGCTCCTGCGTTCTGCGCATGATCTCGACGTACCTGGGTGAGGACACTTTCCTCGAGGGTGTCCGACGGTACCTCAAGAAGCACGCCTACGGAAACACGCAGACGGGCGACCTGTGGGCGGCACTGGGGGATGCCAGCGGCAAGCCAGTGGACGAGGTCATGAACACCTGGACGAAGCACGTCGGGTACCCCGTCGTCACGGTCACGGAGAAGGACGACAACAGTATCCACTTGAAGCAGAACCGCTTCCTCAAAACGGGCGACGTCAAGCCGGAGGAGGACGAGGTCCTGTACCCGGTGTTCCTCGGGCTCCGATCGAAGGACGGCGTCGACGAGTCGCAGACGTTAGACTCGAGGGAGGGCACCTTCAACATCCCCGACGCCGACTTCTTCAAGCTAAACGCCAACCACACCAGCCTCTACCGGACGTCATATACGCCAGAGCGGCTAGAGAAACTCGGCAGGGCGGCGAAGGAGGGTCTCCTCAGCGTGGAGGATCGGGCCGGCATGCTGGCGGACGCAGGAGCGCTGGCGACCTCGGGATACCAGAAGACGTCTGGCTTCCTGAGCCTTTTGAAAGGCTTCGGCACGGAGACCGAGTTTGTCGTGTGGGACGAGATCACCACGCGCCTCGGGTCCGTGCACGGCTCCTGGATGTTCGAAGACAAGGAGACCCGCGACCAACTGGACGCGTTCCAGCGAGATCTGGTCGGCGCCAAAGCCCACGCATTGGGCTGGGAGTTCAGCGAAGAGGACGGCCATATCGAACAGCAGTTCAAGGCCATGATGTTCGCCTGCGCCGGCGGTGCCGGGGACGAGGTCGTCATCGACGCGGCGAAAGACATGTTCAAACGGTTTACAGCGGGAGACAAGTCGGCCATCCACCCCAACATCCGGGGCAGCGTCCTCGGCATGGCCGTGAAGTACGGCGGGAAGGAAGAGGTATGCCCGCTTTTGCGCCCGAAAGGCGTAGTCGAGGCGCTAACATCATCTTAGTACGATGCGGTCCTCGACCTCTACCGCTCGTCCACGAACAGCGACGAGCGCAACACGGCCCTCCGCTGCCTGGGCCGTGCCAAGACGCCGGAACTGATCAAGAGCACGCTCGACTTGCTCTTCAGCGGCGAGGTCAAGGACCAGGACATCTACATCCCGGCCGCCGGCCTCCGCGGCCACCCCGAGGGCATCGAGGCGCTCTTCCAGTGGATGACGGAGAACTGGGACGAACTCTACAAGCGGATGCCGCCCGGGCTGTCCATGCTGGGCTCCATGGTGACCATCATGACGTCGAGCTTCACCAAGCCCGAGCAGCTCGACCGCGTCGAAGCCTTTTTCAAGGAGAGGGACAACAAGGGTTACGACCAGTCCCTGGCGCAGAGTTTGGATGCCATCCGCTCGAAGTTGGCCTGGGTCAAGCGTGACGGAGCGGAGGTCAAAGAGTGGCTCAATACCAACGGGTATTAAGCCGCTCGGTGGTTTGTGTATAAGGGGATGGGCATCTGAACTCAAAAGCCGAATGGTTTGTATGGGTCAAAGTTTCGCATCTCAAACGGGCATGAGCTGCTCTTGTTGGTAACGGTCTAAGCTGCCTTTGCTGCTCGGTAGGATAAGGAGCCACGGCGCATAGCACTCGCTATTCCAATGCAAAAGCCAATGAGATCAACCAAGTCGTCGGCCCTGATGGCCGTGTCAGCCGGTGAGCCCAGCCTCGCGACACGCGTGGAAGGTGTGGAACACCTCCGCGAAGGCGGACGTCGAGGCAGGTTTATCCTAGGTCACATGAACAAAGAAACATCCCCGGCTCGAAAGCTCAACGTGGAGTCCGGCTGTTATGTGACACGAATCTGGACGCCTGCACCACGGCATCACCCGCGTGAAGACTCGCCGCTTTTACTCAGTTTTGCTCAGGGCGCTACCCAGGCTTGCTCACCCTGAGCACCGTTTTAGGTAAGGTACGTAGGGCAGTCGATCGGGATTGCCTTCAACACTAGCCGATGGACCCAAAACCGGGCCCCCCCAAGATGACCCAAAATGAGTCCCTTCCGGACTTGATAAGAGGCACGCAGCACTGCCTTGTCTACAGACGCGTCATCTTCACTTTCTTGGTTCCCTCTGGTAGCTGCAGAGTTGGGTTAGACCTAGAACAAGAAGGGGGTACATCCGGCTTACACCATCGATTAAGAGCCTCACCCTTAAGATCGAAGACGGAGACACAATAGAGGCTCTCGAATCTGCAATGCCTAGCGGACCTAGGCATATGAGAAACGGCGAAAACTTGCGGAGAATAAGCTGCGAGACTATCGGCGGAATCATCTGATGGAATACCCAACTGAGCGAGATGCAAGCTAGATCGCTCCGCCGTTGTCCAGTCTCGATAGGCCATTCGGCCAACTCGGCCGCCTCTCGCGCGACGGCAGCTAGGTCACGTCGGCGTCCCACAACGACAACCCGTAATTACCATACTTTTGGCTTATAAGTTACCCATCCGCAATCATAGCGCTTACACCCCGCCTCTGCCGGAGCCGGGTCTGCTGAGCGAAGCGTTCTAGGCCCACGTAAACGTTTGTTTGTCCAGCTCTCTTTATGCTCCTGCCAATGTCCGCGTCGGTTGCCGTGCTCGCCGTCGCCAGCCATCTGTCCGTTTCAGGGCCCGATACGCGGGCGACTGCCGCCCAAGAGCCTCCTAAGACGGCGTTCTCGGCGCTTCGGAGAAACACCGTCATCACTAAACACACCAGACACAAGTGAAACACCACCAGGACTACCACGACGGTGAAAAATGTCCACGAAGTGGGCCGGAGGATCGCCAATTCTGTTGCTACGTTGGCCGGTGCGGACACGTCGAATCGGAAGACGTGGTCGTAGTACGACATTCCGAAGAGACTGGTGAGCAGGCCTTGGATGGCCCACGCCGCGCTGCCCGTTTCGCGGATTGTGTCCTGGAATACGGCCGCGTGGGCCCTCGACATGCTGATGCTCCCGGCCTCGCAGTAGCCGCACGCGGCAAGGTCGTCCGTTACGTTACTAGGCGGAAAGGTGTTGAGGTCAAAATAACTGGCCTCGGCGGGCAGATCGCGGAAGGCGGCCTTGAGGATGGAGTCGTTGCCCGTGTCTGGCGGAACCATCTGCCACCCGGTGACGTTGGTGTAGTTGACGAGGACAAAGTATGGGGCTTGCAGCCACGAGTCCTTCTTCGCCAGGCTGAAGATGCCACGGTCGCGGGGCGGCAGAATGGGGCTGGTGATCCCGAGCTGCGTCCGAACGGCTCGAGTGTCGTAAGTGCCCTCCGTGCCTATCCAGTTGGCCTGTGGCTCTGTTACTCCGTGCGAACGTGTGGCCGTGATGTTGGTATTCCTGGCCTCCGGCGCCATGGAGCATAGCGTCATGACAAAGTACAACCCGTCCACATTGGTCTTGAGAGTTCTCCACTCGCTCCTACCATCTCGGACTGGTGTTGTCGCTTGGGAGGTGATGTTGATGGTCCCAGGTGCTTCGCCAAAAACGAACCAGTCTGTGTAAGCACCGGTAGTATTGACGACGAGGTAAATTGGCCCCGGAATAAGCGGCTGCGGTGGACTAAGGGGGTTTGGGCCCAACTCCGTGACAAGGCCTGTATCGCGGACGATTTGTGACTTGTTGCTATTAAATGGGATGTTGCAAATGGTGATGGGCCATTCATTTGCGGCGGCAGAAAGATCGGACCTCGCACTCCGTCTTGCAAAGGTGCAGTTAAAGGCGGCAGGTTGGGCAGCCCCCCCCATCCCATTCGATGTGTTGAAGCGAGGGACTGTCCGGTCCGCCCAGACGGTCCCCGCGATCAACCCCGAATGGCTGTTGATAATTCGGGCTTCAACGCCCGAGAAGGATGGGCGCATACACGCGACGCGAGCATCTAACAGCGTCGCAGCACCGGTATATCCCACCGCGGCTTGCCGGTTAGATTGCGGGTCAAATGGGAGGAATGCTCGTATCGACAGCCCCGTGTCCGTCACTCCGTCGCGCTGGGTGGCGGGTTCGGCGTACTCCGCAAAGGCTGGGTAGCTCGTCGACCGCGTACTAATATAGTGTCTTGGTTCGACAGCGCCGGCCCGTGTATGCAAGGTCCAGTTCATACCGTAGGGCATATGCAACTGCACGCGGTCCGTAATAACTGCGCTGCTTATATCAGAAAGCAGCATAGTTGAGGTGAACTGGAGAACCGTCGACGTGCACGTCATGAGCACCATAACGGACCAGAATGCCGCCTTCCTGTGATCCAACGTACGCGGTAGGCGGTGTAGAAACTCAAGCGGCCCCGTGTTGGAGAAAACGGCCAAGGATATCGCAGCAGCTTGGGTCAGGGGGGTCTCGTAAGTTTGGAGTAGCAGTGCGGCGATCATCGAGGTCATGACAGCGGCTTGTGCTGTGACGGCCCACCGCAGGATAAGAGAGGTGATGGTGATGGACCGTGTCAGCCAGTCGGTGACGACAATGCTCCGCCATGCCGTGTTGCTCTCGTCGCTGAACCATAAGAAACAAAGGAAGGCGAGGCAGCCCAAGGCGAGTAGCGTACCGCCAACCAATACGCCCACCGCGTTTGTGCCGAACCGACGGAAGCACTTTTTGTCTCTGGGCTGTGTCTCCACTTCGGAGTTCGGACGTGACTGTGGCTCTGGCTGTGGCTCTGACCGTACTTCGGGTTCGACTTCCATCTCGACCGGCTGCTCTGGCTCTACCTCCGTCTCCAACGCCGGTTCCAGCCCTTGCTGCAACTCCGGCTCTGGCTGCGGCTCTGGGTTCGGGTTCGGCTCCGGGCTCGGCTTTGGTAATGGCTGTGACTCCGTATGTAGTGTAGTAGATTTGACATTTTGACGTTGAGAAGTGTCGCTGCCGGCAGGATATGCTCCATCGTGAAACTGCACCTCTCGTTCCCTCTCCATCTTGGTGCACTCCGCAAAGCGTCACAATCTTGGTAGGCGTAATACCGCTCAACTACTTCCTCCCGGCGCGGAAGGCGGTTGGATTTGTATGGCGCGGAGCTCACTGCTACGTCCAGGCAAGCACAAATAACCGTGAGGCACCTGCTATACGGAGTATCTTACCGGGTATATTCAACCAGACATCCTTATTTATCCTAACAGCATTCAGCCTCATAGCCCGCCAGGCCATGCGGCGAAATCCTTCCAACAGGAGCCGAAGGTGCGGGCTCGTTAGAATATTGGAATACCTCATGCTGGAGTTTGCTTAGGCAATCAGTGGTTAGCTCGGTAGAAGGTAGTTGCCCAGGTATTTAATTAGTGAAGAATCGCCCAGCGCACACAGGAGCAGATCCGCCGGCAACCAACTTACATCATCATGGACGATCTGACTCTTGTTGTGCGCTCTCACCACGGCCAAAGCCCTGTCCAGCGCCGTCGCTGCCTAAACCTGCGAGGGTTCGCTGGCAGCGGCAGCAGGCATCAGCAGCACAGTTGCTGGGATAATGACCTGCGTTCAAGCTGTGGTAGGCAGGGCCGCCAAGGCGTGGTGCATGTTCGATTTTCGGCGCACCTTCGGCTGGTCACATGCTGTCGTTTCACTAAAAGCTCGCGTGCTTGGGTGGCATAGCCCCGCGGTGGCGCGTTTCAACCCCCTACACTACGATTTGGTGCTGCAGGGGCCAAGAATCCAGCGAGATGGGTATAAGAGGAACTTCATGTCAGGGTCTGCCCACCAGCAAGTGTGACAAGAGTGGGAGGGTGGTCGGAACGGCAGAGCAAAGGGATCGCCGCGATGTCCGGCGTGCACTTGGAGGCCAGCCACGGAGCAAAGGTGGCCCGTAACGTCGTCAATTCAATGCCTCCGGAAGCTGGTGATGTGCACAGCATAGCACTAATCTCTCCCCCTCCTTCCTCCGAGAGCGCTCTGGGGCGCCTTTTTCTGCACCCAAGACACCGTCACCGCAGCCACCTGGCAACCGCTGCGCTGCGGCATCGCGACCAACCTGTGCCATTTCTATCTTCGTGAGTGGGCCGGTCCTCTAACCTGCGCCACCAGGTGCCGCCCGGTGCGGACCTGTGTGGACCTGTGCGGTGGGCGTGTAGGCTGAGCATGGCGGTGTCTGGAAGCCTTATTCTGCCACCTGGTTAAAGTAGCTAACAACACTCACCTAAGTTTGGCCAATGAGTATGGATGCTTTTTTAGACCTCTTTACAGCGCAACTATGACTTTCTTTCGGCCTCCTCTGATTTCTGTTGCTGTAAATGGATACTCTTGTCTGTTACCCTGCTCTGATGCTTTCCCAACGTAAGTATATACGACTAGTAAGATAGTAGAACAACGAGCAGCACTCTTAATGCTGCTGGATCCCCGAGTCCCCCTGTATTGCCTTGTGACGATGGCGAGGCAGAATGGCTGACGTAGTTTCAGTAGGAACGCCCCTTAGTAAACATTTTGGGAAGTTGCAGCACCGCGCTTATATATTTGCACAACGGGCTTGTGGCGACAGCACGTCGTACTCTGCAGGGATGTGACCTCGGCAGTTGAGGCAGGTCTGTACCGGTGCTTGCGATGCGGTCACCTACAGGCGTACTAATTATACGAAGAGGCGGCGGCGATCCGTACTCCGTTTAATCTTGCCGAAGCCGAGCCATCATTGGCCACACCCGCCCCGAGCTACCCTCTCAAGCATGGTAATTTAGGCGAGACGCCCGTGAAACTTATAGCCAAGTCTCCACATAATGCTGTTATCGCTGGCCATCACGATGAGGGCCACGCTAAACTTCACCTTCTCGGTACAGGGCCGAATCTCGTCGACGAGCCACAAGAAACCGCCAAGATGGGGTATTTCATGAAAGTCTTCTGCGTCTTCCTCGCAGCCGCCTCCTCGGTTGTAGCTGGCGCTGTGAGTGCTAGTGGCGAGGCTGCCCTTTCGCATCCTATCTACGCCCGCGCCTGTCCCCAGAGGGCCGGTGTTCTCTCACGCGACTTGCTCATGGACCCGATCCTGGTTGATGACAACTCACCTCCCGAACACTGGGTCCCGTGGACACATCAGCCTCACTGTGAGGTCGTCCCTCCCCCGGCCCAGGACGAGGAGCAGGAGGATTACTGGGATGTCAACGACCCGGAAGAAAACAAGGTGATTCACGATGAGCTCAAGGACGGCGTCAAGTATTGTACCTACACGGCGTCTTACTTTGGCGAGTTCGGCATCAGCATCGTAGCGCGGCCGATAGCGGGGCCATACATCGCAGTTCTTCTGAAGAGAGCGTACGACTCGTCCTTCCCCAGCCCGGAAACGGTGCAGAACATGAACCTCGAACCGGCGTTCAAAATTGTCGACATGCCAGAGAAAGGAGGAAAGGGAGTCGTTGCAACAAGGCTCATCAAAGCCCGCGAAACGTTCCTTGTGGACTACGCCACCATTACCGCCGACTTTGACCTCTGGGGCCAATTTGGCAAACGAGTAGGAGCGAAACTTCTCCATCGGGCGTCTCAGCAGCTGGTAGACCCGGAGCAGGCGGCCATGTCGCTGTCGACGAGTGGAGCCCCGGGGCATATATTCCCCGCGGCTGCCGTGATGTGGTCGAACACGTTCCGGACCAAGGTTGCGGGCGTTCATTTCACAGGCCTGTTTCCTCGGATCTCTGTAAGATTTTTAGCTCATCTGAGCTCTGCGGTTATTCCGCTGACACTCCCGGGGTTAAGAGAATGAACCACGCATGCGATGCCAAGTAAGTGCGTGGTTATCTCATGCTGAGCATCCACGGCTGACACCTCCCTTGAGTGCTGTCTTCCGAGAGTCACAAAACGGCCTCATGGCAGGTATCGGCGCGTTCCGAGATATCCAGCCTGGAGAGGAGATCACCGTGGGTTGTGCGTGCCAAGTCGGTCCTTTTTCCACCAACTACTCCTACTGACCACACTCTGCAGACATCCCCTCAACACACACCTACGCCGACCGCCGGGTTCTGCTCCGGCCATGGGGATTCGATTGTTCCTGTTCACTTTGCTCGCTTCCGGAGGCCGAACGGGACATCTCCGACACCCGCCGCATGCTGATTACGGGCATCCAGGAGAACATGCTGGAAGCGCTGGCGGAGCACGACTACCGCCGGGCGGCCAAGCTCGTCCAGGCGGCCCTGAAGGTGATCCGCGAGGAGGGCCTGATCGAGGTGTCAGCGGACGTCCACGAGAGCCTCGCCCGCATCTACTGGGCGATGGGGGATTGGGACCTGGCGCGGCACTGGGCCCGCAAGTGTGTGGACCTGCGCTCTGATTGGGACGTGTTGGAGCCGGTAAACCGGACAGTGTTGCTAGATGAACTGATGTCGAGCTTCGGGGTCTTTGATAGGGCGGGCAATGATAAAAGCCTATCATGATATCGCCGATAATAATCGTTACCCCACTAGGATAATAATCAATGATACCAATCACCATCATTGCAAAGTGTTGCCTCAGAGAGGAGGTGCCACTAGGTTTTGCATCGGCGAGGCAGATCCAAGGGAGTAAAAGGAACCACGACTCGCAATCTCCTTACGTGACTACTGGACCGCCCCATCGATGCCGACCTAGTCAAGGCGGCCTGCGAGGCCAAGGCGAAAGAGCGGATCGGTGCCACCATGGACGGTATGTTCGCGTAACTGATATCCATCTCTACTACTCCTTCCCTCCCTCCCCTTTCTTTCCCTCCGTCACTCTCACATTCACCAAAGTCTGCCGCCAGTTCATGCACTAGCTGGCATACCCAAACACGTAGCCCCAGTCCTTCAGCTAAGGAGCGAAACTCCCGCGTCTGCAGTGGCAAATCGGTTGGAACAGACAGCGCTCTGCCTTGTCGTCACGCCACGCCAGGATAAACCAGGTGACCCTCTGCCCCGGCAAGCCAAAAAAACCACTCGCATGGTCTTCCCGACGAGGAACCGCCGATGCGTGCTCAGCCAACCTCCTGACGTGGGCACTGCCTTCCCGGCAGGCCAATACCAACTTCGCATGGACGCGCTCAGCCAACCTCCTTACGTGGCCACTGCTGCCAAGGAGGATCCTTCTCATATCTGAAAGCATTGAATAGCAGTCACACCGGCTGGAACGCATCAGCAAGGGTTACCCTGGCAACACCTACGTAATGACTCGCCACTTTTACTCAGGTTTGCTCAGGCGCTACTCCGGCTTGCTCACCCTAAGCGCCGTTTTGGGCAAGATACGTAGGGCAGCCGCCTAGAATAGCTTCAACTCGAACCGAGGGACCCAAAACTCGGCCCTCCTAAGGCGACCCAAAATAACTCCTTACCTAGACTTGATAAGAAGCATACAGCACTGCCTTATCGATAGATGCGTTGTATCTACTTTTCTAGTCCCCTCTAGCTGTAGAACTTAGATATACTATCTCCCTTCTTACTCCCCTTCTTACTCCCTCCTCCTATTCCTTTAGGCTATTATATACTTACGAGTACGGAGCTAAGTCTTGGGCCATGACATTCCCGGTCGTTCCGCTGACAGCTGCAGACAGCTGTCGAGAATAAGCTGAGGCAGCCAGAAGGCTCATGGAACCAACGCGTCGTCATCCAACATCCCGAACTAGGTAGGGTCGTATTCCGTGTTTCACTTATTCCTGCCAAAGGTCCACGCAAAACCTAACTCATTGGAATACCCCTCGTTGCTCCGCGCGAAGGAAACTACGGCATTATGGCGGAATTTTCCGCCTTTATCAGCGATGAGCGGTTCAGCAGGGTCTTTGAGCTTCCCAGCGACCCAGCTAGCGGCCGTACTGGTCCGTTCAGGGTGAAGTTTGCGGACTACGGCTACCGCAACGAGGCTCATCCGGAACAAGAGAATGTCATGCTATTCTTTGGTCCGCTCATGGGATCCCGCCTGATCCACATCGCTAAGGACGACATTGCCAAGAAACACAAGGTCCGCATCATCAACCCCGACCGGCCTGGTGTGGGAGGCACCGACGCCCTGGACGCGAGGGACGGCATGAGGGTGTGGCGGGGTAAGGCTAACCACGCCACAGAGTCGGTAAGCTATCGGACTAACCTTCATTGAGTAGAGGTCATCCTGGCATTGCTTCAACATCTCGGGATTCCATACGTCTCCGTGGCCTGTCACAGCGGCGGTACCGTCTCAGCGGTTGATATTCTGGTCCATCACCCCGAGATTCTCCATCCCGAGAGGCCCTATGTCGCCATAGCCGCGCCTTGGATCCTTCCCAAGCACACAAGCTCCACGGCGTTGGCCATCGCCCAGAGTCTCCCGGCCAGCGTTTTAAACCACACTGACAAAGCCGCAAGACTTATCAACAACCATATCGGCCCTCTCGTTGGTGCTTCCTTCGGTATCAGCTACGGTCTGGCGGCGAAGGTCCTGCCGGCACAGACGACCGCTCCGGCGCTTGAGGCCACCGCGAGAGAGGGAACCAGGTTCGAGGAGCGGATCTGGCCGCTTGTCATCGAGCGAATCTATGCTGAAGGTGTTCGAGGACTCTCTTCCGATGCCATCCTCTTTATGCAAAAGGGTAGGACGACGGGATGGAGCGATTGGGGAGACTACGACACTGCTGTCCGTCGCATAGCAGAGAATCTGCGGGCCGCAGGCAAGAGGTTGACGGTCGACGTCTTCTACGCCGAAAAGGACCGCCTTATCGGCGACGGAGGATCCGAGGGTCCACGGTGGCTTGACCAATGCTGGGCTCCCTACGGCGATGTGTTTGACTACCGGAGCACGACGGTGCAGGGTGCGGACCACGACGCGATATGGAAATTGAAGTGGGGAGCTGCGCAGGCCATCTTCCAGAGGGTTGGAGTGGAGTAGACACTCGAGGCAGTGTAGCCGGGTTTGCATTGAGTGTTTAAGTCTTTCGAGGAGGAGGCTGAGAATGAGCCTCGCACGTGAACCACCAAGTGATCTTGGCACGTAGGTCCTCGGGCTTGGCCGTCGTAGTCTAGACTCAAACATGTTGGTGCTTTGCTCGGAGCCGGTATATTACGGCATGGCATTGACCATCGATCGCCTTCTTTGCCTTCATGCTGTTGCAAACCTCTTCTCCCAAATCTGCAATTTGGATGGTCCAGCCAACAACGGCGCCAGTCGAGGATATCTCACGGACTGATACTGATTAGCGAACCGCATTTCTACAGCCGGGATAAGGATCGAAAACCATAGTGGTTGTAGAACAGCACTAACCAGATCTTCAGCCCTAACAACCGTATACCCCAGCCGTGAGTACCACTTTGCTAGACGTGCCTTGGACGGGTGTGTCCAGTTATCCGGAACGAGCAGTTCCACTTGTACGGCGGTGGCTCTCCTCGACTTGAACCAGTCCTCGCCGAACTGCATGAGGGCACGGCCGGCTCCGAGGCCGCGGAGAGATTCGTTGCAGACAAGCATCTCAATATCACCCTTTTCGGGAGAAACCCAGTGAAGGCGAGCGCATCCAACGCAAGAAGACGGCTGCGTGCTGGGTGCTGGGTCTCCTCCGCTCCAGACTAAAACCATCTCTCCAGCTTGGATGTACTGGCGAATGTCGGCCACAGACGTACGGCGGAATTCTGGCTTCTCTGGGTCCCAAAGGTCTCCCTCGTCCTTAGTGAAGGACTCGTTGACCATGGAGGCAAGGTGATGAAGTATGCCGGCATCATCGGCTGTCGTTGTACTTGGCACCGATAGTCGGAAGTTGTGGCTCTCGTCTCTGAGAGTTGCCGGGGATGCCGGGGATGCGGGCCGGAGGGGAGAGCTCATCTCGCGCAGGAATGTCTCCGCAGTGGTGGCGAGTAAGGCCCGATCTAACTAATTCCACGGACCAAGGTTCTGTCTCACAGACTGCCAGGAAATAACGAGATCCCTCGCTTGCGGGAAGCTGGCAAACGCAGGAGTGTGAGGTGCGAGGTTTGGGGGTCGTCGGCGTCGGAGAGATTGAGCGGGGATTTCACATATTTGCCTGACTTGCCCTTCAAAATTTTAGTGGGTAGGCCACGCTAAATGCACCAGCGACCAGGAAACGCCCCAAAATGTACAAAGATTTGCCCTGCGTTTTCCTTGCAATACTGCTTTCGCTAACCCACGCCATTGAAGCCGCCCGGCCCTTGCAATATGGCGCAGTGGAGGACTTCTTTGAGGGAAGAGTTTGGGACCACCTAGGTCCTAGAAAGGGGCCTCACACTCGCCACCCGCTGCTCTCGTTCAGTTATTCACAATGACGTCCGATCCTTGCCTCCCCCAAGGCTCTTCCCCCGTCCACCCCCTCTCCTGAACCTTGAACTCCCCTTTCGCTTAGCTACGTAAACTGCGAGAAAAACTCCCAGCTATTCTTTGGCGCAAACGGCACGCTGGATCCCTGGTCCTTCTTGATTGGATCGTGCTTGCCGCTATGGATAACCCAGGTGACAGGATACCCTTCCTTGCAGCCGGTGTACTGGGTCTTGACCGACGTGTCGCCGTTGGGCGCCGGCTCCTTGGACAGGGGCTGGCAGCCGTTATTCTTGACGAACTTGTCGCGCATGCCACGGCCGCCGCCGACATTGAGCACGTCGTCGTTGGTGCCGTGCTGGCCGTAGTACGCCACGGGCTTGGTGCCGCCTGAGCACCCCGAGAGGGTCCCGCTCGAGAGCACTGCCACGGCGCGGACGGCGTCGGGCCGCGCGCATGCTAGCGCGTACGAAATGGCGCCGCCGTAGCTGAAGCCCGTCGAGAAGACCAGGCCTAGGTCGACGCATAGATCGGTCGAGACAGTCTTCAGCATCTGGTCGAAGAAGGTCACGTCCTCGCCGCCCGAGTTGGGCCAGCCCAGGTTGTTGGACGCCCCCGTGCCGTTGGGCACCACGAAGATGGCGCTATTGTTGGCCAGAGGCGGCAGTCCGTAGTAGGCGTCGGGCTGGCCGCGGCCGTTCCCGCCCTTGACCACTCTGTCCATGCTGCCCGAGAGCTCGTGGAAGGTGAAGATGAGCTTGTAAGGCCTCCCGTTGTCGTAGCTGTCCGGCACCTTGACGTGGTACTGTCGCTGCTTCCCGTTCACCGCCACCGTGTACGTCTTGGTCGTTATGGTTGGCGTCTTGCCGCATCCCGCCGATTTGTCGCCCGCCAGGACGGCGGCCCCCGACGCCAACACTAGCATTACGGCCGCCTTCAACATTTTGGATCCTGGGGCGAGAAAGCGGACTGAACGACACAAGCGCACGCACCAGCAGTCGAGGGACCGAGGGCTAGAGGTTAGGGGTGGAGCGACTGGCTCGCATAGCTATATACGCCGCACACAGTCTCTCGGACATTTACCGGACACTACTTGCGGCCCCGGGTTCTCCGACACTACAACACCCTTCTAGTGTGCCGGCGCTAGTCTGCACATATTGGCCGCTGCACGCCCATGCGTCCTTTCTTCTCCCCGTCTATATATGCCGACTTGAGGGACGCGCGTGAGCCTCGCTGTCACCCCACGCAAGAATTGAGGGTTTCAACATCGCCAATAGGTGCGGCTAATATCCGACCATCCCCGCTCGAGTTGGCTGAGTGGTAGGCTCGCCATGGCGCTTTCTCCCCAGCAGGTCCCGGGAATCCGGGTAATTCTGGAGAGAGCATCGAGAAGGGGAACCGAGATTCGAGTCTTCGCCGCTTTACCCATGCTCTCCACTGGGATTTCCTGCGGCAAGGTGCTGAGCGGAGCTGCTCCATCAGTACGAATCCGGGAACAGATATGGCGCATTCTGTTCATCGGCGAATGTTGAAGCGAGTTTTGACGAGGCTCTCGACTTGAATCCACCTCGAAAGCGGGCCCTAGGCTTCCAAGGCGAGCGATAGTAGTATAATTATGCGCTTCTAGCAAAGAAATGTAGCGGGATTCTTCGGGTGTATCCACCGACTCGTGGGGAGCTTATACCGTGCAGACCCTGCCTTACCCCTGGATGTTGGGGATGTGCGTGTATCCGGGTTGGCAGCTGCTACAATTCCAAGAGCTCCATGAGTAGAGCGGAGATTCAACCAGTTGTTGGATACACATGGTCCACAATTCTCCTCCTTCAGGCGCACTGATAAAGCTCTTTTCTCAACGCGTCGCTGCCATCAAAGGAAGAAATTCGGCCGGGCCCGGGGCCCGGCCTCCCCGGCCTCCTCCCGCCCCCAACGTCGATCGTTCGACGGAGCGTCCGGGGGCCCGGTCCGGGGGCACCGCAAGCCCAAAAACCCTCACCCGCGGGGGAATCAAACCTCTAACCTCCTACGGTCACTAAAGAGAGTGCCTTAGGGTCAAGGGGAAGTCTCCTAGGAGAAGTCTCTCAGGAGAGGACCGCTAAGAAGAGAGTCTAACGTAGGGAGTTGAGGGAGAAGTCTCCCAGGATAAGTCTCACACCAGCGCACAGATCCTCACAGGGTGGCACAGGTTGAAGCGGCAGGAGCGCCGGCCTACTCAATATGTAGTTTGGCAATCGCTTGCGTCTACAGTAACGTGTGAGAATGGGATGTTGCGAGGCAGGCGGGAACAGATACCCAGTGCAGGGTGTTACACACATAAGCACACCCCCCAGCACTGGCTTGCCACAAGAGAGATGGATTTATCAACAGGCTCTAACCCAGGGTATTGCCAACCACTTCCTACGTCTTCGAATCGTCTCCTTTCCTCCGATACGTCCTTCCGTAAACGCGCTTGTACAGGTGCGGGAGGACCAGCCGCGCATATGGCCCAAGCAGCGCGCGCTCGTAGTTGTTTCGGTCGATGGCCGTCTCCATTAGCCGGCTCCTCACGGTCGTGGAGCAAAGGGCGGAAGCCTGGCAGTCCGAAAGCCGCGAGGTGAAGACGGCCTGGTAGGCCGGCCGCTGGGCGACTGGGCCGCCGAGGTTGTCGTGGAAGAGCCAGGGGAAGATGCAGAGGGACGGGAGAGAGACGACGGTGCCGGGAAAGTCGATGATCCCGGTGATGTTGAAGTCGTCGTCAACCTGAGCGGGCTGGTCAGTTTCTTGCTTCGTCAACTGCTTCGTAGGTTGGAGTACCAAGATATTCTCTACGGAAAGGTCGTTATGACCAATGACGAATGGGCCGGCCTCAAACTCGGGAAGGACAAATTCCGAGGCCATGTTAGCTAAAGCCTCGTAGTCCGCGATAGCTCTCGGCCCGTATTCGTCCACTGGCCCGCTGGACGCTTGAGAGAGATTGAGTTTCGAGATGCACGAGTAAAATTCCGAGATGCTCTCATACGGGCCTCGGATAGGCAATCTCGCGAACGCAGAGGCTCGGTCTTCTGGATATGCGGTAAAAAATGGATCGGAGTACTCCACGACCGTAAACTCGCCGGTCGGTGTCTCTCGGAGGGCGCCGATTCGGTTGAACTGGTGGCGAGCTGTCATTTGCGTCTTAGTTATTGCCCAAGGAGTATCTCGATACTGGTACCAGTGAGAAACCATCCTTACCGAGCTCGATGATAAAGTCGGTTAACTGCTCGTGAACCTTTGTTGCAATCTGGAGCTCCCCTGGCGTTGGATCTTCTACGTCTGAGGCATCTGGGTCGAACCTGTCAAGCGTCGGGAGAGCATGGCCAGGGAGTTTTTCCATCAGGAGATACGAGTGACCGAGTCTATTCCCCTCATCAGACGATACCGCGTACCCGAAGACGGTAGGTACCGGGACGCTGCTGTGCTTTTTGAGGTAGCGCAGGACTGCAGCGTATGAAAGGGTTGTCTCCTCAGGCTGGAAGGAGTGGTCCGGCCGAGGGATTCTGGCTAGCCATGTCACACCGTCTTCAAAAGCCAGCTCTTGAATGAGATTGAACCCTTTCCAGCAAGTGGTCAGCATGGCAAATCTAAAATTAAGTATGGGATGCTATGATGGATCTACAACGTGCCTCCGATTATATGCTCCCCAGCGGTGCAGGTGGCACTTTGCCGCAGTGCAGACGCAATATTGCAGAGTTCCTGGAGGTTGAGCGTGCTGATAAAATCGTCTACCGCGGGATCGTGGTGCTCATCGGGCGAAGCCATTTCGTCGAGTGCGACGAAGGCAGGGAGGCACCTTGAGATGGAAGTCTTGGAATTCGAGTTACAATCTGAAGGGAAGCAGGAAATTTGAGAATTGGCGGGGCGGGTCTGGTGAGCTGATCACCTGTTTCTCCATCGCCGTTTTGGGCAGGGCTGGGGTCTCCAGAAGAGGCCAGCATCCTGTCCGTTGGCGCCTCTGTCTTTTCTCTAGCCCTTTAAAGCGTTTGTATTTGTTAAGCTAAATAGATTGTAGTTGTAATAACTACACTTAGCTAACGCATAGCCTCCGGACGAGGAGCTCGCTGCTTGGCCTAGGTACCCATTACAGCGTGATCTCGTTCAGCCTTCCGAGGATAGTTTCGATAAAGCGAACACCCACCCGGATCTCGTCGGCGTCGGTGAACTCGTCCTCGTCGCCAAAGTCGTTGTCCTGGTCCAGGCACGTAAGACATGTAACCACAACCTCGGCATACCGGTCGCCGGCCTTCTCGGGCAGCTTTGTTCTGGCCAGGTGGACCATGTAGTCCTTGAGACGGTCCCCAACGACGCCCGCTAGGCCAAGACTGAACGTCGCCTGTCCTCCGCCCGACACGGCTTCAGGGGCGACCTCCTTCAGCCACTGGAGGAAGTCCTGGTGCATCTGCCCGTATTTCGGGCGTGGGTTGGCACCCGTTGTGTACCCCACAAAGGCCTCCCAGAGGCCGATCTCCAGCAGGCACACGCCCAGGCTGTAGATGTCGTGCTGCATCTTGTAAGCGACCCCGGGTGCCTCGCCCTGCCGCGCCGGGTGGCGGTAGATCTCCCTCTCCCAGGCCATGTCCTTGATGAAGAAGGTGTCTCCGGCGGCGGCGCGGAAGTCGCCGAACCCGACGAGAAAGGTCGCGCTGGCTGTGGCCTCCTGGTCGGTGAAGGTTAAGACCGACTCGGGGCAGATGTTCTTGTGCACGAAGCCAAAAGTGTGGACGTAGCTAACGGAGCGGGCCAGATCCTGCGCGATGCGGACCCGCCGCGTTAGCGACAGCCCGCCGTGTGCGCCTTGCGGGTTTAGTAGGACATGACGCAGGCTCTGTAGCACTTCTATGTCTCCCCTAGGCGCATTGAGGACCAACTCGTAGCCCCTGGCGCGGGTGGGCTGAGAGGGCGTCAGGGGCGGGTCGGAGAGGCGAACGGCGCCCTTGCACTTCAGTAGCCCGAAAACGAAGGGGTCGGCGCGGGAGAGCTTCTTGGCTAGATCCCGCACGTCGCGTTCGAGGGCCACGGGGTTGAGGCCCGCGCGCAGGGGGAGGGTGTCTATAATGTACCATTTCGTCTCCGTCTCGGTGCGGCGGCAGGCCGCTGCAGCCTTGGAGAATGGGATGGCCGTAGTCTCGAGACGCCGTTGAGGGAGAAAGATGGACTTGGGCGGGTCGGGTCCGAGGGCGTGGCGGATGCCGTCGGCGAGAGACAGCGGGGACTGCGCCTTTGCGCGCGAGGAGGGCGGATTCGAAGGTGACGGGGCTGGCAGAATCGCTCTTGCAACTTGTAGTTGGTGGTCGACAACAGGGTTGGCAAGACGCATGATGAGGAACCAGGACGGGTCGAACCGTCTCTGCCAGTCCTCGAGCTCGTGGATCACCGCGTCTAGCGACTTCTTCTCTAGCAGCCACTTGCTTCTCCTGACTTTCAAGGGGAATTCAAAGAACCCCGCTCCTTTTGCCCCGGCATTCCGGTCGACAACCTTCTGAAGCGTGGTCGATGCGCTGGACAGCTTTTCGACAAGAACAGCGAGCGTCTCGTCGAGGATGCGGCGGTGCTCGCCGTCGATGACGTTCAGCGTCTGTTGGATGAAGTGGACCTGTAGCCTTATTCTGGTCCAGCACGCCTCGACGGTGATAATCCGTTCGGTGACTTCCTGTTTGGCGTGCCTCCACGTCTGGCAGAGTTCGACAACGAGGACACCATACCTGCGTCGAAGCGTTCATTCATCAGCTGACCAACGTACCGTTAGGGCTATGTCGCTGGGAAAAGTTTCGTGTTCTCACTTGAAGCAGGCCTCAGCAATGGGAAGGGCGATGGAAGGATCCATCGCAGCGCATCAGCCGGTCGGACGTGTCAGTTTGCCAGGGGGACTTCGAGGGTGGGGGTTAAAACGCGTTCGCGCACGCTTCCGGCGATATCGCTGTGGAGGCGACTAGGCTCCCGCGAGCTGAATAGCATGTTCTCGACCCCTCCAAGCAACTGCGCAGAGGCGGCCACGACGGGTCAGGTGAAGGCCACGTGATTGGGCCGACGTCACACCGTCCTTCTGGGCTGAGCTTCAGCTCTCACCTCGGCAATATCCAACGTCCTGCCGTGGAAAGGGATCGCTTTATTGCCATGCAAAGGCGTTGCTATGGCCTCCAACACACCCTCGGAGCTGGTGCAGGACACCGAGCTCAATGCCAATGTGACGCCGACCCAAACTGAACACTTCTTCAATCGCCGAGGGCGTTCAGGAGGTCCGCGGGAGGTATGGACCAGGCAGTCACAGCTGGGGCGGGGCGGCTTCGGGACTGTGTGGCTGGAGACGTGCCAGCAGCTTTACCGAGCCGGTACGCCCTCCCTGCGAGCCGTCAAGGAGATTCGAATAGAGGCGGGCAATCCGAACGGCCCCGACTACAACCGAGAACTCGAGGCGTTTGCCAAGTTCTCACAGCCGAAGGTGAGCCACGACAATGAGGTTTGATATACGACGGCAGGGGGCAGAACTTACGCCGCCATCGTCTACAGTTTGAGCCCTATTTCGTCCGATCTCATGGATGGTACCGCACCGACACTGCTATCTTCATCACAATGGCCTATCACCCATTGGGCGACCTGCAGCAATATCTTTCGCACCCCCTCCCCGAAACAGACACCAGACGCATAGTCGAGCAAGTTCTAGAGGGTTTGAGACACATGCACAACAATGGCTTCGCGCATCGTGATCTAAAGCCAAAGGTGGCACCTCCTCCTGGTTCGTATGAACGACTGCTTACTGGTTTGGTAGAACGTCCTCGTCGCTTCCCAGGGACCAGACTGGCGAGTACAGATAACCGACTTCGGCATCACCAAGAAGATACAGGACGACCAGACCGCCCAGTTTACCATGGGGCAAGGGACGAGCGGCTACATGGCGCCCGAGATGATCATATCAGTGCTCAATGGGTCGGCCTACGCACTGGACATGTGGTCATTGGGTTCAATGACCTACTATATGCTAACCAACCGAGTACCCATTCGCGACTTGCGGGACCTGCACCGGTACGGGACCGGCGCCACGGACAGCATTGCTGATGACTATTCCCCCGCCGCCGTGACGCAAAACGCCAAAGCCTTTGTTTCAAAGCTACTTGTGCGCAACCCCCAAGACCGCCCATCCGCGGACGAGGCGCTCTCTAGCGAGTGGATGAGGTATGCTTGACGTTGCTCTGATTTCTCACCTCGAACGCCGCTGACACAAAACAGCGGCATTCACGCGGCATCAGGATCTCCGAGGGAAGTCCAATCCATACGGGAGGCCTTCAGCGTACTTGACGTCGGTGATGGGCGTACTACCAATAGCGAAGGCGGCCAGGCGTCCTACGCGCCGTCTAACACCTGGAGCAGCATTCCCCAGTCGACCAGTACCGCAGTTCCCGCTCCCAGCGGTACGGTCGGCCAGCTTTCCTATGCCCCATCAAATACCTGGAACAGCATCCCTGCAATGAGAGACACGGTAGTCCCAACTCTGGGTACTGTGTCGAGCCAAAGGATCGAACCTAAATTGCTGGCGTCGAGTTCTTACGACAAGACGGTCCAGCTCTGGGATGCGACTACGAGCTTTTTCAGGCAGACACTTGTGGGCCATGGCGGCATGGTCACAGCTGTTGCCTTCTCGCCGGACGGCGCAATGCTGGCGTCAGCTTCTTACGACAAGACGGTCCGGCTCTGGGATGCGAAGACGGGCTTTTTCAAGCAGGCACTTGAGGGCCATGGCGGCTCGGTTACAGCTGTTGCCTTCTCGCCAGACGGCGCAATGCTGGCGTCAGCGTCTTATGACAAGACGGTCCGGCTCTGGGATGCGAAGACGAACGCTCACAAGCAGACACTCAAGGGCCATGGCAGCTCAGTCACAGCTGTTGCCTTCTCGCCGGACGGCGCAATGCTGGCGTCAGGTTCTTACGACAAGACAGTTCGGCTCTGGGATGCGAAGACGGGCGCTCACAAGCGGACACGCAAGGGCCATAGCGACATGGTGTGGGCTGTCACCTTCTCACCAGACGGCACAATGCTGGCGTCAGCTTCTTACAAGACCATCCAGCTCAGGGATGCGAAGACAGGCGCTTCCAAGCAGAAGCTCATGGGCCATGACGACGTGGTCTGGGCTGTCGCCTTCTCGCCAGACAGCACAATGCTGGCGTCGGCTTGCAATAAGACCATCCGGCTCTGGGATGTGAAGACGGGCGCTCTCAAGCAGAAGCTCGAGGGCCATAGCGACATGGTCGCATCTGTCGCCTTCTCTCCAGACAGCACAATGCTGGCGTCGGCTTCCAATAAGACCATCCGGCTCTGGGATGCGAAGACGGGCTTTTTCAAGCAAACACTCGAGGGCCATAGCAGCTCGGTCACGGCTGTTGCCTTCTCGCCGGACAGTTTAACGCTGGCATCGGCTTCCTACAAGACCCTCTGGCTTTGGGATGCGAAGACGGGCGCTCCCAAGGGGAGGGTCGAGGGTTTATAGCGACATGGTTATGGCTGTTGCCTTCTCGGATTCTCCCTTAAAATGATAACGAAATGTACAATGATTATTTTATTTTCTGTTTTCTTTGCCTTCAAACGGGCCATAGGGGTTGTGTCAAATTTATAGTCTTTTGGATTGACACCTCGGAACGTTCTTGAACCTTCATTCACACCACACTTACCTGGTTACGTGGCCGGATGTGGCGAACAACAGCAACTTAGCCCACTCATTACGGAGTACCATCTTACATATCCTTCATAATCTGCGCGCAAACTTGCGGGCAGTAATTTCAGTGCGGCTAGGCGTAGATCGTCAATGCGTAAAGAATTCGTCAACGTTCTAGAGGAAGGGCGCCAATTTTGCAAGCTGCACTAGCAGAGTTCTGGTAGAATGGCTGTGCATACATTTGTATATACTAGACGAATCGGGTGGGGACCAGTAGCAGTGGGGCAATTCGCCAGCTCTGCCGTTAGGAATGTTCACTTATGTACCTCCCTGCTACAGTCAGAATGTCCCCGTCACCGCGTATTGTAACACTCTACTCCAAGGGAAGCTTTCGAGGCTGGACATCCTCTAGGAAATGAACATGATGATCTCAAACTCCGTCATAATCAACGCTTTTGGGCGGGCATGTCCCACCCAGATCGTCGTGCCGCTCGCCAATAAGGGCCTGCGTCGTGTAGCCGGTATTCGTTGGGTAGGTTTGCTGAGCCCCCATGCACGTAGGCGACACCCAGTGCGACCCTATGCCGCCCTGTGCTCGCCTTGATTAGCGCCGGTATAGTACCTGTGTAGGCGGTGATGGAAGTTGGGGGCTGTGAGGGTAATATTTGCTCAGCACAACAGAGGGTTCAGTCCCGCATATGACAAGCCTATTCAACGCCGAGACGGTGTTAGCCCCATAGCCGCGCAGTCAACCATGGACAGTTTTGGTAAAGTTCGTGTGCCAAGGTTGGAGAGGCTCCCTGGATACGACGGTGTCCCTGATGGTGGGTGGGTGATATCGGTTCGAGTGACGCTGGAGAGCTGCCCTGGCTCTCTTGGACGCTGCCTCATGGGTAGAGCAAGGAGAGCGGGACATCCAGTATCGATTTAGTAGTACCTCCTATCCAATATCCTTACAGTAAATACAGCTCCTTGTCGTAGGACAGATGCGATATTGCATATGCCTTGAGTTGAGGTCGAGGATAAATCGTCTACCGCTGGATCGTGGCTCTTGTGGGCGAGGCCATGTCGCTGAGTACGATGAAGGGAGAAGGCACCCTGAGACGGAAATTCTTGGAAGTTGGTTTGCTTGTTGAAGACAAACAGGGGATTTTGAGCATTGGTTGGAGGGGAGGGGAGTTCGATTTATTACTAGTATCCTGGCATATCTCGTCCAAGATGCGGGAACATCTGGGGATCTCAGATACTGCGACTCAAGCTTCTGACGCCATTGGTGGGGATCGAACAAAAGCTCACCACAGAGTAATGACTAGCCTCGGGATACGCGTGGAAGGTGTGTAACACCTCCGCGAGAGGGACGTCAAGGCAGGTTATTCCAGGTCACATGAAACCCAGAAACCTCTCCGGCTCGAAAGCTCAATGCGGAGTCGGGCTGTTATATAAGGCGAATCCGGACGCTCACACCCCAGCATCACCCACGCGATGACTCGCCGCTTTTACTCAGGTTTGCGCAGGCGCTACTCAGGTTTGCTCACCCTAGACATCGTTTTGGGCATGGTACCTGGTACGTAGGGCAGCCGACTAGCTCCAACTCCACCGGCTGGGACCCAAATCCGGCGCTTCCAAGGTGACCCAAATTGAGTCCCTCTTTGGATTTGATATGAGGCACATAGCGCTGCCTTGTCTACAGACGCGTCGTCTTTACTTTCCTGGTCTCTTCTGGTCGCTGCAGTCGTAAGCATGTCACCTCCTCACTCCCCTCCTTTACTTCCCTCGTTCTCGCAAGTGACTGCATACTTGAGGATACTATCTCCCTTATTCCCCCTTTGCTTTCCTCCCTTAGATCCTTCCTACCTCACTCATATCTCTTACAATAATGTTTTCTTGACATTGCCTTGTGTGAAAGAACAGTTGCGGGAATGGTGAACCAAGAGTTGCATGGCTCCGAGTTACAATCGATACCGAAGCTAGAAGGACTATGGGAGATTATAGAGGACCTTAAGTAGCAGTTGATTCGGAAGAGGCCAGTCTCGGGGCCGATGTGGAGGGAGTCGTCCGTCTGCTGAGTTCCCAGTGGGTGTCCATGAGGAAGTCCCCGAACCTTCTGCTACTCAGCCTTCCGAGCGTTGCCCTCCCTTGGTTCCTCTTCGGATGGAGGTGCTCGATGGTCGGAAGATATGCCGGTACTACGACGTCGTCTTTGTCCACGGCGTTCCGTCGTGCCAGCTCGTCAAGAATGTCCATTAGGAGTTCCGGGAATTGCGTTGATGTCAGGCGTTGCATTTTCCACAAGGGGTGGTTCGGTTGCGGAGACCAGACGGAAGGCCTGGGTTCTAGATGTCGGAAGCGAGACATCTGGAGCTCTGTGCTGTATACGTCGAGTAGTTGTGGAAGTGACATCTTGGACCACTGGTGGAGAGCTTGGGAAATAGGACCCGACCATTGTGGTTTTGAGGCGCCGACAGAGGAATGGAGGTGAGGTGGGCGGAAGTCGTAGTGGTAACTATTGGCGAAGTCCTTAGATAAGAGGGGAAGAGCAATGACGGCGACGAGTGAGATGTCCGACAAGCTAAGGTCCGAAAAGACCGACCATGCGTTGGTCCGAGCAACGGAGCTGGTGAAGGAAGCGTCCATCGACTCTCTCTGAGCCTTTCTGTACACCCTCGACGACGCCAAATCGCTTTCGAACTCAAATTGCAGCAATCCTGACTCGGGGATAGTGGTAAGTGTGTCCCGGTCGACCCGATCTCGAGGCTTGCGAGCATGACTCCTAGCATCAAAACGATCCTCCAAGCCCCGTAGTCTGTTTGATAGATCCTGGTTATCCTCCAGCAAGTCAGAAACGGCTGTAACAAGATCCGTTCGGCTCTCAGAAGCCGTGAAATCAGAATCGCTAGTGGCGTAAGCCTTTGCACATGTGTCATGATTCGTAGAGGTGACGGAGTAGATACCATTGCAAAATGTTCAGTATTAGTGACATGGAACCCTTGAACCCCTGCAGTCTCGTAAGGACGGCCGCAAAGTCACTCTCCTTTTGGACCCATTTGACTCTGGCTCGCAGAGACATGTCGCCATTGCCGCCATTGCCAGGCCCGAGAGAGAGAACAAGGGACTCCAAGTCTGAGAAAACTAGGACGCCATCCATGAATACCGTGATGAGGTCGTCAACGCCGATCAGTGTTGCACGCGATGTGGAAATATTGGATAAGTCGCCGAGAAGCCTCTGGAGGGCAAGCAGGGTGATCTTCGCAGCGACGACCTCGGACTGGATTGGTCTGATCAATCGTGGCGCGTCGGTCCACGTCGATAACAATGGGCCCAGAACCCCCGCGACTTTTCCCGCAGCGCCAAGGAGACCGACAATCGATGCCGTTACGCTTAGGGGGTCCATGGTGATGGTGTTGCATTGCTGGAGGACGGGTGAAACTTTGTGCGATCCCGCCCAGCTGCACTTTTCAAGAGTCGGGCGTGGTCGACGAGCGGCGGCCTCCGATTGTGTTTAGCGCGAAAGGGCTGTGCTTCCACTAGTTAGCTGGGGCTGAAAACCTTGCGCTCGGACCGCCGGATCGCTGCCGAGAGGTACGGGCCGGCGAGGCCGGGCCATGCGATGCAGGCCTCGAGCTGGTTGATGGCGTTGTGGTAGCGTGGGCCTCGGTGGCGTAGATGCCCTCGTTGCCGTCGTCCTTGTCGCCGGGGGTTGGCGAAGGGTTGACCTGGTCGTTGAGCGAGCGCAGACGCGCCATGGCCACCTTGGTGCCTTCGTCCAGGAGGTGCCGCGGCGGACTTTGTCCCAGGAGTCCACCCGCAGGGGGCGTTGGCCAGCCACTCCATGTTCACGGCCACCACGGACAAGCTCCCCTTCGTTGAGCTCGCTTAGGAAGCGCGCCAGTGTCGATATTCAGCGCTGCTCTCTAATCAAAAGCTTTTCCAACAAACTCAGGGCGCCAACGATAGAACCCATCAAACGCCATAAACGTATCACCGCGCCTTAGCTGGTTCGTCCGTATGCCATGAGCTGTCACGGCCTCGCCGTGACTTCGATCTGCGCCAACATTATCTACATGTTGAACCGGCAGTATCCCTTCCAACACTTCAACAATTGTTGAAGACAGAGGGATGACGCGTACGCTTTT
>Ga0247771_1000156_pt1 | contig 25334 bp, 20 predicted proteins | sample UWRJL197509C6_FD_179948 | JGI IMG/M metagenome (GOLD analysis project Ga0247771, IMG submission 179948) | Plant litter microbial communities from Arlington Agricultural Research Station in Wisconsin, United States - UWRJ-L197-509C-6 | ecosystem: Environmental > Terrestrial > Plant litter >... | reverse complement strand
GGCCTTCGCGGAAGGACGATACTTTAAAGGTATGGCTGAGGGCATTGACGGCCTTGGTGCCGACGCCGTTGAGGCCCACGCTTTTCTGAAACACCTTGCTGTCGTACTTGGCGCCGGTGTTGATCTTGCTCACCACGTCCACCACCTTGCCGAGGGGGATGCCGCGGCCGTAGTCGCGTATGGTCACGGTTTTTTTGTCGATGGTGATCTCGACGGCCTTGCCGTAGCCCATGGTGTATTCGTCGATACAGTTGTCGATGACCTCCTTTACCAGGACGTAGATGCCGTCGTCGGGGCTGGAGCCGTCGCCGAGCTTGCCGATGTACATGCCGGGGCGGAGGCGGATATGTTCTTTCCAGTCGAGGCTCTTGATGCTCTCTTCGGTATAATCGAAGAGCTGCTTTTTAGTTTCTGCCATAGGATGTTTCCAAACACATTTTGGGTAAAAATAAATCATTGCGCCAACTGTCGCGGCGGCACGCATTCCTGCGCCTCTTTTCGCCGGCCGTTGCCATCAATTAATGGCGGGCCGAAAACGTAAAAGGCAGGACTGCGGGCGGCCGGTCCGGAGGGCCGGGGCCGTTTGGCAAAGGGCGGACAAATATAGGAAAAAAATTGAGTAAATTTACTAAATAAATTAGTTTTTTTCTATCGTAAATTTGGGAAAATAATCACATAAATTGTTGAAAATCAAAATTTTAAAATCTTGGCTATTTTTTTACGCGCGGCCCGGTTTTGTCGGCCGAAAACCATTAATTTTGACCCGTATTCAGGCTGCGATCGTTAGCCTCTAACCCGAACTGCTGCTGCACTACCCCTTTAAATTCTACTGACAACTTACTACCCAGTACGCATTTATTGAACCGCCAAAAGGAGAATGACTATGTATTCGTATGGATTGCTGGAACCCGGATGTTATTACCTGGTACAGGAAGAAGCGCACTCAGAGATTGAGCTCATCAAGGTCACAATGGAGTCGGACCATTGCATGTACCTTTTTAAATACCAGGACGAGCTGACGACCGTCTGGAAACGAAAGACCGACAACCTTCACGACATCCTCGAATGCCTGAGCGACGAGATGGTGGAAGCCTGGCAGAAGCATTATAATAATAATGAAGAGTCGTATTACGAGGAGGAAGACGACTAGCGGGTATGGAGAGAGAAACAGTGCGGGGATGATCCCGGAATGGATGATGGTCAGCGCTTGCGCACGTAGCGGAGCTCGAGGAGGTTGAGGGCGTTGGCCTGCAGGCCCTTCACTTCCGGCTGCACCAGGTGGATCACCATGTCGTACCACAGCGGTACTATGGGCGCATCCTCCATCATCAGCGCGTCCGCCTGCCGGTACAGCTCATAGCGCGCCGAATCGTCCGGCTCCGCCAGCGCCCGCTCGAACAAGGCATCGAAGCGCGGGTTGCGGTAACGCGTATAGTTCGGCGGCGCCGGGTTCTTCGAGTAGAACACCGACAAATAATTTTCCGCATCGGGATAATCGGCGATCCAGCTGCCGCGGAAAAAAAGCGTCCGGCTATTCGAGGTCAGGTCCAGCAGCAGCGACTTCTGCACCACGTCCACCTGCACCCGCAGACCCACCTCCTCCAGCTGCCGCGCCACATAGCTCGCGATCTCCGAGTAGGTGCTGATGGTCTGTAATTTTATCACCGGACCGCCCTGGCCATAGCCCGCCTCTGCCAGCAGCCGCCGCGCCCGTACGGGATCGTAATGATAGCCCCGCACCTTTACCGAATCGAAGGAAGGCAGACCGGCCGGCACGAAGCCCGCCTCCGCCGGCAGCCCCAACGAGTTGCGCAGGTACAGCACCATCTTGCGCCGGTCGAAGGCATAGTTGATCGCCTGCCGCACCTTCTTCAGCCGCAGCGGCGAATCCTTTACCAGCGCATTCGCCGTGTCCACCAGTATTCCGAAATATTCTATATTAAGATAGGGATGCGTTTGCAATTGCAGCTTCTGCTTCCAGTCGCCGCGCAGCACGCCCTGCTTCGTCAGCACCTCGTCCTTGAACGATGCGTCGATGTCGTTGATGAAGTCCAGCTTGTGCTGGCGCAGCAGCAGGAACTCGGTGGCCCGGCTATCGTAAAAGCTTACCTGCACGCCGTCGAGGTAGGGCAACTGCCGCCCCTGCGCATCGCGCTCGAAATAGCGCGCATTCCTTTTCATCACCAGAGCCTGCCCTTCCTCCCAGGCCACGAAGGCAAAGGGACCCGTACCCACCGCGTGCCGCCGGAAATCGTTACCGTAATGCTCCACGGCCTCGCGCGGAACGATCGAGCAGTACTGCATGGAAAGTATGCCGAGTATGGGCTGGTAGGGCCGCAGCAGTCGAAGCCGGAAGGTGGAATCGTCGAGGGCCGTAAAGCCGGCGGCGCTGTCCACCTTGTCGTGAAAGATCCACGAGCCGGGGCTGGCGGTGACGGGATCGGTGAGCCGCCCCAGGCTGTAGGCCACGTCGGCGGCGGTCATGCGGCGACCGCGCCCCTGCGGGAAACAGGCATCGTCGTGAAAAAAAACATCGGTGCGCAGGTGAAAAACAAAGGTCTTCTTATCGTCGGACACCGACCAGCTGCGGGCGAGCGAGGGCTGGGTGTGCAGCTGGCTGTCCACCTCAACCAACGTATTATAAAGCTGGTGCACGGCCCACATCACCGACTGGTTCTTGGCGAAGGCCGGGTCGATGGAAGCGATGCCCGTAGGCTCGTTGTAGCGGAACACGTTGGCAGCGCCCTTCTCGCTGTTATAGCAGGAAGCCAGCGCGCAGAGCACGCCAATAAAGAGTGAATATTTACAGGAACGGAACATCAGTTCGGCAAAAGGATTCTAAATTAGACAAGTATTTGTTCCGAAAAACGAAACCTTTCATGAAAAGAAAATTTCACCTGCTTGCGCCCGTCCTGATCCTGCTCGCCTCCTGCGCCGGCGCCCAGCCCCTGCACCAGAAGACCGCCTTCACGCACCAGGACACGCTGCGCGGCAGCATCGGCCCCGAACGCGCCTGGTGGAACGTGCTGCACTACGACGTGGCCGTGACGCCCGACTACGGAACAAAGTCGATCACCGGCAAAACCACCATCCGCTACCGGGTGCTCCCCGGCCAGACCACCGATTATCTGCAGATCGACCTGCAGCAGCCGCTCAGGGTGGACACCCTTTTCTACGACGGCAAGATGTATATAAACTTTCCCGGCAAGCCCTATTATAATGAAGGCAACGTATGGCATGTGCCCCTGCCCCGCGCCGCCGTCAACAGCATTCACACTATCGGCATCGCCTACCACGGCAATCCGCGCGTAGCGGTGACGCCGCCCTGGGACGGCGGCTGGATATTTACGAAAGATGCCAAGGGCCGCCCCTGGATGAGCGTTGCCTGCCAGGGCCTCGGCGCCAGCGTATGGTACCCCTGCAAGGACCACCAGTACGACGAGCCCGACTCCGGCGCCACCCTCACGGTGACCGTGCCCGACACCCTCGTGGCCGTAGGCAACGGCCGCCTGAAGAACCAGTCTTCCGCCAACGGCAGCACCACCTACACCTGGGAAGTGAAGAGTCCCATCAACAACTATACAATCATCCCCTACATTGGCAAATACGTGACCTGGAGCGATACCCTCTCCGGCGAGAAAGGACAGCTCGACATCAGCTACTGCGCCCTCGATTACGACCAGGCCGACGCCCGCAGGCAGTTCGCGCAGGTAAAGCCCATGCTCCGCGCCTTCGAGCACTGGTTCGGCCCCTACCCTTTTTACGAGGACGGCTACAAGCTGGTGGAAGCGCCCCACCTCGGCATGGAGCACCAGAGCGCCGTGGCCTACGGCAACGGCTTCGCCAATGGCTACCAGACCGGCAATAAAAAGCACATCGACCTTTCCGGCACCGGCTGGGGACTGAAATGGGATTATATCATCGTGCACGAGAGCGGCCACGAATGGTTCGCAAACAGCATCACTACGAAGGACATTGCCGACATGTGGGTGCACGAAGGCTTCACCGATTATTCCGAAACCCTTTTTACCGAATACTACTACGGCAAGGCCGCCGCCGACGAATACGTGCAGGGCCTGCGCAACAACATCGCCAACGACAAGCCGGTCATCGGCCCCTACGGCGTGAACCAGGAAGGCAGCGGCGACATGTATTACAAGGGCGCCAACATGCTCCACACCATCCGCCAGCTGATCGGCGACGATGAGAAGTTCCGCCAGATCCTGCGCGGCCTCAACCGCGACTTCTATCACCAGACCGTGACCTCGGCCCAGGTAGAAAAATATATGAGCGCGAAGAGCGGCATCGACCTCTCCAAGGTCTTCGACCAGTACCTGCGCACCACGAAGATCCCGAGGCTCGAGCTGGCCCTCAGCGGCAAGGACCTCACCTATCGCTGGACGAACTGCGTGGACGGATTCAACATGGCCGTGAAGATGAGCAACGGTCAGTGGCTCCGCCCCACCACCACGATTCAGAAAACGCCCATCGATGCCAAAGCCTACGCCGACCTGCAGCCCGAAAAGAATTTTTATATAGAAGTAAGCCGTAAATAGCTTGAGTTACCATCCGCTCTCTTTCTGTTTCTCACGCCCGCTTTATCTTTACGGCTCATGAGTACCATCCGCAAGCAAAGCCTTATATCCTCGGGTATCGTCTACTTCGGCTTTGCGCTGGGCCTTCTGAACACCTACCTGTTCACGCGGCAGGGCGGCTTCACGGAAGCGCAGTACGGGCTCACGGGCACCTTCCTGGCCTTTGCCAACATCATGTTCGCCGTGGCGGGACTCGGCATGCCGGCCTATGTAGGCAAGTTCTTTCCCTACTACAAGGCCCACCTTGCCGACCGCGACAACGACCAGCTTACCTGGGCCCTGCTCTTCTCCTCGCTCGGCTTTCTGTTCGTGCTGCTGGCCGGCATCCTCTTCAAGAATATCCTCGTCGACAAGGTGTTCAACAACTCGCCGCAGCTCCTGCAGTTTTATTACTGGACCTTTCCCTTCGGCTTCGGCTTTACGCTTTTCATGACGATGGAATCCTTTGCCTGGCAGCAGCGCAAGGCCGTGCTCTCGAACTTTTTAAAGGAAGTGCTGTTCCGCTTTCTCGTTACGGTGCTGATCGTGCTCACCACGCTCCGCGTCATTCACGACTTCAGCACCTTCATAGCGGTGTATGCTTTTTTGTATCTGGCGATCGCCCTCTTCCTCATTATTTATTTCATGAGGCGGCGGCAGTTTTACATACGGCTCTCGCCGAGCCGGGTCACGCGGCGGTTCCGGAGCAAGATACTTACGCTGCTCACCTTCGTGTGGGGCGGCGGGCTGGTGTTCAACGTCGCCAGCGTGTTCGATACGATCGTGATTGCGGCGATACTGCCCGACGGCATGGCGGCCGTGGCGCCCTTCCTGCTGGCGCAGAACATCTCGAGCCTGATGCAGGCGCCGCAAAGGGCCGTAGTGTCGGCGGCGGTAGGTCCGCTGTCGCAGGCCTGGAAGGAAAAGAACTACGGCAAGATCAACAGCATCTACCATCGCTCGTCCATTAACCAGCTCGTTTTTTCCTGCGCCATGTTCTGCCTCATCTGGCTCAACTTCGAGGACGGCGTGCATACCTTTCACCTGCAGGAAAAATACATCGTGGCCAAGTGGATATTCTTCTTCATCGGCCTCTCCAAGATCATCGACATGGGCACGGGCGTGAATGCGCAGATCATCGCCACCTCCACCTTCTGGCGCTTCGAGTGCATGAGCGGGGTGATGCTCCTCGCCCTCACGCTGCCGCTCGACTGGCTGCTGACGCAACGCCTGGGCATCATGGGTCCGGCCATCGCAACGCTTTTTTCGTTCTCGATGTACAACCTGATCCGCTGCATATTTCTTTGGAAAAAGTTCAGGATGCAGCCCTTTACGCTGCATACGCTTTATACCCTGCTGCTGTCGCTGGGCGCCTACCTTCTTTGCCACCTGCTGTTCGGGCAATTCGAAGGCTTCGGCTTTATCGTGCTGCGCAGCCTGTGCTTCGTGGCGCTCTTCGGCGGAGGCGCCGTTCTGCTGAAGCTCTCACCCGACCTGATGCCGGTGCTGCGGTCGCTGGGAAAAAGATTAGGGCTTGGCCGCTGATGCCGTCACCTGCACGGTGCTGTCGATGCGGCCCACGCCGACAAAATGCTTCAGCCAGTAATCCTCATACAGATCGCTGATGGTAACGCCGCCCGAAGAGGCATGAACGAATTTATTGTTCTGGAGATACATGCCCACGTGCGATACGCCGCCGACGGTATTGAAGAAAACGAGGTCGCCCTCGCGAAGCTCGGTGAGCGAAATTTTGCGGGCGATGCCGAACTGCTCGCGCGCGGTGCGCGGCAGGGTCATGCTATACAGGGTGGAAAATAAGATCTGGGTGAATGCGGAACAGTCGATGCCGTCCTTGGTGCTGCCGCCCAGTTTGTAGCGCGTGCCGAGCCACTCGTCGACCACGCGGAAAAGGCCGAGGTTCTGGGTCTGCTCCACCTCGAGGTCGAGCAGCTGCGCGAACTTGAGCTGAAGGCTGCCGGCGCCTTCAATGTCGGTGGAAGCGGCCGCGGTGGAAACGGCGGAAGGCAGTTTTTTTATGGTGAACTGGGAGCTGGCGAAAGCGGCCTTGGAATTATTGACCGGGGGCTGAACGGGCGGGGCTTCAACCGTAATATCCTCGAGAAACTTAACATCGCTTTTAGCAGCCGTTGTGCTAACTTGTTTGGTCTTTTGCGCCAGCGCGGGCCCGTAGGCGGCGGCGAGAACGAAGGCTGTAAGGAGGATGTTTTTAGTCATCGGCTTTTTTTAAGTGGATTGGATCAGCACGAAAATAGAAAAATTTCCCACAGTTGTGGAATACTCTCAACGGCGATTGTTGCAAATTATTGCCAAATTCGTTCTTACCTTGCACCCCAAACATTCGCAATTAATTGATAGACAGAGACTAGAGGAGCCAGAAACATGAAATTTTCACACCTTCACGTACACACCCAATATTCGCTTCTTGATGGGGCCGCTTCCATCCCTTCGCTCTATAAAAAAGCCATCGACGACGGCATGCCCGCCCTCGCCATCAGCGACCACGGCAACATGTTCGGCGCCTTTGAGTTCGTGGCCCAGGCCTACAAGCATACCGATTCCGAAGGCAAGCCCAAAGTAAAACCCATCGTAGGCTGCGAGTTCTACCTCACCGCCGACCGCCACCGCAAGACCTTCAGCAAGGAAGAGAAGGACCAGCGCCACCACCAGATACTCCTGGCCAAGAATGAAGTGGGCTACCGCAACCTCATCAAGCTTTCCTCGCTCGGCTTTATGGAAGGGCTGTACAGCAAATACCCCCGTATCGACAAGGAGCTGATCCTGCGCCACCACGAAGGCCTCATCGCCACCACCTGCTGCCTCGGCGCCCTCGTGCCCCAGGCCATCCTGCGCAAGACCGAAGCCGAGGCCGAAGCCGAATTCAAATGGTGGCTCGACATATTCGGCGAAGATTATTACGTGGAGTTCCAGCGCCACGGCATGGCCGAGCAGGACCGCGTGAACGAGGTGCTGATCCGCTTTGCCCGCAAGCACAACGTAAAGATCATCGCCTCCAACGATTCGCACTACGTGGACCAGGACGACTTCAACGCCCACGACATCCTGCTCTGCATCAATACCGGCGAGAAGGTGGCCACGCCCGCCCTCCGCGAGTTCAGCGACGACGACGTATCGGTAAAGGACAAGCGCTTCGCCTTCCCCAACGACCAGTTCTTCTTCAAGAAGAGCCACGAGATGATCAAGGTCTTTCACGACCTGCCCGAAGCAATCGACAATACCAACGAGATCGTGGACAAGGTGGAGCTGCTCAACCTGAAGCGCGACATCCTGCTGCCCGCCTTCCCCATACCCAAGGAGTTTCAGCTGCACAGCGACAGTAACCTCAACCAGTGGGAATACCTCAGGCACATCACCTACGAGGGCGCCCGCAACCGCTACCATGAGATCAGCGAGGAGATACGCGAGCGCATCGACTTCGAGCTCTTTACGATCAAGACGATGGGCTTCGCCGGCTACTTCCTCATCGTGTCCGACTTCATCCGGGCCGGCCGCGACCTCGGCGTGTACGTGGGCCCGGGCCGCGGATCGGCGGCGGGCAGCGTGGTGGCCTACTGCATCGGCATCACCAACATCGACCCGATAAAATACGACCTCCTCTTCGAACGCTTCCTGAACCCCGACCGTAAGTCGATGCCCGATATCGATACCGACTTCGACGACGTGGGCCGCCAGAAGGTGATCGACTATGTGGTGGAAAAATACGGACGCAACCAGGTAGCCCAGATTGTGACCTACGGTACGATGGCCGCCAAGATGAGCATCAAGGACGTGGCCCGCGTGATGGACCTGCCCCTCGCCGATTCGAACGCGCTGGCCAAGCTGGTGCCGGAAAAGCCGGGCACCAAATTATACCGCGTGCTTCATGCGCCCATTTCCGCCAGGGAGGGCGAAAAGCCCCTCGAGGAAGAATACGGCAGCGATGATATCGAGAACGTAAAAAAGCTGCGCGAGATCTATAACAGCAAGACGATCCAGGCCAACGTGCTGCACGAAGCCGAACGCCTCGAAGGCTCGGTGCGCAACACGGGCATCCATGCCGCCGGCATCATCATCGCCCCTACCGACCTTACCGACCTCATACCGATCTTCACCTCCAAGGATACCACCCTTTGCATCACCCAGATCGAAGGCAGCATCATCGAGGACTCGGGCGTTATCAAGATGGACTTCCTCGGGCTGAAGACCCTCACCATCATCAAGAATGCCCTCGACCTCATCAAGCTCAATCACGGCGTCGACATCGACATCGACAACGTGACCCTCGACGATGCCAAGACCTACGAGCTGTACCAGCGCGGCGACACCATCGCCACCTTCCAGTTCGAAAGCCCGGGCATGCAGAAATACCTGAAGGAGCTGAAGCCTGACCAGTTCGCCGACCTCATTGCGATGAACGCCCTTTATCGCCCCGGTCCCATGGCCTACATTCCCAAATACGTAGACCGCAAGCACGGCGTGGAAGAGGTGACCTACGACCTTCCCGAGATGGGCGACTACCTGAAGGAAACCTACGGCATCACGGTGTACCAGGAACAGGTGATGCTGCTGGCCCAAAAGCTCGCCGGTTTCAGCAAGGGCGACGCCGACGTGCTGCGCAAGGCCATGGGCAAGAAGGACCGCAAGACCCTGGACAAGATGAAGGACAAGTTCATCGAGGGCGCGACCAAGAAGAACCACCCGCGCAAGATGCTTGAAAAAGTATGGACCGACTGGGAAGCCTTCGCCCAATACGCCTTCAACAAATCGCACTCCACCTGCTATGCCCTCGTGGCCTACCAGACCGCCTACCTGAAAGCCCACTACCCCGCCGAGTATATGGCCGCGGTGCTGAACAACGCCGGCGCCATCGAAAAGCTCACCTTCTACATGGAGGAGTGCAAGCGCATGGGCATAAAGGTGCTGGGGCCGGACATCAACGAATCGCTCAAGGGCTTTGCCGTGAATGCCGAAGGCCAGATCCGCTTCGGCCTCGGCGGACTGAAAGGCGTGGGCGACAATGCCATCGAAAATATCATCACCGAACGCCAGAACGGCGGTCCCTATAAAGATCCCTTCGATTTCATCAAGCGCATCAACCAGCGCGCCGTCAACAAGCGCACCCTCGAAAGCCTGGTGTATGCCGGCACCTTCGATACCTTCCCGCAGCTGCACCGCGCCCAATATATCTGCGTGCCCGAGGGCGAAACGCAGTCAGGCCTCGAGCGCATCACCAAGTTCGGCGCCGTGGTGCAGGCCCAGTCGATCAATACGTCCAACACCCTCTTCGGCGACCTGCCGGCGGTGCTGGACATACGTCCGCCGCAGATCGCGAGCTGCCCGCCCTGGTCGCTGACCGAGCAGCTGGACAAGGAAAAGGAAGTGACAGGCATCTACCTCAGCGGCCACCCGCTGGATCATTACCAGTTTGAAATAAAGCACTACGGGATAATACCGGTGCAGGAGTTCAATGAAATAAAGGAGTCGGCACTGCTGGCGGCCGGCGGCAAGACCTATCGCCTGCTCGCGCTCGTGTCCACGGCCAACCACCGCATCTCCCGGCAGGGCAACAAGTTCGGCTCTTTCGTGATCGAGGACTATTCGGGCAAGACGGAGCTCGTGCTTTTCGGCGACGACTATGTGCGCTACCAGGCGTATATGCAGCAGGGCTCGACGATTTATATCGTGGGCAGCTTCAAGCAACGGTTCAACAAGTCGGAGTACGAGTTCAAGGTGAGCAGCCTGGCCCTGGGCGAGAACGTGAAGCGCCAGCTTACGCGGCAGCTGCAATTGGAGATGGACGTGCGCAACCTCTCGCCCGAAACGATCGCCTTCCTCGAGGAGAACGTAAAAAAATTCCCGGGCAAGTCGAGCCTCCGCATCGTGGTGTCGGAACCGCGCAACCAGCTGAAGGCAAACCTGGTAACGATGGACAGCGGCTTCGAGATGAACAGCGACCTGATCCAGTTCCTGTCCGGCAAGCCCGAGATCGACGTGCAGGTAACGGCAGTGAGCTAGGAAGTTCCGGCAGGGCGAAGTGTTCAGGATTTGTGAAAACGAACCGGCGGACTTATACACATATCTGCATAAAGAGTTGAGGGTCCGAACCTTCAAAGATGCGCACCTTTGCTTCCCGCCCGCCGCAGCGCCTGCCATTGATGCAGGAATGACGGGTTGGAGCTAAATTTGCAACAGCATTCTATCGTTTGACTTATAAAATCATAATTATGGCACAAGCATTCACAGATTCGAACTTTCAAAACGAAGTATTGAGTTCAGATAAATTGACGGTGGTGGATTTCTGGGCGGAATGGTGCGGTCCTTGCCGCGCTATCGGTCCCGTCATCGACGAGCTTTCCAAGGAATACGCAGGCAAGGTTAACGTAGGCAAGGTTAACGTGGACGAAAACCCCCAGGTGAGCATGAACTACGGCATCACGTCCATCCCCGCCATCCTTTTCATCAAGGACGGACAGGTGGTCGACAAGCTGGTAGGCGCCCAACCCAAAGGCAATTTCGTGAAGAAGATCGAAGCGCACCTGAGCTAAGCCTTCTTCCAAATGCATAAAAAAAATCTCCCGCAGCCGGGAGATTTTTTTTATGCGACAAACCGTCGTTACTCGGTTGTAACGAGCGGTTCGGGATGCGTTGTTTTTATGGCCGACGGATCGTGGCGGTGGCGGAAGAGGAGCACGAAGAGCACGGCCACCACGAGGGCGTAAGCCGAGAAGCTGAGCCAGATGCTATGCCAGTCCTTGCTGCCGTCGGGGTAGGTGAAATATTTCTGGATCACCGCGCCGCTGGTCAGGCTGCCGAGCACCGCGCCGACGCCATTGGTCATCATCATGAAAAGGCCCTGGGCGCTGGCCCTGATATCGGGATCGCTCTGGCCTTCCACGAAAAGGGAGCCGGAGATATTGAAGAAGTCGAAGGCCATGCCATAGACGATGCACGAAAGAATGATCATCCAGAGCCCGTCGGCGGGGTTGCCGTAGGCGAAGAGGCCGAAGCGGATCACCCAGGCGATCATGCTGAAAAGCATCACCTGCTTGATGCCGAACTTGCGGAGGAAGAAGGGAATGGCGAGGATGAAAAGGGTCTCCGAGATCTGGGAGATAGACATGATGATGGCGGGGTATTTTATCGCCGTCAGATTTTTGTAGGCGGGCACGTTGGCAAAGTCGTGGATAAAGGTGTCGCCGTAGGCATTGGTGAGCTGAAGGGCGGCGCCAAGCAGCATGGCGAAGATGAAGAACACGGCCATCTTGTAGCTGCGGAAGAGCGAGAAAGAGCGCAGGCCCAGCGCCTCTATCAACGAGCTGGAACGGCCGGAACGCATGCGGGGCGGGCATTTGGGCAGGGTGAAAGCATAGAGGCCGAGGAAGATGGAAGCGGCGGCGGCCACGTAGAACTGGTTGGCCGAGGTCTCGAAGCGGAGCAGGCTCACGGTCCATAGCGCCACGATAAAGCCGACGGTGCCCCACACGCGGATCGGCGGATAGTCGCGCACCACGTCGGCGCCCTTGTTCTTGAGGGCCGAGTAAGCCACGGTTATCGACAGCGAGATGGTGGGCATGTAGAAGATCATGTTGAGGAGCATGACCCAGAAAAAGGTTTGGGGATCGTTCACCTGGGGCAGGGCAATGAGCACGACGGCACCGCAGAGGTGGCAGATGCCCAGGAGCTTTTCGGCATTGATCTTTTTATCGGCGAGGATGCCGGTGAGCGAGGGCGCGAAGATGGAGGCGATGCCCATGGTGGAGAAGATCTGCCCGAACTTGTCGCCGGCCCAGCCGCGGTTCTGAAACCAGTAAGCGCCGATGGTGATGAGCCAGGAACCCCAGATAAAGTACTGGAAGAAGTTCATGAGCGTGAGCCGGTTTTTGATATTCATGCAGCAGTTTTTTTGGTGGCCAGGGCGGCGGAAGCGGCGGAGCGCAGAGGCCGCCACAGCCCTGAAATTACTGCGGAAGATAAAAAGTTTTAGGCAGGATGAGGCATTGTTTATCAACACATAGGGCGAAAATGCCCGCTCGTCTAAAAAATCGCGTTACAATTGATGATTTTTTCATAAATACACCGGAATTCTGTATTATTGTACCGCCTAACCTTGGACGGGTTATCCATCATTTTTAATCAAAAACTACACTGCTTTGAAAAAATTTACACTTCTTAGCTTAGTATCTTTTGCATTCCTCCTATCTACTTCAATCGTAAATGCGCAGAGCGACCAGAAGCAACAGCGTACCATTGAAGTGAAGCATCGTTGTTCGACGATGGAAGAAATGGAGAAAGCGATCGCAAAGGATCCCACTTTACCTGAAAAGTGGAGAATCGAAGGCGAGCGACAGTACCAGATGTACCTCGAGCGCCAGGCACAGGGACGTGAGGCCCGCACAGAAGCCGGCGAGATCATCATCCCCATCGTATTTCACCTTGTTGACGCCGCCACCGCACTGGCCGGCATTACCGACCGCGACATCTACGAGCAGGTCGAATACCTGAACCGTGACTATCAAGGCCGCAAGGCCGACCGTTATGTAAAGGTCATTCCTCCCGAGATCTACGCCCGCGTAGGCAAGGTAGGCGTTAAGTTCGTACTGGCCCGCCGCACTCCGGGCGGTGCCCTCACTACCGGCATCGAGCGCCGCGTGAACGCCACTCCCAGCCATATCGACATCAAGGCAAACGCCACCGGCGGCCTCGATGCATGGGATCCCACCAAGTACGTAAACGTATGGGCCGGTACTTTCAGCGGCGGCGACGCCGGTCTGCTGGGTATCGCCACCTTCCCCTTCACTACCGGTGAAGGCGCGCAAGGTGTGGTGATCGGCCTGAACACCCTGCCCTACACAAGCAACACCGCCCGCGGCTACTACCCCGAATATTCGGAAGGCGCTACCCTGCCCCACGAGATCGGTCACTACCTGTACCTCTGGCACACTTTCGGCGACCTGACCACCTGTAACAACCAGGACTTCCGCATCCAGTCGGGTTGGCCTCTGCCCACCGGCGCAGGCCCCGAAGGCGATGACACCCCGGCAGAACAAGCCGGACCCGGCAACGCCTACTTCGGCAACCCCAGCATGAACTATGCAGGCGCCTGTACCACCGAGCCTTTCGGTATCGTATACGGCAGCTTCATGAACTATTATGACGACCGCGCCCTGTTCATGTTCACCGAAGGACACCGCAAGCGCATCATCGGCTGTATCGACCTGTATCGCGCCGGACTCAAGACTTCCGACGGCGCCACTCCGCCCACGGCCGTTACCGATGCCTTCCTCGTAACCGTGTCGCCCCGTGGCCTCCCCGAGCGTCGCAGCTACTTCATGAACAACTCGCCTCTTACCGCTACCGTACGCAACTCGGGCACCAGCAACCTGACCTCCGTTGCCGTTAACGTAAGCATGGACGGCGGTGCTCCCATCACTACCATCTTCCCCCTGACACTGGCTCCCGGCCGCGATACCACGCTGCCCCTCGCCAATATCAGCGCGGCTGCCGGTAACCACACGATGACCATCTACACGACGGCTCCCAACAGCACTACCGACGCCTTCCTGAACAACGACACCCTGCAGTCCTTCATCGCTATCAAGCCCGCTGCAGTGCTGACCGCTCCGTTCACCGAAAGCTTCACCGCTACAACCTTCCCGCCCACCAACTGGCAGACATTCAACCCCAACGGCGGCACCCTCACCTGGGCGCGCTCCGCTACCGTAGGCTTCACCGCCGCCGGTTCGGCCACCGTGAACAACTACAACTACACAGGCGTAGGCCAGCTCGACGAGCTCATCACACCCGGCATTAACTTCGGCGCTAATGACTCCTCGATCCTTACCTTCCGCGTAGCCCATGCCGTGTATGACGCAGTAGACGTTTCCACCTGGGACGGCCTTGAAGTATACGTTTCCGGCGACGGCGGCGTTACCTATACCCTCGCTTACAAAAAGACCGGCAACCAACTGAAGACCATCGCTGCAGCGCAGACCGGCTCCTTCGCCCCCACCGCGGCCCAAACCGACCGCTGGAGACTGGAGTCGATCAACCTGACCCCTTACATCGTAAGCGGCAAGCAGATGATCATCAAGTTCCGCAACACGACCGCCTTCGGTAACAATACTTATATCGACGACGTGAACGTGACCGCCGCCGTTCGTCCCAACATCGACCTTGCTGCCCTCAGCATCAACGGTGTTCCCGACTTCAGCTGCTCCACCACGCTCACTCCGAGCCTGACCGTCAAGAACCTCGGCGTAGGCACGATCAACAACTACAAGGTTAGCTACTCCCTCGACGGCGGCGCCGTGGTGACCACTTCGATAACTACTCCGCTCACCACGCAGCAAACGGCTACCATCACCCTCGGCAACCTGACCATCCCCGCAGGCAATCATACCCTGCTGGTGTATACGTCGGACCCCAACGGTGCGGTTGATCCCGTAACTGGAAACGATACGCTCCGCAAGTCGTTCCTGATCGTTCCGATCGTGACCGCTCCCCTGACAGAAAGCTTCGAGAACCCGACCTTCCCGCCTGCCGGCTGGGCCGTAACCAACCCGGACAACGGCACGACATGGCAAAGGACTACGCTGGCCGTGCGCCGCGTGCGGAACACCGACAGCGCTTCTGCCTACGTGAACAACTTCAACTACACCGGCACGAACAGGGTAGATGAGCTGTACACTCCGACCGTTCGCTACTCGAGCGTTGACAGCGTCTTCCTGAAATTCGACGTTGCCGCTTCCACCTTCAACTACTCCGGTGCTACCAATGTAGGCGAAGACACCCTGGAAGTGCTCATCACCAGAGATTGCGGCGCTACCTTCCAATCCGTTTACAAGAAATGGGGTACGCAGCTGCAAACCCTCGGCGACCCGAATGCCGCCAACAATATCGAGTTCAAACCCGGTGACCGCACCGTGTTCTGGAGAACAGACTCCGTGAACCTAACCGGCATCGCTGGCACGACCTCGGCCTTCCAGGTGGTATTCCGCAATACGCACAACGCCCCCGGTAACAACATCTACCTCGACAACGTAAACCTGAATACCCGCATACTGCCCGCTTCGCTGAAGCAGCAAGGCTACCTGATCCTGCCGACCGCCTTCACCAGCCAGTTTGGTGTATGGCACTACGAGCAGCCCACTACCCTGAAATACATTCGTGTATTCAACGCGGTAGGCCAGCTGATCTGGACCAGCCAGTACAACGGCAATGCCAACAAGTTCACCCTTATCGACCTGTCGGGCAAGCCCGCCGGTGTATACGTGGTGCGCCTTGGCTACGACGACGCCAGCCGCAACGTGTCGCAGCGTGTTATCAAGTACTAAGGATAAACGACCTTCACTTTTTAATAAGCCCCGGAAACGGGGCTTATTTTTTTTAGTCCCTACCTTTGTACCCTAATCATCGATAATGATAGCCGAACAAGTATCCCACCCACTCTCTTTTACCGAAGTAAGTCCTGCCCTGCAATCCATCGCCGACAAGGTTTACGAAGGCGGCCGCCTCAGCCCCGAGGAAGGCGTCCGGCTCTTTGAAGAAGGCAGCCTGCCCTTCCTGGGCGCGCTAGCCAACCACGTACGCGAGCGGCTGCACGGCAACAAAACCTTTTTCAACCGCAACTTCCATATCGAGCCGACGAACGTCTGCGTGTTCTCCTGTCAGTTCTGCTCCTACTCCCGCCTCTACGCCCACCGCGACGAAGGCTGGGAGCTGAGCCTCGACGACATGATGAACATCGTACGGAAATACGACAACCGGCCCGAGACTGAAGTGCACATCGTTGGTGGCGTGCACCCCAAGATGAACCTCTATTTCTTCGCCGACCTGCTGAAGGCCATCAAGGCGCATCGCCCCGACCTGCACATCAAGGGCTTTACCGCCGTGGAGCTGGATTATATGTTCCGCAAGGCCAAGGTGAGCATAGACGAAGGCGTGCGCATAATGAAGGAGGCCGGCCTCGATTCGATACCCGGCGGCGGCGCCGAGATCTTCGACGAGGAGGTCCGCAACCAGATCTCGGCCGACAAGGTCGATGCAAACGGATGGCTGGCCATACATGAAGCCGTGCACCGCGCGGGCATGCACAGCAATGCCACGATGCTCTACGGCCATATCGAAAACTACGGCCACCGCATCGACCACATGGAGCGGCTGCGCAGCCTGCAGGATCGGACCGGCGGCTTCAATACATTCATACCGCTGAAGTTTCGCAACAAGGAAAATGACATGAGCCATGTGCCCGAGGTGAGCCTGGTGGAAGACCTGAAAGTGTATGCCGTGGCGCGTCTTTACATGGACAACTTCCCGCACCTGAAAGCCTACTGGCCCATGCTCGGCCGCAAGAACGCGCAGCTGTCGCTGGCCTTTGGCGTGGACGATATCGACGGCACGATCGACGACACGACCAAGATCTACTCGATGGCCGGCTCAGAGGAGCAGACGCCGTCGATGAATACGGAGGAGATCGTTGCCCTCATCAAGCAGGTGCGCCGCGACCCCGTTGAGCGCGACACGCTTTATAACATCATCAAGGCTTATTAAAATAAATTTAATAGATCGGCCGTACTGCGCACACCGGAAGGCAAGCGCAGTACGGCTTTTTTGTGCGATTACCAGTAGAAATACGGTAGGAGGATGAAAGATGCCCTAGTGAGAATGGGAGTGGAAAATAGCCGAACCGGAAGCAAAATTAAGAAGATTAAACAGAAAGATTTTTTTTAAGATGTGAGGGAAATAGTTGTTTATGCAACGAAATATTCGGAACTTATATATGTATTTATTTTCTCACCTTAAAACGTACGATCATGTCAGCCAGCACCGACACCCAAGCGAGCAGAGAATCAGGTTTGAAAAATCATATCGAAAAAGCCGGCAACGCCACGGCCACCCTCCTCTTTGCCAACAGCACGATCTTCGATAACGAGCCGGCCGTTCATTTCAGGATCAAGGTGCATTGCGCGGGCGAGGACGAGGCCTTCCGCCACACGCTGGAGCGCCGCGGCGAGCTGGCTTCGGTCATCAACGGGGTTATTCAGGCGAAGCTCGGAACGGATGCCGGACTGAAAGACCTCACGATCACGCGCGGCTCGATCGACTTCGAAGGCTTTGCCGGCTATTTCAGCTTCAAGACCATCCTCGATGACCTGCTGTCCATTTTCAAGGATGTGGCAAAGGCCCTGGCCAACTATTACCGTCATTTTACCGAAGGAGAACCGATCACCAAGGAGACCGAGGACACGACCATTGCGGTAGGCGGCTCTGCGGCGCTGGCAGTGGCGGCCTTTACGCTGGGCGGTCCTGCAGGACTGGTGGTAGCGGCCGGCGTGGTCGGTTACCGTTTTATCAAGTCTTTGTTGTGATGCAGTAAGAAGAAAGATCGAGTTGCTGAAAGCCTTGTCCTAAAGCAAACGTTAATGCTTGAAATTCGGGGGTGGACATTCCGTGCTTTATTTATCTTTAAGGCACAATCCACAATTCCCATTTTATGTACAAGGACATTCTGGTTTCCCCCGACGAGCTCGCGAAAGAGCAGCAGCGTTTTATCACCAAGGTTTACGGCTGGATGGCCGCCGCCCTGGCCATCACCGGCACGGTAGCCCTGATCACGGCCAGCTCGCCCACGATGATCGGATTCATCTTCGGCAACCGCTTTATCTTCATCGGCCTGCTCATCGCCACCCTGCTGATGGTCGGCAGCCTTTCCATCTGGGTACGCAAGATGTCGGTAGCGATGGCTTCGGTCATCTTCCTCGCCTACTGCGTACTGACCGGCTTTGTTTTTTCTTCCATCTTCCTCATGTATACGGCAGGCTCCATCGCCTCCACCTTTCTGATCACGGGCGGCATCTTCGCCATCATGAGCGCCTACGGCTATTTCACCGGCAATGATCTCACGCGCTTCGGCAGCCTGCTTATCATGCTGCTGATCGGCCTCGTGATTGCCACGCTGGTGAACGTGTTCATGAACAGCGAAACCCTGTACTGGATCACTACGTACGCAGGCGTCTTCATCTTCACCGGCCTCATTGCCTACGATACGCAAAGGATCAAGGACATGGGCGCATCGGTCGGACATACAGGCGAGATCGCGCAGAAGGTGGCCATCCTCGGCGCCCTGTCGCTCTACCTGGATTTCATCAACCTGTTCGTGATGCTGCTCCGCATCTTCGGTCGTCGCCGCTAAGTTTTACGTATAGTAGCTGCTGTTAGTGATGGGGCTCGTCCCCTAATTGAACTGCCATGCCCAAAACGACGGTCCGCACGAAGAATTTGCTACAGTATAAGCTGTAAGTGAAGGCAAGGTGTGATCCGGATGCACGACGTGCAGACCGGGGACCCGTATTAATACGTATTGACTGATCAGCACTCGCTGAGGCTGAGCGGTATGTTGACGGCCAGGCCGCCCTCGGCGGTTTCCTTGTACTTGCTGTTCATGTCCTGCGCCGTCTCCCACATCGTTTCCACTACCGCATCGAGGGATACCTTGGCAAAATCGGGTGAGCTTTGCAGCGCCAGCTGCGAGGCCGTGATGGCCTTGATGGCGCCCATCGTGTTGCGCTCTATGCAGGGCACCTGTACAAGGCCGGCAATAGGGTCGCAGGTCATGCCGAGGTGGTGCTCCATGGCGATCTCCGCAGCCATGAGGGCCTGGCGCTGCGTGCCGCCAAGGGCTTCGGTGAGGGCCGCCGCCGCCATCGAGGACGATACGCCGATCTCCGCCTGACAACCGCCCATCGCCGCGGAAATGGTCGCGCCTTTTTTAAAGATGCTGCCGACCTCCGAAGCCGTCAGCAGGAACTGGACGATCTTTTCTTCCGTAACGTTTTCCGTAAAAATTATGTAGTAATGCAGCACGGCGGGGATCACGCCGGCAGCGCCGTTCGTAGGCGCAGTGACCACGCGGCCGAAAGAGGCATTCTCTTCGTTCACGGCCAGCGCAAAGCAGCTGACCCAATCCAGAATATACTGAAAGGAATTGCCGCCGGCCTGAACGGCCTTCAGCCAGCTTGCATGATCGCTGTAGGTTTTGTCCTTGAGCAGGCGCTTATTGAGGTCGGCCGCGCGACGCTTTACATTAAGTCCGCCGGGAAGCACGCCGCCCGTATGGCAGCCGCGGTAGGTGCAGTCGCGCATGGCGGCCCAGATGCGGAGCACGCCCTCGCGGGTTTCCTTTTCGGGTCGCCAGGCCGATTCGTTTTCGGCCACCACTTCATGAATGGCAAGACCGGTCTTAAGGCACCAGTGCAGCAGCTCGGACGAGGTATTGATGGGAAAAGGCAGGTTGATCTGTTCCTTTATTTCGCGGTCGCCCTCCATGACCACGAAGCCGCCGCCGATGGAGTAGTAGGTGGCCGATTGCGCATCGCCGTTGCTGAAGCGGGCGAGAAAGCTCAGGGCATTGGGGTGATACGGCAGGCTTTCGGTAAAGAGAAATTCCACATCGGTGACCGGGTCGAAAGAAATGGTGTGCGTGCCGCCGAGGGTAATATTTTTATCGGTGGTGATGGCCGCGATCTTGGTATCGATCTGGTCTACGGCAAAGGTTACGGGATCGTCGCCGCTGAGGCCGAGGAGCACGGCGATGTCGGTGCCGTGGCCTTTGCCTGTCTTGGCCAGCGAGCCATAGAGCAGGACCCTGAGGCCCGTTACCTCGCCGAGGCGGCCGGCCGTTTGGAGGCTCGCGACGAACTTCTGCGCGGCGCGCCACGGTCCCAGCGTATGCGAGCTGGAAGGGCCTACGCCGATCTTGAACATGTCGAATACGGAAATCGCCTCGTGTGCCAAATCGTTAGAGTTTCAGCGAAGTTAGCCCGATCGTATCGATTCTACTGTACCGCTATCAGGTTCACCTTGAATACGAGAATGGAATTGGCCGGGATGGAGCCTACGGTGCTGGTGCCATAACCCAGGGACGGCGGGATATAGAGGTGCATGCTGCCGCCGGCCTTGATGAGGGGCAGGCCGTTGGCCCAGCCGATGATCACGCGGCTCAGGTTGAGTAGCACGGGCGTGGCGGTGCTGTCGAACACGTTGCCGTTGGTGAGGCGGCCATCGTAAGTAACGCTTACGTTGGAGCAGACGCTGGGGGTGGCGCCGCTGCCGGGGTTGTCGATCGTATAGAACAGGCCGCTGCAGTGCTGCATGGCGGTGATGCCGTTGGTGGTGAGGTAGTCCTGCACGGACTGGATCTCGGCGGCCGAGGCCTTGAAGGCGCAGGGGTCGTAGCTGGAAGTACAGTTATAGCTGCTGGACGAGTTCTTAAGGCAACCGGTGAGGAGCATAAGAACGGTCAGGGATGTCAGGATCTGTTTTACCATGTGGAGGGATTTATTTGGTGTAGACGTGTTTTTTGTACCGGCCGCTGCATCAGTCCGCCGCTTCTTTTTTCCGGAGGAGCTCCTGGTAGCGAAGCTCGTTCTGGTCCCACTTGTGGCGGTTGGCAAAGATAGTGATGAAGACGACGATGGCGATGGCCGCGATCAGCACGACGATGATGACGGAGGAATTGCTGCGCAGCTCCATGTCGGCGCGCTTGTACCAGCCCGAAAGGAAGTTGATGACCAGACCGCCGCCGATAAGGGCGCCGAGGGGCAGGCCTACGGACAGCTTGTTGAGGAACTGCTTTTTGCGCAGCCGCTGTTGCGACCAGTAGCGGAGGAAATCTTCTTCGTCTTTGGTGATCATAAGAAAAATCCCGCCGGTGTTTAAAACCGGCGGGATCAGAGGTACCAAACAGAGTCGAACTGTTGTAGCAGCTTTTGCAGAGCTGAGCCTAGCCACTCGGCCATGGTACCCGGTGGTTTCAGTAAAACCGGCAGCGAAAATAGGATATTTTTGCTTAGCAAAAAGAGCCCGACATTTGCAGTCAAATTATTTTTAAAACCACCTCATGCAGCGCATCGCCGAATCCGAACTGATCATCAACGCCCGCGGGGCCGTTTACCACCTCGACCTGCGGCCGGAAGAACTGGCCCATAATATTATTACCGTCGGCGACCCGGACCGCGTGGGTGAAGTATCTAAATATTTCGATGCCGTGGAGGTGAAGCGCCAGCACCGTGAGTTCGTATCGCATACGGGCCGCGTGGGCGGCAAGCGCGTAACCGTGGTATCTACCGGCATCGGCACCGACAATATCGACATCGTGCTGAACGAGCTCGATGCCCTCGTGAATATCGATTTCGAATCGAGGCTGATCCGCGAGCAGATCACTTCGCTCAACATCATCCGCATCGGCACCTCGGGCGCATTGCAGGCGGACATTCCGGTGGACAGCTTCGTGGCCTCCACCCACGGCCTCGGCCTCGACAACCTTCTGAACTTTTACCGCCTCGAGCAGAACGAGCAGGAGAACCAGCTGATCCAGTCCTTCATCACCCATACCCAGCTGAACGCGCAGGTGTGCAATCCGTACATCAGTACGGCCAGTCCTACCCTGCTCAAATATTTCGTCGAGGGCTTTCACCAGGGCATCACCATCACCTGTCCCGGCTTTTACGGTCCGCAGGGACGCGTGCTGCGCCTGGGCGTACGCAACCCGCAGCTCATCGACCGGCTGACGGCCTTCAGCTTCGGGCAGCACCGCATCACCAATTTTGAAATGGAAACCTCGGGCATTTACGGACTGGGTACATTATTGGGACATCATTGCCTCTCGCTCAGCGCCATCGTGGCCAACCGCATACAAAAACAATTTTCAAAGGACAGCGCCGCGGCGGTGGATACCCTCATCCGCCAGTCGATCGGGATCATCAGTTCATCTTTATAATTATGGAGCTCCAGTTTTACAAGTACCAGGGCACGGGCAACGACTTCGTGATCATCGACAACCGCAGCGGCGACTACGACGGGCTGACGACCGAACGCATACGCTTTCTCTGCGACCGCCGCTTCGGCATCGGCGCCGACGGGCTGATGCTGCTGAACACCCGCGCCGGCTACGACTTCGAAATGAAATACTACAATGCCGACGGCCGCGAAAGCACGATGTGCGGCAACGGTGGCCGCTGCCTCACCAAATTTGCCAACGACATAGGCCTGGTGCAGACGACCTATAAATTCATCGCCATCGACGGCCCGCACGAAGCCAGTATAAATACGGATGGCACGGTAGCCCTGAAGATGAACGACGTGAGCGCCATCCGCTACGACCGCGGCAACTTCATCCTCAACACCGGCTCGCCCCACTTCGTTTCCATGACCAACGACGTAATGCACCTCGACGTATGCAAGAAGGGCCGCGACATCCGCTACAGTCCCGAGTATAAAAAAGAAGGCATCAACGTAAACTTCGTGGAGCAGACCGAGGAGCCCGACCAGATCATCGTGCGCACCTACGAGCGCGGCGTGGAGGACGAAACCCTCTCCTGCGGTACGGGCGTGACGGCGGCGGCCCTCGTGTGCAGCCACAACGACAGCGGCTTCAACCGCGTGGAGGTGAAAACCAAGGGCGGACCGCTGAGCGTGGAATATGAAAAGTCGGGCGAGAACTATACCGACATATGGTTGAACGGCCCGGCGGTGCGCGTGTTCGCCGGCACGATGAGCCTCGACAGCCTCTGATATTTATCTTACGAAATTATATATGAACGGTTTTAATATACGGGTGTATGGCCTGCTGATCAACGAGCAGCGGCAGGTGCTGGTGAGCGATGAGCTGATCCGCGGCAACCCCTACACCAAGTTTCCCGGCGGCGGCATGGAGTACGGCGAGGGCACGCGCGACTGCCTGCGCCGCGAGTTCATGGAGGAGATGAGCCTTAAGGTGCGCGTGGACGAACATCTTTATACCACCGATTTCTTTCAACTATCGGCCTTCCGGCCCGACGAGCAGATCGTATCGATTTATTACCGCGTGCAGCCGCTCGAGCCGATCGCGATACGGCTGTCCACAACCCCGTTCGACTTCGATGCGCAGATGGGGCGATACGAAACCCTGCGCGAAACCGAATCCTTCCGTTTTATCGATTGGGAGGATTTTTCCGCGGACAGCGTGAGCCTGCCGATCGACAAGATCGTGGCCGCGCTGGTGAAGGAAAAATATTAACCCGCTGCCGGAACATTCATCATCCCATCGTCTTCCTGCCCCATGGCGCTGCGTTTCATGCGCTGGGCCGTGGCATGGCCGAGGTATTTTTCGATCCGCTTTTCCACCAGTACAATTACGGGCGTAAGCAGCAGGGCCATGAAGGCCTTGTAGATATAATTCATGATGCCGAAGGCCAGGATCGTTTGCCAGGTGAAGACACCCGAAAAGGCGATGAAGAGCACGATATAGCTATCGACGAGCTGGGACACAAGCGTGGAGCCGGTAGCGCGCAGCCATACCTTCTTGTCGCCCGTAACCCGCTTGATGCGGTGAAAGATATATACATCGACCAGCTGGCTGACCATAAAGGCGACGATGCTGCCGATGATGATGCGCATGTTCTGCCCGAAGATGGCATTGAAGGCCGTTTGCATATTCTTCGTGCCGCTGCCGATCCAGAAATCCGCGGCCGGCACGCCGATGGCTAGGAAGTACATGATAAAGGCGTAAGCGATCAGGATGACGGCCGTGAACGAGATGCGGCGCACGGCCTTGGGTCCGTAGTATTCGTTGACGATGTCGGTCATGACGAACTCGAGGGGCCAGAGGAGCACGCCGCAGGTGAGGTTGAAGGCCAGTCCGCTCTGGCCGAAGAGGCTGAAACTGACGGGGTGGAAGCCGAAAAGTTTTTCCAGCGAGAATATCTTGGTGCCGATCGATTCGGCGATGAGGGCATTGCAGCAGAAAAAGGCGGTAAAGCCAAGGAAGAGCTTTGTCGGCCGGTCTTTAAGCAGGTTGTTGATCATGGAAAAAAAGAATATAGGCGATTTGAAGGAATAAAAATAAGAGGTTGGCGATGAAGAGCCAGCGGGGCACGTGGGCGCCGGGTTTTTTACGCAGCAGCAAGGCCGCGAGATAGCACAGGTTGACCAGCGGGTTGAGGATGAGGCCCACGAAATAACCGAGCACGAAGATGGTTGACGAGAGGTCGCCGTTGGACAGCCAGCCGCGCAGCTGGATGCTGAAGGCCAGCGCGAAGCAAACATTGCAGATAAAAGCCAGTCGTGACAGAAATAGCAGCCAGCGCATGCGGTATCGATTATTGTACGGCCGAAAGCCAAGTTTACCAGAATTTTGAAACCGGTACCCTTATTTAGGTCAAAATAACATTATTTTGTCGCCATCTAAAACCGGTATATGAACAAAGGGTTGTTCCGCAAGCTCCTGCCCCATATTATTGCTGTCGTGGTCTTCCTCGTGGTGGGCCTCATCTACTGCAGTCCCGTGCTCAAGGGCGAGGTGCTTCAGCAAAGCGATATCATCAGTTGGAAGGGCATGTCCAAAAGCTCGTTCGACTACAAGGAAACGCACGGCCACTTCCCGCTGTGGACCAACAGCATGTTTAGCGGCATGCCGGCCTACCAGATCGCGATGGAGCCGCAGGTTGCGGTGAGCACGAGTTGGTTCTACGGCATCTTCTCGCTCTTCCTGCCCAAGCCGGTCAGCTTTTTCTTTCTCGCCTGCATCTGCTTTTATTTTCTTACGCAGGTCTTGCGGATCAACCCGTGGATCGGCATCGCCACGGCCCTCTCCTATGCGTACGTAACTTATAATACCGGCATCATCGCCGCGGGCCACGATACCAAGATGAACACCATCGCCCTCGTGCCCGGCTTTATCGGCTCGCTCATGCTCCTCTTTGAGCG
>Ga0247771_1000155_pt1 | contig 25334 bp, 1 predicted proteins | sample UWRJL197509C6_FD_179948 | JGI IMG/M metagenome (GOLD analysis project Ga0247771, IMG submission 179948) | Plant litter microbial communities from Arlington Agricultural Research Station in Wisconsin, United States - UWRJ-L197-509C-6 | ecosystem: Environmental > Terrestrial > Plant litter >... | reverse complement strand
GCCCGCGCTGTTCGCGGTCATGGTGTCGCTGGCCGCCGTCTGGCGGTCGCGCGGCGTCCGGCCCGCCGCCGTGATCGGCCACTCCCAGGGCGAGATCGCCGCCGCGCACGTCGCCGGAGCGCTGTCGCTGGACGACGCGGCCAGGGTCGTCGTGCTGCGCAGCAAGGCGATCGCCACCATCGCGGGCACCGGCGGGCTGCTGTCGGTCGCGCTGGCCCCGGAGCGGGTCGCCGACCTGCTCGACGGGCGCTCGTGGATCGCCGCGGTCAACGGGCCGGACTCCGTGGTCGTCGCGGGCGACCAGGAGGCGCTCCACGACCTGCGGGACCGCTGCGCCACCGCCGACGTCCGCACCCGGCTGGTGCCCGTCGACTACGCGTCGCACTCCCCGCACGTGATCCCCCTGCGCGAGCGGATCCTCATCGATCTCGCGCCGCTCTCGCCCCGCACCGCCGAGATCCCCTTCTACTCCACCGTCGAGTCGGCGGCGCTCGACACGGCGGCCTTGGACGCCGAGTACTGGTACCGCAACCTCCGGCAGACCGTCCACTTCGACCGGACCGTGCTCGCGGCCGTCGAGGACGGTCGCAGGCACTTCGTCGAGATCAGCCCGCACCCCGTGCTCACGGCGGCCGTCCGGGACACCGCGGCGACCACGTCGCACCGGGTCGCCGCGACCGGAACGCTGCGGCGGGACCACGGCGACCTCGACCAGGTGCTGCGGGCCCTCGGCTCGGCGCACGCGAACGGGGCCGCGGTGGACTGGGACGCGGTCGTCCCGGCGGCGGAACCCGTGTCGCTGCCCACCTACCCGTTCCAGCTCAAGCGCTACTGGCTCGACGGATCGGCGGCGACCGAGCCGTCCGGGCTCGGTGTGGGGAGCGCCGACCACCCGCTGCTCGGCGCGCGGGTCGAACTCGCCGAGAGCGGCGGACTCGTGTTCACCGGCCTGCTGTCCCGCCACCGCCACCCGTGGCTCGCCGAGCACAGCCTCCTGGGCTCGGTGCTGCTGCCGAGCACCGCGTTCGTGGACCTCGCGCTGCGCGCGGGCGACCGCGTCGACTGCGGGCGGCTGGACGAGCTCGTGATCGAGTCGGCGCTGGCGCTACCGGACGCGAAGGGCGTGCTGGTCCAGATCACCGTGGACGCGCCGGACGCGCGGGGCCGCCGCGCGCTGGCCGTGCACAGCAGGCCGCACGACGACGAGCTCGACGTGCCGTGGACCCGCCACGCGACCGGCGTTCTGCGGCCGGACCCCGATCCGGCGCCGAGCGGCGACGACACCGCGTGGCCGCCGCCCGGTGCCGTCGAACTCGACGTGAGCGGGGTCTACGACCTGCTCGCCGAGCGGGAGGTCGGCTACGGCCCGGCGTTCCGTGGGCTGCGCGCGGCCTGGCGGCGGGGCGAGGACGTCTTCGCCGAGATCCGCCTGCCGGAGGATGTCGACACCGCCGGGTACGGCATCCACCCCGCGCTGCTCGACGCCGCGCTGCACGCTCTCGCGCTCGGCACGGAGGCCGACGACGTCCGGATGCCGTTCCTGTGGTCCGGTGTGCGGCTGCACGCGACGGGCGCGACCGCGGCACGGGTCAGGGTGACGCCCGCGGCGGACTCGGTGCGGATCGTGGTCACCGACCTCGCGGGCCTGCCCGTGGTGGAGGTCGGGTCGCTGGTGACCCGTCCCGCCCCCACCGGTGGCCTCGACGTGGCCGTGCCGCTGCACGAGGTCGTCTGGAGCCCCTTGGCCGCGCTCCCGGACCCGCCCGACGCCGCCGACGTCCTGCGGGTGCGCGTCCAGGCGGAGGCGGACGTGCCGTCGGCGGTGCGCGAGGTGGTCGGATCGGTCCTCGCCGCGTTGCGCGAACGGCCCGACGGCGGACGACTGGCGGTCGTCACCCGCGGCGCCGTGACCACGGCGGACGGCGAGGCGGTCGACGTGGTCTTCGCGCCCGTCTGGGGCCTGGTGCGCGTCGCCCAGTCCGAACACCCCGGCCGCTTCGTGCTGGTCGACGTCGACGACCCGTCGGACGACGCGGTGGCCACGGCGCTCGCGACCGGCGCGGACCAAGTGGCCGTGCGGCGCGGTGTCCCCCTCGGCCCGGTCCTCACCCCGCTGCGTCCACCTCGCACGGTCGAAGGCGTCGAAGCCGCGGTGCACGAACCGGAATGGCCGCCCGCCACTCCGGTGGCGGAGCTGGACCCGAACGCGGTGGTGGCGGCGGTCGACGCGGCGTGGCGGCTCCACGCGGACGCGCCGCTGGTCCTGGTGTCCTCGGCGACGGCGACCACGGGCGAACCGGGCCGCGCGGGCGAGGCCGTCGTAGGGGCGTTCCTCGACGCGCTCGCTCGGCGGCACCGCGCCGCCGGGCGGGACGTGACGGCGCTCGCGCGGACGGAGGGTGTTCCGCTGACCCCGCGGCTGACGGGGCTGGTCCGGGCGACCGACCGGCCTGCCGTGCTCGCCGCGGACCGCCACCCCGCCCTGCTCACCGCGCACCGGGGTGGTGTGCCCGGCCGACCACGCGCGTCGGCCCGGCCCACAGCCACGGCGGCCGACGGCGTGTCGGAGTTCGGCGGACGGCTCGCCTCGCTGCCACCCGGTGACCGGGAACAGGCGGTGCTCGACCTCGTCCGCGCGGCGACCGCCGCCGTGCTGGGGCACGCCCGCGCCGACGACGTCGACGAGACGCGGGCGTTCAAGGAACTGGGGTTCGACTCGATGAGCGCGGTGCGGCTGCGCGACGGGCTGGTCGAGTCGACCGGTCTGCCCCTGCCGCCGACCCTGGTGTTCGACCACCCCTCGCCCCGCGCGCTGGCGGTGTTCCTGCACGCCGAACTCCTCGGCCTCCGCACCGCGCCGCCCGCGGTCGAGACGCGGACCGCCGACGACGACCCCGTGGTGATCGTCGCGATGGCCTGCCGGTTCCCCGGCGACGTGCGCTCGCCGGAAGACCTGTGGCGACTGGTCTCCTCGGGTACGGACGCCATCGGCGAGTTCCCCGAGGACCGCGGCTGGAACGTCGCGGAGCTGTACGACCCGGATCCCGCCAGTCCGGGCAAGTCCTCGACCCGGCACGGGGGTTTCCTGCGGGACGCGGACCACTTCGACGCCGAGTTCTTCGGCATGAGCCCGCGCGAGGCTCTGGCAACCGATCCGCAGCAGCGGCTGCTGCTGGAAACCGCGTGGGAGGCGTTCGAACGGGCGGGCGTCGACCCCGGATCGCTGCGCGGCAGCCGGACCGGCGTCTACACCGGACTGATCTTCACCGACTACGGCACGCGGCTCAGGACTCCGCCCGCCGACATCGAGGGCTACATCGGCACCGGTAGCGCGGGGAGCGTCGCCTCCGGGCGGATCTCCTACGCGTTCGGCCTCGAGGGACCCGCGCTGACGGTGGACACCGCCTGCTCGTCCGCGCTCGTCGCGCTGCACCTGGGCGCGCAGGCGATCCGGCGGGGTGAGTGCGACCGGGCGCTGGTCGGCGGGGTGGCGGTGATGGCCACCCCCAAGATCCTGGTGGACTTCAGCAGGCAGCGCGGCTTGTCCCCGGACGGCCGGTGCCGCCCGTTCGCCGCGTCCGCCGACGGCACCGGCTTCTCCGAGGGCGCCGGGTTGCTGCTGCTGGAACGGCTGTCCGACGCGCGGCGCGCGGGACACCCGGTGCTGGCGGTGGTCCGCGGCTCGGCGGTCAACCAGGACGGCGCGTCCAACGGCCTCACCGCGCCGAACGGGCCGTCCCAGGAGCGGGTGATCCGCGCGGCGCTGGCCGACGCGGGGCTCGCACCCTCCGAGGTGGACGCCGTGGAGGCCCACGGCACGGGGACCACCCTCGGCGATCCCATCGAGGCCCAAGCCCTGCTCGCCGCGTACGGGCAGGACCGGGACGAGCCGCTGTGGCTCGGCTCGATCAAGTCGAACATCGGCCACACCCAGGCCGCCGCGGGCGTCGCGAGCGTGATCAAGGTGGTCGAGGCGATGCGGCACGGCACGCTGCCGCGGACCCTGCACGTCGACGAGCCCACGCCGCACGTGGACTGGACGCGCGGGGCCGTGCGGCTGCTGGTCGACGAGCGGCCGTGGCCGGAGACCGGGCGACCGCGGCGGACCGGCGTCTCGGCGTTCGGCATCAGCGGGACCAACGCGCACGTGATCCTCGAACAGCCTCCCGCGGTCGAGCCTGCCGAACACCGGGACGACCCCGAGTGGCCCGTTCCGCTGGTGCTCTCGGCGAAGAGCCCGGCCGCCCTGCGCGCCAGGGCCGAGCAGATCCGCGCTCTGGTGGCCGACGAGGACGCGGCGGACGTCGGGCACGCGCTGGCGACCACCCGCCTGACCTTCGACCACCGGGCGGTGGTCGTCGGGGACTCCCCCGACGACCTGGGCCACGGGCTGGCCGCCCTCGCGGTGGGCGAACCGTCAGCCCGCGTCGTCACCGGGTCCCCGTCGAACGGGCGGGTCGTGTTCACCTTCCCCGGCCAGGGCTCGCAGTGGATCGGCATGGCGCGCGACCTGCTCACGACGTCACCGGTCTTCGCCCACCACGTCGACCGGTGCGCCGCCGCGCTCGCGCCGCACACCGACTGGTCACTCGGGGACGTCCTGCGCGAGTCCGCGTTCGACCGGGTCGACGTCCTCCAGCCGACGCTCTTCGCCGTCATGGTGGCGCTGGCCGAGCTCTGGCGGTCGAGCGGCGTGCGCCCGGCGGCGGTGATCGGCCACTCCCAGGGCGAGATCGCCGCCGCGCACATCGCGGGCGCGCTCTCCCTCGACGACGCCGCGAAGGTGGTCGCCCTGCGCAGCAAGGCGATCGCAGCGATCGCGGGCACCGGCGGCATGGTGTCCGTCCGGCTCCCCGCCGCGCGGGTCGAGTCCCTCCTGGAACCGTGGCGGACGCGCGTCCACGTCGCCGCGGTGAACGGACCGTCGTCGACCGCCGTGTCGGGCGACGCGGAGGCGCTGGACGAACTGCTCGCCCACTGCGAACAGCACGGCGTCCACGCGCGCCGGATCGCGGTGGACTACGCCTCCCACTCGCCCCACGTCGACGCGCTGCGCGACGAGGTCCTCGCCGCGTTGGCCGACATCGAGCCGCGGCGGGCGGAGGTGGCGTTCTACTCGACCCTCACCGGCTCGCTGGTGCCCGACACCAGCGAGCTCGACGCCGAGTACTGGTACCGCAACCTGCGGCGGCCCGTGCTGTTCGACGCCGCGGTGCGGCAGGCGGCCGAGGACGGGCACCGGCTGTTCGTCGAGGCGAGCCCGCACCCCGTGCTCACCGACGGCGTGCGCGAGACGCTGGAGGAACGGGGTGTCGACGGCGTCGCCGTCGGGTCGCTGCGCCGCGACGACGGCGGACGGCGGCGGTGGCTGCTCGCGCTGGCCGACGCGCACGCGCACGGCGCGCCGGTCGACTGGGCAGCCGTGTTCGGGCGGGGCCGCTCGCCCGTCGTCCTGCCCACCTACCCGTTCCAGCGCAAGCGGTACTGGCTGGAGGACACGGGGACCGGGGACGTGTCGGCCGCGGGGCTGGGCGCGTCGAGCCACCCGCTGCTGGGCGCGGTGGTCGAGGTGGCGGACGGCGACGAGGTGCTGCTGACGGGACGGCTCTCGTGCGGTGAACACCCGTGGCTGGCCGATCACGCGGTCCTCGGCACGGTCCTGCTGCCCGGCACGGCGTTCGCGGAACTGGCCGTCCACGCGGGCGACCAGGTCGGCTGCCCGGTGGTGGAGGAGCTGACCATCTCGGCTCCGCTGCCGCTACCCGTGGACACGGCCGTCCGGGTGCAGCTCGGGATCGGTCCCGACGACGGCGGGCGGCGAACGCTCGCCGTCCACTCCAGGACCGCCGACGACGAGCCGTGGACGTGCCACGCGACCGGTGTGCTGGTCGCGGAGGAACCGCGGGTCGTCGCTCCTCTGGCCGAGTGGCCGCCCGCGGGCGCCACCGCCCTGGACCTCGCGGACGTCTACGAGGACCTGGCCGAGGCCGGTGTGCGGTACGGCCCGGTGTTCCGCGGCCTGGAATCCGCGTGGCGGCTGGGAGATCGCCTGCTGGCGGAGGTGCGGCTGCCCGAGGACACCGATGTGTCCGGGTTCGTCGTGCACCCCGCGCTGCTCGACGCCGCCCTGCACGTGCTGGCGGTGGACGCGGACACGGGCATCAGGCTGCCGTTCGCGTGGACCGGCGTCCGGCTGCACGCCGAGGGCTCGACGCGGATCCGGGTCGTGGTGACCCGGACCGGGCCGGACGCGGTGGAGGTGCGGGTGTTCGACACCGACGGGCAGCCTGTGGCGGGCGTCGACTCGCTGGTGCTCCGGCCCGTCGTCGCCGACACGCTGTCCGCCGGGTCCCCTCGCGCCGACCGGACGCTGTTCGGTCTGGAGTGGACGGAGGTGGCGTCCGCGCCGGGCCCGGCCCCCTCGTGGACTCCGCTCGACTGGACGCCGGACGCCTCCGACGACGTGGTCGATGCTGCCCGGACCACAGCGGCGTCGGTGCTCGGCCTGCTCCAGGACTGGCTGTCCCGGCAGGAGAGCACCGACGCCCACCTGGTCGTCCGCACGGCGGGAGCGGTCTCGGTGCGCCCCGACGAGGACGTCGACCTGGTGGCCGCCACCGTGTGGGGTCTCGTCCGCTCGGCCCAGTCGGAGTACCCCGGCCGCATCACCCTGGTCGACACCGACGCCCCGCACGACGAGCTGCCCGCCGCCGCGACGACCACCGGAGAACCGCAGGTCGCCGTCCGCGGCGGCCGGGTCCACGTGCCCCGCCTCGAACCGGAGTCGCCGAGGGACGGGGCACCACTGCTCGACACGGGCACGGTCCTGGTCACCGGGGCCACCGGGACCCTCGCGGGTCTGCTCGTCGGCCACCTCGTCGCGCACCACCGGACCCCGCACGTCCTGCTCACCACCCGACCGGGCACCCCGCCCGACGCGCTCGACGCCCTGCGCGAACGCTTCGCCGACCTCGCCCGCGACTCCGACACCACCGTCACGGTCGTCGCCTGCGACACCACCGACCCGGCCGCGCTGGCCGCCCTGCTCGACGCGCATCCGCCGACGGCGGTCGTGCACGCGGCGGGCGCCACGCACGACGCCACGATCCCCACCCTCACCCCGGACCACCTGGCCACCACCCTCGCCCCCAAGGCCGCCACGGCCCACCTCCTGCACCTGCTCACCCGGACGCGCCCGGTCGAGCACTTCGTCACCTTCTCCTCGAGTGCCACCCAGTTCGGCAACCCCGGCCAGGCCAACTACACCGCCGCCAACGCCTTCCTGGACGCGCTCGCACGCCACCGCCGTGCCGAGGGCCTGCCCGCCACGTCTCTGGCGTGGTCCCTCTGGGAGACCCCCAGCGGGCTGACCCGCGGGCTGACCGACGCCGATCGGGCCCGGATCCGCCGCGCGGGGTTCCGGCCGCTGCCGACGGACCTGGCGCTCAGGTCGTTCGACCGGGCGCTGGGCAGTCCGCGGTCCCTGCTGGTGGTCGCCGACGTCGACCTGCCCGCCGTGCGCCGCCAGGGCGACGAGATGTCGCCGCTGCTGCGCGGTCTGGTCGGGGCACCTGCCCGGCGGAAGGCCTCGGCCGGGACGACGTCGAGCACCCTGGCGGACCGCGTGGCCGGACTGTCCGAAGTGGACGGCAGAGCGCTGCTGCTCGACCTGGTGTCCTCGGCGGCGGCGGTGGTGCTCGGCCACTCGGACAAGTCCGCCGTGGACACCGGGAAACCCTTCAAGGAACTGGGTTTCGACTCGCTCACGAGCGTCGAACTGCGCAACCGGCTCGCCGCGCACACCGGGCTGCGCCTGCCCGCCACCCTGGTGTTCGACCGGCCCACCCCCGCCGAACTGGCCGAACACCTGCGGGCCGAACTACTCGACGACCACGCCGCCGTCCCCGTGCCGACCGCGGCGAGCGCCGCCCGGCACGACGACCCGATCGCCGTCGTGGGCATCGGCTGCCGCTACCCCGGCGGCATCACCAACGCCGACGACCTCTGGCGGGTGGTGGCGGACGGGCTGGACGTGATCTCGGGGTTCCCCGACAACCGCGGCTGGGACCTCGACGGGCTGTACCACCCCGACCCCGGCCACCAGGGCACGAGCTACACCCGTGACGGCGGGTTCCTGCACGACGCCGACCAGTTCGACGCCGAGTTCTTCGGCATGAGCCCGCGTGAGGCCCTGGCCACCGACCCGCAGCAGCGGCTGCTGCTGGAGACCGCGTGGGAGGCCGTCGAGCACGCGGGCATCGACCCCCGCTCGTTGCGCGGAACGCGGACCGGCGTGTTCGCGGGCGTGATGTACAACGACTACGGCTCCAGGCTGATGCCGAACATCCCGCGCGACTTCGAGGGCTACGTCGGCACGGGCAGCGCGGGCAGCGTGGCCTCGGGGCGGATGGCGTACACGTTCGGCTTCGAGGGCCCGGCTGTCACCGTCGACACCGCCTGCTCCTCGTCCCTCGTCGCCATCCACCTCGCCGCACAGGCCCTCCGGGCGGGCGAGTGCGACCTCGCGCTCGCGGGCGGCGTGACCACGATGGCCACGCCGGGGCTGTTCGTGGAGTTCAGCAGGCAGCGCGGGTTGTCCGCCAACGGGCGCTGCAAGCCGTTCGCGGAGGCCGCCGACGGCACCGGTTGGAGCGAAGGCGTCGGGCTCGTGCTGCTGGCCCGCCTCTCCGACGCCCGGCGGGACGGCCACCCCGTCCTCGCGGTCGTCCGCGGCAGCGCCGTCAACCAGGACGGCGCGAGCAACGGCCTCACCGCGCCCAACGGGCCGTCGCAGCAGCGCGTCATCCGACAGGCGCTGGCCAACTCCGGCCTGCGCCCCGACGAGGTCGACGTCGTCGAGGCCCACGGCACCGGCACCACGCTGGGCGACCCCATCGAGGCCCAGGCCGTCCTCGCCACCTACGGACAGGACCGCGAGCAACCGCTGTGGCTCGGCTCCATCAAGTCCAACATCGGCCACACCCAGGCCGCCGCGGGCATCGCGGGACTCATCAAGATGATCAAGGCCATCGACCGGCGAACCGTCCCCGCGACCCTGCACGTGGACACGCCCACCTCGCACGTCGACTGGACGCTCGGCGACGTCCGGCTCCCGACCACGTCCCTGCCGTGGCCCGACCGCGACCGCCCCCGCCGCGCGGGCGTGTCCTCCTTCGGCATCAGCGGCACCAACGCGCACCTGATCGTGGAGGAACCACCTCGGCCCGCCACCGCGCCGAACACCGCGGTGACGACCGGGCCGCTCCCGTGGCTGCTGTCCGGGCACACGCCGGACGCCCTGCGCGGCCAGGCCACCCGGCTGCTCGCGGTGGCCGACTCCGGTTCCCCGCTGGACATCGCCTACTCGCTGGCCACCACCCGTGCGGCGCTGGAGCACCGGGCGGCGGTCGTGGCGGAGGACCGGGAGCGGCTCGTGGCGGGGTTGACCGCGTTGGCCGACGGCCGGAAGGCGCCCGGCCTGCACCTGGGGCGCGCCGACCGGGCGGGCAAGCTCGCCTTCGGCTTCACCGGGCAGGGCGCGCAGCGCCCCGGCATGGGTCGGGAGCTGCACGAGGCGTTCCCGGTGTTCGCCGACGCGTTCGACGCCGTCTGCGCGGCGCTCGACCCGCACCTCGACCGGCCCCTGCGGGACCTGGTGTTCAGCGGCGACGAGGCGATCCACCATACCGAGCACTCCCAGCCGGCCCTGTTCGCGCTGGAGGTCGCGCTGTTCCGCCTGGTCGGGTCCTTCGGGGTCGCACCGGACCTCGTGCACGGCCATTCGGTCGGCGAACTCGCTGCGGCGCACGTCGCCGGGGTGCTCGGGCTGGACGACGCGGCCGCGCTCGTGGCGGCCAGGGGCAGGCTGATGCAGGCGCTGCCCGCGGGCGGGGCCATGGTCGCCGTCCAGGCGACCGAGGCCGAGGTGCTGGCCCGCTTGGACGGCGTGTGCGACGTGGCCGCGGTCAACGGGCCCGAGTCCGTGGTGGTCTCAGGCGAGGAAGGCGCGGTGCTGGCCGTCGCGGAGGCCTTCGCCGCGCTGGGCCGCAAGACCAGGCGGCTCGTCGTCAGCCACGCGTTCCACTCCCCGCTCGTGGACGGGATGCTCGACGAGTTCCGCGAGGTCGCGACCGACCTGGCGTTCGCGCCCGCCCGGATCGCCGTCGTGTCCGGCGTGACGGGCCGCGTCGCAACCGACGACGAACTGGGCGACCCGGAGCACTGGGTGCGCCACGCCCGGCACGCGGTGCGCTTCGCCGACGGCGTCACGACCCTGGCGGGGCTCGGCGCCTCCGCGTTCCTGGAACTGGGACCGGGCGGCGTCCTCACCGCGATGACCCTGGAGTCGGCGGCGGGCGCGCTCGTGCTGCCGACGCTGCGCACGGGCGTGCCGGAACCGCGGGCGGTCCTGTCCGCGCTCGCGGGCCTGCACGTGCACGGCCACGCCGTCGACTGGACGCCCGCGGTGCGCGGGGGAACCCGGATCCCCTTGCCCACGTACGACTTCCAGCGCCGCCGGTTCTGGATCGACACCCCGAGCGCCGCCGCTGCCGACGACGGCGGCCACCCGCTGGCCCCCGCCGCGGTGGACCTCCCCGACGGCGGGACGATCCTCACCGGGCGGCTCTCGACCCGCACCCACTCCTGGCTGGCCGACCACGCCGTCGACAACCGGGTCCTGCTGCCGGGCGCCGCGGTGCTCGACCTCGTGGCGCACGCGGGCGACCGGGTGGGCCACGGGCGCGTGGCCGACCTGGTGATGACCGCGCCGGTGCCGGTCCCCTCGACGATCCAGGTCACGGTCGAGGCGCCGGACGGCGACGGCCGCCGGGTGGGCGTGCACTCCCGCGACGGCGACGGGTCGTGGCACCAGCACGCCTCGGGCACGCTAGTCGCGCCGATCGCCGAGGCCGGTCCGCCCGGACCGGTGGAGCACTGGCCGCCGTCGGGCGCGGTCCCGGTGGACCTCGACGAACTCCGCACCCGGCTCGCCGCGGGAGGTGTCGACCACGGACCGGCGTTCCACGGTCTGCGGCACGCCTGGCGGCTGGGCGACGACCTGTACGCCGACGTGGAGGTCGACGAGGTCGACACGACCGGCTACCGGATACACCCCGCGCTGCTGGACGCCGTGCTCCACGGCCTGGTCGCGCTGGCCGGACCGGACGACCCGGTGCGGCTGCCGTTCGAGTGGACCGGCGTGCAGGTGCGCCAGGCCGGTGTCCACGCGGTCCGGGCCCACCTCCGGCCGGTCGGCGCGGACGCGGTCGCAATCACGCTGGTGGACCGAAAGGGCGCGCCGGTGGCCGAGGTGGCCGGAGTCGTCTCGCGGGAACTGCCCAGGACGAACCCCGCCTCGCTGTTCACCGTCGACTGGCCCGCCGTGTCCACACCGGACACCACCGCCGCCTACCGGACGATCACCGCCGTCGACGAGGCCGCCACCAACGGGAACGGCGAGCCCCCACCGCGGTTCGCGGTGCTGGAGCACCGGCCCGGCACGGACCCGAGGTCCACACACGCCCTGCTGCACGTCGTCCAGCGGTGGGCCACCGACCCGCTGCTCGCGGGCCGGACCCTGGTGCTCCTCACCAGAGGCGCGGTGGCCACCCGCCAGGACGAGGACGTCGCGGACCTGGCGGGAGCGGCGGCCTGGGGCCTGCTGCGGACCGCGCAGTCCGAGCACGGCGACCGATTCGTGCTGCTCGACATCGACGAGGACGGTGACCGGCACGTCGGGGCGGCGCTGGCGACCGGCGAGCCCCAGGTCGCCGTCCGCGGCGGTGAACTGCGGGTGCCGCGCGTCGCCCGGCTGACCGCGGCACCCGCCCCCGTGGAGTGGAACCGCGACGGCACCGTGCTGATCACCGGTGGCACGGGAGCGCTCGGCACCGCGCTGGCGCGCCACCTCGTCACCGAACACGGGATCCGCCACCTGGTGCTGACGAGCAGGAGCGGGCCGGAGGCTCCCGGCGCGGCGGAGTCGGCCGCGCTCGACGCGGACGTCCGGATCGTCGCGTGCGACGTGGCCGACCCGGACGCGATGGCGGACCTGCTCGACGACATCGCGCCCGAGCACCCGCTCACCGCCGTGGTGCACGCGGCGGGCGTGCTGGACGACGGCGTCCTCACCGACCTCACCCCCGAGCGGCTCGACCGCGTGCTGCGCCCCAAGGCGGAGGCCGCCTGGAACCTGCACCGACTGACCGAACGCCTGGACCTGTCGGCGTTCGTGCTGTTCTCGTCGGCGGCGGCCACGACCGGCAACCCGGCCCAGGCGAACTACGCGGCGGCGAACGCGTTCCTGGACGGGCTGGCGCAGCACCGGGTCGCGGCGGGCCTGCCCGCCACCTCGCTCGCGTGGGGGATGTGGGCTCCCGCCGCGGGCATGGCGGGCTCGCTGTCGGAGGCGGACCTGGCCCGGCTGGCGCGCGGCGGTGTCGTCCCGATGACCGAGCAGGAGGGCTTGGCGCTGTTCGACGCCGCGATCGGGCTCGGCCGGGCGGTGGTGATCCCGGCGAAGCTCGACCTCGCCGCGCTGCGCTCCGGGATCCCGACGGCGGCCCCGCTGCGCGGTCTCGCCGCCGTGCCGCACCGACGCCGCCGCCCCGCCGACGGCGACCCCACGCTGGCGCACAGGCTGGCGGGCCTCACGGGTCCGGAGCGGGACGCGGTGGTGCTCGACCTCGTGATGGAGAACGTCGCCGCGGTGCTCGGGCACGCGAACCCCGCCGCCGTGCGCGCGGACCGGTCGTTCAGCGACGTCGGGTTCGACTCGCTGACCGCGATCGACCTGCGCAACAGGCTGGGCGAGGCGACCGGCGAGACGCTGTCGGCCACGGCGGTGTTCGACTACCCGACCCCCGCCGCCCTCGCAGGGCACCTGCGCGACCTGGTCGTGACGACGCGGGACGCCGATCCCGCGGAGGACCGCCTGCGGGCCGCGCTCACCGCCATCCCGCTGGAGCGGCTGCGGGACGCCGGACTGGTCGACGTCCTGCTGCGGCTCGCCGACCCGGACCACGCCGACCCGGTCGCGGACGACCGGAACCCGGACTCGATGGACGCCGAGGACCTGGTGCGCCTCGTGCTCAACGGCACCGAAGGCTGAGGGGGTTGACGTGACGGTTTCGCGGGACGAACTGCTGGCGGCCTTGCGCGCGTCGGTGAAGGAGACCGGGCGGTTGCGGCAGCGCAACCGGGAGTTGGAGGAGTCGGCGAGCGAACCCGTCGCGGTGGTGGGCATGGGGTGCAGGCTGCCCGGCGGGGTGGCCTCGCCCGACGGGCTCTGGGACCTGGTGGCCCACGGCGTGGACGCCGTCGGCGAGTTCCCCGCGGACCGGGGCTGGGACCTCGACGCCCTCTACCACCCCGACCCCGACCACCACGGCACGAGCTACACCCGGCACGGCGGGTTCCTCCGGGACGCGGACCACTTCGACGCCGAGTTCTTCGGCATGAGCCCGCGCGAGGCGCTCGCCACCGACCCGCAGCAACGACTGCTGCTGGAAACCGCGTGGGAGACCGTGGAGGACGCGGGCCTGGACCCCCGGTCGTTGCGCGGAACGCGGACCGGCGTCTTCGCGGGCGTGATGTACAACGACTACGGTTCGCGCTTCTTCCCCTTGGCCCCCAAGGGTTTCGAGGGCTACGTCGGCACCGGGAGCGCGGGCAGCGTCGCGTCGGGCCGGGTGTCGTTCGTGTTCGGGTTCGAGGGACCGGCGGTCTCGGTGGACACGGCGTGCTCGTCCTCGCTCGTCGCCATCCACCTCGCCGCCCAAGCCCTCCGCGCGGGCGAGTGCTCGCTCGCGCTGGCCGGTGGTGTCACGGCGATGGCCACCCCCGGCATGTTCGTGGAGTTCAGCAGGCAGCGCGGCCTCTCCCCGGACGGGCGCTGCAAGTCATTCGCCGAAGGCGCCGACGGCACCGGCTGGAGCGAGGGCGTCGGACTCGTGCTCCTGGAACGGCTCTCCGACGCCCAACGCAACGGCCACCCCATCCACGCCCTCATCCGCGGCACCGCCGTCAACCAGGACGGCGCGAGCAACGGCCTCACCGCACCCAACGGACCCTCACAACAACGCGTCATCCGCCAAGCACTCGCCAACGCCAGACTCCAACCCCACGAAGTCGACGCCGTCGAAGCCCACGGCACCGGCACCACCCTCGGCGACCCCATCGAAGCCCAAGCGCTCGCCGCCGTGTACGGACCGGGGCGCGACCACCCGCTCCGGCTCGGCTCGGTGAAGTCCAACATCGGGCACACCCAGGCGGCGGCGGGCATCGCGGGACTCATCAAGATGATCAAGGCCATCGAGCACGGCGTCCTACCCGCCACGCTGCACGTCGACGCGCCGAACCCGCACGTCGACTGGGCGCGGTCGAACCTCCGGCTCCTCACCGAGGCAGAGCCGTGGCCCCGGACCGACCACCCCCGTCGGGCGGGCGTGTCCTCCTTCGGCATCAGCGGCACCAACGCCCACCTGATCGTGGAAGCGCCGCCCGAGCGACCGGAACCGGCCGTCCGTCCCGACCCGGCCACCCCGCTCGCCTGGCTCCTGTCCGCGGCGACACCGGAGGCGCTGCGCGCGCGGGCGGACCAGCTCGCGGCCACCGTGACAGGCGCGAACGCCGCCGACGTCGGCTACTCGCTGGCCACCACCCGAGCAGCCTTCGACCACCGGGCGGTCGTGCTCGGATCGAACCCCGACGAGTTCCGCGAGGGGCTGCGGGCGGTCGCCGAGGGGACCGCCGCACCGAACGTCGGCCACGCCAGTACGGCCGTCGGGAAGACGGCGTTCCTGTTCTCCGGGCAGGGCGCCCAGCACGCGGGCATGGGCCGTGACCTGCTTCGGGACTTCCCGGTGTTCGCCGAGGCGTTCGACGAGGTGGCCGAACACCTGGACAAGCACCTCGACCACCCGATCCGCGACGTCGTCCTCGCCGAACCGGGCTCGCCACTGGCGGGGCTGCTCGACCGGACCGAGTACGCGCAGCCCGCGCTGTTCGCGCTGGGGACCGCGCTGCACCGGCTGTTCGACCACCACGGCGTCACGCCGGACTTCCTCGCCGGGCACTCCGTCGGGGAGCTCACCGCCGCGCACGTCGCGGGCGTGCTGCCGCTCCCGGACGCCGCCTTCCTGGTCGCCACGCGCGGACGGCTGATGCAGGGCGCGCCCGGCGACGGCGTGATGATCTCCGTGCGGGCGGGCGAGGACGAGGTCCGACCGCTCCTGGGCGCCACCGTCGCCATCGCCGCCGTCAACGGCCCGGAGTCCGTGGTGGTGTCGGGTGAGCGGGACGCCGCGACGGCGCTCGCCAGGCACTTCGCGGACCGGGGCCGCAAGACCAGGCGACTCACCGTCTCGCACGCGTTCCACTCGGCCCACATGGACCCGGTCCTCGACGAGTTCGACGCCGCGGCCCGTGCCCTCGCTCACCACCCGGCGGCCGTCCCGGTCGTGTCGAACCTGACCGGCGAGGTCGTCGACGGGTTCAGCGCGGACCACTGGGCACGCCACCTGCGGCAGCCCGTCCGCTTCCTCGACACCGTGCGCACCCTGCGGGACCTCGGCGTCACGACGTTCCTGGAACTCGGGCCCGACGGCGCCCTCAGCGCGCTGGTCCGCGACGTCGTCGGCGCCGGACCGGTCGCCGTCGCGCCCGCCCTGCGGCGGGACCACCCGGACGGCCGCACCTTCCTCACGGCGTTGGCGCACGTCGCAGAGGCGGACTGGACCCCGTTCTTCCCCGACGCCCACCGGGTCCGGCTGCCCACGTACCCGTTCCGGCGCAAGCGCTACTGGCTCGCCCCTCCCCCTCCCGGCGCGGACCCCGCGGGCCACCCGCTCGCCACTCACGTCGTGGACCTCCCGGAGGGCGGCGGTCTCGTGGCCACCGGCACCGTGCCCGACCGCGTGCGGCCCCGGTTCGGCGCTGCGGTGGCCGACCTCGCCCTCCACCTCGGCGACCGCCTCGGCTGCGGGCGACTGGTGGACCTCGTGGTGCGCGATCCGGACCCCGGACCGCGGCTCCACTTCGCCATCACGGGCGTGCGGGAGGACGGCGGGCGCGCCTTCACCGCGCACAGCCGCTCCGGCTCCGGACCGTGGGTCCTGACCGCCGAGGGGCTCCTCGACGCGGACACCTCGGCGACGCCGCTTCCGGACGGCGTCGCGACGACGTACGCCTTGCCGGACGACGAGAACGACGGCTACGGCCTGCACCCCGATCTTTTCGGCGCCGTGCTCCACGACCTGGCGCCGGAGGGACGGGCCTGGTCGTTGCGGGACGTGGTGCTGCACGCCGCGGGAGCCCGCGAGGTCCACGCCGTCGCCACCGGGAACGCCGACGACGGCTACGCGATCACCCTGCGGGACCCCGTGGGGGTGGTGGTGGCCACCATCGGCTCGGCCGTCCCGCGAACCCCGCCGGAGGACGGGGCGACGGCACGGGCCGTCGACCACCTCTACCGGCTGGAGTGGACGCCGCTGCCGGTCGCCGCGGCTCCCGCGCGCGCCCGGTGGGCGGTGCTCGGCGACCCCGCACCGGAGTTCCCCGGTCCCGCCCACCGCGATCTCGACGACCTGCCCGCGGGCTACGACTACGTCGTCGCGCGGTGCGGCGGCGACCACGCCGACCTGCCCGCCGCGGTGCGGACGGTCGCCCACGAAGCACTGGACCTGGTGCAGCGGTGGTTGCGGGACGACCGGACCGCGCACAGCCACCTCGTGCTGCTGACCCGCGGCGCGGTCGCGGTCACCGACAACGAGGACATCACCGACCTCGCCGCCGCGGCGGTGTGGGGCTTGGTGCGCTCGGCCCAGTCGGAGCACCCCGACCGGTTCACCCTGGTCGACGCCGACACCGCGATCCCGACGGCGGCGGTCGAGGCGGCCAGGGCGGCGGACGAGCCGCGGATCGCGGTCCGCGACGGCGTGGCCCACGTGTGCCGACTGGCGCCCGCGCCCGCCACGGCCCCGGTGGACCGCCCGCTGGACCCGGACGGCACCGTCCTGATCACCGGCGGTACCGGCGCGCTCGGCGCGCTGATCGCCCGCAGGCTCGTCACCGACCACGGCGTCCGCCACCTGCTGCTCGCGAGCAGGCGCGGCCCGACCGCCGACGGCGTGGCCGAGCTGCGAGCGGACCTCGCCGGGCTCGGCGCGGACGTCACCGTCATCGCCTGCGACGTGGGCGACCCGGCCGCGGTGCGGCGGCTGCTGGACGGCGTGCCCGCGACGAGGCCGCTGACCGCCGTGATCCACGCGGCGGGCGCGCTGGACGACGGTGTCGTGGCCTCCCTCACCCCCGAGCGGGTCGACGGCGTCGTGCGGTCCAAAGTGGACTCCGCGTGGCACCTGCACCGGCTGACCCGCGACCTCGACCTGGCGCGGTTCGTGCTGTTCTCCTCGGTCGCGACCACGATCGGCGGGGCGGGGCAGGCGAACTACGCGGCGGCCAACGCGGTCGTCGACGCGCTCGCCGAGCACCGCCGGGCACGGGGCCTGCCCGCCACGGCGCTGGCCTGGGGGCTGTGGGAGGGCACCAGGGTCAGCGAGTTCCTGGACCAGGCCGCGCTCACCCGGTGGGCCCGCACCGGCATCCGGCTGATGTCGCCGGACACCGGGCTGGCGCTGTTCGACGCAGCGCTCACCCGACCGGAAGCCGTCCTCGTCCCGGCCAGGCTGGACCTGAGCGGGATCACAGGGTCCACACGGGTGCCCCCGCTGCTGCGCGACCTCGTGCGGCGGGCGCGGCCGCTCGCCGGGGCCGCCACCGCGCGGACCGGGACGGACCTCGCCAGCCTGACCGGGCCCGAGCGGTCCGTCCGCCTGCTGGCGCTGGTGCGCGCCGAGGTGGCGGCGATCCTCGGCCACCCGTCGGCCAAGGACGTCGACCCCGACCGCGCGTTCACCGAGATGGGGTTCGACTCGCTCACCGGTGTGGAACTGCGCAACCGGCTCGGCGAGCTGTCCGGGACGACGCTCGCCGCGACGGTCGTGTTCGACCACCCCACGTCCCGCGCGCTGGCGGAGCACCTGGCGACCCGGCTCGCCGAGCGGGTGGCGGACCCGATGGACGAACTGGACCGGCTGGAGGCCGTCCTGGACTCCCTGCCCGACGAGGCCCGCGACCGGCCCGCCGTCGTGGCGCGGCTGCGGCGGTTGGCGCGCAAGTGGTCCGGTGACCCGGATCCCGGCCGCGCGGACCTCGCGGCGGCGAGCGACGACGAGCTGTTCCTGGCCCTGGACTCCGAGCTGTCACACCCGCTCGACACGGACTGACGAGGGATTGGCGACGAATGGGCAACGAGGACAGGCTCCGGGACTACCTGCGCCGGGCTGCCGCCGACCTGCGCGACGCGAGGCGGCAGCTCGAGGAGGTCGAGCGGCGGGACACCGAGCCGATCGCGATCATCGGGATGAGCTGCCGGTTCCCCGGCGGGGTCGGGTCGCCCGACGACCTGTGGCGGCTGGTGGCCGACGGTCGGGACGGCATCTCAGGGTTCCCCGTCAACCGCGGCTGGGACCTGGCCGGGCTCCACGACCCCGACCCCGACGCGACCGGGAAGTCCTACGCCCGCGAAGGCGGATTCCTGCACGACGCCGACGGCTTCGACGCGGACTTCTTCGGCATCAGCCCGCGGGAGGCGCTGGCGATCGAACCGCAGCAGCGGCTGCTGCTGGAAACGGCGTGGGAAGCCGTGGAGAGCGCGGGCATCGACCCCGTCCGGTTGCGCGGCAGCGACACCGGGGTGTTCACCGGCGTGATCGCGCAGGACTACGCGTTCTCCCCCCGGCAGGCGCCGGAGGGCGTCGAGGGCTACTTCATGACGGGCAACACGACGAGTGTCGCCTCGGGCCGGGTCGCCTACGAGCTCGGCCTGCACGGGCCCGCCATCACGATCGACACCGGCTGCTCGTCGTCGCTGGTCACCCTGCACCTGGCCGTGCAGGCGCTGCGCCGGGGCGACTGCTCGCTCGCGCTGACCGGCGGCGCCACCGTGATCGCGACACCCGGCGTGTTCGTGGCGTTCAGCAGGCAGCGCGGGCTCGCCCCGGACGGGCGGTGCAAGCCGTTCGCCGAAGCCGCCGACGGCACGGGCTTCTCCGACGGCGTCGGCCTGCTGCTGGTCGAGCGGCTGTCCGACGCGGTGCGCAACGGCCACCCGGTCCTCGCCGTCGTCCGCGGCACCGCGGTCAACCAGGACGGGGCGTCCAACGGGCTGACCGCGCCGAGCGGGCCCGCCCAGCAGCGGGTCATGAACCGGGCGCTGGCGGACGCCGGGCTCTCCCCAGCCGAGGTCGACGTCGTGGAGGCCCACGGCACGGGCACCACCCTCGGCGACCCGATCGAGGCGCAGGCCGTCCTCGCCACCTACGGCAGGCACCGCACCCGGCCGCTGTGGCTGGGCTCGGTCAAGTCCAACATCGGCCACACCCAGGCCGCCGCGGGCGTGGCGGGCGTCATCAAGGTGGTCAAGGCCATCGAGCACGGCGTGCTGCCCGAGACGCTGCACGTCGACCGGCCGACACCGCACGTGGACTGGTCGACCGGCTCGGTCGAACTGCTCACCGACGCGCGCCAGTGGCCGGAGACCGATCGCCCGCGGCGAGCGGGCGTGTCGTCGTTCAGCATCAGCGGCACCAACGCCCACGTGATCATCGAGCAGGCGCCCGCCGCCGCGATCGACCCGGCCCCGCCGACCGCACCGACATCGTTGCCCGTCGTCCTGTCCGCTCGGTCCGGCGACGCGCTGCGAGCGCTCGCGAGGCGCGTCCTGCCGCTCGTGGGCACGCGGCGCCCGCTGGACATCGCCTACACCCTGGCCACGGCGCGGTCGTCACTCGAGCACCGCGCCGCCGTCCTGGACGACGGCAGGCTGGCGACGAGCCTCGCGGCGCTCGCCGAGGGCGAACACGCCGACGTGGTGCTCGGTTCGGCCAGGCCGGACGGCAAGGTGGCGTTCCTGTTCACCGGGCAGGGAAGCCAGCGGGCGGGCATGGGCGGACGGCTGGCCGAGCGGTTCCCGGTGTTCGCGGAGGCGTTCGACGAGGTGTGCGCCCACCTGGACCCGCTGCTGGAGCGGCCGGTCCGGACGGCGCTGTTCGACGAACCCGACCTGCTCGACCGGACGGCGCACACCCAGGCCGGACTGTTCGCGTTCGAGACCGCGCTGCACCGGCTGGTCGAGAGCTGGGGGGTGCGGCCGGACTTCCTGGCGGGCCACTCCATCGGCGAGGTGACCGCGGCGCACGTGGCCGGTGTCCTGAGCCTGCCGGACGCGGCCGCGCTGGTGGCCGCGCGCGGGAGGCTGATGCAGGCGCTTCCCGAGGGCGGCGCCATGGTGTCGGTGCGGGCGAGCGCCGAAGAGGTGGCCGCGCGGGTGGCGGACCACGACCTGGTCTCGATCGCGGCGGTGAACGGACCGGGCTCCGTCGTGCTGTCCGGCGACGAGTCGGCGGTCACCGCGATCGCCGACGACCTGGCGGGTCTCGGCAGGCGGGTCCGGCGGCTCGCGGTGAGCCACGCGTTCCACTCGCCGCTGATGGAGCCGATGCTCGCGGAGTTCACCGAGGTCGTGCGGCGGCTCGACTTCGCCGCGCCGCGGATCCCGCTCGTGTCGAACCTGACGGGAACGCTCGCGGGCGACGAACTGCGCACGCCGGAGTACTGGGTGCGGCACGTGCGGGAGACCGTCCGCTTCCACGACGGGATCCGCGCGCTGGAGGCCCGCGGCGTGACCGCGTTCCTGGAACTGGGCCCGGACAGCACCCTCACGGCGATGGCGCGCGACTGCGCGGCCGAACCCGACGAGTCGGACTTCATCCCCGCTCAGCGGCGGGACCACGACGAGGTGCGCGCGGTGACCACGGCCTTGGCGCGGCTGCACGTGCGGGGCGTGGGCGTTGACTGGGAGCGGGTGTTCGCCGAGCACTCGCCCCGCGCCGTGGCGCTACCGACCTATCCCTTCCAACACAGCGCTTTCTGGCTCGACACGCCCGCGCCGTCGAGCGCGGCGGGACTGGGTCTCGGCGGGACGGGCCACCCGCTGCTGGGCGCGGCGGTCGAACCGGCCGACGACGACAGCCTGATCCTCACCGGCCACCTGGCCGCGCGGACCCGGCCGTGGCTGGCCGACCACCGCGTGCTCGGCACGACCACGGTGCCCGGCACGGCCCTGCTCGACCTCGCGGTGCACGCCGGGACCCGCGTCGGACGCCCGCACCTGACCGAACTCGTGCTGCACGCGCCGCTGGTCCTGCCGGAGGACGGCGGCCTGCGGCTCCAGGTCGCCGTGACCGCCCCGGACGACGCGGGCGGTCGGACGGTGTCCGTGCACACCAAGCCGGGCGACGAGCCGTGGACCCGCCACGCCACCGGGGTGCTCGGCCCCGCGGCCCCGACCGCTCCCCCTCCCCCTCCCGCGGACCCGCCGCCCGCCGACGCCGAGCCCGTGGACGTCGACGACCTCTACGACGGGCTCGCCGACGCGGGGCTGGACTACGGCCCGGCGTTCCGGTGCCTGCGCCGGGTGTGGCGCCACGGCGACGACCTGCACGTCGAGGCCCGCCTGCCGGAGGGCGCGGACCCGGCGGGTCACGGCGTCCACCCCGCGCTGCTGGACGCGGTGCTGCACGCCCTGGCTGCCACCTCCACCTCCACCACCCCGAAGGTGCCGTTCGCCTGGCACGGGGTCACGGTGTTCGCGACCGGCGCGACCGCTGTGCGGGCCCGGCTGCGGCCGGACGCCAAGGGGCACGTCGCGATCACGGTCACCGACCTCGCGGGCGCGCCGGTCGCGAGCGTGGACTCGGTGGCGCTGCGGGCCTTCACCCCGTCCGAGGGACGGGTGCCGCGCTCGCTGCACCGGCTGACGTGGGTGCCCGTCGCCGCGGGCGACGAGGTGGTCCCGGTGGAGTTCGAGTGGTGCCGGGGCGGCCCGGACGAAGCGCTGCGCGCCGTGCGGGACCGGCTGGCCCGGTCCGACGCGGGCTGCCTGGCGCTGGTCACCCGCGGCGCCGTGGCCGTGCACGGAGGCGAGGCTCCGAGCGACCTCGACGCCGCGGCGGCGTGGGGCCTGGTGCGCAGCGCGCAGAGCGAGCACCCCGGCCGGTTCGCGCTGGTCGACGTCGACCGGGGCGACCCCGACACCGAGGCCGTCGCCCGCGCCCTCGCCGCGGGTGAGACCCAGGTGGCGCAACGCGACGGCGCGCTCCACGCGCCCCGGCTGACCAGGGTCGTCGCCGCTCCGCTGCGGCCGCCACCGGACGGCGGGCCGTGGCGGTTGGCCGTGACCACGCCCGGCGCGCTGGACAACCTGGAACTGGCACCGTGCCCGGAGATCGCCGACCCGCTCGCGCCGGGTCACGTGCGGATCGCCCTGCGCGCGGCGGGCCTGAACTTCCGGGACGTGCTGATCACGCTCGGGATGTACCCCGACGGCGAGGCGCTCCTCGGCAGCGAGGGCGCGGGCGTGGTGCTGGAGACCGGACCGGGGGTCACGGGCGTCGAGGTGGGCGACCGGGTGTTCGGGTTGATCACCGGCGGGCTCGGCGCGACCACCACCACCGACCACCGGCTGCTGGCCCGGATGCCCGCCGGGTGGTCGTTCCCCACGGCGGCCTCCCTCCCGATCGTCTTCCTGACCGCCTACTACGCGCTCGTCGACCTCGCCGGAGCGGTGGAGGGCGAGTCGGTGCTCGTGCACGCGGGCACCGGCGGGGTGGGAACGGCCGCGATCCAGGTGGCCCGGATGCTCGGCCTGCGGGTGTTCGCCACCGCGAGCCCTCCCAAGCAGCACGCGCTGCGCGCCGCCGGGTTGACCGACGCGCACATCGCGTCGTCGCGGACCGCGGACTTCGCCGAGCACTTCGCCGCGACAACCGGGGGCCGCGGTGTCGACATCGTGCTGAACTCGCTGACCGGACCGCTGCTCGACGCGTCGCTGCGCCTGCTGCCGCGCGGCGGCCGCTTCCTGGAGATCGGCAAGACCGACCTCCGGGACCCGGAGCGGATCGCCGACGAGCACCCCGGCGTCGCCTACCGCGCCTTCGACCTCGGCGAAGCCGGACCCGACCGGATCCGGGAGATGCTCGCCGACCTCGTGGCGCTGGTCGAGCGGGACGCCCTGCGCCCCGCGCCCGTGTCCGCGTGGGACCTCCGCCAGGCCCCCGAGGCGCTCCGGTTCCTCAGCAAGGCCAGGCACGTCGGCAAGCTCGTGCTCACCCTGCCCAGGACGCTCGACGCGGGCGGGACGGTGCTCGTCACCGGTGGGACCGGGGCGTTGGGGCGAGCGGTGGCCCGGCACCTCGCCGCGACCGGGCAGGTCCGCCACCTGGTGCTCGCAGGCAGGCGGGGCCGGGCAGCGGACGGGATGTCCGCACTGGTCGACGACCTGTCCGCGCTGGGCGCCGAGGTCACCGTCGTCGCGTGCGACGTCGCCGACCGGGCACAGGTCGCCGCCCTGCTCGCGGCCGTTCCCGAAGACCGGCCGCTGACCGGGATCGTGCACGCGGCGGGCCTGCTGGACGACGGCGCGGTCGACTCGATGACCCCCGAGCGGCTGGCCGCCGCGCGGTACCCCAAGGTGACCGCGGCGCGGGTGCTGGAAGAACTCACCGCGGACGCGGACCTGGCGGAGTTCGTGTCGTTCTCCTCGCTGTCAGGCACGACCGGCGGCCCCGGCCAGGCGAACTACGCCGCCGCGAACGCGTGGCTCGACGCGTTCGCCCAGCGGCGTCGGGCGAACGGCCTGGCCGCGCAGAGCCTCGCCTGGGGCACGTGGGCGGCCGAGGACGGCATGGCCGGGACGCTCGACGCCGGAGCGCTCGCCCGGCTGGCGGGCACGGGGGTCCTCCCGCTGTCCGTCGAGGACGGCCTCGCCCTGTTCGACGCGGCGCGGGGCGAGCCCGACGCGGTCCTGGTCCCCGCCGCGGTCGACCTCCCGGCCCTGCGGACGGGCGTGACGCCTCCCCTGCTGCGCCTCCTGGCGCGCTCCTCGGCACGGCCGGAGAGCGGCCGGGCGGGCGAGTCGTCGTTGCGGCGCGAGCTGGTCGGCCTCGGGCCGGACGAGCGCGTCCGGGTCGCGCTGGACCTCGTCCTGACCACGGTGGCGACGGTGCTGGGCCACGCGGGCGCCGACGCCGTCGACCCGCTCCGGGCGTTCACCGAGAGCGGGTTCGACTCGCTGACCGCGGTGGAGCTGCGCAACCGGCTGACCGCGCTGACCGGGCTGGCGCTGCCGAGCACGCTGGTGTTCGACCACCCCACGCCCACCGCGCTGGCCGGGTTCCTGGTCACCGCGATCGTCGACGACGACGCGGCGTCCGGCCAGGGCTCCCACACCGCCGCGACCGGCGTGTCGACCGACCCGATCGCGGTCGTCGGGATCGGCTGCCGGTTCCCCGGCGGGGTCCGCTCCCCCGAGGACCTCTGGCGGCTCGTGGCCGACGGGGTCGACGCGATCACCGACTTCCCGACCGACCGGGGTTGGGACGTCGACCGGTCCTACGACCCCGATCCCGCGCGCCCCGGCACCACCTACGTCCGGCGAGGGGCGTTCCTGCTCGACGCGGGCGGGTTCGACGCCGAGTTCTTCGGCATGAACCCCCGTGAGGCGCTGGCCACCGACCCCCAGCAACGTCTGCTGCTGGAGACCGCGTGGGAGGCGCTGGAACACGCGGGCATCGACCCGCACGACCTGCGCGGCAGCGCCACCGGGGTGTTCGCGGGCGTGATCCCGCAGGGGTACGCGTCCAGCCTGACGCGGATCCCGCCGGAGGTCGAGGGCTACCTGGCCACGGGGACCACCACGAGCGTGGCGTCCGGCCGGGTGGCGTACGCGCTGGGGCTGGAGGGGCCCGCCGTCACGATCGACACGGCGTGCTCGTCGTCTCTCGTCGCCGTGCACCTGGCCGCGCAGGCGCTGCGCGCGGGCGAGTGCGGGCTGGCGCTCGCGGGCGGCGCGACGGTGATGTCGACGCTCGCGCCGTTCACCGAGTTCAGCAGGCAGCGCGGCCTCTCCCCGGACGGGCGCTGCAAGCCGTTCGCCGACGCCGCCGACGGCACCGGCTGGGGTGAGGGAGCCGCACTCCTGCTGCTGGAACGACTCTCCGACGCCCAACGCAACGGCCACCCAGTCCTCGCCCTCATCCGCGGCAGCGCCGTCAACCAGGACGGAGCCTCCAACGGCCTCACCGCACCCAACGGCCCCTCACAACAACGCGTCATCAGACAGGCATTGGCCAACGCGGGCCTGCAACCCCACGAAGTCGACGCCGTCGAAGCCCACGGCACCGGCACCACCCTCGGCGACCCCATCGAAGCCC
>Ga0247771_1000154_pt1 | contig 25473 bp, 23 predicted proteins | sample UWRJL197509C6_FD_179948 | JGI IMG/M metagenome (GOLD analysis project Ga0247771, IMG submission 179948) | Plant litter microbial communities from Arlington Agricultural Research Station in Wisconsin, United States - UWRJ-L197-509C-6 | ecosystem: Environmental > Terrestrial > Plant litter >... | reverse complement strand
AAGACGACAAGCACCATGAAGGCGGCATCAGCGAAGGCGTGCCTCCCTACGACCCGAACGTGACTAACCAGGCGCCCGCAATCAAATGAGCAACAGTCCCGCAAAGAATAACATACTGAAAAAAATACGCATGGCGTTGGCACAGCCGACGCCATTGCCTTTTCCCAAAAGCGAAGGGTCGGATTCCGTCTTCCAGCCTTTGCAGCAGGACCTCGTAGTGGAGTTTGCCGAGCAGTTCACGCAGCTGCAGGGCAAGTTCCTCTTCTGCCTCGACCGGCAGGAGCTGGCCCACCACTTCGACAAGCTGTGCTACCAGAACCAGTGGACCAGGATATTTTGTGCAGAGGAAGCCTGGAAGGACATTGTTCAGCCCACCCTGCTGCACGACGATATCGCCACCTGCGACGTGGCGGTGACTACCTGCGAATTTCTCATCGCCCGCACCGGCAGCATCGTGCTGAGCTCCGTGCACCAGGGCCGCCTGCCCAGCGTGTATGCGCCCATACACGTGTGCATCGCCACGACGAGCCAGCTGGTATACGATGTAAAGGACGGCCTAACGGGACTGAAGGACAAGTACCGCCAGTTCCTGCCTTCGTCGATCACCTTCGCCACGGGCCCCAGCCGCACGGCGGATATTGAGAAGACGCTGGTGGTGGGCGTTCACGGTCCGAAAGAAGTGTATTGCTTCGTGATGGACGAGGCTACCCCATAATCTATCCTTTTTCCTATTTTTCCGGTCTGATGCAGATACCCGCGGGCAAGAAAATATATTTCCTCTCCGACTTTCACCTCGGCGCGCCCGATGCGGCCCGCAGCCGGCTGCGCGAGAAGATGATCGTGGACTTTCTCGAATCGATCCGCAACGAAGCCTTTGCCATTTTTATCGTGGGCGACATGTTCGACTTCTGGTACGAATACCGCAACGTGGTGCCGCGCGGCTTCGTGCGCCTGCTGGGCAAGATTGCGGAGCTGAGCGATGCCGGCATACAGATACATTTCTTCGTGGGCAACCACGATATGTGGATGCGCGACTATTTCCAGGAAGAGCTGCAGGTGCCCGTATACTTTGAGCCCCGCGAATTCGTTTTTAACGACAAGACCTTTCTCGTGGGCCACGGCGACGGCCTCGGCCCCGGCGACCATGGCTACAAGCGGCTGAAGAAGGTCTTTCGAAACCCGGTCTGCCAGTGGCTTTTCGGGATGCTGCCGCCCGCCATCGGCATAGGCCTGGCCAATTATTTCAGCCGCAAGAGCCGCGCCGCCACGGGTACCAGCGAAGAGCACTATCTTGGGGACGACCGCGAATGGCTGCTGATCTACAGCCGGGAGATGATCCTGAAAAAGCGCATCCATTTCCTGGTCTTCGGTCACCGCCACCTGCCCATCGATTACAAGCTGGATGAAAACAGCCGGTACATCAACCTGGGCGACTGGATCAATTATTTTACGTATGCGGTCTTCGACGGCGAGCAGCTCGAGCTGAAGGCCCATACGGGAGGAGAGAAAAAAATCGTTCGCAACTGGTGAAAAGACTTTGCATCATACTGATCCTTTTATCGGCGACTCTGCGCGGCCTCGCGCAGCAGGACACCTTCACCCTGGTGCGCACCTACCGCGGCGACGTGGTGAATGCGGCCCTCGACAACCTCGACAATCTCTACATCATTTCATCGAAGGGGCAGGTAAAGAAATTCAATGCCGTCGGCGATTCGGTGGCGATCTACAACCAGTTCCGAAATTACGGCCAGCTCTTCTCGCTCGACGTGGCGAACCCGCTGAAGGTACTGCTGTTCTATAAAGACTTTTCAACCGTGGTGGTGCTCGACCGCTTTCTTGCCAGCCTCGCCACCATCGACCTGCGCAAGCTCTCCATCCTGCAGCCCGCGGCCGTAGGCCTTTCCTACGACAACAATATCTGGGTCTTCGACACCTACGACAACAAGCTGAAAAAGATCGACGAGCAGGGCAACAAGCTGCTCGAGACCAGCGACCTGCGCGCCGTGTTCAGCCAGGGCATCGACCCGCAAAAAATTATCAGCGACAACGGCCTCGTATATGTGGCCGACACGACGGCGGGCATCTTCGTATTCGACAACTACGGCACCTTCAAGAAAAAGATCGTGATGAAGAGCTGGCAAAGCCTGGCCGTGAACAGCAACAGCCTGATCGGCACCACGCACGAGCTGATCACCGTATACAACACGGGCACGCTGATGCAGACGCAGCGCCGCCCGCCGATGTTCAGCCCCTATGTGCACGCCTTCAGCACGGCCAATAAATTCGTGCGCTTTTCGGCGGACAGCCTGCAGATTTACCAGTTCCGTTTTTGAGCCGATAGCCTAATTTTATCCGCAAGATGAAGGAGTTTTTCGACTACACCATTTGGGGCAACAGGGTTTCCGATTATCTCTGGGTGATCGGCTGTATCGTATTTATACTGGCGCTCAACCGAATCATCTCGAAGTACATCGCCATCGTTCTTTCGCGGCTCTTCAGGCGGGCCTGGCGCACCTTCGACGGGGAGCGGTTCTCGGCCCTCATCATTCATCCGCTGGGCACCTTCCTCGTCGTTACCGCCTCGATCGTGGCGGCCTATCGCCTCAGCTTTCCCGAAGAGCTCAACTTCACCCTCTACAAATACACGCTGCAGCAGGTGCTGCTGGCCCTCATGACCATTGTGCAGGTGGCGACCTTTATCTGGCTGCTGCTGCGCCTCATCGATTTCATCGCGGCCGTGCTCGAGGACCGCGCCAGGCGCAGCAATGACCAGAGCGATAACCAGCTCGTCGTTTTCTTCCGCGATTTTCTGAAGGTGATCGTAGGACTGGTGGGTGTGATGATGATCATGCACTTTGCCTTCGGCTACCATATCGGCAACCTGCTGACGGGCCTCAGCATCGTGGGCGCGGCCATTGCGCTGGCCCTGCGCGAAAGCCTCGAAAACCTCATCGCTTCCTTCGTCATCTTTTTCGACAAGCCTTTCACCACTGGCGACTTCGTGCGGGTGCAGAACGTGGCCGGCAACGTGGAGCGCATCGGTCTGCGCAGCACGCGCGTGCGCACGACGGATAAATCGTATGTAACGGTGCCGAACAAGCAGATGGTGGACAGCATACTCGATAACGTATCGCTGCGGTCGCAGATAAGAGGAGAAAGCAATGTGTTCATCAGCCTGCAAACGCCGCTGGAAAAGATCGACGCCTTCGTAGCGGCGCTGCACAAATACCTCGACGGCGTTCCCGAGGTGCAGGCGCACCAGGTTCTATTCAACGATATACGGGTGCATGCCTTCGTGATCTTCATCGAATACTTCACGCCCAATATCGACGGAGCGCTGTTCGCCTCCATTCGCCAGCAGCTGAATTTCTTCACCCTGCGCACGGCAACGGAAATGGGCATACGCCTCGCCGACGGCAAGGCCGATCCGCCCGCGTAAGCCGCGCCGGGCGCAATTCATCAAGCCTGATTATTATTTCTTCAGCAGGATCTCGCCGAGCTCCTTATCGAACATGCCGGCATGGCCGTACTCGATGACGCGGCCTACCTCGTGCCCGTTCCTCATCACGATGATGGTCGGAACGTTGGTGATGCCGAAGGCTTCGGAAAGGTGCTGGATGGTCTTCTTGTCGTGGCCCACGCCGATCACCGTTACGCGGTCGGGCGAGAGGCCGGCGGCATCGGCCAGCACGAAGAATTTGGGAAGGATATATTTCGTATCGCCGCACCAGGTGCCGCCGAAAGCGATGATGTTGATGGAGTCGCGGTTGGCGCGCAGGGCCTGCAGGGCATTCTGCTCGGGCACGTAGCCCGCCTGGTTCTTGCTGAACCAGGTAAAGGAAGTATCGGTAGCCAGCTCCTGCTTCGAGAGGAAACCGCGCACCACCTTGTTGCCTTCGGAATCGCGGCTGATCTCGGAGGTCTGGGCAAAGGCGGCGCCGGTAAGGGCGAAGGCGAGGGCGAGGGAAAATATTTTTTTCATCTGGTTGATTGTGTGGTTGTCAAATGTAAGCCGGGCGTGCGTTCCAGGGCCTGCGGCGGCTGTTAAAGATGCTACAAATTCGCCTTCAGCTCGAGCAGGAAGGAGCGCAGCTTTTGCAGGGATTCGATCATCTCGAACTTCTCGCGGGCCTGGCGGTTCTTGCGGATGTATTCCTTGGCGCCTTCGATGGTGAACTTGCGGCGGCGCAGCAGGTCGTGTATCAGTTGCAGGTTCTTTATATCGCTGGGCTTGAAGAAGCGGTCGCCCTTGCGGTTCTTGCGCGGCTCCAGTATGTCGAACTCGTTCTCCCAGTAGCGGATCAGCGATGTGTTTACATGGAACATCGTGGCCACCTCGCCGATCGAATAATACTGTTTCTGGAAGAGCACCTCGTCCGGCGGTATGTCCACCAGCTCGGCTTCCGCCTCGGTATCCTTCAGGGATTTGCGGCCGCGCGTTTTTGCGGGCGGCTTGGGCGCCGGCGCGGGACTGCCCGAAAGAAATTCCTTCGGCTCGTCTTCCTGCGGCTGCGCACCCAAAAATTCAAAAGTGATCTGCGAGAGGGATTGGTCCATGGCGTTAACCAAAATTAAGGAAGGACCCGAATACTTGGTGCAGCCTTCGACATTAAATAAAGGATCAGTCGAAGCTTTGGTTGGAGGAGGCGGCGCGCTTCAGCAATTGGTCGAACTGCTGGGGGCTGAGGTCGTTGTAGAAGAAGTAGACGGGGTCCAGCTTCTGGCCGTTCTTGTGCACTTCGTAGTGGCAGTGCGGCCCGGTGGATTTGCCCGTGCTGCCCACGTAGCCGATCAGGTCGCCGCGCTTCACGTGCTGGCCCGACCGCGTCTTCACCCGCACCATGTGTCCGTACAGGGTTTCGTAGCCGTAGCCGTGGTCGATCACCACGTGGTTGCCGTAGCCGTTGTTGGTATTGCCGGCCGTGGTCACGGTGCCGTCTGCGGTGGCGTAGATAGGTGTGCCCTGAGGTGCGGAGAAATCGAGGCCCGCGTGGAGCTTCACGGTTTTATAGATCGGGTCGATGCGGTAGCCGAAGCCCGAGGCGATGCGGTTCAGGTCCTTGTTGCTCACGGGCTGGATGGCGGGCGTGGCGGCCAGCAGCTTTTCCTTATTGTTCAGCAGGCCGGCGAGCTCCTTGTACGAGGCTTTTTGCGCGGTGATGCGGGCATTGAGGTTTTGTATGCTGCTGTAGATGGAGTTGATCAGCTGTCCCTGCGGTATGCCTTCCACCCGGGCGATCTCCTGCTGCGTTTCGAGGGCGCTGGCGCGGGCGCTGTCGGGGATGGGCTTGGCTTCGAAGATGCTGCGGTATACGTCGTTGTCGCGCTTTTCCAGCTCGGCCATCTGCTCCTGTATCGATCGTACGCGGCCGTTCAGGTCCTGGTACTTGTCGCTTAGCTGCTCGTTCTGAGCGTGCAGGAGCTTTTCACCGGGCGAGCCTACGAACTGGAAGGCGAAATAGGAGATGATGACGGAAGTTACGAGAGCGGCGGCCAGGAACCCGAATATGCGCAGGAGCTTCACCCGCAAAGGTGTGACCAGCTTCTCGTAGCGAAGGGTGTGCGTGTTATAGTAATACTTGATTTTCTTCACTATTGGCTATTCACATTTACCTTTGCTGTCCCCGCAAAACGGGGGAAACAAATATACTTGCATAAAAAGCAAAAATCAATCTTTTATTGTGATGATGACCGCCGCCGATATACGCAGTAAGTTCCTCAGCTTCTTTGCCGACAGGGGCCACCAGGTCGTTCCCTCGGCCCCCATCGTGGTTAAAAACGACCCGACCCTCATGTTCACCAATGCCGGCATGAACCAGTTCAAGGACTATTTCCTGGGCAACCGCACCGCGCCCAACCCCCGCGTGACCGATACCCAGAAATGCCTGCGCGTGAGCGGCAAGCACAACGACCTCGAGGAAGTGGGCGTGGACACCTATCACCACACCATGTTCGAAATGCTGGGCAACTGGAGCTTCGGCGATTATTTTAAAAAGGAAGCCATCGAATGGAGCTGGGACCTGCTCACCAATGTCCTCAACATACCCAAGGACCGCATCTACATAACCGTATTCGAAGGCAGCCCGGCCGAGGGCATCGACAAGGACACCGAAGCGATCGAGGAATGGAAGAAATGGGTAGCCGCCGACCGCATCCTCGAATTCGGAAAAAAAGATAATTTCTGGGAGATGGGTGACACCGGCCCCTGCGGACCCTGCACCGAAATACACGTGGACACCCGACCCGACAGCGCCCGCAGCGAAAAGAACGGCCGCGACCTCGTGAACGCCGACGACCCGCAGGTGATCGAGATCTGGAACAACGTATTTATACAGTATAACCGCCTGAAGGACGGCAGCCTCCAGCAATTGCCCGCCCGCCACGTAGACACCGGCATGGGCTTCGAACGCCTCGTGCGCGTGATCCAGGGCAAGACCTCCAACTACGATACCGACGTGTTCAGCGGCACCATCGGCCGCCTCGAGCAGCTGACCGGCAAGGAATACAAGGCCACCGATACCGATAAAAAAGACATTGCCTTCCGCGTGCTTGCCGACCACCTGCGCGCCATCGCCTTCACCATCGCCGACGGACAGCTGCCCTCCAACACGGGCGCGGGCTATGTCATCCGCCGCATCCTGCGCCGCGCCGTACGCTATTATTACTCCTACCTCGACTACCAGCAGCCCCTCCTTTATCAGCTGGTAGAAGGACTGTCCGCTCAGTTCGAGACCGTCTTTCCCGAACTGCACCAGCAGCAGGCCTTCGTAACCAAGGTGATCCGCGAGGAAGAAGAAGCCTTCCTCCGCACCCTTGAAAAAGGACTGAAGCGCATTGAAGACATCATTGCCAACGCCAGGGGCGTCATCTCCGGCCGCGATGCCTTCGAGCTTTACGATACGTATGGCTTTCCCCTCGACCTTACCCGCCTCATTGCCGCCGAACGCAATCTCTCCGTAGATGAGGAAGCCTTCGGCACCGAGATGCAAAGGCAGAAAGAACGTTCCCGCGCGGCCACCGCCATCGACACCGAAGACTGGCTGTCCGTGAACGAAGGAACCGCCGCCCGCTTCATCGGCTACGACCAGCTCGAGGCCGATGCCCAGGTGCTCCGCTACCGCAAGGTGAAGGCCAAGGGCAAGGAAGCCTGGCAGGTAGTGCTCGATCAAACCCCTTTTTATGCCGAAAGCGGCGGACAGGTAGGCGATACCGGCACCCTCACCATTAATGATGCGCGCATAGCCGTTACCGATACCCGCAAGGAAAACGACCTGATCATCCACATCGTGGACCGCCTGCCCGAAGACCTTACCGGCACGGTGAAGGCCGCCGTGGATGCAGCCAAAAGAAAAGACACGGCCGCCCACCACAGCGCCACCCACCTGCTGCATGCCGCGCTCCGCCAGGTGCTGGGCGCCCACGTGGCCCAGAAAGGCTCGCTGGTGAATGCCGATAACCTGCGCTTCGACTTCTCGCACTTCAGCAAGGTGAGCGATGAGGAGCTGGCCGAGGTGGAAACGATCGTCAACCGCAAGATTCGCGAGAACATACCCGTGGTGATCCGCTACATGCCCAAGGAAGAAGCTACGAAAACGGGCGCCATGGCCCTCTTCGGCGAGAAATACGGCGATGTGGTGCGCGTAGTCACTATCGATCCCTCTTATTCCATCGAGCTTTGCGGCGGCACCCACGTGGGCGCTACCGGCGAATTGGGCTGGTTCAAGATCATTTCCGAAGGCGCCGTGGCCGCCGGCGTAAGACGCATAGAAGCCGTTAGCGGCGCGGCCGCCGAAGACTATGCCCGCACCCAGTTCGAGCAGCTGCGGGCCGTGCGCGAGGCGGTCAAGAATCCCAAAGACCTTGTACGATCCATACAGGCGCTGCAGGAAGAGAATGCCCAATTGAAAAAGGAAGCCGAGAAGATGGAGCAGTCCCGCCTGCGCACGCTGGCTGCGGCCCTTACAGCCGATGTGGAGCAGGTGAATGGGACGGCCTTTATCGGGCAGATAACGGAGGTAGGCAGTGCCGACGCCTTGAAGAAATTGGCCTTCGAGCTGAAGCAAAAAACGCCTGGACTGATCATTGTGCTGGCCGCTGCCATCGACGGCAAAGCCGCCGTGGTGCTGCAGTTCGACGAGGCGGCCGCTGCTGCGAAGGACCTCGACGCCGGCGCACTGATCAAGCAAAAGATCGCTCCGCTGATCAAGGGCGGCGGCGGCGGGCAGAAAACGCTGGCTACGGCGGGCGGACAGGACGCGACAGCCCTTCAGGCCGTTATTGACGCCGTTAAAGCCCTGCTTTGATCCGCTGGCCATTTTAACATTTGCGAAATCTTTCGTAATTCAACAAATGATTCTATATTTGATCTACGAAACTTAACGTAGATAAATAAATCATTGCTTTTATGAACCGAACAATCACTAAGACGCTGGCTGTGGCAGGTTTTTCTCTCCTCGCCCTCCCCGCTACCCTCCTGGCCCAGGACGAGGCCAAAAAAGAAAAAAAGGATTTCCAGCAGATCATCATCACCCGTACCGGCGACAAGAACGGCAAGACCCTTATCGAGATCGACGGCGACAAGGTGAAAGTGAACGGCAAGGACGCCAAGGATGATGCGGACGTGTCCGTTCATGTGAATACCATCAAGTCAGCCAATGTCTACCGATACAACAGCGGCAACGTAACCAACTGGAAGATGGACAACGAAGTAATCATCGAGGATGAGAAACGCGCCATGCTGGGCGTCGTTACCGAAGCCGATGAAAAAGGCGCCGAGATCCAGTCCATCACCAAGGAAAGCGGTGCCGACAAGGCCGGACTGAAGAAGGGCGACATCATCACGATGATCGACGGCAAGAAGATCGATGAATCCGACGACGTAAGCAAGGCCGTTCGCGCCCACAAGCCCGGCGACAAGATCGGCGTCACCTACCTCCGCGACGGCAAGGAACAGAAAGTTACCGCCGAGCTCTCGAAGTGGAAGGGCATCAACATGAATACCATCAGCATCCCCCGCCTCGAGTCGATGAACGGCGTGGGCGCCATAGCCCCCGGCGGCACTTTCCGCGGCAATAACGCTTTTGTATTTCAGACCAACGGCCGCCCCCGCCTCGGCCTCTCCATCCAGGATACCGAAGAAGGCGTCGGCGTGAAAGTGCTCGACGTTGAAGAGGAAGGCAATGCCGCCAAGGCCGGCATCAAGGAAGGCGACGTTATCGTGGGCATCGACGACCATGAAGTGCGCAGCACCGACGACATCACCCGCACCATCCGCGAAGCAAAGGATAAATACACCTTCAGCTTCCGCGTGAACCGCAACGGAAAAACCCAGAATATAGAAGTGAAGCTGCCCCGCAAGCTCAAGACGGCAGACCTGTAAAAGAAGCTTTACTTGCAAAAAGAGAAAGAGTGCGTGCCGCCAACACGCACTCTTTCTCTTTTTGTTTCCCCTTTCATGGCAGGGTAAATGAACTAAATTTGCCGCCATGACCGATGAGTCGTCTTACGAGATCGTGGTGGGGCTTGAAGTTCACGCCCAGCTGCTTACCCGCACCAAGCTATTCTGCAGCGACACGGCCGGCGCGGGCGCACCGCCCAACACCCAGGTCAGCGCCATATCGCTCGGCTACCCCGGCACCCTGCCCCGCCTCAACCGGGAAGCCATACAGCTGGCGGTACGCCTGGGACTCGCTACCAACTGCACCATCGTGCGCCAGAATTATTTCGCCCGCAAGAATTATTTCTACCCCGACCTGCCCAAGGGCTACCAGATATCGCAGCATACCACGCCCATCTGCCGCGCCGGCTTCCTGGAAGTGACCACGGGCGAGGGCACGCGCACCATCCGCATCAACCGCATACATATCGAGGAGGACGCGGGCAAGAGCCTTCATGCCGGCGACGGCCTCTCGAGCCTGGACTACAACCGCGCGGGCACGCCCCTGCTCGAGATCGTGACCGAGCCCGATATCCGCAGCGCCGACGAAGCCTTCACCTACGTGACCGCCCTGCGCAAGCTCGTGCGCCACCTCGGCGTGTGCGACGGCAACATGGAGCAGGGCAGCCTCCGCTGCGACGTGAACATATCCGTGCGGCCCCGCGGCGAGGAAAAGCTGGGCACCCGCGTGGAAATCAAAAACCTCAACTCCATCCGCTTCATAAAAAAAGCCATCGAGTGGGAACGCGAACGCCTGGTGGCGCTGCACCGCAGCGGCCAGCCCATCGTTCAGGAAACCCGCGGCTTCGACGAAAGCACCTTCACCACCTATTCCATACGCACCAAAGAAGACGAGGACGACTACCGCTATTTTGCCGAGCCTGACCTGCCCCCCTTCACTGTTACCGAAGAGATGATCAACGCAGTGCGCAAGGCCATGCCGCCCCTCCCCGAGGAAGTAGAGAAAAGATTGTCGGCCGACTACAGCCTTTCGGCTTACGATGCCGCGCAGATCGCCGGCGATACGGAGCTGAGCCGCCTCTTCTTCGAGCTGTCGGATCATACAAAAAATTACAAGGCTGCGGCCAACTGGATCATCGGCCCCGTGAAGAATGCCGCACAGGCGCGCGAGCTCGGGCTGGACGAGATGACGATCGACATGAAGACCCTGGCGCGGCTCATCGCCCTCATCGATGAAGGACGGATAAGCCACGGCGTGGCGGCGCAGAAAGTGCTGCCTGCGCTATTGGAATCGCCGGGGCTCGATGTGGATGGATTCATCGGCGGTCAGCAGCTGTTCGTACAGACCGATGCGGGCGAGATCGACGGCTGGATCGAATCGGCCCTCACCAAACATGCGCAAAAAATTAACGATTATAAGAAGGGCAAGAAGGGATTGATCAGTTTATTTGTAGGTGAAGTAATGAAGCAGTCCGGCGGCCAGGCCGATGCGAAGATTGTCACCCAAAAGCTCCTCGAAAAATTAAACAACTCCTGATGAAGAAATTTCTTTTTGTTCTGTCGGCGACGGCCCTCTGGGCGTGCAAGGGCAGCGACGGCCATAAATTTTCTGTCGACGGCACGGTCAGCAACCGGCCGGTGCGCACCATCTACCTCGAGCAAAGCCTGCCCCGCGAGGAGAACCCCATCGTGATCGACTCCTCGAAAGTGGGCAGCGACGGCCATTTTGCCATCACCACCACGGCCAAGGAAGAAGGCCTCTACAGCCTGCGCGCCGACCAGGACCCGATGCCCTTCGCCATCCTCATCAACGACGTGCCCCACCTTTCCGTTCGCGCCGACCTCTCGAAGAATGCCGAGGGCACCATCACCGGCTCGCCGGCCAGCCAGGCAGTGATCGACATCGACAAGCAGCTGTGGCAGGGCCGCGCCCAGATGTACGTGGCGGCCGCGGGCCTCGACAGCCTCTCGCGCATCGCCAACACCGACGGCCCCGCACGAGCGCACAACGACAGCCTGCGCATGCAGCTCTACAACAATTACCAAACCGTTACGCAGCAGCTGAAGGCCTACGTTACGCATATCGTGGACACGACCAACAGCCCTTCGCTCACCATCTATGCCTACGAGCTTTTTCAGCGCATGCTCGAAGACTTCCAGACCAAGGGCTTTACGCCCGCCGAGACCGCGGCCATCGTGAACAAGGCGGCGGCCAGGTTCCCCACGCATTCGGCGATCCAGGACTGGAAGCAGAAGGCGGGGTCGAACAAGGCGCCTGATTTTTCGCTGCCGGATACGTCGGGGCGTGCGGTGTCGCTGTCGTCGTTCAGGGGTAAGTATGTGCTGGTTGATTTCTGGGCCAGCTGGTGCGGGCCCTGCCGCGCCGAGAACCCGAATGTGGTGGCGGCTTACCAGCAGTTCAAGGGTAAGAACTTTACGATACTTGGCGTGTCGCTGGATAAGACGCGCGATGCGTGGATCAATGCGATACACCAGGATGGGCTTAGCTGGAATCAGGTGAGCGATCTGAGATACTGGGACAGTGAGGTGGCGGCTCTTTATCAGGTTTCGGGTATTCCGTACAATTTCCTTATCGATCCTGATGGCAATATTGTTGCGGAGGGGTTGCATGGTCCGGAGCTCTTCGCTACGTTAAATAAATATTTGAAATAGTACGTTTTTTTTAAGAAGCTGCCGGCGGAATGATCTTCCCTGGCAGCTTTTTTATTTAATCATTTATAATATTTCGATGCTTTCATTATAATTTTCTACATATTTATTTCTCTCTATTGCAGTCTTTATAATCCTTTCCTCATACGATGGCCGCTTATTTCATGTGATATTCTTTTTCCACGCTTTTGTCTTGAAACAAAAGGTGGAGCCAAAAATTCAAGCCCATTCGATGCGCGTCAGTTCCTTATGCGAGAAGTCTTTCGGCGAATGGGCGATCGGACCACCCCGAACATCGACGGCACGTGCACGCTGATTTTGCTTCGATCATTTACATCGTACGCCTGTGTCGCGATGGAGCCTGATGTCTACTGCGCTGAATTTTTCCTTGGGAAAAGCATGAGAAACTTTAAAGCATTTGTCGGAAAAATGAGGCGCTAAACAATCCCGCCTATAGAGGCACGTCCATAGGTTTTTAATGTGCGCCTATCGGTAGCAACGCAAAAACAGCCGGCGGTCTTTCCTCTCAGCAGTCTTTGTCGTTCTTCATTTCATAGTCACTCTATTCTTACTGGTTTTGATACGCAGATAGATAATAACAGGTTTTTATTTATTAAAAATTAATACATGTTTCTCATGCGAAGCGAACTGCATTTACTTGAGTTGCCAAAGATTGTACTAAAAAAGGTTGCGGGGAAAGAATGGTCGCGGCTGTTTGTTCTCGGCTAACGATAGGCGCACGTAACGAATCTATGGATGTCCCTCTATGGGTGGGATTGTTTAGCGCCTCATTTTTCCGACAAATGCTTTAATGACTCGCGCTCTTTTCCCAAGGAAAAATTCAGCGCAGTAGACAGCGAGCTCCATCGCGACACAGGCGTACGATGGAAATGTTCAAGATGTAGTCTTGCTGCACGTGCCGTCGGATTTCGGAGTGGTCCGATCGCCCATTCGCAGAAAGAGTTTTCGCATAAATGACTGATGCGCATCGAATGGGCTTGAATTTTTGGCTCCACCTTTTGTTTCAAGACAAAAGCGTGGAAAGGAAATAACGCGAAGCGAAAAGAAACCTCGAATGAAGAAAGGATTACTAAGATCGTAACAGAGGAGAGAGAAGGAGAAAGAGTGAAGCTCAAGTAAGCCAACTTACGCCCCGCAGGCTTAAATTCGCAGTCACTAAAATCATTCGATGAAAAAGCTGCTGATCCTGCTGATGGTCCTGGCATCCCAGACCGCCCCGGCACAAAATACCCTCCCCCGTCCCAAGCTCGTCATCGGCATAATAGTAGACCAGATGCGCTGGGACTACCTCTACCGCTACTACGACCGCTATACCCCCAGCGGCTTCCGGCGCCTGCTCGGTGAAGGCTTCACCTGCGAGAATACCTACATCGACTACCTACCCACCGTCACCGCCATTGGCCATACCAGTATTTATACGGGTTCCGTGCCCGCCATCCATGGCATCGCCGGCAACGACTTCATCATCAACAAAACCGGCAAAAGCACCTACTGCACCGACGACAGTACCGTGCAGACCGTTGGCAGCAGCTCGCGCGAAGGCCACATGTCGCCGCGCAACCTCCTCGCCTCCACCATCACCGACGAGCTGAAGCTCGCCACCAACTTCCGCTCCAGGGTCATCGGCATTGCCCTCAAGGACCGCGGCAGCATCCTCCCCGCCGGTCATCACCCCGACGCCGCCTACTGGTTCGACAACGCCAGCGGCAACTGGATCACCAGCACCTACTACATGAAAAGCCTGCCGGCCTGGGTCGACCGCTTCAATGCGCAACGCCTGCCCGAAAAATATCTGGCCCAGGACTGGAATACCCTTTACCCCATCAATACGTATATCCAAAGCCTGGCCGACAGCAATGTATATGAAGGAAAGTTCACCGGACAAACAGCATCTACATTTCCCATCCATCTTTCGCAAATAAGCCGCACCAATTTCGACCTCATACGCACTACGCCCTACGGCAATACCATGACCCTCCAACTGGCTAAGGCCGCTATAGAAAACGAAAAGCTGGGCAGGGGCGCCGCTACCGATTTCCTGGCCGTCAGCTGCTCATCCACGGATTATATCGGCCATAAGTTCGGACCCAATTCCATTGAAGCCGAAGACACCTACCTGCGCCTCGATCGCGACCTCGCCGAGTTCTTTACCTTCCTTGACCGCCAACTGGGCAAGGGCAACTATACCGTCTTCCTCTCCGCCGATCATGGCGCGGCCTACAACTCCGGCTTCCTCGCCGACAATAATTTCGCCGCAGGCTTTGCGCAAAGCAGCCAGTGGCTAAAAGAATTGAATGCCCTGCTCAACACCAATTACAAGGTGGCCAACCTCGTGCTGAGCCTCAGCAATGCGCAGGTGCACCTCAACGAAAACGAAATCCGGAAGAACAAGCTCGATGAAGCCGCCATCCGCCGCGATTGCGTGGCCTTCCTGGGCGCGCAGCCCAACGTATCGTTCGTGGTGGATGCGCGCGACATCGCATCGGCCACCGTACCGCAGGAACTGAAGAACCGCATCATCAATGGATATAACAGCAGGCGCTCGGGTCCCATCACCTTTGTGCTCGAACCCGGCTGGTACTCGGCCGCACCGCGCGCCACGGGCACCACGCACGGCTCGTGGAACAGCTACGACGCTCACATTCCCCTCCTCTGGATGGGCTGGGGCATACGCCATGGCAGCACCGCGCGGCAAACCGGCATGACCGACATCGCACCTACCCTGTCCGCCCTGCTGCACATAGAAACGCCGAGCGGCAGCATCGGCAAGGCCATCACCGAAGTGCTGAAGACGCAATAAAATTTATCGATCGCCGCAGGCAAATAAAAACCCGAAGCGCGCTTACCGATCGGTAAATTATATTTGAGCGGTTCAGTTACATTTACGATCATGCGCACTACCGCCCGCAAAAAGCTTCATGCCCTTCAGCTGGCCGCCGTCATCTTCCTGACCGTCTCCGGCGGGCCTTACGGTCTCGAGCCCCTGCTCAGCAACGTGGGTGAGCATGCGGCCCTGCTCCTGCTCATTCTCACACCGCTGCTGTGGGATATACCGACCATCTTCGTAGTGCTCGAGCTCAATAGCATGATGCCCGTTACCGGCGGCTATTACCAATGGGTGAAACGCGCGCTGGGCCTGCGTTTCGCCTTCTATGAAGGCTGGTGGACCTGGCTCTACACCTTTGCCGACCTGGCCATCTACCCCGTGCTCTTCGTGACCTACCTCGCCTATTTTTTTCCGCAGGCCGATACATATAAAATTCCTATATGTCTTGTGGTGGTCTGGCTCTCCGCGGGCGTCAACATCCTGGGCATCGTGCCGGTGGGCCGCATATCCATCATCCTGAGCGTGCTCGTTTTCATTCCCTTTCTCGTGCTCTTCGGATGGGCGCTGGTGCAGGGTCACGGGCATTTCAGCCTGCCGCATCAAAGCCTGCACGGCCAATCGTTTTCGGCCATCGGGCTCGGATTGTATACGGTGATGTGGAACTTCATCGGCTGGGACAACGTGACCACCTATGCCGAAGAGGTGAGCAAGCCGGTTCGTACCTACCTGGTGTCGGTGGGGATCGCTTTTCTGCTGGTGCTGTCCATCTACCTGATCGCTACAGTGCTGGCGATGAATGCGCACATCGATCCCGAAACCCTGTCGGAAGAAGGCTTTCCCGCGCTGGGGCGGATGATCGGCGGTTATTGGCTGGGGGCGATCGTTGCCTTCGGCGGCATGGCCAGCGCGCTGGGACTGTTCTCGGCGGTGCTGCTGTCCGTATCGCGCATACCCAAGGTGATGGCCGATGACGGGCTGATGCCCGCCGCGCTGCACCGGCTGCATCCGAAATTCAAAAGCCCGTATATATCGATCCTGTGCTGTGCGCTCGTGGTGAGCGTGATGGTGTTCTGGACCTTCGGCGAGCTGCTCATCATCGACATTACGCTGTATGGCGGCGCGCTCTTTCTCGAGTACCTGGCCCTCATTCGCCTGCGACGCACCGCACCCGGCGAGCACCGGCCCTTCCGCATACCGCTGGGCATTCCCGGACTTATAGTGATGACGCTCCTGCCGCTATCCGTTTACCTGATCGCGCTCATCGCCACGCTCACCAGCTCGGGCACGGCCTTCCGTCCCCTGATCTTCGCGCTGTGCATACTCTTCAGCGCCGAGATCCTCTGGCAAATAATCGCACGGAAAAAATGAGATGAGAAAAGGTGCGATCACACCGCACTCTTTTCTTTCTCGCACTCGCACCCACTCTTGTCTTTACAAAATCTTTAACCAAAAAGATTTGCAAAGGGTCTCGTCTTCATCATACATTCATATCAAACTTTATTTATTGTATGGAAACGTCTAGTGATGATGGTGGCGACCCTGCTGCTGCCACATTTCCCAAAACCCTGCTGCTCTTACTCCTCTTCTTTCCCATCGCTTCTTACACTCCGCAAAAGCACGCTGCGACATTAGTATTATCGAAGACCGGCCAGGCCCCAAAAGCCGCTACCGTGCACACTTCCAGGCCCAAAAAGCAAAAGAAAAAGCTTTACCTCACCTTCGACGACGGCCCGAACAGGGGTACGCGCAACGTGCTCCACATCGTGCAGGACGAGCAGGTGCCCGTGACCTTTTTTCTCGTCGGCGAGCACGTCTTTGCCAGCGCCGTGCAGGCGCAGTTGTGGGACAGCCTGCAGACCGCGCACCAGGTGGAGCTGTGCAACCACAGCTATTGCCACGCCAACAACCGCTACGAACGTTACTACCAGGAACCCGATTCGGTGGTGAGCGATTTTACGCGCACACGCGACAGCCTGCACTTGAACAATCCCGTGAGCCGCACGCCGGGCCGCAACATCTGGCGCATCGACTCGCTGCACTTTACCGACCTGAAAAAAAGCGCTGCTGCCGCCGACTCGCTGCAAAGGGCGGGCTTCGTGCTCATGGGCTGGGACCTCGAATGGCATTTCGATCCGAAGACCATGGACGTAACCACTACGGCCGCCGACCTGATGAAGCAGATCGACAGCGTATTTCACCACAACCGCACGCGCAACAAGGACCACCTGGTGCTGCTGGCCCACGACCAGGTATACCAGAAGAGCGGCGACTCGCTGCAACTGCGCGAGCTGCTGCAGCTGCTCAAGCAAAGGGATGAGTACGAGCTCTCGCTCGTGAGCGACTACCCCGGCGTGCCGGATACGCTGCGCAGGATCCGATGATTTTCAATTTTCAGTTGGCCCGCCTTCGCCAAGGCTATGGCGGGCGCGGCAGGATCGGGGTGATTCCGTTCTGTTGAAGTTATCTGTAGAAACTGGCATAAATTTTTATCAAATGGTGCCAGACGGGCACAGGTGTACTGAGGCTGTGCCGTCTTAAAACCGGAGGCACATTATGGAATTCCTGAATCACTGGTGGGGTATCAAGGACGATATTACCCCGCTTGAGATAGCTGCGCGCTCTGCCGTGATGTTCATCATTGCCTTGCTGCTCATCCGTATGGCGGGCATGCGGCCGTTCGGCAAGGGCGAGAACTTCGACAAGATCATCACTTTTCTTATCGGCGCCATTCTCAGCCGTGGTGTTGTAGGCGCTACACCGTTCTTCTCTGCGGTAACGTCCATGATCGTCATCATTCTCATTCACAAGATCATCTCCAAGCTTTCGATCTACAGCAGCTGGTTCGGCGAAAAAGTGAAGGGTCATACGGTGCGCATCTACGAGCATGGCCGTTTCGATACGGAAGCCATGAAGCGCCACAACATCACGCACAAGGACATCCTCGAAGACCTCCGCAGCAACTGTCAGCTCGACTCCCTCGAAACCATCAGGGAAGTAGTGATCGAAACCACCGGAAAGCTCAGCTTCGTTAAAAAAGAAAATTAAATCTTCCTCCCTCCTTCGCCTACGGCTACGGCGGGCGCAGCCCCCACCTCCGATTTGCAGTCAGTAATGGGCGATCAAAGTTCTAAACACTTTCAAGTAAAATTAGCCACTTACTTTTTGCACCAGTATTAATACAGTAAGAGCAAAAAAGGTTACAGAGAAAGCCTAGTCACGGCTTTTTGTTCTTGGCTACCGATAGGCGCACATTAAAAACCTTTGGACGCCCCTCTATAGGCGGAACTTTTTAGCGCCTCATTTTTCCGACATATGCTTTCAGAACTCGTGCTCTTTTCCCAAGGAAAAATTCAGCGTCCTCCTTCGCCTACGGCTACGGCGGACACAGCCGCCACTTTTGATTGCAGTCACCAATTGGCCGCTTAAAGTTCTAAACACTTTAAAGCAGCATTCATAAATTACTTTTTTAGACAGTATTAATACAGTAAAGGTAAAAAGGTTGCGGAGAAGGAATGGTCATGGCTGTTTGTTCTCGGCTACCGATAGGCGCACGTGGCGAATCTATGGACTTCCCTCTATGAGTGGGATTGTTTAGCGCCTCATTTTTCCGACATATGCTTTAATGATTCGCGCTCTTTTCCCAAGGAAAAATTCAGCGCAGTAGACAGCAGCCTCCATCGCGACATAGGCGTACGATGGAAATGATTGAAGCAAGATCAGAGAGTGAGTGCCGTCGGATTTCGGGGTGGTCCGATCGCCCATTCGCAGAAAGACTTCCCGCATAAACGACTGGCGCGCATCGAATGGGCTTGAATTTTTGGCTCCACCTTTTGTTTCAAGACAAAAGCGTGGAAAGGAAATACACGACGGGGGAAAGAAACCTCGAATGAGTGAGGATTATAAAGATCGTAACAACAGAGAGAAAGAGTGATTCACTATCCCACTTAGCAATATGACGCGCTCTTTCTCACTTCAATAATACCAATATAAATTTTATATTTATCGCCATTAATATTTCCTCAACCAACAACTACCCGCACATGAGCACCCTCACCACCCTCCAGGAAATGTTCCTGCTGAACATCTCCTCCAACGCCGGCAGCTCCCAATCCGGCGACAACATCACCCAAAAAGTCTTCGCCCGTATCGCCGACAACCTAAAGAACAACGGCCTCGCCAACTGGGAAATAGCCTGGGGCCCCGGCGTCTACACCGCCATGTCCGGCACCACCCCCGACAACGTCATCTACCTCGCCCGCGACAAAACCACCAACCGCTACTTCCTCTCCGTCGCCGGCACCAACGCCTACTCCATCATCGACTGGATCGAAGACTTCGACACCGGCGGCACCAGCCAGTGGCCCTACATCATCGGCACCGACGTACAGGTAGCCAACGGCAGTCTCAACGCCCTCAACATACTCACCGCCCTCACCGGCCAGGCCTGCGTGAACGGTATTTCTACCGGCGCGCCCGTGCTGCTCTCCACCTATCTGCAGCAAACGCTCGGAGCCGCAGCGCCGGCATCCTTCGCCCTCATCACCGGCGGCCATAGCCTCGGCGGCGCCCTCGCCCCGCTGCTGGCCCTCTGGCTCAACGATACCAAGGCCGTGTGGGATCCCAACAAGGCCGTCAGCGGTATCGCCTGCTGGCCCTGCGCCGGGCCTACCGCCGGCACCAAAAGCTTTCAAACCTATTACAATGCCCGCGTGCCCGATACCACGCGCATCCACAATACCCTCGACGTGGTGCCCCACGCCTGGAACATGGCCGACCTCAAAAAAATCCCCCTGCTTTACAACCCCGCCATCGGCCGCTCCGACTGCGTCGACTGGTTCGTAGGGCGCTGCGAAGGCAAGGTGGCCGGCATCGATTACGAACAGGCCGGCCTCACCGACGAAGCGCTTACCGGCACCGTCAATACGTCCATCGTCCGCTCGCTGCTGCCGGCGGGCATCAACTTCGGACTGCAGCTGGACTACCAGCACGTAAAGGCGTACTACGACCTGCTGGGGCTCAACGCGTCGATGAGTTTCCTGTTCGAAAGCAGCCTGGCGGAACGCGTGGCGTACTGGGCCGGCGTGGCCGCAAGCACCAGAGTGCACACACGTAGTTATACGGTAATGGCTTAAGATTATTTCTTTCCCTTCATGCCGGCCTTCAGCAGGTTCTCGCGAACGCGGAAACGCACCATGTCGGCGATAAGCTCGAGCGGCAGGGGCTCGCCGAGGGGCAGGCGCACCGTGCCTTTGGAGAGCGCATAGCCGTCCAGCTTTTTGCGGAAGGCGGCGATGGTGGAAGGCATGGGATAGAAGCCGATGTGCTCCTTGTAGGCCGCATAATAGGCAAGGACGCCGTTGAGCGCGAAGGCCGGCATGTTGTAGCTGATCTTTTCCTCGGCATCGGGCGCCGCTTCCCTGATGGCCTTGCGGATAGACCTGAGGCTGGCCTTTACCTTCGGGGGAAATTCGGCGATGTATTCATCCACCGTCTGGAATTTTTTGCTGTCCGCTTTCATGTCGTCGTTTTGCGTGATGAGGCGTGCGCCCGGTTATTTGTTCCAAAAATTAGGAAAATCCCGGCAGAAAGAAAAGCGGCGCAACAAAGGAAAAACTAATTTGTCGGCCAAACCGCCATCATGCAGCAGCATCACTACAAAACCACCATTACCTGGACCGGCAATACCGGCACGGGCACTTCGGGCATCAAGGCCTATGAGCGCGATCACATCATCTCCGTGGAGGGCAAGCCCGATATCGTCGGCACTTCCGAGGTATCGCTGCTGGGCAACCGCCTGCGCTACAACCCCGAAGAGCTGCTGCTGGCGGCCGTTTCAGCCTGCCACATGCTCTGGTATCTCTACCTCTGCGCGCGTGATGGCATCGTGGTAACGGCTTATGAAGACCGGGCCGCGGGCACCATGGAAAATACGGCCAACGGCGGCGGGCGCTTCACCGGCATCACGCTGCGGCCGGCCATCACCATCAGCGGCGCCATCGACGAGGAGCACCTCGGCCGCCTGCAGCACGAAGCCAACAGCCTTTGCTATATCGCCAACTCGTGCAACTTTCCCATCGGCCACGAAGCCTCGTACAGCCAGGCCGTTTGACCGACCCGTATTTATACTTATTTAAAAAATCATTATAAATGTCCGAGATCGTCCGCACCGATTCCTCACACCCGCATTTCCTTCAGCTGGTGGCCCTGCTGGATGCCGACCTGGCCCGCCGCGACGGCGACGAGCACGGCTTTTACGCGACCTTCAACAAGGTGGATGCGATCCGCAACGTCGTCGTTCTTTATGAGGGAGACCGGCCCGCAGCCTGCGGCGCGTTCAGAGAAGCAGCGGCCGGCACGGTGGAGATCAAGCGCATGTATACCTTGCCCGAAAGCCGCGGCCATGGCCTGGCCACAAAGGTGCTGCAGGCGCTGGAAGCCTGGGCGGCGGAACTGTCCTATAAAAAATGCGTGCTGGAAACCGGGCGGCGGCAGCCCGAAGCCATCGCCCTCTATACGCGCAACGGCTATGAGCCCATACCTAATTACGGCCCTTACGCCGGCGTGGAGAACAGCGTGTGCTTTGCAAAAAAATTAGAAGCCTGACTGGCCTTCCGACTCTTCGAGGATGCTGTTGGTAAAGCCCACCGGCGTGGCCGCTTTCTTGAGTGAAACATGAAAGGTAGCGCCGGAACCTTCCGTGGAGCGGGCCCAGATCTTCCCCTGGTGTATGTCCACGATCTTTTTGCAGATGGCCAGTCCAAGCCCCGTGCCTTCGTAGGCGTCGCGGTTGTGGAGGCGCTGGAAGAGGGTGAACATCTGCGGCAGGTATTTTTCATCGAAGCCGATGCCGTTATCCCCGAAAGAAAGCTCGATGCCGTCTTCGGTTTCGGTGCAGCCGATGACGATGCGCGGCGGCACGTCGGCATTCACATACTTGAGCGAGTTGCCGATCAGGTTTTCGAAGAGCTGCACCATCATGCGCTCGTCGCAGTCGATCACGGGCAGGTTGGCGATGGTCAGCTCGGCCTTTTTCTCGGCGATGGCGATCTCGAAATCCTGGCGTGCGCTCTGGGCCACCTTGTTCAGGTCCACGGGCGTGAAGCGCACCTCTTCCTTGTTCACCTGCGAGAAGAGCAGCAGGTCCTTGATGAGGATGCGCATGCGCTGGGCGGAGTGGTTCATCTTCGAGAGGTGCTCGGTGCCCTTGGTATCGAGAATGGATGAATAATATTTTATGAGGTAGTCGCTGTAGTAGATCAGCTTGCGCACGGGCTCCTGCAGGTCGTGCGAGGCGATGAAGGCGAACTGCTGGAGCTCCTGGTTGCTGCGGTTGAGCTCATCGATGTAACGGTCCTGGGCTTCCTGGTATTTTTTCAGCTCGGCCTGGGTCTGCTTCAGCTCCACGTTGTCCTTCAGGGTTTCCTCCACGATCTTCTGGGCATGGATGTCCACCACGTAACCGATCCAGTATTGCAGCTCGCCGGTATCGTTGCGGAAGGGCGTGAGGGAGATCTGGTGCCAGAGGTAGTCGCCGCTGGCTTTGCTGCGCAGGCGCACCTGGAGCTTCATGCCGGCCGCTTCCCGGGCGAGGTTGTTCTTCAGCAGGAGGGAGAAGGCGGAGTAGTCGTTCTCGTGCACGATATTTTTCCAGTGGTTCGTGTTCAGGCTCGCGATCGTTTCGCCGGAGTATTTGGTCAGCCATTCGTTGGCGTAGAGCAGCTGGCCTTCGGTGTCGAGGGAAAAGATCATGAGGGGCAGCGCGTTGGTGAGGGTCTTGTACTGGCTTTCGCTGCGCTGTACTTTTTCGGACAGCTCCTGGAGCTGCTCGTTCTTTCTTTTCAGCTCGTCGTAGGGCGATACGGAGGGCTCGTTGCGGAGCAGGGAGCGCCATTCGTCGAGCTTGTATATGTCGATGCGGAAATTGGGAGCGATGTAGTAGAAAAGCTCGATGGAGGTTTCGGCGCCTTCGGTGGATACGTTGTATTTGCTCACGAGGCGCTTGGCGTACTCGAGGCCTTCGCGGGTGCTGCCGGGGCCGTACTGGTCCTTGAGGCAGGCCACGAGGTATTTATCGCGCTGGTCCACCTCGACGTTGAGGCTCAGCGAGCCGCTCTTGCGGTTTTCGATCGTGTTGCGGGCCACCTCGGCAACGGCTGTGGCGAAAGTGGTCTGGGCCGATAGCGACAGCCCTGCGATCTCGGCCAGCCGCATCGCCCGCCTATGGGCCAGAATGAGGTCCATCTCATTTTCCAGCGTTACCCTTGCTATCTCGTACATGGCTATAAATTTATTTTACAGGTTAGTACCGACATATCGTCCGTATTGCGGGCAAAGTCCTTCATCAGCGCGGCGGCGAGGATGGAGAGGTCGTGGCGGAGCACGCCGGGGTGGCGGCCCGTGTCCCATCTCGATTTCAGCCCGTCGCTGCACATCACCAGGTATTGGCCCTTCTCGTACTCCGTCTCCTGCGCGGTCAGCGTGTTGGGAACGTTCAGGCCGACGATGCCGTTGTAGGACATATAGTTTTTCGTCTTGGAGGGCGTGTTGATCTTCATGCCGATATTGCCCACGCCGCAGATGCGCCACTTGCGCTCCTCTATGGAAAAGACGGCTACGGCCGCTACCAGTCCCCGCGTGCGTTTCACGTTGTTGTTGATGTAGCGGATGATCTCCACCGGATCGGAAGCGGGGCATTCGCCGAAGGCTTCGATGGCTTTTTCCACGGCACGCGCGGCTTCTATGCCATGACCGAGACCGTCGCCGAGGAAGAGCTTTACGTGCTCTTTGGTAACGATCGACTGGAAGCCGTCGCCGCAGGCTTCCTCGCCCGGCTTGGGCAGGATGACGGTGCGCACTTCGGCAAGGGCCAGGCGCCGTACCGTCGGCAGGTCTTCTTCAAATACGCGGGCCAGCACCACGGTGCCCCAGTCTTTTTGTGAATAGATCTGAAATATGTCGGACAGCCGCTTCATGGCGCCGAGACCGCCGCCCAGGGTGTTCTTTGTCGATACGCCGTCGGCGATCATGCGGTTGGCATCGGCCATGCCGCGACCGTTGTCCAGGCTGATGATCTCGATACCCTGCAGGCCTTCTTCCTCGATCAGCTTCACGAGGATCTGCCCGCCTTCGGCGTGCTTGGCGAGGTTGCTCACCATCTCGGCCACAATAATATCCACCCTGCCTACCTTGGCTTCGCTGAAGCCTGCGGACACGGCCATGGTGCGCACTTCTTTTTTCAGAATGGCGAAATAGCTCCGGTCGTCGGCCTTCAGGGCCACGTGCGTTCTGTTAACCATTCTTCCATTTTATTACGGACACTGTTGTTCCTTCGCCTACGGTGCTCTTGATGTCGAATTCGTTTACCAGCCGCTTGGTGCCGGGCAGTCCCACGCCGAGGCTCTTGCCCGTGGAGTAGCCGTCCTTCATGGCCTGGGCTATGTCCGGTATGCCGGGGCCCTTGTCCTGGAAGGTGAGGCGTATGCCGCTTTCGCGGCCCTGGGAGATGGCTTCGATGAGGACGGTGCCGCCGTCGGCGTATTTGAGCATATTGCGCACAAGCTCGCTGGCCGCGGTGATCAGCTTCGTCTGGTTGACGAGGCCCATCCCGATCTTCACCGCGTATTCCTTCACGCGGTTGCGAAAGGGGACCACGTCCTGCTCGCGTTCGATGCGCATGCTGTCCTTATTGAGCACTATCTTCATCGTCATCATCTGGTTCCTCCTCTTCCATGTCGATCTTGCTTTTGAGGAGTTCCATGCCGCGCTCCACGTTGAGGGCCGTATGCACGCCTTTGAGCTCGAGGCCGAGCTCTATGAGGGTGATGGCTACCGCGGGCTGCATGCCCACCACAACGGTTTCGGCATCCATGATCTTGGACATGCTGCCGATATTGCCAAGGATGCGTCCCATAAAGGAATCGACGATGGACAGCGCTGAGATATCTATGAGCACGCCGCGCGCGCCTGTTTTATTAACCATCTGCACCAGGTCGGCTTCGAGGTTGGTGGCTAGCCGGTCGTACAGGTCGATCTGTATGGTCACCAGCAGAAAATGACCCATGCGGAGAATGGGGATCCTGTCCATAGCTTAATTGCCCGATTTATTTTGAGTTTTTTTCACTTCCAGCCTGAGCATGGTAAAGGCGGCCTTGAGGGCGCTGGCCAGGCTGGCCTTGGTAATGATATTGGAAAGGTCGATGCCCAAGTGCACGACGGTTTGCGCGATCTCGGGGCGGATGCCGCTGATGATACACTCGGCGCCCATGAGGCGGGTGGCGGCCACGGTCTTTATCAGGTGCTGGGCTACGAGCGAATCCACGGCGGGCACGCCGGAGATGTCGAGGATGGCGATGGTGCTGCCGCTCGTAACGATCTCCTGCAGCAGGTTTTCCATCACCACCTGGGTGCGGGCGCTGTCGAGGGTGCCGATGATCGGCAGGGCCAGGATGCCTTCCCATACGCGGATGACGGGCGTGGATATTTCGGTTATCTCGTCGGTCTGGCGGATGATCACCTCTTCACGGCCCTTGATAAAGGTTTCGAAGGTGACGATGCCCAG
>Ga0247771_1000153_pt1 | contig 25503 bp, 18 predicted proteins | sample UWRJL197509C6_FD_179948 | JGI IMG/M metagenome (GOLD analysis project Ga0247771, IMG submission 179948) | Plant litter microbial communities from Arlington Agricultural Research Station in Wisconsin, United States - UWRJ-L197-509C-6 | ecosystem: Environmental > Terrestrial > Plant litter >... | reverse complement strand
TCCATCGCCGGGTAGTCGTCACGGGTGTGGCCGCCGCGGCTCTCGGTGCGCAGCAGCGCGGCCTTGGCGACGCACTCGCTGACGACGAGCATGTTGCGCAGGTCCAGCGCGAGGTGCCAGCCGGGGTTGAACTGCCGGTGGCCCTCGACGGTCAGCGTCCTGGCGCGGGCCTTGAGGCCTTCGAGGCGTTCCAGCGCCTGCTCGATCTCCTCGGCCTTGCGGATGATGCCGACGAGGTCGTTCATCGTCTGCTGGAGCTCCATGTGCAGCGTGTACGGGTTCTCCCCGCCCTCGCCGGAGAACGGGGCCAGCGCGACCCGCTCAGCCTCGGCGACGGCCGCTTCCGACGGCACGGGCCGGGTGCTCAGCGAAGCCGCGTAGTCCGACGCCCCGGCGCCCGCGCGGCGGCCGAACACCAGCAGGTCGGACAGCGAGTTGCCGCCGAGCCGGTTCGAGCCGTGCATGCCGCCGGACACCTCTCCCGCCGCGAACAGGCCGGGCACCGACGACGCCCCGGTGTCCGGGTCGACCTCGACGCCGCCCATGACGTAGTGGCAGGTCGGCCCGACCTCCATCGGCTGGGCGGTGATGTCGACGTCGGCCAGCTCCTTGAACTGGTGGTGCATCGACGGCAGCCGCCGGGTGATCTCCTCGGCGGGCAGCCGCGTCGACACGTCCAGGAACACGCCGCCGTGCTCGGTGCCGCGACCGGCCTTCACCTCGGAGTTGATCGCGCGGGCGACCTCGTCGCGGGGCAGCAGTTCCGGTGGGCGCCGGTTGTTGTCGGCGTCGGTGTACCAGCGGTCGCCCTCGGCCTCGCTGTCGGCGTACTTCTCCTTGAAGACCTCGGGGATGTAGTCGAACATGAACCGCTTGCCTTCGGAGTTCCGCAGCACGCCGCCGTCGCCGCGCACCGACTCCGTGACCAGGATGCCCTTCACGCTGGGCGGCCAGACCATGCCGGTCGGGTGGAACTGGATGAACTCCATGTTGATCAGCGACGCCCCGGCGCGCAGGGCCAGCGCGTGGCCGTCGCCGGTGTACTCCCACGAGTTCGACGTGACCTTGAACGACTTGCCGATGCCGCCGGTCGCGAGGATCACCGAGGGTGCCGTGAACAGCACGAACCGACCGGACTCGCGCCAGTAGCCGAACGCGCCCGCGACCCGGCCGTCCTCGATCAGCAGGTCGCTGACGGTGAACTCCTGGAACACCTTGAGCTTGTTCTCGTAGTCGCCGCTCTCGGCGAAGTCCTCCTGCTGCAGCGACACGATCTTCTGCTGGAGGGTGCGGATCAGCTCCAGGCCGGTGCGGTCGCCGACGTGCGCGAGCCGCGGGTACTCGTGGCCGCCGAAGTTGCGCTGGCTGACCCGCCCGTCCGCGGTCCGGTCGAACAGCGCCCCGTAGGTCTCCAGCTCCCAGACGCGGTCCGGCGCCTCCTTGGCGTGCAGCTCCGCCATCCGCCAGTTGTTCAGGAACTTGCCGCCGCGCATGGTGTCGCGGAAGTGGACCTGCCAGCTGTCGTTGGAGTTCACGTTCCCCATGGCCGCGGCGATGCCGCCCTCGGCCATCACGGTGTGCGCCTTGCCGAACAGCGACTTGCAGAGCACCGCCGTGCGCATCCCGTGCTCGCGGGCCTCGATCGCGGCTCGCAGTCCGGCGCCTCCGGCACCGATGACGAGGACGTCGAACGAGTGCCGTTCCAGCTCGGCCAAGGTTGTGCTCCCTAGTTGACGAAACGCAGGTCGCCGATGACCCCGGAGGCGACGAGCGCGATGTAGAGGTCGGTCAGGCAGACGAAGATCAACGACGACCAGGCGAGCTGCATGTGCTTGCCGTTGAGCGTGGAGATCCTCTGCCACATCCAGTAGCGGACGGGGTGCTTGGAGAAGTGCTTGAGCTTGCCGCCCATGATGTGCCTGCACGAGTGGCACGACAGCGTGTACGCGGCGAGCAGGCCCACGTTGACCAGCAGGATGACGTTGCCGAGGCCGATGCCGAAGCCCTTCTCACCGGAGAAGGCGGCTATGGCGTCGTAGATGTTGATCAGCAGCAGGATCGACGCCGCGTAGAAGAAGTAGCGGTGCAGGTTCTGCGCGATCAGCGGCGCCTTGGTCTCGCCGGTGTACGTCTTGTGGGGCTCCGCCACGGCGCACGCGGGCGGCGACATCCAGGCCGCCCGGTAGTAGGCCTTGCGGTAGTAGTAGCAGGTGATCCGGAATCCCAGCAGGAACGGGATGATGAAGATCGGCGGCGTGAGGAAGCCGGGCAGCTCCGGCAGCGGCTGGCCGAAGTGGCTGGCCGCCGGGACGCACTCGGCGCTCAGGCAGGGCGAGTACATGGGCGTCAGGTAGTGGTACTCCGACACCCAGTAGAAGTCGTTCATGAACGTGCGGATCGCCGCGTAGACCGAGATCAACCCGAGTCCGGCTACCGTCAGCAACGGCGACAGCCACCACCGGTCCGTGCGCAGCGTGCGCTCGGAGATCTGCGCCCTCACCAACTGGCCCACCTCGGTTCCACGTCGTTGTGGCTGCTGCCGCAAAGGCCTCGGCCCCCGCCATGTCCAGCGAGGGCCGAGGTGGAGTGTTGCAGATCACCTATCGCTGACGGTAGCCACCCAACCCCTCGTCGTCGGCGTCCTGCCACAGCGACGAGTCGTAGGGCGTGTCGGGCACGACGACCACCTCGCGCTCGACCAGAGGCGCCTGCCGCGGCCTCGGCGGGGAGTCGATGTCGATCAACTCCGTGGCGTCGATGTCCATGCGCTCGATGTCGTTGGCAAGGCGCTGCACTGCGGCAACGTCGCCGTAACGCCCGCGCAGGGAGCCGACGCACTGCCTGAGCTGACCCAGCGCGCGCCTCAACTCGACGATCTCCGTGGACGTCATGTCGCACCTCCGTTACCGAGGTCCCCGTCAGTGATCCCGACGCCGACTCTGCCTTGTCCAGCGTCATGTGACAAGCGACACACGCCAAATTTAACGGTCCGGTAGTACCCCAGTTCGCCCCCTGGACACCCCTGGTTTCTGAATCGGTTCTGTGCGAAAGCGCACTGGTGACCTAGGCTGTCAACCGTCACGACCGCACGTGCGACGCCAGCGCTGCCGTCCACTGGGCCCACCACGGCCCGTGATCACCGGAGTCAGCAATGAGCCAAACGCACCCCATCGTCGCCGAGGTGACCGAGCGCATCACGGCACGCAGCGCCGCCACCCGCGCGACGTACCTCGACCGCATGGCTGCGGCGGCTACCGAGTCCACCGCCCGCACCGGCATGGCGTGCAGCAACCTCGCGCACGGGTTCGCGGGCATCACCGGCGGCGACAAGGCCGCCCTGCGGGCGCTGCGCAAGCCGAACGTGGCGATCGTGTCCGCGTACAACGACATGCTGTCGGCCCACCAACCGATGGACGAGTACCCCGCGTGGATCAAGGTCGCCGCCCGCGAGGTCGGCGGCATCGCCCAGTTCGCGGGCGGCGTGCCCGCCATGTGCGACGGCATCACCCAGGGCCGCGACGGGATGGAGCTGTCGCTGTTCAGCCGCGACGTCATCGCCATGTCGACCGGCGTGGCGCTGGCGCACGACATGTTCGACGCGACGCTGATGCTCGGCGTGTGCGACAAGATCGTGCCGGGGATGCTGATCGGCGCGCTGTCGTTCGGCCACCTGCCGACGATCCTGGTGCCCGCGGGCCCGATGAGCTCCGGGCTGACGAACTCCGAGAAGAGCCGCGTCCGCCAGCTGTTCGCCGAGGGCAAGGCCACCCGCGAGGACCTCCTCGAAGCCGAGGCCGCGTCCTACCACAGCCCCGGCACCTGCACGTTCTACGGAACGGCCAACTCGAACCAGCTCGTCAACGAGGTCATGGGCCTGCACCTGCCGGGCGCGACGTTCGTGCCGCCGGGCACGCCGCTGCGGCGCGCGCTGACCGAGGAGGCCGCCCGCCGCGCGGTGCGGATCAGCCGCGGCGAGGAGTACACGCCCATCGCGAAGGTCGTCGACGAGCGGTCGATCGTGAACGGCGTGGTCGCGCTGCTGGCGACCGGGGGCTCGACCAACCTGACGATGCACCTGGTCGCCATCGCGTCCGCCGCGGGCATCGAGCTGAGCTGGGACGACTTCTCCGACCTGTCGTCGGTCGTGCCGCTGCTGACCAGGGTCTACCCGAACGGCACCGCGGACATCAACCACTTCCAGGCCGCGGGCGGCGTGCAGTTCCTCGTCGGCACGCTGCTCGACGCGGGCCTGCTGCACCGCGACGTGCACACGGTCGCGGGCTTCGGCCTGGACCGGTACCGCGAGGAGCCGGTGCTGATCGACGGCGAGCTGATCTGGCGCGACGGCCCGACCGCGAGCCTGGACAAGGCCGTGCTGCGCGGGGCCGACGAGCCGTTCGCGGCCGACGGCGGCCTGCGCATGATGTCCGGCAACCTCGGCCGCGCGGTGATCAAGGTGTCCGCCGTGTCGGCGGAGAACCGGGTCGTCGAGGCCCCCGCCCGCGTGTTCACCACGCAGGAGGCGTTCGCCGAGGCGTTCCAGGCGGGCGAACTGGATCGCGACGTAGTCGTGGTCGTCCGCAACCAGGGCCCGCAGGCCAACGGCATGCCGGAACTGCACAAGCTCACGCCGCCGCTGGGAGTGCTGATGGACCGCGGCCACAAGGTCGCGATCGTCACCGACGGCCGCATGTCCGGCGCCTCGGGCAAGATCCCGGCGGCCATCCAGCTCACCCCCGAAGCCGCTGTCGGCGGCCCACTGGGCCGGGTCCGCGACGACGACGTGATCCGCCTGGACGCCGAAACCGGCACCCTCGAGGTCTTCGTCGACGCCGCGGAACTGACCGCCCGCCCCCTGGTCGACTTCCCCGCCGACGCCCAGGCGTGGACCGGCACAGGCCGCGAACTGTTCGCCGCCCTCCGCCGCGCGGTGGGCCCGGCAGACCGCGGAGCCACCGTCTTCGGTCCCGTCGCCGCCTCCCACTTCGAAGGCCAGGGCGCTTCGCGGTAGCCGGAAACCGGGGTCACCTGGCCGGGTGGGGCCCCCGAATTCCACGCTACGCCGGGGGTCCGACAGTTTTCGCCCGCTCGACCGGAGTGGATGAACGGCCCGTTCATCCACTCCGGGCCCCCGAATTCCACAGTACCGAGGGGATCCGACAGTTTTCGCCCACCGGCGAGAGGTCTGCGTGAACGGTCCGTTCATCCACTCCGGGGGCCCCCGAAATCCACAGTACCGAGGGCGTCCGACAGTTTTCGCCCACCGGCGAGAGGTCTGCGTGAACGGCCCGTTCACGCAGCTCCAGACCCCTCGCACTCAAGAAGGCCTGACGGTGCGGCCCACCAGCGAAGAGTCCGGATGAACGGCCCGTTCATGCGCTCCGGGGGCCCCCGAATTCCACGCTACCGAGGAGATCCGACAGTTTTCGCTCAACTCCGCCGAGGTTCGGGTGAACGGACCGTTCACCCGTACCAAAGCCCTCGAACTCGGAGGGTTCCGACATGCCCCGGCGGGCTTTCGCCCCGAAAATCCTTCACCCGGCGGGCCGCTCCGGAACAAGCGCCCAGCGTGAAATCGGAGTCCCCCTGCCGGGTGGGCCCCCGAATTCCACCCTACGACGGGCCACCGACAGTCGATCTTGAACGAGATCGTCGTCGCACCTCACGGCTAGGCTGCCCGGTTGGGCGGCTCGTGGGCCGTCGAGCACCCAGCACCGACCACCAGACCCAGGAGGCTTCGCGGTGACCACCAGCGCGGATCTGCTCACGCTGTCCCCCGTCATCCCGGTCGTCGTCGTGGACGACGCCGCGCACGCCGTGCCGTTGGCGCAGGCGTTGCTGCGCGGCGGGATCGGCGTGATCGAGTTGACGTTGCGGACGCCCGCGGCGCTGGCGGCGATCGAGCGGGTGGCGGCGGAGGTGCCGGAGATCGTGATCGGCGCGGGCACGGTGACGACGCCGGAGTTGGCCGAGCAGGCCACGAAGGCGGGTGCGGCGTTCCTGGTGACCCCCGGCTGCACCGAGCGGCTGCTGAACGCCGTGGAGGACACCGGGCTGCCGTTCCTGCCGGGCGCGGCGACCGTGTCGGAGGCGCTGCGGCTGTTCGAGCGCGGGCTGACGGCGTTGAAGTTCTTCCCCGCCGAGGCCGCGGGGGGCGTGGACTACCTGAAGTCGATCGGCGGCCCGCTGCCGCAGCTGCGCTTCTGCCCGACCGGCGGGATCACGCCGGAGTCGGCGTCGAAGTACCTGGCGCTGCCGAACGTGGGCTGCGTCGGCGGCTCGTGGCTGGCCCCGAAGGACGCGTTGGCCGCGGGCGACTTCGGCCGCGTCGAGGCGCTCGCCAAGGCAGCGTCCGCGCTGAAGTAAGAAGGATCACCACTAGGGGTGGTCTCCTCCCACCTCCCAGGACCGGCGTCCCAGCCCGTTGGACATTTCACTCCGACGGACTGTGGCGCCGGTCATGCGTTTGAGGAGGATTTGAGAATAGGGGCCCCAGTCCTCATCTCGTGCGAACGACCTCTCGAGATTCCGGTGTTAACCTCCTCCAGCGCAGCGAAAGCGAGGGAGAAGAAAACGTGCCGGACGTTGCCGCACTGGTGGGCGAACAACTCAGCATTTCCGCTTTCACCCAACTCTCGGGCCGGTTGGGCGGTTATTCGTTCGTCAAGGTGGTGGTCGACCGCGCGAACTCGACGATCCACTTCCTCAACAACGCCGAGCACCAGTTCCACGCGATCTACATCGGCGAGCAGATCCTCGGCGTCTCGAAGGACGAGATGGGCCGCACGATCGACTCGTACAACCAGACCTTCTACCACGACGCCGATCGACGCTTCTACCTGGGCATTCTCGCCCTGCACACCCGCGAGGACCGGCGGATCCTCTCCCTGGAGACGGTCGAGATCGACACCATGTCGTCGGACATGATCGTCTGGTTCCACCACTTCGTGCGCGACCGCGTCGACCCGTCGCTGCCGCTGCTGTTCAAGCCCGCGAACCACCTCCAGGAACAGGCCGTGGCGCGGTTGACGCCCGCGGAACTGCCGCGGATCCTGGCGCACGAATTGTTCTCCAGCGCCCAGTTCGTCGCGCTGAACCCCGGCGAGACGAAAGGACGCCTGCGTGCGTTCCGTTCGTTGGCGGATTACCGCGCGGCCGTCGACACGCTCGAATGGCACGACATCATCGTCATGCGCCGCGTGCCGGACGACATTCCCCGGCTCGCCGGGATCATCAACGCCGACCACACGACTCCCCTTTCCCACACGAATGTGCTCGCGACCGGCTGGCAGATCCCGAACGCCATCCAGATCGGCGCTTTCGACCTCGTCGAGCGCGAGCACCTCGACGGCCGGTGGGTGTCCTACCGGGTCGACGCGGCCGCCGCCGAGATCGGCCTGACGCTCGTCGACGAGCCGGTCGACCTCGGGCAACGCCCGGCCTGGTACGCGCAACGGATCACCCTGGAGGAGCCGGAGGCGAGCTACAGCCCCATCGCGGGGCTCGACGAGCTGCGCCACCACGACCGCCACCGCTACGGCACGAAGGCCGCCAACCTGGGCGAGCTGCACCACGTCCTCGCGGGCGGTTCCCGGCGGCTGCTCGGCTTCTTCCAGGTGCCGCGCCCGCCGCGGGAGAACCTGCTGCCCCACCTGGCCCGGCTGCTCGACGTGCCGGAGGACGCGGACCTGACCCTGGCCGCCCGCAAGCTGCTCGCCGACCGCGTGCGCGTGCCGCGTGGCATCGCGCTGCCGTTCTCGTTGCAGCAGCGGTTCCTGGAGTCCTCGCCTCGCATCCAGCAGGCCATCGGCAAGCTCAAGATGGCACTGGAACTCGACGCCCGCGAGGTCGAGCCGCTGTGCCTGGAGCTCCAGCGGCTCATCCGCACCACCAAGATCCCCGACCACATGCTGCACGACGTCGACACCGCGCTGGTCACCCGGCTCGCGGGCGTGCGGGCGTTCGTGGTGCGCAGCTCCTCCAACGCCGAGGACCTCGCCGGGTTCTCCGCGGCGGGCATCTACGAGTCGATCAACCACGTGACGACGGCCGAGAAGATCGTGGAGAGCATCAAGGAGGTCTGGGCGTCGCTGGTGTCGCCGCGCAGCGTCCGGCTCCGCCAGCAGGCGGGCATCTCGCTCGACGAGTGCTACATGGGCGTGGTGATCCAGGAACAGGTCGCGGCCGACTTCGGCGGCGTGCTCGTGACCACGAACCCGATGAACCGCAACGACTTCCGCAACGTCTACGTCAACGTCTCGCCGAAGGTGACCGACGTCGTGGACGGCTCGACGCTGCCGATGCAGTACCTGTACAGCACCGTCGAGGGCGGCGGCCGCACCGTGTCGCTCGGCGACGCGCGCGAGGACCTCGGCAAAGCCGCCAAGGACCAGTTGCAGCGCCTGGCCGTCGTCGGCAGGCTGTTGCAGGCGCACTTCTCGCCGGACTACACGTTCGACTCCCCCGTGGACGTCGAGTGGCTGGCCGACGAAGACCACCTGTTCATCGTGCAGCTCCGGCCGTACTCGATCTGATGGCGCTCTCCACGAACCCCGCCGTCACGCGGGCGATCCGCCTCACGTTCGGCTTCCAGTTCTTCTTCGGGCTGCTGCTGTGGGTGCCGATCTTCTACGCCTACCAGAAGCAGCTCGGCATGAGCGACGCCGAGATCTTCGGCATCCAGAGCGTCTACTACATCGCGTTCTGCCTGCTGGAGATCCCGACCGGCATGGTCGCCGACCGCTTCGACTACCGGACGTCGCTGGTGAGCGGCGCGGGCGTGCTGGTGGTCGCCAACCTCGTGCCGGTGTTCCTCGGCTCCTACACCGGGTTCCTGGTGCACTTCCTGCTCATCGCGCTGGCCAGGTCGTTGATCTCCGGCGCGCAGAGCGCGTACCTGTACGAGTTCCTGCACGCCCACGACGCGGGCCACCTGTACCTGAAGGCCGAGGGCGTGGGCCGCTCGTACAGCCTCGTCGGCAAGATCGTGTTCTGGCCGGTGATCGGCCTGCTGATGCAGTGGAACCCGCCGTCGCCGTACTGGCTGACCGCTCTCAACGCGACCGTGGCGGTGGTGCTAGCGCTGAAGTTCCCGCCCATCCCGGACTGGCGGCCGACGGTCGGCAACGGCAAGACCGCCACCGTCCTGGCGGGCGTGGGCGGGGCTTTCCGGGCTCTCGGAAGGTCGCGGTGGCTCCTGCTGCTGATGGTGCAGGGCGTGGCGATGTTCACCCTGGTGCGCATCGCTCAGGTGAACCTGTTCCAGCCGATCCTGGAGGGCAAGGACCTCCCGGTCACGTGGTTCGGCTCGGTCCTCGCGGCCATGACGATCTTCGAAGCCCTCGGCGCCGCCCGCCCGCACCTGTTGCGGCGCAAGATGGGCGCGGCCGGATCCGTGTTCCTGCTGACCATCGTGATGGCCTTGAGCCTCGGCCTGATCGTCCTCTTCGGACCGGTCATCACGATCGCGCTGCTGTGCCTCTTCGCGGTCTCGTCCGGCCTGTCCTTCCCGATCCAGCGGAAGCTCCTCAACGACGCCATCCCGGACTCCCGCTACCGCGCCACGCTGCTGTCGATGGAATCCATCCTCGACCGCGCGGTGTGCGCGGTGGTCGCGGTCGCGCTGGGCGCGTACCTCGCGCGCGGCGACCTGGACGAGTTCCTGGTGACCACCGCGGTCGTCACGTGCGGGCTGATGGCCGCGCTGGGCGTGCTGCTCGTGGTCGTGCGCAAACGACGGTCCAAGGCCGGTGCGGCGGAACGGCTCAGTCCAGCAGCGCCAGGGCCTCGGTGATCGAATCGGCCACCGGGACACCGGTGGCCTCCAGCTTGGCGCGGCTCATGACGCCGGTCGTGACGAGCACGCACGACGCGCCGACGTGCGCGGCGGCCTCGGCGTCGTCGACCACGTCGCCGATCAGCACGACGTCGGTCGGGTCGAGGTCCAGCGCGGTCAGGTGCGCCGCGAGGTGCGCCGCCTTCGACCCGCCCTGGGAGTCCTCGCGCAGACCGTCGATCCGGCTGAACAACTCCGTCAGCCCGAACTCGTCGACCAGCACGACCAGTTCGTCGTGGTACCACATCGACAGCAGCGACTGGGTGCGTCCGCGCTCGCCCCACGCCCGCAGGCGCTCGGGCGCGTCGTCCGCGAGGCGGCACAGCGGCAGGAGTCCGCGGTAGTGGTCGTGGTAGACCGCGTCGACGCGCTTCCACCCGGCCGCGTCCAGCGGTTGACCGAGAAGGCGCTGGTAGCAGTCGAGGAGCGGGCGGCTGAACACCGAGCGCCAGTGGTCCAGCGTGATCGACTCGCGCCCGAACCCGGCGCAGACGACGTCCCCGTCGGACGACAGCGCCGACGGGGTGCCGCAGGTGATGCACGCGCACTCCACGCCCGGCGCGGGCGGGTAGAAGTCGCGGAGGACCCTGTTCACCGAGGCCACCACGGCGACGTTGTCCGCCAGCAGAGTCCCGTTCCAGTCCCACACCACGTGCTTCGCGCCCACGGTGGGAAACTCTAGTGGGGATCTAGCGACCTTCACCGGCCCCGTCAGCGGCCGGTGTCGACCCATTCGACGTGGTGCGCCTCGGTCGGGTCCGGGGTCTCCCACCTGTCGATCAGCCGGTCCACCACGGCGTCCGGCACGGGCTCGGCCCGCGCCCGGTTGCGGGCCCGCACGACTGACGGCGGCGCTTCGAGACCGACGAGCGTGACCCGCGCGCGGTAGTCGGCCGCCAGTCCGACGCACCGCTCGCGCAGCTGGCGGGACACGTTGGTCGCGTTCCAGACGAACCGCTCCCCGGCCCGCAGGTGCGTCCGCGCCTGCTCGAACGCCGCCGCGACGACAGCCCGTTGGTCACCGCCGGGTTTGACGCCCATCCGGTCCCGCAGCACGTCGAGGCTCACCACCGGCCACCCGGCCCGGTTCGCGGCGGTCCAGTGGTCCTTGCCGACGCCCGGCAGTCCGGACAGGACGGTCACGTCCATCCTCGTGTCGTCGAACGCGGCGTACTCCGGGTCCCGGCCCGGCGTGCGGAAGTACTGGAACCGCGCGTGCTCCGACGCGAACTCCTTCGGCCTGTCCAGGCAGCCCAATTCGCGGCAGTACTCCCGGAACAGCGCGATGTTGTCCACCACGCCGTCCGCGTCTTCGCACACCCGCCCCAGGATGTCCGCGGTCGCCAGGATCGCCAGGTCGTCGTTGCGTGCCAGCAGGCTGACCCGGTAGGCGATCCGCGTCAGGTCCGGCCGCTCCAACGCCCAGAACGGCACCTGGTGGTGGTTCACCAGCGCGGCGACGTGCTCGCGCCACCGACGCGGAGCCCCGAGTTCCCACAGGATCCGCCGCGCCAGCAGGTCGCCGTGCCGCGAATGCCCGTGCGCCGTGACCCGACCCTCGTCGTCGACCTGCGTGCGGAACGGTTTCGCCACGTCGTGCAGCAGCACGGTCGCGAACAGCAGCGTCCGCTCGTCCGGGGGTCGGGCCCGCCACTCCTCCTGCGCGGCCAGCGCCTCGCACGCCATCCGCGTGTGCGTGGCGACGTCGCCTTCGGCGTGGTGCACCGGGTCCTGCACCACCCCGCGCAACCGCCGCACCCACGCGAAGGCGGCCTCGATCTCCTCCCACCGCACCGTCCACTCCGGACCGCGCGGGCACAGCTCGTCAAAGATCCGCATGGCCGCCCACCCGGTTCGGCAGGATCGGCCGGGAAGCCCAGTGGCTGCCGGAATCCAGGATCGCCGTCAGGAAGCTGGGCCGCACCCACTTGTACCGGTCGACGGTCTCGTCACCGACCTCGACCTTGACGTACAAGCCTTCCATGAAGTCGTCCGAGTCCGTCTCCGCGACCACCTGGTCCGGATCCAGCCCCGCGTCCACGGCGGCCTCGCGCAGCACCTCACGCCACCTCGGCGTGCGGCAGGTCGACGGCCCCAGGAACGCGGTCAACGCCCCCAGTTCGTCGAACGCCCCGGCGTGCAGCACCGGCACGGACACCACCGGCGATCCGGCGAGCAGCTTCGCCCGCGCGGGCGTCGACAGGAACACCCCGGTCTCGCGGTCCAGCACGTCGAACTCGCAGAAGAGGTGTGGAAGCGCGTCGTAGAACACCGTGTGCTTCGCGTAGAGCCATTCCCCGTACATGACGTACCGGGACCCCAGCCGCTCCCACAACTCCGCCCGCACCTCGGCGGCCCACGCCTTGAACCGCGCGAACTGCCGCTCCCGAGGCCCACCGACGAGGTAGTGCCCCCGGCTCTGCAACCTCAACGTCCCGTCGGCGTCGAACCCCACCCCCACGTTCGCCCCGTCGAGCTTCTCCTCGACCACCACGTGCCGCCCCCGGATCGCGGCGAACGCCACCGAGTCGAGGTCCTCGTCCCCAGGTTGCCGACGAGACCCCTCGAGGTGCCGGGTCCGAGGATATTTGCGCAGCATGGCGCAGTTGTACCCACCGAAACCACCGGCGGCCATCAAATAAAGCCCACCGACGAGCCATCGGCCGCGGGTCAGCCGGAAACGCCCACAAAGCACGGCGTTCCCATCGGACAGCACCCACCACAGCGGCAGAGCCCGCCCAGCGTTCCCACCGGGCAACGTTCACCACGGCAGTGCCCAGCCCGGCGTTCCCACCGGGCAGCGCTCACTCTGGCAGGGCGTCGTCCAGCAGAGCGGCGTCCTCGCCCGCGGCCCGCAACTCCTCGCGCACCACCTGGTAGGCCATGCCCCCCGCGTACCCCTTGCGCGCCAACGCCCCCACGAGTCGACGGATCTTCGCCGTCTCGTCGACACCGGCCATGCCGCGCAGCTTCTTCCGGACCAGTTCACGCGCCCGGTCCTGCTCTGCCTCGTCGTCCACCGCGGCCACGGCCTCGGTGACCAGGTCGTCCGCGACACCCTTGCGCTTCAGCTCCATCGCCAACGCGCGACGACCGAGCCCGTTGTAGGTGTGCCGCGACCGGACCCAGATCTCCGCGAACGCCGCGTCGTCGATCAGGCCCGCCTTGTCGAACTTGCCGAGTACCAGCTCGGCAAGTTCCTCGGCGATCCCCTTGCGCAGCATCGCGTTCTTCAACTCGAGCCGGGTGCGCGGTTGCGCGGCGAGCTGCGTGAAGCAGATCTCCTTGGCGCGCTTCTGCTCCTCGACCGGGTCCGGTGGCGGGAGGTCGGGCTCGTCGGCGTCCGAACCGAATCCGGCCCGACGACCCCGACCCCTGCCACCGCGGTACGTCATGGGGCTGCTCAGAAGTCGACCGGCGCGGGCGCGGCCTCGGTGACGTCGGCGTCGAGCTTCGCGCCGATGCCCAGCTTGTCCTTGATCCGCTTCTCGACCTCGTTGGCGACGTCGGGGTTCTCCAGCAGGAACTTGCGGGCGTTCTCCTTGCCCTGCCCCAGCTGGTCGCCCTCGTAGGTGTACCAGGCGCCGGACTTGCGCAGGATGCCCTGGTCGACACCCATGTCGATCAGCGAGCCCTCACGGCTGATGCCCTTGCCGTAGAGGATGTCGAACTCGGCCTGCTTGAACGGCGGGGCCACCTTGTTCTTCACGACCTTGACCCTGGTGCGGTTGCCGACGGGCTCGCCGCCGTCCTTCAGGGTCTCGATGCGACGCACGTCGAGGCGCACGGACGCGTAGAACTTCAGCGCCTTGCCACCCGTCGTGGTCTCCGGCGTGCCGAACATGACGCCGATCTTCTCGCGCAGCTGGTTGATGAAGATGGCGGTGGTACCGGAATTGCTGAGCGCGCCGGTGATCTTGCGGAGCGCCTGGCTCATCAACCGCGCCTGGAGGCCGACGTGGTTGTCGCCCATCTCGCCCTCGATCTCGGCGCGGGGAACGAGCGCCGCCACCGAGTCGATCACGAGGATGTCGAGCGCGCCGGAGCGGATCAGCATGTCCGCGATCTCCAGCGCCTGCTCGCCCGTGTCGGGCTGGGAGACCAGGAGCGCGTCGGTGTCGACGCCCAGCTTCTTCGCGTAGTCGGGGTCGAGGGCGTGCTCCGCGTCGATGAACGCCGCGATGCCACCCGCCTTCTGGGCGTTCGCGACGGCGTGCAGCGCGACCGTCGTCTTACCGGAGGATTCCGGGCCGTAGATCTCCACCACGCGACCACGTGGCAGACCGCCGATGCCGAGCGCGACGTCCAACGCGATCGCGCCGGTCGGGATCACGGCGATCGGGGCGCGGCCCTCTTCGCCGAGACGCATGACCGAGCCCTTGCCGAACTGCTTGTCGATCTGGGCAAGAGCCAGCTCAAGGGCCTTGTCCCTGTCGGGTGCTGCGGGAGCCATCTGGTGTCCACCTCGGGTTGTCTCGGATCGCTTTTTCATGTTGGACCCGACGCTACGGGGAGGGTCCGACAATTTTTGCGAGGGCCGGGCGAGCAGCCGTTCGGACACCCGGTCGTGGCGGGAGCTTAGCCGAACAGGTGTTCGATCGCAGCCTCGACACGCCGGCTCATCTTCGCTGCTCGGGGACGTCGAACGCGTCGCACACGGCGAGCCAGATCTCTTTCGGGGGAACGCCGGATTCCAGTGCCTGATCGGGTGTGAGGCCGCCCAGGGCGGACAGCACGTGGTCCTGGGCCACCATCTCACCGCGGACCGAGCCGAACTCACCGGCCATCAACTTGCGGAACACCGTGATGCGCATCGGGTCCAGGTTAACCTCAGCGCGTGGCACTGCTCCAGGAAGACCCCACGGGCCTGTCCTCGCCGGTCGGCCAGATCGCGATGGTCGCCATGCTGCTCGTCGTGATCGTCGTCGGCCTGCGCTTCTGGTGGGGGAACCGGAAGAAGTAGGGGTCAGGCGGGCCGTTGCAGGGTCGTGTAGACGCAGACGACGAGCAGCGGCAGCGCGACGAACCCGACGATCAGCCCGAGCGCGGCGAACGACCACGCGGTGACGACCACGCCCGCCGTCACGCCGCCGATCGCGCCGCCGATGTTCATGCAGAGGTCGGACAGGCCCTGCGCCGCGGGCCGGTCCGGCACCGCGACGGACTCGGTGAGCAGCGCGGACCCGGACACCAGCCCGGCGGACCAGCCGAAACCGAGCAGCGTGAGCCCGGCCGCGAGCTGCGGCGCGTTGTCGGAGGGGGCCATCCCGGTGATGCCCGACGCGGCGACGAGCAGCGCGGCGCCGATGGCCAGCACCGGGATCCGGCCGAGCCGGTCGGCCATCCAGCCGAACAGCGGGCTGGCCCCGTACATGGCCGCGACGTGCAGGCTGATCACCACGCCGACCACGCGCAACGAGGAGCCGGCGTGGTTCATGTGCACGGGGGTCATCGACATCAGGCCGACCATCGCGGTCTGGCACAGGGAGATGGAGATCAGCGCGAGCTTCGCGCTGGACCGCAGGGACCGCCAGACGGCGACGCTGCCCTTGGTCGGCGACTGGCCGCCGACGCAGTGCGCGGGGACCACGGGCTCGGGCACGGCGTCGCGCACGACCACCAGCGGGTCGGGTCGCAGGAACACCCAGATGGCCAGCGCGGCGAGCCCGAACACCGCGGCGGACAGCAGGAACGGTCCCGCGCCGACCGCGAGGCCGAGGGACGAGGCGAGGCGTCCGGCGGGATCGGCGAGGTTCGGCCCCGCGACCGCGCCGATGGTCGCCGCCCACACCACGATGCCGACCGACCGCGCCCGCCGGTGGGGGTGCGCGAGGTCGGTGGCCGCGTAGCGGGCGGCGAGGTTCGCGCTGGACGCGCCGCCGAAGAGGACGAGGGCGGGCAGCAGCAGCTGCCACCACCCGAGCACGACGGCGAGCGCCGCCACCAGCGCGCCCACCGCGCCGACGCCGTAGCCGAGCACGAGCGCGGGACGCCTGCCGCGGCGTTGCGCGAGCTTGGCCGCCGGGAGCGCGAGCAGGGCCGCGCCGACGACCGCGCTGGTCTGCGCGAGACCGCCCACGGCGTCGGAGTCGGCGAGCGCGGCGGCGATCAGCGTGCTGAAGGCGAGACCGATGGTGACGCCCGTGGCGCCCAGGACCTGGGTGGTCGTGAGCACGCGGAGCACCCTGCGTTGCAGGTGCTCGACCTCGGGCGCCACCGTTTTCATGATCACGATGGTGACACGGTCGCGACCCCCGCTACCAGGGCCGTCCGGGTCACGTACCAGGCTGGACGCGCTTCTCGAAGTAGGTGGCGACCTCGTCGGCGGTCAGGTCTCCCCCGCCGGTCTTGGTCACGATGCCGAGCAGCGGGCGGTCCGTCGCGGTGAACGCGAGCAACCCGACACCGCCGTCGGCGGACGAGCGGTACTTGCCCTCCAGGCCGTTGCCCGCCCACTGCGCCTCGACCACGTCGGCCTTGAGCGACCGGACGACGGCGTCAGCGCCCTGCTGCGCGCCGGTGACGGTCTCAGTGAGGACGTACTGCACCGTGTAGTCGTCGTCCAGGGTGCAGCTGACGACACTGCCCTTGATGGCGTTGACGCCGGACACGCCCGCCGCGCCGCCGGTCTTGCACTGGTTGCCGTCCGGGACGACGCCCGCGAGCTGGCGCAGGCACTTGGTGAAGCCCTTGTCGTCCGTGGCGGTGTCGGACTTGCACTCCTGCGCGTTCGGGACGTCCGGCCCGCTCAGCGCGACCACGCCGCCGACGATCGCCGCGACCAGCACGACCGCGCCGCCCACCGCGAGCAGCGCGGTCCGGTTCGACTTCTTCTTCGGCGGCGCGGCGACGGCGGTGGGGAAGTTGAACTGCTGCTGCGCGGCCGGGTACTGGCTGTTGACGGAGAAGGAGGTGTTGACCGAGTAGGGCGCGGTCACCGGGTAGCCGCCGCTGGTCGCGGGGTTGACCTGGCTCGGGCCGCTGACCGCGGGGTTCACCGGGTACGGGCCGCTGGGCGTCGGGTTGACCTGGTAGGGACCGCTCGGGGTCGGGTTGACCTGGTACGGGCCGCTCGGCGTCGGGTTCACCGGGTGCGGGCCGCTCTGCGCCGGGAAACCGCCGGTGGCGGGCATGTCCTGGGTGGGGAAGTCGCCCGCGACCGGCTCGGTCACGACCGTGGGCACGTCCGAGCGCGACATCGTGACGGTCGACGGCTCGTCGGTGGCGCGCAGGTTGATGCCGTCCTTCGGCACGTGGTGCGCGCCGAGCGCGACGGCCGTCTCCGGCTGGTCGAGGCTGGTCGGCGCGACCCGGACCTGCTCGACGATCATGGTGCTGACCAGCGGGATCCGACTCGACCCCCCGACGAGGTAGATGCCGACGAGCTGCTCGGGGGCCATGCCGGTGGCGCGGATCGTGGAGGCCAGCAGCTCGGCGCTGCGCAGCAGGCGGGGCCGGACCAGTGCCTCCATGTCGGAGCGGGTCACCACCACGTCGGTGAACGGCTCGGGCATCGGCACCTCCGTCCGGGGGTGCCGCGACAGCGACTCCTTGGCGGAGCGCACGTCGTCCAGCAGGGTCCGGCGGGTGCGGCGGTCGGCGGTCGACTCGGGCCGCATGAGTCGCTGCCAGTGGCCGGGGTCGCTGTGCGACACCTGGCGGCCGATGTGCTCCAGCAGCGCCTGGTCGACGTCCAATCCGCCGAGGTCGGGCAGGCCGTCGTCGGCCAGCACCTCGAACCCCTTCTGGGTGACGCCGACGATGGCGACGTCGAACGTGCCCGCGCCCAGGTCGTAGACGGCCAGCGCCTGGCCGGTGGCGAAGTTCCGCTCGATCGCGAGGGCGTAGTGCGCGGCGGCGGCCACGGGCTCCGGGACCAGCACGACCTCGGCGGTCACCCCGGCCAACCGGGCGGCGGAGATCAGCACGGCGCGGCGGGTCGGGCCCCACTGCGCGGGGTGGGTCAGCCGGACCTCGTCGAGCTGGGCGCCGTTGAGCTGGCGGGCCGTCTCCTCCAGCACGCGGCCGAGCACGGCGGCCAACGCGTCCGCGACCGGCACGACGGACTCGCCGAGCTTCAGCGCGCCGTCGTCCACCCGGCGCTTCGGGTTCGGCTCGAACCGCGACGGGTCCAGGCGCGCGCGCCGCTCGGCGTCACGCCCCACGACCAGCGTGCCGTCCTCCTCGCAGAAGACCGCCGACGGCATCGCCGACGCGCCGTCCACCTCGACGACCCTGGGTGGGCGGCCGTGTGCCGACAGCACCGCCACCGTGTTGGAAGTACCCAGGTCAACGGACAGGACGCGCAACGCTCTCCCCTTAGTCGGCGGACCGGCTGATGGTGCCACGTCCGCCAGGGGGTGTGCTTGGGGGTTGACCGGATTGGGTTGTTCCAGGTCAGGGTGCCTGCGATCAGAAATTGTCGGTGGTCGGGGTCATGATGGGCCGTATGGACGCACTGGAGGCTTTCTCGCCCGCCACTCGGCAGTGGTTCGAGGGTGCCTTCGTCGCGCCAACGGCCGCGCAGGCAGGTGCGTGGCAGGCGGCCGCGGCTGGGGAGCACGCGCTGGTCATCGCGCCGACCGGTTCGGGCAAGACGCTGTCGGCGTTCCTGTGGGCGCTGGACCAACTGGCGTCGACCCCCGTGCCGGAGGACCCGAAGCGGCGGTGCCGCGTCCTCTACATCTCGCCGATGAAGGCGCTCGCGGTCGACGTGGAGCGCAACCTGAGAGGACCGCTGGCGGGCATCCGGCAGGCGGCCCACCGGTTGGGGCAGCCGGAACCGTCGATCACGGTGGGCATGCGGACCGGGGACACACCGGCGGACGAGCGGCGGGCGTTCCTGAAGACACCGCCGGACGTGCTGGTGACGACACCGGAGTCGCTGTTCCTCATCCTCACGTCCGCGGCGCGCGATTCGTTGCGGGGCGTGCGGACGGTGATCGTGGACGAGGTGCACGCCGTCGCCGGGACCAAGCGGGGCGGGCACCTGGCGTTGTCGCTCGAACGGCTGGACGCGCTGCTGGAGAAACCCGCCCAGCGGATCGGGCTGTCCGCGACGGTCCGGCCGGTCGAGGAGGTCTCGTCGTTCCTCGCGGGCGGGCGGCCGGTGCGGGTGGTGCAGCCGAAAACCGCGAAGACGATCGAGGTGCGGGTCGAGGTCCCGGTGGAGGACATGTCGATCCTGGGCCAGCCGACCGGCGAGGTGACCGGGTCGGCCGCGGGCGCGGAGCAGAAGGCGTCGATCTGGCCCGCGGTGGAGCAGCGGATCCTGGAACTGGTGCGGGAGCACCGCTCGACGATCGTGTTCGCCAACTCGCGACGGCTGGCCGAGCGGTTGACGGCCCGGCTCAACGAGCTGGCGGAGGAGGCGGCCGAGCTCGAACGGTTCCCGGCCGAGGCGATCGGGCAGTCCGGGTTCACCACGCAGACGGCCGCGGTGGTCGCCCGCGCGCACCACGGGTCGATGGCGCGCGAGCAGCGGACGGTCGTCGAGGAGGAGCTGAAGTCCGGGCGGCTGCCGTGCGTGGTGGCGACGTCGTCGCTGGAACTGGGCATCGACATGGGCGCGGTCGACCTGGTGGTCCAGGTGGAGGCACCGCCGACGGTGGCGTCCGGGATGCAGCGGGTCGGCCGCGCGGGCCACCAGGTGGGGGCGGTCTCGCGCGGGGTGATGTTCCCGAAGTTCCGCGGCGACCTGGTGTCGTGCGCGGTCGTGGCGGAACGGATGCGCGACGGGGCGATCGAGGCCGTCCGGTACCCGCGCAACCCGTTGGACGTGCTGGCGCAGCACGTCGTGGCGATGGTGGCGCTGGAGTCGTGGACCGTCGAGGAGTTGGCGGGGCTGGTGCGGCGAGCCGCGCCGTTCGCTGCGCTGCCGGAGTCGGCGCTGATGGCGGTGCTGGACATGCTGGCGGGCCGGTACCCGAGCGAGGAGTTCGGCGAACTGCGGCCGCGGATCACGTGGGACCGGGTGACCGGGGAGCTGCGCGGCAGGCCGGGCGCGCAGCGGCTGGCGGTGACGTCGGGCGGCACGATCCCGGACCGCGGCATGTTCGCGGTGATGACCCCGCCCTCGGAGCGGGGGCCGGGGTCGCGCGTCGGCGAGCTGGACGAGGAGATGGTCTACGAGTCGCGGGTGGGCGACACGTTCCTGCTGGGCACGTCCGCGTGGCGGGTGGAGGACATCACCCACGACCGGGTGATCGTGGTGCCCGCGCCGGGGCAGCCCGCGCGGATGCCGTTCTGGAAGGGCGACGCGCCCGGCAGGCCGCTGGAACTGGGGCGGGCGCTGGGGAAGTTCCTGCGCGAGATGTCCACGGCGGACGCCCCGCACGCGGCGCTGCGGGCGGCCGAGGCGGGGTTGGACGCGTGGGCGGCGAGCAACCTGGCGGCGTACCTGGGCGAGCAGCGGGAGGCGACGCGGCACGTGCCGAACGACCGGGTGATCCTGGTCGAGCGGTTCCGCGACGAGCTGGGCGACTGGCGGCTGGTGGTGCACTCGCCGTTCGGGGCGCAGGTCAACGCGCCGTGGGCGTTGGCGATAGCGGCGCGGCTGCGGGAACGGCGGGGCGTCGAGGTGCAGGCGGCGCACTCCGACGACGGCATCGTGGTGCGGCTGCCGGACGCGGTGGACATGGACGGCGCGGACGTCGTGGTGGGCGCGGAGGACGTGCTGCTGGACCCGGAGGAGGTCGAGCAGATCGTCGTCGCCGAGGTGGGCGGGTCGGCGCTGTTCGCCGCGCGGTTCCGGGAGTGCGCGGCCCGGTCGCTGCTGCTCCCCCGGCGCGACCCGCGGAAGCGGTCCCCGCTGTGGCAGCAGCGGCAGCGGGCGGCGCAACTGCTGTCGGTGGCGGCGAAGTACGAGAGCTTCCCGGTCGTGCTGGAGGCCATGCGGGAGTGCCTGCAGGACGTCTACGACGTGCCCGGCCTGCAGGAGCTGATGAGCGAGATCCGGTCCCGCCGGGTGCGGGTGGTGGAGATCGAGACGCCGACCCCGTCGCCGTTCGCGCGCAGCCTGCTCTTCGGCTACGTCGGGATGTTCCTCTACGAGACGGACACGCCGCTGGCCGAGCGGCGGGCGGCGGCGCTGTCGCTGGACTCGACGCTGCTGGCGGAGCTGCTCGGGTCGGAGGCGATCCGCGAACTGCTCGACCCGGAGGTGGTCGAGGAGGTCGAGCGGTCGTTGCAGCGGCTCACCGAGGAGCGGCGGGCGCGGCACGCGGAGGACGCGGCGGACCTGCTGCGGTTCCTCGGCGACCTCAGCGAGGCGGAGGGGGTCGAACGCGGGATCCAGCCCGAGTGGTTCGCGGAACTCGTGGAGCAGCGGCGGGCGTTGCGGATCAGGATCGCGGGCGAGGAGCGCGTGATCGCGATCGAGGACGCGGGCCGCTACCGGGACGCGCTGGGCGTGGCGCTGCCGGTGGGGGTGCCGGAGGTGTTCACCGAGCCGGTGGCCGATCCGCTGGGCGACCTGGTGAGCCGGTACGCCCGCACGCACGGGCCGTTCCCGGCGCTGGAGGCGGCGGCGCGGTTCGGGCTCGGGATCGCGGTGGTGACCGGTGTGCTGGACCGGATGTCCGGCACCGGGCGGTTGGTGCGCGGGGAGTTGCGGCCGGGCGGCACGCACACCGAGTACTGCGACGCGGAGGTGCTGCGCCGCCTGCGAAGGGCGTCGCTGGCCCGGCTGCGGGCGGAGGTCGAGCCGGTCGAACCCGCCGCGCTCGGCCGGTTCCTGCCCAGCTGGCACGGGGTGGGCAGACGATTGCGGTCGGCTCCGTCGGTGGACGACGTGCTGTCGGTGGTCGAGCAGTTGGCGGGCGCGCCGCTGCCCGCGAGCGCGCTGGAGTCGTTGGTGCTGCCCGCGCGACTGCCCGGCTACTCCCCCGCGATGCTCGACGAGTTGACCGCGTCGGGCGAGGTGACGTGGACCGGGTGCGGCTCGTTGGCGGGTGGCGACGGCTGGATCGCGCTGGCTCCGACGGACGTGGCCGACCTGCTGCTGCCCGACCTGGTGCCGGAGTCCGCGCCCGAGTCGCCGCTGCACCTGGCGGTGGTCGAGGCGTTGGCGGGCGGCGCGCTGTTCTTCCGGCAACTGGTCGACCGGGTGTCGTTGCTGGGGCCGACCAGCGACGCCGACGTGGTCGGGGCGCTGTGGGACCTGGTGTGGGCCGGGCTGGTCACCAACGACACGCTCGCGCCGCTGCGGTCGCTGGTGGCGGGCAAGAGTGCCGCGCACAAACCCCGACGGGCGGCACCGCGCGGCCGGTACGCCCGGATGCGGGCCGGTCGGCCTGACATGCCGAGCCGGACCGGACCACCGACGGTCGCGGGCCGGTGGTCGCTGGCGGTGGTGCCCGCGATCGACCCGACCCGCCGCGCGCACGCGAGAGCCGAGGCGTTCCTGGAACGGCACGGCGTGCTGACCAGGGGCGCGCTCGACACCGAGCGGGTGACCGGCGGGTTCAGCGGCGTCTACCGCGTGCTGCGGGCGATGGAGGAGTCCGGGCAGGTCGTCCGCGGCTACGTGGTCGAAGGCCTCGGCGCGGCCCAGTTCGCGGCGCGCGGCGCCGTCGACCGCCTCCGCGCCCTGTCGAGACCACCGGGTCAGGACCACCTCGGCACACAGGAGGCCGTGGTGCTGGCCGCCGCGGACCCGGCGCAGCCGTACGGCGCGGCGCTCGACTGGCCCGCGCCGATCGGCGACGGCAAGCACCGGCCCGCGCGCAAGGCCGGGGCGTTGACCGTGCTGGTCGACGGGGTGGCGGTGCTGTACGTCGAGCGCGGTGGGCGTTCGCTGCTGTCGTTCACCGAGGACGAGGAGACCTTGCGGGCCGCGGCGGGGTCGTTGAGCAGAGCCGTGCGCGACGGCTGGCTGGGGCAGTTGGCCGTGCAGCGCACGGACGGCGAGAACGCGTTGGGCACCCGGCTGGCGGGCGTCCTGCAAGAGGCGGGTTTTCGCGCGACACCGAAAGGACTGAGGCTGAGGGCGTAGTCGATCTGGGACAATCCGGTAGTGGGCAGACGACGAGCGGTGCTGATGGCGGCGGCGACCGTCGTCCTCACCGCGGGCGGCGCCATCGCCGCGAGCGCCGACTGGACGAGCAGCGCCCACGTCGGCGCGTGCGAGTTCGGCATCTGCGGCACCGTCGTCAACGGCCTCGACATCCCCGTGGACATCGCGCTCGACTGGTGCGAGTGGGAATCCGCCCCGTGCGAGTCGAAGGGCGTCCGCACCCTGCCCGCGGAAACCCGCAGCGACACCACCGACAAGGTCGACGTCGACGGCTTCCGCGTCCCCGACGGCCTCCGCTACCAGGTGTACTTCACCCACACCTTCAGCAGCGAGACCGCCTGGCTCGACCCCGGCTGGCACAAGATCAGCACCGACACGGTCGCCCGCATCGCCGCCTACCAACCGGGCCCGGTAGTCGGCGACGCCCAATAACCCCGACACCCACGCACCTGCAACCCCGGCAAACGTGCGCCTGCAACCTCGGCAAACCGACTCGCGAAAAATGTCGGACCCTCGTTGTAGCGTCGGTATCGGGGGGTCTTCCCGACAGGGGGACCTCTGTTCTCCGACGGCTCGGGCAAGCAGGCTCGGGCAAGCAGGCTCGGCGGTGGGCGCCGAGCTGCTGTGGTCTGCGCCGGGTGAGGCGATCCCTGGTGAGGAGCGGCTGGAGGGTCAGGTGAAGAGGGTGCTGTAGGCGTTGAGGGCTGGTTGGCCGCCGAGGTGGGCGTAGAGGACCTTGGAGTCCCTGGGGATTTCGCCGGTGGTGACCAGTTCGATCAGGCCTGCCAGGGATTTGCCCTCGTAGACCGGGTCGGTGATCATGCCTTCCAGTGACGCTCCCAGGCGCATGGCGTCCATCGTGGACTCGCCGGGCACGCCGTAGACGCCTTCGTGGAAGCGTTCGTCGAGCAGGACGTCCGCCGGGTCCAGGTCGACCTCCAGCAGGCCCGCGGTGGCGGTGGCGATCCTGGTGACCTGGTCCTTGGTCTCGTCGGGCTTGGCGGAGGCGTCGATGCCGAGCACCCGGCGTGGGCGGTCGGCTCCCGCGAAGCCCGCGACCATGCCCGCCTGGGTGCTGCCGGTGACCGAGCAGACCACGATGGTGTCGAAGAAGAGTCCCAGCTGGGCTTCCTGGGCCTCCACTTCCTTGGCCCAGTTGGCGAAACCGAGGCCGCCCAAGCGGTGGTCGGACGCACCGGCCGGGATCGGGTACGGGGTGCCGCCCGCGGCGTGGACGTCCTGGATCGCCTGTTCCCACGCGGGTTTGACGCCGATGCCGAAGTCCGCTTGGACGAGTCGGACGTCGGCGCCCATCATGCGGCTCATCTGGATGTTGCCGACGCGGTCGTAGCCGGGGTCGGTCCAGTCGACCCAGCTCTCCTGCACCAGCACGCACTTGAGGCCCGCGCGCGCCGCCGCGGCGGCCACCTGCCGGGTGTGGTTGGACTGGACGCCGCCGATCGAGACGAGGGTGTCGCAGCCGGTGGCGACGGCGTCGGCGACGAGGTACTCGAGTTTGCGGGTCTTGTTGCCGCCGTAGGCCAGACCGGAGTTGCAGTCCTCGCGCTTGGCCCACACGTCGGCGCCGCCCAGGTGCTCGGTGAGGCGGTCCAAGCGGTGCACGGGCGACGGGCCGAACAGCAGCGGGTAGCGGGCGAAGTCCTTCAGCACTGGGGATCTCCTTGGTCCTCGGTCTCCAGCAGGTCGGTGAGCGTCGCCCAGTTGAGGGACACCCGGTCCGCCGCGAGCGCGGCGTCGGCGCCTGCGCAGGCGGTGATGACTTCGGCGTGCATGGCCACGGAGTGGCGGCCCTGCGGAGTGGCGAAGCGGAGGCGTTCGAGCCTGCGGACGAGCGGCGTGTAGCGGTCGATGGTCGCGGTGACCGCGAAGTTGTCGGCGCGACGAACGGCGACGTCGTGGAACTCGTCATCGGCGGCCAGAGCCGCGTTCACGTCACCGGTGGCCAACGCCGTCTCGAAGCGCGTGTTGGCGGCGTGCATGGCGTCCAGGTCCGCGGGCGTCATCAGCGGAACGGCCAAGCGGGCGGCGAGCGCGTGCATGGCCTGCACGACCACGTGCGCCTGGCGAACGGCGGCGGTGTCGAGCGGCGTGACCCTGGTGTAGCTGTGCGGCTTCGTCTCGACCAGACCCTCGTCGGTGAGCCTGGCGAGGGCTTCGCGGACAGGCGTGCGGGACAGCCCCAGCTCCTCGGCGAGGTCGACGTCCCTGATGGGCGTGCCCGGCGCGAGGTCACCGCCCACGATGGCGTCACGGATCACCGTCAACGCGCGGTCGCGGTAGAGGGAGCGGTCCAGACGACCAATATATTGCATACCGGAACTGTCGCGGATAGAAGCCGCCAGGTCAAGGGGCACAGGCCGGGAATGGCGGACCTCTCGAGGATGAGAGGCGCGGGATAGAGGGCAAGAAGCGCGGGCCAACGGTGCGAGCCAGCGAGGTGAGGGCTGGCGGCGCGGAAAGTGCGGGCCAGCCGCAGAAGGTGAGAGCCGGTCGCAGAAGGTGAGAGCCAGCGGTGGAGGTGCGCCGGCGGCAGGAGGTGCGGGCCAGCCGCACGTGGTGCGAGCAGGCCTAAGGTGGCGCGGGCCAGCAACGGAAGCGCGAGCCAGCCGCAAGCGGTGCAAGCAGGACGCAG
>Ga0247771_1000152_pt1 | contig 25630 bp, 2 predicted proteins | sample UWRJL197509C6_FD_179948 | JGI IMG/M metagenome (GOLD analysis project Ga0247771, IMG submission 179948) | Plant litter microbial communities from Arlington Agricultural Research Station in Wisconsin, United States - UWRJ-L197-509C-6 | ecosystem: Environmental > Terrestrial > Plant litter >... | reverse complement strand
TGATGCCGTGCTGGAGCGACAGCACGGTCTTGATCACGGCGGCGACACCGGCGGCGGCCTGGGTGTGGCCGATGTTCGACTTGACCGAGCCCAGCAGCAACGGCGTCTCGCGCTCCGGCCCGTACGCGGCGATCAACGCCTGCGCCTCGATCGGGTCGCCCAGCTTGGTTCCGGTGCCGTGGGCCTCGATGACGTCGACGTCCATCGGCGTCAACCCGGCGTTCTGCAACGCCTTGCGGATCACCCGCTGCTGCGACGGCCCGTTCGGGGCCGTGAGGCCGTTCGACGCGCCGTCCTGGTTCACCGCCGAGCCGCGCACGACGGCGAGCACCTGGTGGCCGTTGCGGCGCGCGTCGGACAGCCGCTCCACGAGCACGAGGCCGACGCCGTCGCCCCACACGGTCCCGTCCGCCCCGGCGGCGAACGACTTGCAGCGGGCGTCGGCGGACAGGCCGCGGGCGCGGCTGAAGTCGATGTACGCGCCGGGCGTCGCCATGATCGTCGCGCCGCCCGCGAGCGCGAGGTCGCACTCGCCGTTGCGGAGCGCCTGGACGGCGAGGTGGAGCGTGACCAGGGATCCGGAGCAGGCGGTGTCGACGGTGACGGCGGGGCCTTCGAGGCCGAAGGTGTAGGAGAGGCGGCCGGAGATCATGCTGGCGGCGGTGCCGGTGCCGATGTGGCCTTCGAGACCGGCGAAGTCGCCCTCGGTCACCACGCTGAAGTAGTCCTGGCCGTTGGTGGAGGTGAACACACCGGTGCGGCTGCCGCGCAGGGACTGGGGGTCGATGCCCGCGCGCTCGAACGTGCGCCACGCGGTCTCCAGCAGCAGCCTCTGCTGCGGGTCCATCGTGATCGCCTCGCGCGGGGAGATGCCGAAGAAGCCGGGGTCGAAGTCGGCGGCGCCCTCGACGAAGCCGCCCTCCACGACGTAGGTGGTGCCCTCGTTCTCCGGGTCCGGGTGGTAGAGCGCTTCGAGGTCCCACCCGCGATCGGTGGGGAACGGCACGATTCCGTCGCGGCCTTCGACGACGAAGTCCCAGAGCTGTTCGGGCGAGGAGATTCCACCCGCGAATCGGCAGTCCATCGCCACGACGGCGATGGGTTCCTGCGATTTCTCCTCCACCTCCTGCAAACGGTGGCGCGTGTTGTGCAGGTCCGCGGTCACCCGCTTGAGGTAATCACGAAGCTTCTGCTCGTTGGACATTCAACGCCACCTCTTCACAGAAACCAGCACGTCTCCGGCACTTCCGACAGACCACTGATTCGAAAACTAACGAGGGGCCGTCAGGGATGACACCCCTGACGGCCCCCTAGGTGACCCCTACGCGCTCACCCCTTACGACAAGGGAAAACAGGTCCCCTTATTCGCGGTGAACGCAATTCGCGTCATACTCCGAACTCCTTGTCGATGAAGTCGAAGATGGCGTCGTCGTCCGCGGTGTTGAGCTGTTCCGCGACGCTCGGGGCCTCTCCGCCGGGCACGTACTTGGCCAGCAGCGCCTGGAGCCTGGCGACCACCCCGGCCTTCTCCTCGGCCCCCAGGTCCGTGCGCGCGGCGGCGCTCTCCAGGAGCCCCAGCTCGTCCAGCACGGGCGTCGGGGCGGCCTCGTCCAGCGCGAGCTTCCCGCGCACGAACGCGGCCAGCGCGGCGGACGTCGGGTAGTCGAAGACGAGCGTCGCGGGCAGCGCCAGACCGGTCGCCGCGCCGAGCGTGTTGCGCAGCTCGACCGCGCTCAGCGAGTCGAACCCGAGTTCGCTGAACGCCCGGTTCGGCTGAACCGCGTCGATCCCGCTGTGGCCGAGCACGGCCGCGACCCGCGTCCGCACCACGTCCAGCAGCATCCGGTCCCGCTCCTTCGGCCCCAGCCCGGTCAGCGTGCCGACCAGGTCCGACCGCACCGGCTCCGTCGCCGTCGCCGTCGCCGCGGCGCGGACCTCGGGCAGGTCGCCGAGCAGCGGGCTGGGCCGGGCGGCGGTGAACACCGCGGCGAACAGCTCCCAGTCCACGTCGGCGAGCGTGAGCGTGGTGTCCCGCTGGGCCAACGCCGTGCGCAGCGCGGCCACGGCCTGCGCGGCGGGCATCGCCGTGACGCCCCGGCGGCGCAACTGCTCCGCCGCGTCGCCGTCGGCCATGCCGCCGTCCGCCCAGGGACCCCAGGCGACCGACAGGGCGTTCAGGCCACGGGCCCGCCGCGACTCGGCCAGGCCGTCCAGCGCGGCGTTCGCGGTGGAGTAGGCGGACTGGCCGCCGCTGCCCCACGTGCCCGCGATCGACGAGAACAGCACGAACGCGTCCACGTCCCCGACCAGCTCGTCCAGGTTCCGCGCCCCGGCCACCTTCGCGGCCAGCACGGCGTCGAACTCGGCCAAGTCGTGGTCCTCCAAGGGCTGGAACAGCTCGACGCCCGCCGTGTGCACCACGGACGTCGGCGGGTGCTCCGCGAGCAGCGCCGCCACCGCGTCCCGGTCGGCGACGTCGCAGGCGGCCACGGTCACCCGTGCGCCCAACGCCTCCAGCTCGGCGGTCAACTCGGCCGCGCCCGGCGCCTCCGGGCCCCGGCGGGAGGTGAGAACGAGGTGGTCCGCGCCCGCGTCCGCCAGCCAGCGGGCGACGTGCCCGCCGAGCGCTCCGGTGCCGCCGGTGACCAGGACCGTGCCGCGCGGCGCCCACTCGGTGGCCCCGCCCTCGGCCGGGGCGTGGACCAGCCTGCGGCCGAACACCCCGGACTCGCGGATCGCCACCTGGTCCTCGGTGCCCGCCAGCGCGGCGACCAGCAGGTCCAGCGTCCGCTCGTCCGTTCCGGGCAGGTCGACCAAACCGCCCCAGCGGTTCGGGTGCTCCAGCGCCACGACCCGGCCCAGGCCCCACAGCCCGGCCTGCACGGGGTCGACGTCCTCGGTCGCCGTCGCCACGCCACCGCGGGTCGCGCACCACAGCGGCGCGTCGACCACGGCGTCGCCGAGCGCCTGCACCAGCACGACGGTCGACCGAGCGTCGCCGCCGAGCGACAGCACGCCGTCCACCGGACCGGCGGTGACCAGTTCCTCGGCCAGCCGGTCGCGGTCGGTCGACGCGTCGACCGGCACGACCTCCACCCCGCGGGCGGTGAGGCCCGCGAGCAGCGCGGCGTCGTGGCCGTTCTCCGGCGCGACGACCAGCCAACGGCCGGTGACCGCTCCGCCGGTCGTGACCGGCTCCCAGCGGACCCGGTAGCGCCAGCCGTCCACGGTGGACCTGTCACGGCGGGTGCGCCGCCACGTCGACAGCGCGGGCAGCACCTCGCTGAACGGCCGGTCCCCGTCGAGGTCCAGGGTCGCGCCGAGCGACGCCAGGTCGCCGTTCTCCACGGCCTCCCAGAACCGGGCGTCCACCTCGTCCACGACGACCGCCGCGGGCTCGCCCGCCAGCCAGAACCTCTCGTGCTGGAACGCGTACGTCGGCAGGTCGATCCGCCGGGCCCCGCTGCCCGCGAAGTACGCGGCCCAGTCGACCGGGACACCCCGCTCGTGGATCCGGCCCACCGCGGTGAGCAGCGTGCGGGCCTCGGGCCGGTCCTTGCGCTGCGCCGCCACGAGGGTGCCGGTCGTGCTCTCGGCCCCCATCGCGGTGAGCACCGCGTCCGGGCCCAGCTCCAGGAACGTCGACACGCCTTCGGCTTCGAGCGTCCGCACCGCGTCGGCGAACCGCACGGCCTCGCGGACGTGCCGCACCCAGTACTCGGGCGAGCACAGCTCCTCGGTGGTGGCGAGCGCGCCGGTGAGCGTGGAGACGATCGGGATCCGCGGGGCGTTGAACGCCATGCCCTTCGCGACGACCAGGAACTCGTCGAGCATGTCGTCCATCAGCGGCGAGTGGAACGCGTGCGACACGGCCAGCCGCTTGGACTTCCGGTCGGGGAACGCGCCGATCACCTGCTGGACGGCGTCCTCCGCGCCGGAGACCACGACCGAGGTCGGGCCGTTGACCGCGGCGAGGGAGACGTAGTCGGTGAGGTGCGGTCGCACTTCCTCCTCGGACGCCTGCAAGGCGACCATCGCGCCGCCGGACGGCAACGCCTGCATGAGCTTGCCGCGCGCGGTGACCAGCACGGCCGCGTCCTCCAGGGTCAGCACCCCGGACACGTGCGCGGCGGCCAGTTCGCCGATGGAGTGCCCGGCCAGGAAGTCCGGCCGCACCCCCCACGACTCGACCAACCGGCACAGCGCCACCTCGACGGCGAACAGCGCGGGCTGCGCGAACTCCGTGCGGTCCAGGGCGTCGTGCCGAACGTCCACCAGCGCCGCGACCTCGTCGAACGCCTTGGCGAACGCCGGGAACGCCTCGTACAGCTCGCGGCCCATGTCGGCCCGCTGCGAGCCCTGGCCGGTGAACAGGAACGCCAGTCGACCACCGGACCCGGCCGCCGTCGGCTCGAAGGCCGCCAACTGCCCGACCAGGTCGTCGTGGTCCTCGGCGACGAGCACCGCCCGGTGCTCCAGCCTCGCCCGCGAGGTCGCCAGCGAGAAGCCGAGGTCGGCCAGCTCGGTCGACGGCAGCGCCGCCAGCCGTTCGGCCTGCGCCTTCAGCGCTTCGGGCGTCTTGCCCGACAGCACCACCGGCACCAGCGGCAACGGCTTCCGCTCGACCACGGGCGGATCGGCTTCGGGCGCCTGCTCGATGATCGTGTGCGCGTTGGTGCCGCTGATGCCGAACGACGACACCGCCGCGCGGCGCGGACGTCCGGCGCTCGGCCACGCGCGCTGCTCGGTGAGCAGCTCGACCGACCCGGACTCCCAGTCGACGTGCGAGGTCGGGGCGCTGACGTGCAGCGTCTTGGGCGCGATCCCGTGCCGCAGCGCCTGCACCATCTTGATCACGCCGCCGACGCCCGCCGCCGCCTGGGCGTGGCCGATGTTGGACTTGAGCGACCCCAGCAGCAACGGGGTCTCGCGGTCCTGGCCGTAGGTGGCCAGCAACGCCTGGACCTCGATCGGGTCGCCCAGCGGGGTGCCCGTGCCGTGACCCTCGACCACGTCGACGTCCGAAGTGGACAGACCGGCGTTCGCCAGGGCCTGCTTGATGACCCGCTGCTGCGACGGCCCGTTGGGGGCCGTGAGGGTGCTCGACGCGCCGTCCTGGTTGATCGCGCTGCCCTTGACGACGGCGAGCACCTGGTGCCCGTTGCGCCGCGCGTCGGACAGCCGTTCCACCAGCAGCATGCCGACGCCCTCGGACCAACCGGTGCCGTCCGCGCCCTCGGAGTACGCCTTGGAGCGGCCGTCGGCGGACAGGCCGCGCTGGCGGGAGAAGTCGACGAACGTGTCGGGCGTGGCCATGACCGTGACGCCGCCAGCGAGCGCGAGATCGCACTCGCCGGTCCGCAGCGCCTGCACGGCCCAGTGCAGTGCCACCAGCGACGACGAGCAGGCCGTGTCGACCGTGACGGCCGGGCCTTCGAGGCCGAAGGTGTAGGAGACGCGGCCGGACACGACGCTGCCGGAGGTGCCGGTGCCGAGGTAGCCCTCGACCTCGTCCGGGATCGTGCCGAGGTTCGTGGCGTAGTCGTGGTACATCAGGCCCGCGAACACGCCGGTCTTGCTGCCGCGCACGGTCGCCGGGTCGATGCCCGCGCGTTCGAACGCCTCCCACGAGGTTTCCAGCAGCAACCGCTGCTGCGGGTCCATGGCCAGGGCTTCGCGCGGCGAGATGCCGAAGAACGTCGGGTCGAAGTCCCCTGCCTCGTGCAGGAAGCCGCCTTCACGGGTGTAGGTCTTGCCGATGGCGTCGGGGTTCGGGTCGTACAGGCCGTCGAGGTCCCAGCCGCGCCCGGTCGGGAACCCGGAGACCGCGTCCCGGCCGTCGAGCACGAGCTGCCACAGGTCTTCCGGCGACCGGACGCCGCCGGGGAAGCGGCAGGCCATGGCGACGATCGCGATCGGGTCGTCGGTGGCGGTCTTCGCGGCCACGACCTGCTCGGCCACGTCGTTCAGGTCCTCGCCCACCAGCTCGGTGCGCAGGTGCGCCGCCAATGCCAACGAGGTCGGGTAGTCGAACACCACGGTCGCGGGCAGCCGCAGGCCGGTCGCGGAGCCCAGCGCGTTGCGCAGCTCCACGGCGGACAGCGAGTCCAGGCCCATCTCGACCAGGCCGCGGCCCGGTTCGACCGCGCCCGCGTCCCGGTAGCCGAGGACGGTCGCGACCCGGCCGCGCACCAGGTCCAGCAGCAGCCGGTCCTGCTCCTCGGTCGGCACGCCGAGCAGCTTCCTCGACCACTGCGCCGATTCCGCGGACGCCTTGGCGGCGTTGCGGCGCTTCGGCGCGCGGACCAGACCGCGCAGCAGGGCGGGCACGTCGGCGCTGGTCTTCAGCACGGCCGTGTCCAGCTTCATCGGCAGCACCAGGGCCGCGTCGGCGCGCAGGGCGGCGTCGAACAGCGCGAGCCCGTCGGCGATGGGCAGCACCGGCATGCCCGCGCGGGCCATCCGCGCGAGGTCGGCGGGCGAGAGGCCCGCGCCCATGCCCGTGGTCTGCTCCCACACGCCCCAGGCCAGCGACACCGCGTTCTTGCCGGTGGCACGGCGGTGGGCGGCGAGGCCGTCCAGGTAGGTGTTGGCCGCCGCGTAGTTCGCCTGGCCCGGTGCGCCGAGCACGCCCGACGACGACGAGAACAGGACGAACAGGTCCAGGTCGCCGGTCAGCTCGTGCAGGTGGCGGGCGGCGTCGGCCTTCGGCCCCAGCACCGTCGCGAAGCGTTCGGGTGTCAGGGATTCCAGGACGCCGTCGTCGAGCACACCGGCGGTGTGCACGACCCCGGTCAGGTCCTCGACGCCCGCCAGCAGCGCCTCCACGGCCGCGCGGTCCGACACGTCGCAGGCGACGACGTCGACCCGCGCGTCCAGCTCCGCGACCAACTCGGCCGCGCCGGGTGCCGCGAGACCACGACGGGAGGTGAGCACCAGGTGCTCCACCCCGTGCTCCACGACCAGGTGCCGCGCCAGTTCCGCGCCCAGACCGCCCGTGCCGCCGGTGATGAGCACCGTGCCGGTGAGGGTCTTGCGCGCTCCCAGCGGAAGCCGCGTGAGCCGAGGCACGAACACCGTGCCCGCTCGGACCGCCGACTCCGGTTCGCCCGGCCCAACCGGGAGGGAGCCGTCGGTGTCCACGAGGAAGATCCGGTCCGGGTGCTCCGACTGCGCCGAGCGCACCAGGCCCGCCACGGCGGCGTGCGCGGGCGAGACGTCCTCCCCCGCGACCGACACCGCGCCGGACGTGACCACCACCAGGCGGTCCCGTTCGCCCGCCAGGAACTCCTGGAGGTCGGCCAGCACACCGGCCACGACGTCGTGCAGGTCGCCGGTCGGCACGACCAGGACCTGCGCGTCCGGGTCCGGCGCCACGTCGTCGGACGGCACCGCGGTCCACTCGACCCCGTACAGCGGGTCGGCGGCCTTGCGGTCGACGCCGCCGATCTCCCGCAGCGCCAACGAGTCGACGCGCAGGACCGGTGCGCCGGTCCCGTCCGCGGCCACCACCGAGACCGCGCCACCGCGGCCGGTCGGCGTGATCCTCGCCCGCAGGTGCGCCGCGCCCGCCGCGAGCAGGCTCACGCCCGCCCAGGAGAACGGCAGCGCGCCCGGTCCGGTCTCACCGAGGCCGAGTGCGTGCAGGACGGAGTCCAGCAACGCCGGGTGCACGCCGAACTCGCCGGTCTGGCGGTGCTCCGACTCGGCCTCGACGTACACGGCGTCGCCGTCGCGCCACGCGGCCTTGAGGCCCTGGAACACCGGCCCGTAGGCCAGTCCACTCGCGGCCAGGTCGGCGTACAGGTCCGTCACGTCCAGCGCGGTCGCCCCGCTCGGCGGCCACGCGGTCAGCTCGAAGTCCGGCGCGGTGACCTGGTCGGTCAGGAACCCGGTGGCGTGGGTCGTCCACACGACCTCGTCGCCGTCCGGCCGCGACAGCACGGTGACCGCGCGACGGCCGTCCTCGGCTTCGCCGACCGCCACGTGCAGGCTGACGCCTCCGCGCTCGGGCAGGACCAGGGGTTCTTGCAGCAGCAGCTCTTCCAGGTGGCCGCAGCCGACCTCGTCGCCCGCCCGGACGACCAGTTCGACCAGCGCGGTGCCGGGCACGACGACCGAGCCCGCGACCACGTGGTCACCGAGCCAGCCGTGCGACGCCACCGACAGCCTCGCCGTCGCCAGCACACCGCCGTCGGGCAGCGGCAGGACCGCGCCGAGCAGCGGGTGCTCCGCCGAGGCCAGGCCCGCCGACGTGACGTCGCCGACCGAGCCGGAGCCCTCCAGCCAGTACCGCTCCCGCTGGAACCGGTAGGTCGGCAGGTCGACCCGCCGCGCGCCGGACCCGGCGAAGTACGCGGCCCAGTCGACCGCGACACCACGGCTGTGCGCCTTGCCGACCGCCTCGACGAGGGTTTTGGCCTCGTCGCGGTCCTTGCGCAGCCCGGAGATCAGCACCGCGTCGGTGACGCTCTCCGCGCCCATCGCCGTGAGGACGCCGTCCGGGCCCAGCTCCAGGAACGTGGTGACGCCCTTGGCCTCCAGCGTCGTGACGGCGTCGGCGAACCGGACGGTGTCCCGCACGTGCCGCACCCAGTACTCCGGGTCCGTCACGTCACCGAGCATCGGGATCTTCGGGGCGTGGAACGTCAGGGTTTCCACGACCGCCCGGAAGTCGTCCAGCATCGGGTCCATCAACGGCGAGTGGAACGCGTGCGAGACGGCCAGTCGCTTGGACTTCCGGTCCGTGAAGTGCGCCAGCACGTCATCGACGGCGTCCTCGGCACCAGCGAGCACGATCGAGGTGGGCCCGTTGACCGCCGCGATCGACACCAGGTCCGTGAGGTGCGGCAACACTTCCGCTTCCGTCGCTTGGACGGCCACCATCGCGCCGCCCTCGGGCAACGCCTGCATCAGCCGACCGCGTTCACCGACGAGCTTCGCCGCGTCTTCCAGCGACAACACGCCGGCCACATGGGCGGCCGCGATCTCGCCGATCGAGTGCCCCGCCAGGAAGTCCGGTCGAACGCCCCACGACTCCACCAGCCGGTACAACGCCACTTCCAGCGCGAACAACGCGGGCTGAGCGAACTCCGTGCGGTCCAAGGAGTCGTGCCGAACGTCCACCAGCGCCGCGACTTCGTCGAACGCCTTCGCGAACACGGGGAACGCGGCATACAGCTCTTGCCCCATCCCCGCCCGCTGCGAGCCCTGACCGGTGAACAGGAACGCCACCCGGCCCTCGGCCGCGGGCGTGGACTCGCCGTTCACGACGGCTGCCAATTCGGCCCGCAGGTCATCGGTGACGGCGAGCACCGCCCGGTGCTCCAATCGGATCCGGCCCGCCAGCGAGAAGCCGAGGTCCAGCAGGTCGGCGGGGTGGTCGAGCAGCGCGGACGCCTGCGCCCGCAACGCCTCCGGCGTCTTGCCGGACAACACGACCGGCACCACTGCGGGCGCGACCCGTTCCACGACCGGCGCGTCAACGACCGGCGCCTGTTCGAGGATCGCGTGGGCGTTGGTGCCGCTGAAGCCGAACGACGACACACCGACGCGGCGGACGCGTCCGGTCTCCGGCCAGGCGACGGTCTCGGTCACCAGGTCGACCAGTCCGGCGGACCACTCGACCTCGTGCGTCGGCTCGCCGACGTGCAGGGTCTTGGGCACGATCCCGTGCCGCATCGCCAGCACGGCCTTGATCACGGCGGCGACACCGGCGGCGGCCTGCGTGTGGCCGATGTTCGACTTCACCGAGCCGAGCAGCAGCGGAGTCGTCCGGTCCTGCCCGTAGGTGGCCAGCAGTGCCTGGGCCTCGATCGGGTCGCCCAACGCGGTGCCGGTGCCGTGCGCTTCCACGACATCGACGTCCGAAGTGGACAGACCAGCGCCCGCGAGCGCCTTGCGGATCACCCGTTGCTGCGACGGCCCGTTGGGGGCGGTCAGACCGTTGGACGCGCCGTCCTGGTTGATCGCGCTCCCCCGCACCACCGCGAGCACCTCGTGCCCGTTGCGCTGCGCGTCGGACAGCCGCTCCACGAGCAGCATGCCGACACCCTCACCCCACGCCGTGCCGTCCGCGCCGGCGGCGAACGCCTTGCAGCGCCCGTCAACAGCGAGACCGCGTTGCCGGGAGAAGTCCACGAACGCGCCCGGCGTGGCCATGATCGTCACACCACCGGCCAACGCCAGGTCGCACTCACCGGACCGCAACGCCTGCACCGCCAGGTGCAAGGCGACCAACGACGACGAACAGGCCGTGTCCACTGTGACCGCCGGACCTTCCAGCCCGAACGTGTACGAGACGCGGCCGGAGACGACGCTGGCGGCGTTGCCCGTGCCGACGTGCCCTTCGAGGCCGTCGGGGATGCGCGGCAGCAGGTCCAGGTAGTCCTGGCCGTTGGTGCCCGCGAACACGCCGACCTGCCCGCCGCGCAAGGACACCGGGTCGATGCCCGCTCGTTCGAACGCCTCCCACGAGGTTTCCAGCAACAACCGCTGCTGCGGGTCCATCGCCAGCGCCTCGCGGGGGCTGATGCCGAAGAACGCCGGGTCGAAGCCCGAGACGTCGTCGACGAACGCGCCCTCGACCACGTAGGACGTGCCCTCGTGCTCGGGGTCCGGGTCGTAGAGGCCCGCCAGGTCCCAGCCGCGGTCGGTCGGGAACCCGGTCACGGCGTCCCGGCCCTCGGCCAGCAGTTCCCACAGCTGGTCCGGCGTCGCCACGCCACCGGGGAAGCGGCAGGCCATCGCGACGATCGCGATCGGCTCGTCCACCGGAACGGCGGTCGTCGAGGCGGACAGGGCCTCCGGTCGGGTGCCGACGAGTTCGGCCCTCAGGTGCTCGGCGAGCACGGCCGGGGTCGGGTAGTCGAACACCAGCGTCGCGGGCAGCTTCAGCCCGGTCGCGGTGCCGATCGCGCCGCGGAACTCCACGGCGGTCAACGAGTCGAAGCCGAGTTCCTTGAACGCCAGCCCGGATTCCACGAGCTGGTCACCGCCGAGCACGGCCGCGACCTGGTCGCGCACCAGGTCCAGCAGCACGCGCCGCTGCTCGTCCTCCGGCAGCGCGGTCAGCCGCGCCACCATGCCGGAGTCACCGGCCGGGGCGGTCGACAGCGCTTGGCGGACCTGCGGCAGGTCGCGGAGCAATGGACTCGGCCGCACCGACGTGAACAGCGGCGCGAACCGCTCCCAGTCGATGTCGGCGACCGTCAGCACGCCGACGTCCGATCCAACGGCCTTGCGCAGCGCCGTGAGCGCGCGTTCCGGGGCCATCGGCCGGATTCCCCGTGCCCGCAGGTGCTCCTCGGCGTCGCCTTCGGTGGCCATGCCGCCGTCGGCCCACGCGCCCCAGGCGATCGACGTCGCGGTCAGGCCACGGGCCCGGCGCGACTCCGCGAGGCCGTCGAGGTAGGCGTTGGCCGCGGCGTACGCGCCCTGACCGCCCGCGCCCCACGTGCCCGCGATGGAGGAGAACAGCACGAACGCGTCGACGTCGCCGACCAGTTCGTCCAGGTTCGCCGCGCCCGCGACCTTCGCCGCCAGCACGCCCTCGAACTCGGCGAGGTCCTGCTCCGCCAACGGTGAGAAGGCCTCGATGCCCGCCGCGTGCACCACGGCGTTCGGCGGGTACTCGTCCAACAAGGTCTTGAGGGCGTCCCGGTCGGCCACGTCGCACGCGGCCACCACGACCGGAATGCCGAGGTCCAGCAACTCCGACGCCCCCGGTGCGTCCAGACCGCGCCGGGAGGTGAGCACCAGGCGTTCCGCACCGGCTTCCGCCAGCCAACGGGCGACCCGTCTGCCGAGGGCACCCGTGCCACCGGTGACCAGGACCGTGCCGCGTGGCGTCCAGTCGGTGCCGCCACCGCGGGTCGGCACGAGCCGTCGCCCGAAGACGCCGGACGGCCGGACGGCGACCTGGTCCTCGCTGCCCGCCAGCACGGCGACCAGCCGGTCCAAGGCTTGGTCGTCCAGCGCGGGGAGGTCGACCAGACCGCCCCAGCGGTCCGGGAGCTCCAGTGCCGCGACGCGGCCGAGGCCCCAGAGCTGCGCGAGTTCCGGTGTGACCACGACATCGTCCCGGCCGGTCGTCACACCGCCACGAGTCGCCACCCACAGCCGCGCGTCGACGCTCCGCACCAGCTCCACAGTCGTGAGCACGTCGGCGACCAGCGAGAGGACACCGTCGAACTCCCCTTCCGGCAGCGCCGACGGCACGGCCGCCACCACGTCCAAGCCGCGCGCGGTCAGCCCCTCGACCAGCGCGGACTCGTCGTCCTCCGACACCACGAGCCAGCGGCCGATGACCCGGCCCGTCGCCGTGACCGGCTGCCACTCGACCCGGTACGTCCAGGCCGAGCCGCTGCGCCGTTCCACCAGCGCGGGCAGCGCGTCGGTGATCGCCGCCAGGTCGCCGTTGTCCACGATGGCCCAGAACTCGGCCTCGTCGACCACGGGCGCGACCTGCGAGTCGAGCCAGAACCACTCGTGCTGGAACGCGTAGGTCGGCAGCGCGGTCCGGCACGCGCCGGACCCGGCGAAGTAGGCGGCCCAGTCCACGGCCTGGCCCCGCACGTGCAGCGCGCCGAGCGCCTGCACCAGCGCCGTGACCTCGGACCGGTCCTTCCGCAGCGCCGACACCAGCACGGCGCCCCGCACGGAGTCCTGCCCCATCGCGGTCAACACCCCGTCGGGCCCCAACTCCAGGAACGTGCTGACGCCCTTGGCCTCCAGCGTCGTGACGGCGTCGGCGAACCGCACCGCGTCCCGCACGTGCCGCACCCAGTACTCCGGGTCCGTGACGTCGCCCAGCAGCGGGATCTTCGGAGCGTGGAAGGTCAGCCCCGAGACCACGGCCCGGAAGTCGTCCAGCATCGGGTCCATCAACGGCGACTGGAACGCGTGCGACACGGCCAGCCGCTTCGACTTGCGATCGGCGAAGTGCGCCAGCACCCGCTCGACCTCGGTCTCGTCACCGGCGACCACCACCGACGAAGGCCCGTTGACCGCCGCGATCGACACCAGGTCCGTGAGGTGCGGCAACACTTCCGCTTCCGTCGCCTGGACAGCCACCATCGCGCCGCCCTCGGGCAACGCCTGCATCAACCGACCACGTTCACCGACCAGCTTCGCCGCGTCTTCCAGCGACAACACCCCAGCGACGTGAGCGGCCGCGATCTCGCCGATCGAATGCCCGGCCAGGAAGTCCGGCCGCACACCCCACGACTCGACGAGCCGGTAGAGCGCCACTTCCAGCGCGAACAGCGCGGGCTGAGCGAACTCCGTGCGGTCCAGCGAGTCGTCCCGCACCTCGACCAGCGCCGCGACCTCGTCGAACGCCTTCGCGAACACCGGGAAGGCCGCGTACAGCTCCCGCCCCATCCCGACCCGCTGCGACCCCTGGCCGGTGAACAGGATCGCCAACCGACCACCGACCACGGTCCCGCTGGTCAGCCCTTCAAGCTCCTTGCGCAGCCCGTCGTGGTTGGTAGCGACCACCACGGCCCGGTGGTCGAGCGCGGTCCGGGTCGTCACCGACGAGAACCCGACGTCGGCCAACTCCACCGACGGGTCCAACGCGGCGAGCAGCCGGTCGGCCTGCGCCCGCACAGCGGCGGCCGTCTTGCCCGACAGCACCACCGGCACGGCGGCCAACGGCGTGCGCTCCACCTTCGGTGCGGCGACGACCGGCGCTTGTTCGATGATCGTGTGGGCGTTCGTGCCGCCGATGCCGAACGCGGACACGGCGGCCCGGCGCGGACGGCCGGTCTCGGGCCACGGCGTGGCCTCGGTGAGCAGGGCGACCGATCCGGCGGACCAGTCGACGTGCGGCGACGGCTCGTCGGCGTGCAGCGTCTTCGGGGCGATGCCGCGGCGGATGGCCTCGACCATCTTGATCACGCCACCGACGCCCGCGGCGGCCTGCGTGTGGCCGACGTTCGACTTCAACGCGCCCATCAGCACCGGCCGGTCGCGGTCCTGGCCGTAGGTCGCCAGCACCGCCTGCGCCTCGATCGGGTCGCCCAGCTTCGTGCCCGTGCCGTGCGCCTCGATCACGTCGATGTCCGAAGTGGACAGACCGGCGTTGGCCAGCGCCTGCTTGATGACCCGCTGCTGCGACGGCCCGTTGGGGGCGGTCAACGTGCTGGACGCGCCGTCCTGGTTGACCGCGCTGCCGCGCACGACCGCGAGGACCTCGTGCCCGTTGCGCTGCGCGTCGGACAGCCGCTCCACCAGCAGCACGCCGACGCCCTCGGCCCAGCCGACCCCGTCGGCCGACGCGGAGAACGCCTTCGACCGGCCGTCCGCGGACAGGCCGCGCTGGCGGGAGAAGTCGACGAACGTCTCGGGCGTCGCCATCACCGTGGCGCCACCGGCCAACGCCAGCGAGCACTCACCGGACCGCAACGCCTGCACGGCGAGGTGCAGCGCCACCAACGACGACGAACAGGCCGTGTCGACCGTGACCGCCGGACCTTCCAGCCCGAACGTGTAGGAGACGCGACCGGACAGGACGCTGCCGGACGTTCCGGTGCCGACGTACCCGCTGACCTCCTCCGGGATCTCGGTGAGACCGGTGGCGTAGTCGTGGTACATCAGGCCCGCGAACACGCCGGTCCGGCTGCCGCGCAGCGACGCCACGTCGATGCCCGCCCGTTCGACGGCCTCCCACGAGGTTTCCAGCATCAGCCGCTGCTGCGGGTCCATGGCGAGGGCTTCGCGCGGCGAGATGCCGAACAGCGCGGGGTCGAACTCGCCTGCGTCGTGCAGGAACCCGCCTTCACGGGTGTAGCTCTTGCCGACCGCGTCGGGGTCCGGGTCGTACAGGCCCTCGACGTCCCAGCCGCGGTTCGTCGGGAACCACGAGATGGCGTCGGTGCCCGAGTCGACCAGCCGCCACAGGTCGTCCGGCGACCGGACGCCGCCGGGGAACCGGCAGGCCATGCCGACGATCGCGATCGGCTCGTCGGTGCCGACCGAGGCAGCGGTGAACTCCTCCGCGACCTCGTCGTCACCGACCAGCTCGGTCCGCAGGTGAGCGCCGAGCGCGGTGGCGGTCGGGTAGTCGAACACCAGCGTCGCGGGCAGCCGCAGGCCGGTCGCGGAGCTGAGCGCGTTGCGCAGCTCCACGGCGGACAGCGAGTCCAGGCCGAGTTCCACGAGCCCGCGACCGGGGCTGATCTCGTCGGCCGAGCCGAAGCCGAGCACGGCCGCGACGCGTTCGCGCACCAGGTCGACGAGGAGTCGTTCCTGGTCGGCGGCGGCGAGTCCGGCCAGTCGGGCGACCCACGGAGCCGCGGCCGCGCCGGACGCTCCGGCAGCGACGCGCCGCTTCGGGATCCGCACCAGGCCGCGCAACGCGTGCTGCACCTCGCCGGTCGCCTTCAACGCGGGCAGGTCGAGCTTCACCGGCACCACGACCGGCAACCCGGCCTTCAAGCCCTGGTCGAACAGCGCCATTCCTTCGGCGATGCCCAGTGCGGGCATGCCGGAGCGGGCGATCCGGGCGAGGTCGGCGTCGGACAGGGTCGCGCCCATGCCGGAGTGCTGGTCCCACAGGCCCCACGCCAGCGAGACGGCGGGCAGGCCGAGGGAGTGCCGGTGCGCGGCAAGCGCGTCCAACGCGGTGTTCGCGGCGGCGTAGTTGGCCTGCCCCGGCGAGCCGAGGACACCGGAGACGGAGGAGAACAGGGCGAACAGCGCGAGGTCGTCGGTCAGCTCGTGCAGGTGCCAGGCGGCGTCGACCTTCGGCGCGAAGACCGCGTCCAGGCGTCGCGGCGACAGGGATTCGAGGATGCCGTCGTCCAGCACACCCGCGGTGTGCACGACGCCGACCAGTGCCGGGATGTCCGCCAGCACCGCCGCCAGGGCGTCCCGGTCCGAGACGTCGCAGGCCACCACGTCGACCCGCGCGTCCAGCTCCGCGACCAGTTCGGCCGCGCCGGGCGCTGCTAGGCCACGACGGGAGGTGAGCACCAGGTGCTCCACCCCGTGCTCCGCGACCAGGTGTCGGGCCAGCGCGGCGCCGAGCCCGCCGGTGCCGCCGGTGATGAGGACGGTGCCGTCGAGCGTGATCGGGTCGGCGTCGGCGGTCGCCCGCGCCAGCCGGGGCACGAGGGCCTGCCCGTCGCGCAGCGCCACCTCGGGCTCGCCGGTCGCCAGCACGGACGGGAGCGCCGCGTGGATCTCGGCGCAGGACCCGGCGTACACCAGCACGATCCGGTCCGGGTGCTCCTGCTGCGCGGACCGCACCAGGCCGGGAACGCCCGCCTGGCCGGGGGTCTCGCCGGTCACCAGCACCAGCGTGCCCTCGCCCGTGGCGAGGAACGACTGGATCTCCACCAGCACGTGACCGGTGACGTCGCGAAGGGTGCCGTCCGGGACGACGAGCACGGTGACGTCGTCCACAGCGGACTCACCGGCGTCGGCGACGGGCACCCACTCGACGTGGAACAGGGAATCGGTGGCGGCGGCGAACCTGTCGACCGAGATCGGCCGCAGCGCCAACGAGGAGACGTGCGCGACCGGGTTGCCCTCGCCGTCGGCGACGTCGACCGACACCGCGTCACCACGGCCGGAGATCCGGCCGCGCAGCCGGGTGGCGCCCGCCGCGAACAGGCTCACGCCCGCCCACGAGAACGGCAGCGACGCGGACTGCGCGCCGCCGACGCCGATGCCGTGCAGCACCGAGTCCAGCAGCGCCGGGTGCGCACCGAAGTCGGCGGCGGCGCGGTGCTCGGACTCGGGGAGTTCGGCCTCGACGTAGACGGTGTCACCGTCGCGCCACGCGGCCGTGAGACCCTGGAACACCGGCCCGTACGCGAGTCCGGCGGCGGCCAGGTCCTCGTAGGTCGACCCGAGGTCTACCGCGTCGGCCCGCAGCGGCCACGCGGTGAGGTCGAAGTCGGGAGCGGGCGCGGCCTCGGTGAGGACGCCCACGGCGTGCGTGGTCCACTCGCCGCCGTCCGGCCGCGCGGACACCGTGACGCCGCGGCGACCGGAGGCGTCCGCGGGCTCGACGACGAGGTGGACGGTGACCGCTCCACCCTCGGGCAGGACCAGCGGGGCCTGGAGCAGCAGTTCGTCGACGTGCCCGCAGTCGACCTCGTCACCGGCGCGGATGGCCAGTTCGAGCAGCGCCGTGCCCGGCACCACGACCGCGCCCGCGACGACGTGGTCGCCCAGCCAGGCGTGCGTGGCGACGGACAGCCGGGCCGTGCCGAGCACCCCGCCGTCGGGGGTGCGGAGCACCGCGCCCAGCAGCGGGTGCCCGGTCGAGCCGAGCCCGGCCGAGGTCACGTCGCCGACCCGGCCCACGCCGTCCAGCCAGAAGCGCTCGCGCTGGAACCGGTACGTCGGCAGGTCGACCCGACGCGCGCCCGTTCCGGCGAAGTAGGCGTCCCAGTCGACCGCCACACCCCGGCTGTGCAGCGCGCCGACGGCGTGGACCAGGGTCTTCGCCTCGTCGCGGTCCTTGCGCAGCCCGGAGACCAGCACCGCGTCGGTCACGCTGTCCGCACCCATCGCGGTCAGCACACCGTCCGGCCCCAACTCCAGGAACGTCTTGACGCCCTGGCCTTCCAGGGTGGTGATCGCGTCGGCGAACCGGACCGTGCCGCGGACGTGCCGCACCCAGTACTCCGGGTCCGTCACCTCGCCCAGCAGCGGGATCGTCGGCTCGTGGAAAGTAAGTTTCGAGACCACCGCGCGGAAGTCGTCGAGCATCGGCTCCATCAACGGCGAGTGGAACGCGTGCGAGACGGCCAGGCGCTTGGACTTCCGGTCCGCGAAGTGCGCCAGCACCCGCTCGACCTCGGTCTCGTCACCGGCGATCACCACGGCGTTCGGCCCGTTGACCGCCGCGACCGACACCAGGTCGGTCAGATGCGGCAGCACCTCGGCTTCAGCGGCCTGGACGGCCACCATCGCGCCGCCCTCGGGCAACGCCTGCATCAGCCGACCGCGAGCGCTGATCAGCGCGGCCGCGTCCTCCAGCGACAACACCCCGGCCACGTGGGCGGCGGCGACCTCGCCGATCGAATGCCCGGCCAGGAAGTCCGGCCGCACACCCCACGACTCGACGAGCCGGTACAACGCCACTTCCAGCGCGAAGATCGCGGGCTGGGTGAACTCCGTGCGGTCCAACTCCTCCTGCGTGTCCCGCACGTCGACCAGAGCGGCGACCTCGTCGAACGCGTCGGCGAACACCGGGAACGCGTCGTACAGCCCACGCCCCATCCCGGCCCGCTGCGACCCCTGGCCGGTGAACAGGAACGCGACCCGCCCGCCCACGATCTCGGTGGCCTCGACCACGGTCAGCTCACGCCGCAACTCGTCGACGTCGGACACCGCCAGCACGGCCCGGTGCGCGAGCCGCGACCGACCGGTGGCCAGCGAGAAGCCGAGGTCGGTCAGGTCGACATCGGTCTCCAGCAACGCGGACGCCTGGGCCCGCAACGCCTCCGAACTCTTCGCCGACAGCACGACCGGCACCACGGCCGGGGTGTTGCGGGCCGTCGCGGCCTCGACCACGACCGGTGCCTGTTCGAGGATCGCGTGGGCGTTCGTGCCGCTGAACCCGAACGAGGACACGCCCGCCCGGCGCGGCCGGTCTCCCGAGGGCCACTCGACGCGCTCGGTGACCAGGTCGATCGAGCCCGCCGCCCAGTCCACCCGCGGCGAGGGCGCGTCGACGTGCAGGGTCTTGGGCACGACACCGTGCCGCATCGCCATGACCATCTTGATCACGGCGGCGACCCCGGCGGCGGCCTGCGTGTGGCCGATGTTCGTCTTGACGGACCCCAGCAGCAACGGGGTTTCCCGGTCCTGGCCGTAGGTCGCGAGCAGCGCCTGCGCCTCGATCGGGTCACCCAACGCGGTGCCCGTGCCGTGCGCTTCCACGACATCGACGTCCGAAGTGGACAGACGGGCGTTGGCCAACGCCTGGCGGATGACCCGCTGCTGCGACGGACCGTTCGGCGCGGTCAGACCGTTGGACGCGCCGTCCTGGTTGATCGCGCTCCCCCGGACCACCGCGAGCACCTGGTGGCCGTGGCGCTGGGCGTCCGACAGCCGCTCCACGAGCAGCATGCCGACGCCTTCGCCCCACGCCGTGCCATCGGCTCCGGCGGCGAACGCCTTGCAGCGCCCGTCGACGGCGAGTCCGCGCTGGCGGGAGAAGTCCACGAACGCGGCGGGCGTGGACATGATCGTCACACCACCCGCCAGCGCCAGCGAGCACTCACCGGACCGCAACGCCTGCACCGCCAAGTGCAAGGCCACCAACGACGACGAACAGGCCGTGTCGACGGTGACCGCCGGACCTTCGAACCCGAAGGTGTAGGAGATGCGACCGGACGCGACGCTGGCCGCCGTTCCGGTGCCGAAGTAGCCCTCGATCTCGGCGGGCAGCTCGCCGAACTGCGAACCGTAGTCCTGGCCGTTGCTGCCCGCGAACACGCCGACCCGCCCGCCGCGCAGCGAGTCGGGGTCGATGCCCGCGCGTTCGAAGACCTCCCACGAGGTCTCGAGCAGCAACCGCTGCTGCGGGTCCATCGCCAGCGCCTCGCGCGGCGAGATCCCGAAGAACGCCGGGTCGAACTCGCCAGCCTCGTGCAGGAACGCGCCCTCACGGGCGTAGGACTTGCCGGGCGCGTCGGGGTCCGGGTCGTAGAGGCCCGCCAGGTCCCAACCGCGGTCGGTCGGAAACCCGCCGACCGTGTCCACGCCGTCGAACACCAGGTCCCACAGCTGTTCCGGCGACTCGACGCCACCGGGGAACCGGCACGCCATCGCCACGATCGCGATCGGCTCGTCGGCCGGGATCGCGGTGGCCGCGGCGGCGAGCGCGGCGGGCCGTGAGCCCACCAGCTCGGACCGCAGGTGCTCGGCGAGCGCGACGGGCGTCGGGTAGTCGAACACCAGCGTCGCGGGCAGCGCGAGCCCGGTCTCGGCCGCGACGACGCCGCGGAACTCCACGGCGGTCAGCGAGTCGAAACCCAGTTCCTTGAAGGCCTTGCTCGGCTCGACCGCGTCCCCGGAGGAGTGCCCGAGGACGGCGGCGGCGTGCGTGCGGACGAGGTCCAGCACCAGGTGCCGCTGCTCGGGCTCGGCCAGCCCGGTCAACCGGGCGGTGAGGCCGGTGCCCGCCTCGCTCGGCGCGGTGCCCGCCAAAGCCTCGCGCGCCCGCGGCAGCTCGGACAACAGCGGGCTCAGCCGCTCGGAGGTGAAGATCGGCGCGAACCGCGCCCAGTCGACGTCGGCGACCGTGACCAGGCCGTCGTCCAGCGCGATGGCCTGCCGCAGCGCGGACAGCGCCAGCTCCGGGGCCATCGCCCGGACACCGCGCAGCCGCAGGTGCTCCTCGACGTCCTCGACGGTCGCCATGCCCGCGCCCGCCCACGCGCCCCAGGCCACCGACAGCGCCGTCAGCCCGCGGGCCCGGCGCGACTCGGCCAGCCCGTCCAGGTACGCGTTCGCCGCGCCGTACGCGGCCTGCCCGCCACTGCCCCACGTGCTGGCGATGGAGGAGAAGAGCACGAACGCGTCGACGTCGCCGACCAGCTCGTCCAGGTTCGCGGCACCGGCGACCTTGGCGGCGACGACCTGCCGGAACTCGGCGATGTCCTGCACGTCCAGCGTCACCAGCGAGTCGACGCCCGCGGCATGCACGACCGCGTCCGGCGGGTACTCGTCCAGCAGGGCCTTGAGGGCGTCCCGGTCGGCCACGTCGCACGCTGCCACGACCACGGGAACGCCCAGCTCCAACAACTCCGACGCGCCCGGCGCGTCCAGCCCACGTCGGGAGGTCAGCACCAGCCGCTCCGCGCCCGCACCGGCCAGCCAACGGGCGACCTGCGTGCCGAGCGCGCCCGTGCCGCCGGTGACCAGGACCGTGCCGCGCGGCGTCCAGTCGCCGACCCCGGTCTTCGCCGGGGCCTGGACCAGCCTGCGGCCGAACACCCGCGCGCCGCGGATCGCGACCTGGTCCTCACCGCCCGCGAGCACCGCGACGAGCCGGTCGAGCACCCGGTCGTCGACCTCGGCGGGCAGGTCGACGAGACCGCCCCACCGGTCCGGGTGCTCCAGCGCGACGACCTTGCCGACACCCCAGATCTGCGTGAGGGCCGGGTCCACGGCGTCGTCCCGGCCCGCGGAGACAGCGCCACGGGTCACGCACCACAGCGGCGCGCCGACCCCCGCGTCACCCAGTGCCTGCACCAGCACGACGGTCTCGACCACGTCGGCGCCGAACGACAGCACGCCGTCGAACGACCCCGCGACGGCTTCCGCCAGCGCCGCACGATCCGCCGACGGGTCGACCCTCACGACGTCCAGGCCGCGTTCCGCCAACCCGTCCACGTCCTGCGCCGACACGACCAGCCAACGTCCGGTAGCCCGGCCGCCCCCTTCGGGCAGCCGGGTCCAGGAAGTCTTGTAGCGCCAAGCGTCCACAGTGGACGCGTCCGCACGTCCTCGCCGCCACTTCGCCAAGGCGGGCAGCAGGTCGGCGAGCGCCCCGGAGTCGTCGAGCGACAACGCCGAGGCGAGCGAGTCGAGGTCACCGCGGTCGACGGCGGCCCAGAAGTCGGCCTCGTGCCGGTCCACGGCGGCGGGCGCGGACCCACCGGTCAGCCAGAACCCCTCGCGCTGGAACGCGTACGTCGGCAGGTCCACCCGCCGCGCGCCGGTCCCGGCGAACAGCTGCCCCCAGTCGACGCGGACGCCGAGCACGTGCAGCTTGCCGACCGCGCGCACCAGGCCGTCGACCTCCGACCGCCCCTTGCGGACGGTCGGGACCAGGTCGGCGTCCGGGGCGGTCTCGGCGGCCATCGCGGTCAGCACCGCATCCGGCCCCAGCTCCACGAACGTCGTGACGCCCAGCCCCACCAGCGTGTCCACGGCGTCGGCGAACCGCACGGCCTCGCGGACGTGCCGCACCCAGTACTCCGGCGAGCACAGCTCCTCGGCCGACACGAGCTCGCCGGTGACCGTGGACACGATCGGCAGGCGCGGCGGCCGGTACTTCAGGACCTCGGTGATCCAGCTGAACTCCTCCAGCATCGCGTCCATCAGCGGCGAGTGGAACGCGTGCGACACGGTGAGCCGCTTGGACTTCCGGTCGGCGAACTGGGCGACCACCCGCTCGACGGCGTCCGCGTCCCCCGCGACGACGACGGACGTGGGCCCGTTGACCGCCGCCAGGGACACGGTCTCGTCCAGCAGCGGCAGCACCTCGTCCTCGGAGGCCTGCAACGCCACCATCGCGCCACCACCGGGCAGCGCCTGCATCATCCGGCCGCGCGCCGCGACGAGCGCGCACGCGTCGTCCAGCGACAGCACCCCGGCCACGTGGGCGGCGGCGATCTCGCCGACGGAGTGCCCGGCCAGGTAGTCCTGCCGCACGCCCCACGCCTCCAGCGTGCGGAACAGCGCGACCTCGATCGCGAACAGCGCGGGCTGCGTGTACTCGGTGCGGTCCAGCAGCTCGGGGTCGTCGCCGAACACCACGGTCCGCAGCGGCTGGTCCAAGTGCACGTCGAAGTGCCGGCACGCGTCGTCGAACGCCGCCGCGAACACCGGGAACTCCCGGTGCAGCTCCCGGCCCATCTCCAGCCGCTGCGAGCCCTGACCGGTGAACAGGAAGGCGAGCTTGCCGCCCGCGGCCGCACCGCTGATCACGGCGGGCGAGGTGGTCCCGTCGGCGAGCGCCGTCAGCGCCGCCCGGAGGTCGTCCCGCGTCGACCCGAGCACGACCGCGCGGTGGTCGAAGGCCACACGGGCGGTGGCGAGCGAGAAGCCGATGTCCACTTCGGACAGCTCCGGCCGCTCGTCGCTGTGCGCCAGCAGGTTCCGCGCCTGGTCGCCGAGCGCGTCCGCGCTCTTGGCGGACAACACGTACGGCAGCACCCCGGCGACGCGCGTCGGCTCCACCGGCGCCACCGGTTCGCCGACGTACTCCTCGATGATCGTGTGCGCGTTCGTGCCGCTGATGCCGAACGCCGACACACCGGCCCGTCGCGGCCGCTCGCCGGCGGGCCACGGCGTGGCCTCGGTGAGCAATCGCACCGACCCGGATGACCAGTCAACGTGCGGAGACGGCCGATCCACGTGCAGCGTCCGCGGCAGGAGTTCGTTGCGCAGCGCCATGACCATCTTGATGACCCCGGCGACACCGGCGGCGGCCTGTGTGTGCCCGAGGTTCGACTTGAGCGACCCCAGCAGCAACGGCGTCTCGCGGTTCTGCCCGTAGGTCGCCAGAATCGCCTGCGCCTCGATCGGGTCGCCGAGCACCGTTCCGGTCCCGTGCGCCTCCACCACGTCGACGTCCGACGTGGTCAGCTCCGCATCCACGAGCGCCTGGTGGATGACCCGCTGCTGCGCGGGCCCGTTGGGCGCGGTCAGCCCGTTCGACGCTCCGTCCTGGTTGATCGCCGACCCGCGCACCAGCGCCAGCACCGGGTGCCCGTTGCGCTCCGCGTCCGACAGCCGCTCCAGCAGCACCATGCCGACGCCTTCGGACCACCCGGTCCCGTCCGCCGTGGAGGAGAACGCCTTGCAGCGCCCGTCCGGCGACAGCCCGCGCTGACGGCTGAACGCCACCAACGACCCCGGACTCGCCATCACGGCCGCACCACCGGCGAACGCCAACGACGACTCCCCGCGCCGCAACGTCTGCACCGCCAGGTGCAACGCCACCAGCGAAGCCGAGCACGCCGTGTCCACCGTGACCGCGGGCCCTTCAAGCCCCAAGGTGTACGAGATCCGCCCCGACGCCACACTCGCCGTGTTGCCGGTCAGCAACGACCCTTCGTGCCCCTGAGCCTCGGCCAACCGCGGCCCGTACTCCTGCTGCTCCGCCCCCACGTACACGGCGGTCGAGCTGCCGCGCAACGTGCCGGGATCGATGCCCGCGCGTTCCAGCACCTCCCACGACGTCTCCAGGAGCAGACGTTGCTGCGGGTCCATCGCGATCGCTTCACGCGGCGAGATCCCGAAGAACGTCGGGTCGAACTGGTCGGCGTCGTGCAGGAACCCGCCTTCACGGGTGTAGGTCGTCCCCTGCCGCTCCGGGTCGGGGTCGTACAACGCGTCCAGGTCCCACCCACGATTGGTGGGCAACCCGCTGATCGCATCACCACCGTCAGCGACGAACTGCCACAACTCCTCCGGCGACGACACCCCACCGGGGAACCGGCACGCCATCGCCACGATCGCGATCGGCTCGTCCGACGCCGTGTTCGCACTCGGCGGCAGGATCGGCGCGGCCGACAGCCCCAGCGCTTCCGCCCGCAGGTACTTCGCCACGGCGGCGGGCGTCGGGTAGTCGAACACCAGGGTGATCGGCAGGTGCAGCCCGGTCGCCTCGGTCAGTTTCGCGTGCAGGTCGACCGCCGCGATCGAATCGAATCCGAGCTCGAGGAACGGCCGCTCGGCGGCCACCACCTCTCCGGGCGCCCGCCGCAGCACAGCGGCGGCAGCACGCCCCACCAGTTCCACCAGCAGCAGTTCCTGCTCGGCCTCGGGCGCCTGAACAAGAAGACTCCAGGCGGAAGGCTGCTCCCCCGCCCCGGCGCCGTTGGTGGACGTGGCGGTCGTGATGTGCTCGGACTCGTTCAACATAACGCTCCACAATCCGCAGACAGAATGTGCGACCGTTGCTCATCGTTTCCCTAGCCAAGGAAGGCAGAAACCCCTAGCGGCCCCCTAAGCTCCCCTTGGTTCGAACCGGGGTATTGCCAACAGGAACCACGATCGGTCTACTAGGTCCACCACCCCTCGCAGAGCGCACCACACCACCGAATGTGAAGAACAGGTGAACCACAGGGGCCCCCACCTGCGACTAGGGGTGGGAATAGGGGTTGTATCCCAGATCACACCCGGATAGTTTGGCTCTATTCGGAGGATGCAAGTTCAGCGTTTGCGCCACCAAGGAGGAACACCGTGCCGAACAGTGAGATCACCGAGGTGCAACGCATCGTCAGCGTGCTCCGCCGAAAAGTAGCGTCGCTCCGCTTCCACTTCGGCGACGTCCCGGACGTGCAGCGCCTGCTGAACGACGTGGAACGCTTGGACATCGACATCACCGAACTACGCGGCAACACCTCCCGCCCCCGCCGCGTTCAACAACTGGCAGACGTGGTGGTCATCCCAGACGCCCCGTACAACCCCGAGCTGTGGCACGGGGCAGACGACGAGGGCGTAGGCGGCTACCGCCGCCAAACAGGCTGACCCCTCCCCCAATCCCTGAACGCCCTGTCTGCGTGGCACCGCAGACAGGGCGTTCGGCTGTCCGCCTGCGGGTTCCCGCGTGGGCCACCTGGGCAGCTCCGGCTTCCAGCGCGCCCAGTGGGCGGCTGCCGGTTCCCAGCTCGCCCAGTCAGTGGCCGCCGGTTCCAACCCACCTACTCAGCAGCCACCGGTTCCAGCCCACCCACTTGGCGGCCACCGGTTCCAGCCCACCCACTTGGCGACTGCCGGTTCCAGCCTGCCCAAGTTGGCGGCTCCGGCTCCCAGCGTGCTGTGTCCGATTTGATTTGGGGCCCCTAGATTTGCCCCTTGATCGGGCCAAAAGGCAGTGCCCTAAAGCCCTGCCCGATCTCCAATTTTAAGGGGCAAATCCCCCAAA
>Ga0247771_1000151_pt1 | contig 25637 bp, 20 predicted proteins | sample UWRJL197509C6_FD_179948 | JGI IMG/M metagenome (GOLD analysis project Ga0247771, IMG submission 179948) | Plant litter microbial communities from Arlington Agricultural Research Station in Wisconsin, United States - UWRJ-L197-509C-6 | ecosystem: Environmental > Terrestrial > Plant litter >... | reverse complement strand
CGTGGTCGGGCTCGTGCCAGCGGCGGGCGACGGCCTCGGCCATGGCCTGCACCATCCGCCAGTCCTGGTCGGTGACCGAGCCGCGGGCCTCCGCCAGCTTCACGACGAGGTCGACCACGGGGCCGAACACGTCGAGCTGGACCTGCTGGTTCGCGAGGTTGCCCACGCGGACCGGGCGGGATCCGGCGTAGCCGGGGAGGGTGTCGATCACGGCTTCCGCGCCGAGCATCGTGCCCTGCAACGTGTACAGCGGGTGCAGCCGCTCCGGGCCGGGCAGCGTGGCGAGCACGCCGTGCACCCAGCCCAGGAACGCCTCGGCCTCCGAGGTCGAGCCCACCGACACCAGCGCCTGCGCGGTCAGCGCCGCGTCGCGCAGCCAGCAGTAGCGGTAGTCCCAGTTGCGGATGCCGCCCAGCTCTTCCGGCAACGACGTCGTCGCGGCCGCCATGATCGCGCCGGTGTCGGCGTGCACGAGGCCCTTCAACGTCAGCGCCGAGCGGGACACCAGTTCGGTCTGCAACGGCGGCAGCGTGAGCGTCGCCGCCCAGTCCGACCAGTACGCGCCCGCGCGTTCCCGGCGGTCCGCCTCGCTGAGGGTGGCGTCGGACAGGTCGTCCGTGCCGCACCGCAGCTCCAGCAGGATCGGCGCGCCCTCGCGCGGCCGGACGATCGCCTTGGCGGTCTCCTGGAGGCCGTCGGAGGTGATCTCCCAGTCGACGCCGGGGGAGCGCAGCACCATCGGGTCGGACGTGCCGACCACGCGCAGGCCGTCGCGCTCGCGCAGCAGCCGCACGGGCACCTGGCCGAACTCCGGCCGCGGCGCGAACGTGATCACCGCGTTGGTCGAGCCGCTGATCCGGCGGACCAGGTCCGTGCGGTGCGAGGCGCTGAAGTGGTCCAGGTAGTCCGACACGAGCAGTCGGGACCACCGGGTCTCCACGATCATGGTTCCGGGCACGTAGCGCTGTCCCAGGGGCAGCGAGCCGTGCTCGGGCTTGATCGAGAAGTGGCCCGCCTCGGGCCCGCCGAGCAGGTCGGCGAACACCGCGGCCGAATCGGGCTCCGGGTGGCACAGCCAGTTGATCCGCGCGTCCGGGGTGACCAGCGCGACGGACCGCTCGTTGGCGAGCATCGTGAGCCGCTCGATCGGCACCGCCTGGTCGCCGTGCAGCCAGTTCCGCCGCTCCTCCAGGAGGAACGCCAGGACCGTGGCGACGTCGGTGGTGTCGTCGATCGTGTACTCGGCGAGGGACTCGCCCTCGCCGACCTTGATGCCGACGTCCGGCCCGGACAGCCGGGCGAACGCCTTCTCGTCGGTCACGTCGTCGCCGACGAAGACCGCGGCGGTCGCGCTGACCCGGTGGCGCAGCACGTCGAGGGCGTGGCCCTTGTCGGTCTGCACCACGGCCAGCTCGACGACGGCCTTGCCCTCGGTCACGTGGACGCCGTCCCAGGTGCACGGGCCGGAGCGGACCGCGTCGAGCACGGACTGCCCGACGGACGCCTCGGCGCGGCGGACGTGCACCGCGATGCTGGCGGGCTTGACCTCGAGCCCGACGCCCTCGTTGCCGTCGACCAGCTGCTCCAGCTCGGTCTCGAGCCTGCGGTGCAGGGCCTTGGCGTCGGCGTCGAGCGCGTGCACGAAGCCGACGTCGAACTCGGAGCCGTGGGATCCGACCAGGTGCACCTCGGACGGGAGCCGCGACAGCGTCGCGAGGTCCCGCAGGGCGCGGCCGGAGATGACTGTCGTGGTGGTCTCGTGGAGCCCGGCCAGCGAGCGCAGCGCACCCACGGACTCGGGCAGCGGGCGGGCCTGTTCGGGGTCGGCGACGATCGGTGCAAGCGTCCCGTCGTAGTCGCACGCCACCAGCAGTCGTGGGGTGCGAGCCAACTGCACGATCGCTCGGCGCAGGTCCGCGGGGAGGGCCTCGGCGGTCAACGCCCCTCCTCAGTCTTTTCGATGGGACAGGTCAGGGGTCTGAAAGGATTCAGATCGCGGTCTGCGTGCCGAGCGCCTCAAGGAACGACCTCGCCCACCGGTCGACGTCATGGGTCAGGACTTGGCGTCGCAGGGCGCGCATCCTACGGCGGCCTTCGGCGGGGTCGATGGTGAGGGCGGACTCCAGGGCGTTCTTCACGCCGTCCAGGTCGTGGGGGTTCACGAGGTACGCGCTCGTGAGTTCGGCGGCCGCGCCGGCGAACTCGCTGAGCACCAGCGCGCCACCCAGGTCGTACCGGGTGGCGACGTACTCCTTGCACACCAAGTTCATGCCGTCGCGGACCGGGGTGACCACCATGACGTCGGCCGCGGTCATGAACGCGGCCAACTCCTCGCGGTCGACCGACTGGTGCAGGTAGTGCACGACCGGCCTCCCAACCCTGGCGAACTCGCCGTTGATTCTGCCCACGATCTGCTCGATGTCGCCTCGCATCTGCTTGTAGTGCTCGACGCGCTCCCGGCTCGGCGTGGCCAGCTGGACCATCGCCACGTCCTCCGGGTCTATGCGGCCGTTCTCCAGCAGCTCGTGCAGCGCGCGCAGCCGGACGTCGATCCCCTTGGTGTAGTCGAGGCGGTCCACCCCGAGCAAGATCTTCTTCGGGTTCCCGAGGTCTTCGCGGATCTGCTTGGACCGCGCCTGGACGTCCTTGCGGCGCGCGAGCGCGTCCAGCCCGGCCGAGTCGATCGAGATGGGGAACGCGCCCACGCGCACCGTGCGGTCGCCGACCTGCACGACACCGGGACGGGTGCGCACGCCGACCGCGCCGCGGCTGGGCTCCAGGCCGACGAGCCGCCGGGCCAGCCACAGGAAGTTCTGCGCGCCGCCGGGCCGGTGGAAGCCGACCAGGTCCGCGCCCAGCAGGCCGCGGATGATCTCCGTGCGCCACGGGAGCTGCATGAACAGCTCGACCGGCGGGAACGGGATGTGCAGGAAGAAGCCGATCTTCAGGTCGGGCCGCTGCTCGCGCAGCATCGCCGGGACCAGCTGCAGCTGGTAGTCCTGCACCCACACCGTCGCGCCCTGCGCGGCGACCTTCGCGGTCACGTCGGCGAACCGCTGGTTCACCCGCGTGTAGGCGTTCCACCAGTGCCGGTGGAACGCCGGGGGCGCCACCACGTCGTGGTAGAGCGGCCAGAGGGTGCCGTTGGAGAAGCCCTCGTAGTAGTCCTGCACCTCGTCGGCGCTCAGCCGCACGGGGTGCAGCTGGAGGCCCGCTTCCTCGAACGCCTCGACCTCGGCGTCCGCGACGCCGGGCCAGCCGATCCACGCGCCGCTGTGCGTGCGCAGGAACGGTTCCAGCGCGCTGACCAGTCCACCGGGGCTGTGCTTCCACCGCTGGGTTCCGTCGGGCAACCGTTCCAGGTCGACCGGCAGGCGGTTCGCCACGACCAGGAAGTCCGCCCCGTTTTCGCCAATGCCGCTCACCGGAAAAGCGCCTCCTGTGTTCGATTCGCCCAGTTGAAGGGTAGTGGGCCCGTGCTACGGGGTATGCCCCCGCGTCGCAGCCGTCACACCGAGTTCACCCGAGTCGACGCCGTGCGGGTCGCCACGAACCTCCGTTCGAGGCGGCTGAGCCCGCTGCGCACGGGCCGCGCCAGGTGCTCGCCGAGCACCACGCCGCCCGCGAGCGCCAGCGCGATGCCCGCCGCGAGCACGAGCGTGGACAGGCCTTCGGAGTCGCCGTCGGCGGTCAGCTGGTAGAGCCCGCGGTACACCGTCCAGCCCGGCAGCAGCGGCGTGATGCCCGCGACCGACACCACGAGCGTGGGGATGCGCAGGCGGCGGGACATGACCGCGCCGCCGAAGCCGACCAGCGTCGCCGCGACCGCCGAACTGGTGATCGCGTTCGTCCCGGTCACCGCGAGCAGCCCGAACGACGTCGTGCCGACCGCGCCCGCGATGGCCGCGACCAGCAGCGCCCTCGGCTGCGCGTAGCTCGCCATCGCGAAGCAGAACGACGTCGCCGCGCCCGCCGCGAACTGCACCGGCACGTCGGTGATCAGCGCGGGCAGCGGCTCGGCGATCGCCGTCTGCACACCGAACTGCACGCCCGCCCGCAACGCTAGCGCGACCCCGGAGATGAGCCCCGCGGTGAGCAGCACGATCTCCATCGTCCGACCCGCGGCCGTGACGTTGTACCCGTTTATCGCGTCCTGCACGGTGCTGACCAGCGACAACCCGGACAGCAGCACCACGATGCCCACCGCCACCAGCAGCGACGGCCGCACGGTCGGCAGGAGATCCGTCGCGTACATCGCCAGCGCCACGGCCGTCGCCAGCCCGCCGCCGACGACCTGCTGGAAGAAGAACGGCAGGTTCCGCCGGTTGAGCAGCCGCCCGACCCGGTCGATCACCGCCGTCACGACCGCCGCCAGCAGCGCGAGCAGCAGCCCGCCGCCGACGAGCACCGCGACCGCGGCCGCCATCCCGGCCCACGCGACCGTCGCCACCCAGCGCGGGTACGGGTGCGGCGCGGTCGTGATCCGGTCAAGCTCGGAGTAGGCGTCGCGGGCGGTCACCGTGCCCGCCTTCATCCGGCTGATGAGGTGCTCCAGCTCGGCGAGCCGGGTGAAGTCCAGGCTCCGCGACCGCACCACCCGCAAGGTGGTGATCGGCGCGGCCTCCGTGCCCCGGTGGCAGCAGACCGTGATCGCGGTGAACGTCACATCCACTTCGGTGTGGGGAAGGCCATACGCGCCGGTCACGTCGATGATCGTGGCCGTGACGTCCGCCGCCCCGACCCCGCTCGCCAGCTGCGCGTCCCCGACCCGCAACGCCAGGTCCAGCACCAGGTGCACGGTCGGCTCGTCCAACGGTTCCGGCCCGAACAGCTGTTCTTGCTGGTCAGGGCTGGTTTTCCGGGTTCGGCGCAACCACGCGGGTCGTCCACGACCGAGGCCCACGCGGAGCCACCTCCTCAAGTTCGTCCCGTAGCGGATCGGGTCGCCACGCCCGACCGTCGCACACTTCCGCCTGTGGTGTCGGACACCCCTGAACGGGTTACCCAGGCGGGGGGATCCGGTCACACAGAGTTGATCATGAAGTGGTCTTGGTCGGGGGGTCTGTGCAGCGGTTTCATGTTCTTCTCACGGGCCCCGCGAGTGTCCCTTGCGGCCATTCGGAGCAGTCGACACGCACTCGGCCCACGACGTTCGCCGCAGGTAGCAGCCCTTGCAGGCGCTTAGGATGTCTCAGGCCTCAAGGCCAAGCCGGTGTAGCTCAATTGGCAGAGCACTCGCCTTGTAAGCGAAAGGTTAGGGGTTCAAGTCCCCTCACCGGCTCCACTGGCCGGAGGTGACCGATGGCCGGCCACCGAGGTGGCCGGCCATCGCGAACCCCGTCACCACTCGTCGGACGTGACGATCGCCTTCAGCTGGTCGACGGTCAGCGGCGGCCGAGGCGCGTGGATCTCACCGCCCGGCGAACCGGCCGCGGCGCCCGAGGGGTCCTCCTGGTTGCTGATCTGGAGGAAGACCATCGTCCCGTCGGGCCGCCTGAGGCACGCCAGGTACGACTCCGCGCCGGGAGCCCGCCGCGCGGTCCCGGTCGCCAGCCGGGAGCCGTCGGGCAGCGTGCTGACGTCGCAGTCCACGCGGGGGATGCCGCACCACACGTCGGACGCGCCGGGCTCGACCACCAGTGCGAAGCTCCCGGTGACGCCCGCCGAGGTCAGGGTCCCGCCGACCATCGCGTAGGTGGAGGCGTCCGGGACAACGGGCGGCGGTGGCGACAGCGTCACGACCGATCCCGGCCCCGGCGGTGGTTCCGAGGGGTCGTTCGAGGGCGGGGGAGTGCTCGACAGGACGTTCTCCCTGGTCACCTCGACCGTCGCGGTGTCGCCGAGCACCTCCCTGAACCGGGCGACCAGGTCGTCCGGCGAGTGGGGGACAGGGCCGCGCACCGCGATCGTGGACGAGGTGGTCGGCGGGCCCGCGGGCGTGCCGGAGTCGCCCGGAACCCACCACACCGCACTCGCGACCAGGCCCGCCACCACGGCGGCCGCGGCCGCGACGGGCACCAGCCGCACGGCCCGCCGAGGCCGCGCGACCGGGGCCGTGCCCGCGGCCGTGGCGTCGGCGCGCCGCTCCAGCTCGGCGAAGGCGTCGTGGAGGGTGCGAAGGTCGCTCATGAGGTCTCCTGGAAGTCGGGGGCGCCTGCGGTGAGGTCGACGCGCAGAACTTTGAGCGCACGGTGGACCTGGCTGCGCACGGTCGGTTCCCGGCACCCCAGCTGCGCGGCGATCTCCCGGTCGGACAGGCCCGCGTAGTAGCGCAGGACCACGGCCGCGCGCTGCTTCCTGGGCAGGGCGGCCAGGCGGCGGATCATCGCGTCCCGCTCGGCCCGTTCGTCCGCGCCGTCGGAGACCGCCACCGGCCCGACCTCGGCGCGCGGGGACGCGCGGGTCAGCCTCCTGCGCCAGGACAGGTACTCGTTGACGACCATCCGCCGCACGTAGGCGTGCGGTTCGGCCATCGCCGAGATCCGGTCCCAGCGCTCGAACGCCCGCCCCAGCACGTCGCTCACCAGGTCCTCGGCCAGCCATGTCCGGCAGGTCAGGACCGTGGCGAACCGCATCAGCGCGGGACGCTGCCTCGCCACGTACTCAGCGAACAACTCCATCGGCCACTCCCGATCGTCGACCCGACCTCGATTTCGCACCCCTAATGCGGGAGCGGCCCCGTTCGTTGCACCCGGTCCGGTCCCGGCCGCGGACTGCCCGTCTCGGGTGGACGTGACATCGTGGAGGGATGACTTACCTCCCGGAAGAGTCGCGGTACGAGCGGATGTCCTACCGCAGGTCAGGGCGCAGCGGGTTGAAGCTGCCCGCCATCTCGTTGGGGTTGTGGCACAACTTCGGTGACGACCGGCCGTACGAGAGCGGGCGGGCGATCGTGCGGCGGGCGTTCGACCTCGGGATCACGCACTTCGACCTGGCGAACAACTACGGGCCGCCGTACGGGTCCGCGGAGACGAACTTCGGGCGGCTGCTGGTCGACGACCTCAAGCCGTTCCGGGACGAGCTGGTGATCTCCACGAAGGCCGGCTACGACATGTGGCCTGGGCCGTACGGGGACTTCGGGTCGCGGAAGTACCTGCTGTCGTCGCTGGACCAGTCGCTCGGGCGGATGGGGCTCGACTACGTCGACATCTTCTACTCCCACCGGTTCGACCCCGAGACCCCGCTGGAGGAGACCGTCGGCGCGCTGGTCAGCGCCGTGCAGCAGGGCAAGGCGCTGTACGTCGGCATCTCCTCCTACTCCGCGACCAAGACGCGCGAGGCCGCCGAGCTGCTCCGGCAGGCCGGGGTGCCGCTGCTGATCCACCAGCCGTCCTACTCGATGCTGAACCGGTGGATCGAGCCCGAGCTGCTCGACGCGCTGGAGGAGATCGGCGCGGGCTGCATCGCGTTCTCGCCGCTGGGCCAGGGCATGTTGACCGACAAGTACCTCGGCGGGGTGCCGGAGGGGTCGCGGGCGACGCAGGGCAAGTCCCTGTCGACGGACCTGCTGTCGGACGAGAACCTCGGCCGGGTGCGGGCGCTCAACGAGATCGCGTCGAGCCGCGGCCAGTCGCTGGCGCAGCTGGCGCTGACCTGGACGCTGCGGGACCCGCGCGTCACGTCCGCGCTGATCGGGGCCAGTTCGGTCAAGCAGCTGGAGGACAACGTGGCCGCGCTGGACGCGCCGCCGTTGACCGACGACGAGATCGCGGAGATCGACGAGCACGCCGTGGAGTCCGGGATCGACCTCTGGGCCCCGTCACACGCCGTCTAGCCGGACGGTGAACGCGGTGCGGCCGGGCTCGCTGCTCAGCTCCACGACGCCGCCGTGCGCGGCGACCAGGGAGTCGACGACGGCGAGCCCCAGGCCGCTGCCGCCGCGCTTGCGGGCGCGGGAGTCGTCGACGCGGTAGAAGCGGTCGAACACGCGGGCCAGGTCGGCGTCCGGGATGCCGGGGCCGGAGTCCGCGACCACCACGCCGGTGCGGAACACGGTCAGCGACACGGCCGTGCCGCTCGGCGTGTGCACGGCGGCGTTGGTGAGCAGGTTGTCCAGCACCTGCCGCAGCCGCATCGGGTCGGCCCGCAGCCGGACCGGCGACGGGCCGAGGTCCGTGGTCAGCGGGTGGTCCGGGTGGGCGGCGGTGAACGCGCTGGCCGCGTCGGACGCCAGTTCGCCCAGGTCCACGTCCTGCTTCCGCAGCGGGGTCTCGGCCTCGGCGGAGTCCAGCCTGGCCAGCAGCAGCAGGTCGTCGAGCAGCACGCTCATCCGCGCGGCCTCGGCGCGCATCCGCTCCAGGTGCGCCTCGCGCTCCTCCGGCTCGTTGGCGGCCGCGTAGCGGAACAGGTCGGCGTAGCCGCGCAGCGACGTCAACGGGGTGCGCAGCTCGTGCGAGGCGTCCGCGACGAACCGGCGCAGCCGCTGCTCGGCGGCGGTGCGGGCGGCCAGCGACGAGTCGATGTGGTCGAGCATGGTGTTGAACGCGGTCCGCAGCTCCTCCACCTCCACGCCGCCGCCCTGGCCGGAGGCGCGCACGGGCAGCCGTCCGCTGTCGGTCAGGTCGTGCGTGGTGATGTTGTGCGCGGTGTCCGCCATGTCGCTCAACGGCCGCAGCCCTCGCCGCAGCACCCCGCGCCCGACCAGCACGAACGCGATCAGCGCGGCCAGGAAGACCACGACCTCCAACCCGACGAGCTGCCGCAGGATGCTGTCGCGGTCGCCGGTCGGGGCCGCGCTGACCAGCACCAACCCGTCGACCACCGCGCACGCCCGCACCCGGTAGGTGCCCTCGTCGTAGAGGTGGACGGTCCGGTAGACGTCTCCGCCCCGCGCTTCGAGGGCGATCCTGCTGAGGTCGTCCACGTCCTTGGGCCGGTCGCCGCTCTTGAGCTCGGCGGTCCCGTCCTGCACGGCGAAGACGATCGAGTACCAGCCCTGCGGCACCTTCTTCACGTTGCCGTAGGTCTTGACCGTCTCGGTCTCGGCGACCTGGGTCAGCCGCATCTGCTCGTCGAGCTTGCCGTCCAGGTAGCTGCGCATGCTGGTCGCCATGACCGTGCCGACGGCCGCGAACACGACCAGCGCCAGCACCCCGAGCCCCAGCACCAGCCGCGTGCCCAGCCGGAGCCCGCGCAGCCGCACCCTCACGGGGACGCCTGCCGCAGCACGTAGCCGACGCCGCGGACGGTGTGGATCAACGGCTCCTCGCCGTCGTCGAGCTTGCGCCGCAGGTGCGACACGACCAGCTCCACCACGTTCGAGCGGCCGCCGAAGTCGTACTCCCACACGTGGTCGAGGATCTGCGCCTTCGTCAGCACGGCGGGGGAGCGGCGCATCAGGTAGCGCAGCAGCTCGTACTCGGTCGGCGTCACCGTGACCAGCCTGCGGCCGCGCCGCACCTCGCGGGTGTCCTCGTCCAGCGCCAGGTCGCCGACCTTGAGCACCGACCGCTGCCACGCCGGCCCGGTGCTGCGCCGCAGCACGGCGCGCAGTCGGGCCATCAGCTCCTCCACCGAGAACGGTTTCACCAGGTAGTCGTCGCCGCCCCTGGTGAGGCCCGCGACCCGGTCCGCGGTGCCGTCGCGCGCCGTGAGGAACACCACGGGCACCATCGTGCCGGACTCGCGCAGCCGGTCCAGCACGGAGAACCCGTCGATGTCCGGGAGCATCAGGTCCAGCACCACGATGTCGGGGTTGAAGTCGGCCGCTTCCTTGACCGCCGCCTCGCCGGTACCGGCCGTCACCGCCTGCCAGCCCTCGTAGCGGGCCACCGTGGCGACCAGGTCTGCGATGTGCGGCTCGTCGTCGACGACGAGCAGTCGAACCGAATCGGCCTTGTCCACGTGCTCATGGTGCGGCACCGCTCCTCGGGGAGCGAGGCGATCGGACACCTCCACGCCGATCAACAGCTAGTCGACAGCGAACGCTCAGTCGGCGCTCAGCTGGGCCACGGAAGCTTCGGGAAGACATCGGCCAAGAGGAGTTCGCCCCGTGACCACGGTCCAGACACCACCAGGCAGGACACAGGTCCAAGCCGCTGGAACGAGTCCCAAGACCGTCGCCAGGACCGGCCTGTACGCACTGATGGGCGCCAACGTCGTCGCCGTGACCTACTTCTTCACCGAGAGCGGGTTCGGCACCAACGCGCTGATCCTGCTGGGCCGGGTCACCGGCCTGTACGCCGCGCTCGCCATGGCGTTCCAGTTCGTCCTGATCGCCCGGCTGCCGTGGTTCGACCGCAGGCTCGGCATGGACCGGCTGACGACGTGGCACCGGTGGACCGGCTTCACGCTGCTGTGGACGCTGCTCGCGCACGCCGTGTTCATCACCTTCGGCTACGCCCAGCTCGCGGACCTGCCGCCGGTCGACCAGTTCGTGGAGCTGGCGACCACCGTCGAGGGCGTGCTGCGCGCGGTCGTGGCGCTGGTGCTGATCATCGTGATCGGCGGCGCGTCGGCCCGGTTCGCCCGCCGCCGGATGGCCTACGAGACCTGGCACTTCATCCACTTCTACGCCTACGTCGCCGTGGTGCTCGCGTTCACCCACCAGGTCGCCGTGGGCTCCACGTTCGTCGGTTCGCCCGCCGCCACCGCGTACTGGTGGGGCCTGTGGACGTTCGCGCTGGGCTCGGTCGTCGTCGGCCGGTTCGGGCTGCCGCTGTGGCGCAACTGGCGCCACCAGCTGCGCGTCGCGGCCGTCGTGCCGGAGGCGGACGACGTGGTGTCGATCTACATCACCGGCAAGGACCTGCACAAGATCCCGGCGCGGGCGGGCCAGTTCTTCCTGTGGCGCTTCCTGACCAAGGACCGCTGGTACAAGGCCAACCCGTTCTCGCTGTCCGCTGCGCCCGACGGCCGCTCGCTGCGGCTGACCGCGAAGGCGCTCGGCGAGGGCAGCGCGAGCCTGCGCGGCGTCCGGGTCGGCACTCGCGTGTTCGCCGAGGGCCCGTACGGCGCGTTCACGTCCATGCACCGCACCAAGACCAACACCGTGCTGATCGCCGGTGGTGTCGGCATCACCCCGATCCGGGCGCTGCTGGAGGAGCTGCGCGGTCACGTGGTCGTGCTCTACCGGGTCAGCAACCCGAACGACGCCGTGCTGATGAACGAGATGCGCTCGCTCGCCCACGCCCGCGGCGCGGTGCTGCACCTGCTGGCGGGCCCGTCGAGCAGGCCCACGCCCCGCGGCCCGATCCTCGGCCCGCACAGCATCCTCGGCATGATCCCCGACGTCCGCGACCGCGACGTCTTCGTCTGCGGCCCGCCCGCCATGACGAACGCCGTGATGGACAGCCTCCGCGAGTTGAAGGTGCCCAAGCGGCAGGTGCACGCCGAACGCTTCAGCATGGCCGGTTGAGAGAGGACGACATGAAGATCCACAGGGCCATCCCCATCGCCGTGCTCTCGGTCGCCGGGCTCGTGCCGCTCTGGCAGTACGAGGCCCGTCCGGCGTCGACCACGGAGGTCGCGGCCGACGTGGGCGTCGTGCCCGAGGCCCAGACGCGGACCACGTCCGAGCCGCCCACGACGTCGGCGCAGCCCGGCACCGGGTACGGCACGCCTCCCACGACGACCACCAGCAAGGCTCCCGCGACGGCGGCGGCGAAGACCGTGAACGGCCCGGTGGTCGACACCCCGCACGGCGACGTCCAGGTGCAGGTCACGTTCACCGGCGACAAGATCACCGGCGTCAAGTTCCTCAAGGCGCCCAACACCGGGCCGACGAAGTCCGCGGTGCCGACGCTCGTCCAGGAGACCTTGAAGGCCGGGTCGGCGAAGGTCGACAGCGTGTCCGGCGCGACCCAGACCAGCGAGGCCTACGTCCAGTCGCTGCAAGCCGCCATCGACGCCAAGGGGAACTAGCCGTGCTGACCGGTGTGCGCAGGGTCGAGCAGGTCATGGGGTTCCCCGTGTCGGTGGACCTGCGCGACGGCGACGACGAGTCGGTCCCCGCCGTCGACCGGGCGTTCGCCTGGCTGCGCGAGGTCGACCTCCGCTTCAGCCCGTTCATCGAGGACAGCGAGGTGTCGCGCTTCGGCCGCGCCGAACTGGACCCGGCCGACCTGAGCGACGACCTGTCGCAGGTGATCGGCCTGTGCGACTTCTACGAGGAGAGCACCGGCGGCGCGTTCACGTCGTGGCTGCCCGGCCGCGGCTTCGACCCGTGCGCCATCGTCAAGGGCTGGGCCGTCCAGGGCGCGGCCGCGATGCTGCACGACGCGGGCGCGCGCCGCTTCTGCGTCAACGCGGGCGGCGACGTCGTCACGTTCGGCGAGTCCGAGCCGGGCGTGCCGTGGCGCGTCGGCGTCCGCCACCCGGAGCACTCGGACCAGCTGTGCGTGGTGCTGTCGCTGCGCGACGGGGCCGTGGCCACGTCGGCGTCCTACGAGCGCGGCGACCACATCCTCGACGGCCGCACCGGCGAACCCGCTCGCGGCCTGCTCAGCATCACCGTCGTGGCAGGAGACCTGACCACGGCCGACGCGGCGGCCACCGCCGCCTACGCGATGGGGGTCGAGGGCATCGCCTGGGCGGCGGCCCAACCGGGCTGCGAGGTGTTCGCCGTGGACTCCGAACGCCGCGTCTTCCGCACACCGGGCCTGCCCGTGGCGTCGTAGCCGGACGGCGGATTCCGGCACGGGTCCGGCGGTGGCAGCATCGGCTCTCGCCTGGTCAGGGGAGGTCCGATGGGCGGTTTGGGGCTGGTGCTCGTCATCCTGGGCATCGCGGGCTTCGTCGCCGACGACGTCGTCACGATCAGCGTCGAGTACCTCGCCCCGCTGACCACCGCGTCCTGGGTGCTCCTGGGTGTGGGCGCCCTGCTCTGCCTGGTCTGGCTCCTGATGGAGACCGAACTCGGCGCGGGGGTGTTCCCGCTTGTCATCGGCGTGGGGGCGCTGGTCGCGCAGGCGGTGGTCCGCTGGGTGGACATCCCCGCCGTGCACGCGTGGCAGCCGTGGATCGGGATCGGCGTCGCCGCCCTGATCGCGGGTGGCGCCGCGGGTGTGATCTGGTCGCTGTGCTGGGAGGACGAACCCGACTCCGCCGTCGCGCTGCTGGCGCTGTTCGCGATCTCCTCGCTGGTGGCCGACGTCGTGTACGACTTCGGGAGCTGGGACCAGCTCGTGAACGTGGCCACGGCGGTGTTCGCCGCGAGCTGCGCGGTCCTCGGCCAGTGGACCATGAACAGCGGCGACATCGAGGTGCTCCGGGGAGTGCGCCGAGACCGCGTGCGCGCCCGCGAGCCCGGCTGGGACCACCCGGTGGTCCGCTTCGCCCTCGCGGTGGGCCTCCGGGTGGCCGCGGTCGGCCTGGGCGCGGCGGGCGTGCTGGTCACGGCCCTTGCCTCTGTCGACCTGCCGACGTGGGCGGGGGTGCTGCTGGTGCTGCCCGCGGTGCTCGGCGGTTTCCTCGCGCTGCTGGTGGTCGCGGTGCCGTTGCTGGTGAGGGCCGTCGGGGTGGAGCGGTTCACGCTGGTGGACCTCGACGTGGTGGACGACGTGTTCGACGACCGGCGGCACTGGTACTTGGTCGTCGCGTCCTGCGCAGGCGGGTACCTCGTGGTCGCGACGGTAGTCGAGTTGATCGTTTTCCGGCCCGTCTTGTGGCTCACGATCCCGCTGGCCGTGCCGGCCGCCGTCGGGGCGGTCGTGGTCTGGCGGATCGGGAAGGTCTCGTGGTCGCGGCTGGTGGAGCGGGTGGTGGGGTGGGCCGACCTGCCGGTGAACCGGACGCCGACCCTCCGCCAGGTGCTCGCCGACCTCGGCAAGCAGGACGCCGTCCACCGGCTCGTGCCGGGGTCCGAGACCCTCGCCTAGGTCGCCAGGAACTCCTGGACGGCCGCTTTCGCGTCGTGGCCGAGTCCGCTCTCGCGGAGCATCCCCCGCGCGATGCTGACCGCCTCGGCGCGGTGGTCGAGGTCCACGAGTTCGGTCAGCGCCCGCAGCCGGACGGAAACGGGCAGTTCGGCCGCCGAGAGCAGCATCGCCATGACGGTCCCCCAGAGCGCTTCCGGGTCGAACGTGTCGAGGTGCCGGTAGTTGCGCGTGAGCCCGTAGGTGTTCCAGTCGTCCACGGTACGCAACGCCCACGTCCGGTCGTCGGCCAACGCCGCCAGCAAGCTCCGGACCGCCGTCAGCGCGGTGTTCCCCGTCGAGCCCAGGGCTGACAGTGCGCTCGCGGCGCGCGCGCCGTCGCCGAGTTGGGCGAGGTGGCAGGCGAACCTCAGCCGGGCCAGGATCGGCCACTCCGGGTCGACCGCGGCGGCCCGGAGCGGGGCCAGCCCGTCCTTCGTCCGCGCCGCGAGCCGTTTCTCGACCTGGAGCACGGGCCGCCGCGCGGTCGGGACCGCGCGCACCAGCTCGTCCGCCTCGGCCAGCGAGCGCAGGGCCTTGCGCGCCGGAACCAGCGCCGGTTCCGGGGAAGGCGGGTCGGGTCGGTACCGCTTGTTGCGCACCAGCGCCAGGTCGGCGGAGGTGTCGCTGTGCAGCGCCTTCGGTCTGGGGGCGTTCCTCGCCTCCAACCGGCGGACGAGGTGCTGGTGGATCACCGGCAGGATCAGCAGCCGGTGGGCATCAGCGACGCCTTCGCGGAGCAGGGTGAGCAGTTCGCCGGAGAACACGGTGTTCCGCTCACCCGCCACGAAAAGGGACTCGAGGTTGCCCGGCGACGAGGCGAGCACGTAGGTGCCGTTCAGCTCGACTTGGGCGAGGACCTCCGGCCGCGCGGCCGACAGCGTCTTGTCCGCCGCCCGACCGGAGTAGCAGCAGTCGAGGACCAGCACCTTGAGCCGGGCGTCGCTGGTGCGGATCGCGCTGCGCAGCTGGTCGATCGGCAGCGCGCTGTGCTCCTGGTAGTCCACCTCGGTGTCCGACAGGGCGAGCAGGAGGCTCCTGTCGTCGGCGATCAGCCCGTGCCCGGAGAAGTACACGACCAGCACGTCCTCGGCGTCGCGGCACCACTGCGCGATCCGCTTGCCGAACCGGTCGTACCGCGGATCGACCGTGGTCAGGACGGTCTCGGGTCGGAAGCCGCCGAGGCCCGGGTCGTTCAGCACCGCGGCTAGGTCCGCCACGTTGGCGGCGACCGCCGGGATGTCCCCGAGGTCGGGGTCGTCGTAGTGGGCGGTGCCGATCAGGATCGCTCTCGACCGTTCGGGGTCGGCCAGGCGCGGTGCCACCGGCGGTCCTCAGTCCTCGCCGAGCTGCTTGGCCAGGGCGGTGGCGGTGTCCCTCAGCTCCTGCATGTCCTTCTTGTGGACGCGCTCGCCCTCGACGGTCGCGGTCTTCTCGCCGACCTTCGCGGTGATCTTGACCTTCATCCCGCGGGTCCGCAGGTACGCGACGAGCGAGGTGGTCACTGCGGTGAGCGTGCCGCTTGTGACCAGCTCCACGGTGTCCAGCGCGGACCCCATCTCGCCCTCGGCGGGACGACGGCGCAGGCGGGCGCGGAAGTCCTCGTTCAGCCACTCCTGGAGGCCGAGCGCGTCGTCCTCGCCCTCGACGGTGATCACCACAGTGGTACCGGTCACACCGGAGATGCTAATCGGGTGATCGGCGAAAACCGTCGGCCATTGGGGTTCCGGCGGGTCAGCTCGCGTAGCGGGACAGGCGGAGGCCGGAGAGCAGGAGTTGGAGGCCGTGCTCGAAGCGCTCGTCGGGGTCGGAGGTCAGGTCCGCCCGTGCTCGGGCGGTCAGCGGGAAGCGGTCGTCCGGCTCCGGCGCGGACTGGTCGGTCTGCTCCTCGACGGTGAAGCCCTGCACGTAGGAGTAGACGGACGTGATGCCGCGGGCGGCGTCCCGGATCGTGAAACCCGCGTCGCACAGGGTGCGGAGCGCGAGTTCCAGCGGACGGCCCGCGTTGGTCAGGTACGTGCCGGACAGGACGCGCGCGCCGTCGCGGTAGGCGAGCATCGTGGAGCGGAGGCGGCGGGCGGTCTCGGCGGTCCACTCCACCCAGGACTCGCCGCGGCGCGGAACCTCCAAACCGGACAGCGCGTCGGCGAAGATCATCGCCGCCATGCCGTCGAGCAGCTCCCGCTTGTTCTTCACGTGCCAGTACAGGGCTGGGGCCTGGACGTCGAGCTCCGCGGCGATCCGGCGCAGGGTCAGCCCGTCCAACCCGACCTCGTTGAGCTGGTCTAGAGCGGTCCTCACGACCACCGTCCGGTCCAAGCGCATCGCCACACCATAGGCGCGCGGCGGCGGCTCGCGGGTCAGGCGACATCGGAGCGTCGACCGGGGGTGACTATGCGCACAGGGCTCTGCTATCTTGCTGTGCAAGGGAGTTCTGCTCCCTCTCCACGGATGTTGATCAAGAGCAAGTCGGGTTTCGCGCTCGGGGTGAGACCCGAACTGCTGTGGACCAACCCGTGGACGGACGGCCCCGCGCACTCGTCTTCGGGAGCTTGTGCGCCGGGGCCGTCCCCCACCTCAGACGTAGCGCGACTCGTCGAACTCCTCGCCCGACGCGGACCTGCCGAGGTCGCGGCCGAGTTCGGTCAGCTCGTCGACCAGCTCCAGTCCGACGAGCCAATCCCTTGGCAGCACAGCGGTTCCGTGCATCGCGCCGAGGATGTTGCCGGTCAGCGCGGCGGTCGCGTCGCTGCCGCCGGAGTGGTTCGCCGCCGCCCGCAGCGCGTCCACGAACTCGGACTTGCGCGGGTACACCAGGACGGTGTGGACGGCTATCGCCAACGCCTCCGGCCCGGTCCACCCGCTGCCCAGCCGGTCGACGCGCACCGAGTCCAACCCCAACTCGCGGTGCTCCTCGGCGAACACGACCGCCCGGTTCAACGCGTTCGCGGTGTACGGGTCGTCGCGCAGCACGCGGCCGATCACCTGGTCCACCGCCTCGCGCACGGGCCGGCCGCGCACCGCGAGCAGGTGCACCAGCAGCGCCAGCGCCCCGCCGGACACCCAGCCGCCCGTGCCGCCGTGCGTGAGCGCGGCGAACCGGCAGCCGAGGTCGTAGGCGATGGCGGCGCTCGGCGCGAACCCGGCGGGCGCGGTCCGGGTGACCCCGTTGCAGCCCGACGACTCGTTGTGCGGGGCCTCCGGCGTCGGCGGCACGTCCGCGGCCAGCGCGCGCAGGCACGTGAGGCCCGGCGACCGGCTGGAGTAGAGCCGCTCGTTCGCCAGCAGCCCGGTCGCGCCCGGCTCGGGCGCGGCGATCTGCTGCGTGACCAGCCACCGCCGGTAGCTGTGCCACACGGTCTCGATGGGCTCCCAGCCGCCGGTCTTGCGGCCGTGCACGTACGCCCGCAGGTAGCCGTCCGCGGTGAACAGGGTGAGCTGCGTGTCGTCCGTGACCAGCGCGGGCCGAGGAGGCGCGACGACCCCCTCGGGGCCGTGCTCGCGCTGGATGTCGGCCCAGCCCAGGTACTGCACCGGTGCGCCCAACGCGTCGCCGAGCGCCCCTCCGAGCAGGCACGCGGCTCCACGGTCGACCACCGCCAAAGGGTCGCGCGGCACATGCCCTCCTGCTCTGCCGGTCGTGAGTCCAGAACCCTAGTCGTCCCGTCCACGTCGGGTCACCGGAGTCGTGCGTTCTCGAACCAACCAGGCGTGGCAGGTATCTGACAGGACGCCCGTGACACCTGAACCAGTGACTGGTCGAACACCGAGAGCGGGGGGTGCGCATGGCGGAGGAGGAGCACAGAGCGCACGACGGGACCGGACTCGAGTTCGGGGTGCTCGGTCCGCTCCAGGTCCTCGCCGACGGCCGCCCGGTGGTGCTGGGTCGCAAGGGGATGCGCGGACTGCTGTCCATGCTGGTCCTGGAGGCGAACCGGGTCGTGCCGATCGACGAGATCGTGGACCGGATCTGGGCCGACGGGCCGCCCGCGACCGCGCGGACCATCGTGCACGGGTACGTGTCGAAGCTGCGCAAGATGCTGGAGGAGGCCGACGCGTCCGGGTCGGCGGCGATCCTCACCACGCCGCCCGGCTACCAGCTGTCCGTGGACCCGTGGCGCCTCGACCTGCACCGGGCCCGCCAGCTGATCTCGTCGGCGCGGGGCAAACCCGCCGCGATGCGGGCCGGGCTGCTGCGCGAGGCGCTCGGGCTGTGGCGGGGGCCGGTGCTCGCGGACGTGCCCGGCAACCCGATCACCACGGACCTCGACGAGCTGCGGCTCTCGGCCGTGGAGGAGCGCATCGACGCCGAGCTGGAACTCGGCCGCCACCTCGAACTGGTCGGCGAACTCCGGCAGCTCGTCACCGAGCACCCGTTCCGGGAACGGCTCGTCGCGCACTCGATGCGCGCCCTCTACCGGTCCGGCCAGCGGGCCGACGCGCTGGAGGCCTACCAGCGGTTCCACCGGCGCGCGGTCGAGGAGCTGGGCATCGACCCCGGCCCCGACCTGCGGCAACTGCACGAACGGGTGCTCCGCGACGACCCCGTGCTCAGCGACCCGCGCGGCCCGGACCACCGGGTCGTGGAACTGCGGCCCGGCGTCGTGGTGCCGCAGCAGCTGCCCGCCGCGGCCAGCGGGTTCATCGGCCGCGCCGCCGAACTGGGCTGGCTGGACCGGCTGGCCGAGCAGCGCGACGTGACCGCCACCACCATCGCCGTGCTGGACGGCTCGCCCGGCGTCGGCAAGACCGAGCTGGCCGTCACGTGGGGCCACCGCAACGCCGAGCTGTTCCCCGGCGGGTCGCTGTTCGCGCCGCTGCACGGGTTCGAGGGCGACCGCACGCCGGTCGGGCCGTCGGAGGTGCTGGCCCGGTTCCTGCACGCGCTGGGCGTGCCGTCGGACGCCGTGCCGGAGGACCTGCCCGACCGGGTCGGGCTCTACCGCTCGCTGCTCGCCCGCCGCCGGGTGCTGGTCGTGCTCGACGACGCGTGGGACCCCGACCACGTCCGGCTGCTGCTGCCGCCCGGCGCGGGCTCCGTGGTGCTGATCACCTGCCGCCGCAGGCTGGAGGGCCTGGTGGTGAGCAACAGCGCCCGGATGCTGACGCTGGGCACGCTCAACGAGCACGAGTCGATCAGCCTCGTCGACGAGGTCGTCGGCCAAGCCGTGTCGCACCGCGAGCCCGCGTCCACGCGGATGCTCGTCGAGCTGTGCGGGTACCTGCCGCTGGCGCTGCGCATCGCGGCGGCCAGGCTGGCGATGAGTCCGGAGTGGACGGTCGAGCGGCTGGTCACCGAGCTGTCCGACGACGCCCAGCGGCTGCGGTCGTTCGACCTGCCGGACAGCGGCGTCGGCGTCCGGCGCGCGCTGGAGGTGTCCTACCGGTCGCTGGCCCCGGAGCTGGCGAGCGCCCTGCGCGCCGCCGGTCTCGTGCCGGGCCGGTGGGTGAGCCCGCACGCCGTCGCCGCGATCACCGACACCGACGTGCCGACCGCGGGCTCCCGGCTCTCCGACCTGGCCGACGCCCACCTGCTCGAACAGCCGTGGAGCGGCGGTTTCGTCCTGCACGACCTGGTGCGGCTGTTCCTCCAGGAGGTCGGCGGCGACCCGACCGCCCGCGCCGCGGCGCTGAGGGCGTTGATGCGGCACTACCTCGCGGCGTGCGACCGCGCCAGACGGCTGATCCGCCCCAGCAAGGACGGGCTCGTCTTCCCGCTGTTATCCACAGTGGACGGTCCGCGGACGTCGGGCGAGGCGCTGGCCTGGTTCGACCGCGAGTGGCCGAACATCGTGGCGCTGGTGCACGCCGGGTCGGAAGCCGGTCTCCACCAGGAGGTCTGGCAGCTGGTGCGCCTGGTCCACACCTACTGCCTGGCCAGGACCGTGGCACGGGAGTGGGTCGCGCTCGTCGGCTTCGGCTTGGCGTCCGCGCGGGTCAGCGGCGACGAACTGGGCGAGTTGCTGCTGCTGCACGCCGTCAACGCCACCAGCGCCCGCCTCGGCATGCTGGCCGCGTCGTTGCCCGAGGCCAGACGCGCGCACCGCATCGCGGTCGCCCTCGGCGACCCCCGCTACCAGGTGCTGACGCTGGGCCAACTCGCCAACGCCCTCGCGGCCGTCGGCGACCACGAGGAAGCGCTGCTGCACCACTGGGAGTCCATCGACCTGGCCAAACGGGAGGACGACGCCCTCGGCCAGGCCACCGGGCTCAACAACGTGGCGCAGGTGGAGCAGTCACTCGGCCGCCGCGAGACCGCGGCCGCCCACCAGTACCAGGCGATGGAGATCTACCACCGCTCCGGCGACGAGCGGGCGTACGTGCTGGCCGTGAACAACCTGGCCGAGCTGTACGTGGAGCTGGGACGGCTGCGGGAAGCCGAGGAGTACGCCAGGCAAGGCGTGGAGCTGGCGCACGCGGGCGCGATGCCGTTCGAGGAGGCGTTCGGACGGCAGGTCCTCGGCGCGGTGCTGGCCAGGCGCTCGGAGAGGGGCGCGGCGCAAGCGGAGTTGACCGAATCCCTCCGCCTGTTCGAACAGGTGGGTTCACCGAGAGCGGTGCTGGTCAGAACAGCACTGGAGGTCTTGACCTCCGAGGTTTAGCGGCTGTTTAGCCCTCGGGGGCCGAGGTCTGGCAGCTTGGACGTGGGCGCTGATCAACCACTGGCTGGTCGGCGTCCGGGGTGGCACTTGAGGGGGGAACTCAAGGGGGGCGCCACCCAACCCGGTCGGCCGGCATTCGGGGGAGAGTGCCGGCCGACCGGACCTAACCCCCTTCGCCTGGGCCCCACCCGCCGCTCGCGCCGCCTGGCCTTCGCCATCCGCACGCTTCCGCCGCTGGCCGGGTCCCGACCAGCCACTCGTGCTGCCTCGCCACTACCTCCGCACGCCGTGGCTGGTCGCCATTCGCGCCACCCGCGGCCTGGCTTCTCCTGCTCGCCGCGCCAGGCGTATTCCCACGCGATCCGCTCGGCCTGAGACCGCCGGTCACCGCCGCAAGATCGACTCCCCGTTCTTGTCGGTGCCACCCGCTAGCGTTCAGTTCGGGGGGCCTTCACGACCGGGCGACCCCTGCGCCAGCTCGCGCGAGCCCGGATTTCACCGCCGACCGAGGCTTCGAAGGCCTCCTTGCGGGGCCGAGTCGGGTCGGTGGAGGGTGGCCCGGCCCAGACGAACGGGCAGGTGGGCCAGGTAGAGCGCGTCTGGGGGAGTGGGCGGGGTGGGCTGCTTGGAAGCCCAGGTTGAGGTCGGGCGATGGGTGTGAGTGGCCCCGCGTTGGCCATGCGGAAGGCCCGAGCAGCAGGAAGTTCAAGGTGGGCCAAGGCGACGCTTGTCCGGCCGGGCTGGGGATGGATCAGAGCGGCTGTGCCTAGCCGGGACAAGCCATGCCTGCCGGGCAGAGGTGGAGCAAACCGACGCTCACCGGGCCGCTGTGGGCCGGAGCGGCAGGGCGGGGGCAGAACTGGGTTGGACCGGGGCAGACCGGGATTGGGCACTGGGCTGGGCCGGGGAGGGTCGGGCTGGAGAGGGCCGAGCCGAGCCGGAATGGGACCGGGCGGGGCGGGGGCGGGGCTGGCCCAGGGTGAGGGCTAGGACCGGACTGGGGCCAAGGTGGGAGCTGGCTGGGCGGGGTGGGTGCGGGTTGAGGTGGCTGGGCCAAGGTGGGGGCTGGCTGGGCAGGGTGAGGGCAGGTCGAGGTGGCTGGGCCGAGGTGTGGTGGGTCGGGCTGGCTGGGCCGCACCACCGAGCCCGCCTATCCGTGGCAGACCGACAACCCCGTGCTGGTGGCGGTCGACCGGCTGATCGGGCTGGTGGACCGGGTCGTCGGCTTCGTCGACGAGCTGGCGCTCGCGGTGATGTGGGGTGGGTGGCCCTGGCGGGTCTTGCTGGTCGGGTGAGAGTGGCCCGAGGTTGGCCAGGTGCCAAGGCTTGGCGGTGGGGCACGGGCCGGTGGCTCCTGCTGGGAAAGCAGGTGGGCTTGGCAGGGGTGTGTCCTGGGAAAGCAGGTAGGCCTGGCGGGTGGTGTGCTGTGCCGGCCAGCCGGGTGTTGCCGGGCAGTCAAGTGTGTCGGGGCGGCTGGGGCCAAGGTGGCCGCTGCTGCCGGGCTGGCCCGAGGTGGTTGGTCGGGTGGGTTGCTTGAAAGAGGTCCCCCGTTGTGCGAGGCCCCCCGAAACAGAACGCTACTCCGGGGGTCCGACAAAAAACGGGCCCCTACAATCGATCTTGGAATAGTCGTCGGGCGATCTTGGAATTGGCTAGTCCGCGTTGACCGGGAGTAGTTCTGGGCGTTTCGGGGCCAGGCCGTCGCCGGTGGATTCGCCTCGGACCAGTCTGCCTACCCACGGCATGACGTGTTCGCGTGCCCACTTCAGGTCTCTGCGGCGTTGGGTCATCCAGTCGGACCCCTCCGACGGGGGCCACGGGGTGTCCCAGGCCTCTTCCGTCTTGTAGCCGAGGACTTCGGCTGTGCGCAGGGCCACTCGGTGGTGGCCTTCGGGGGAGAGGTGGAGGCGGTCTTCGCTCCACGCCCTCGGGTCGTGCAGGATCGACATGGCCCACAGGTCCACCACGTGGCAGTGGTAGCGGTCGGCCACGGACCACAGGTGCGTGTTGTAGATGGCGATCTTGCCGCGGAGCGAGCGCAACAACGGGGTGGTCTTGGTGTCGAAGCCGGTGAAGATGATCACCTCGCTGCCCGCGGCGCGGAGGTCGGCGACGGCGATCTCGTAGATCTCGGCCAGCGCGTCCGGGTCGGTGCCGGGGGTGAGGATGTCGTTCCCACCGCCGCAGAACGCGACGAGCTGCGGTTTCAACGACGTGGCGAGTGGCAGCTGCTCCTCGACGATCTCGTGCAGGGTCTTGCCGCGGATGGCGAGGTTGGCGTAGCGGAAGCCGCTGTTCTGCGCGGAGATCATCGCCGCGAGGCGGTCCGCCCACCCCATGAAGATCCCGTCGGGGCCGGGGTCGTCCATGCCCTCGGTGAAGCTGTCCCCGATCGCCACGAAGCTGTCCAGGTCCTGCACCTGCGATCCCCTCCCTCTGCGCGACCCGTGCCGATCCCCTCCGAGGTCGCGCGGACAAGCATGCCTCCGGCCCGTCCGACCGCGCCACCGAAGGGTGGCGCAACGTCGGCACCGACGTAAACCGAATTGACCGGGAATGGATTCCCGCGGTCTCCCGTCTTGTTATGCGGCCGTGTCTTTCCGTCACTCTTTCGAGGGACGGGATGTGCTTATTGGGCGGTTTATCGCAATTCGCGCCCTAGGATTTGCCGTTCCGCAGACTGTCGATCGCGCCTGGAGAGGCCTTGCCTGTTCGCCTGCCCCTGCCCGTCATTTCCGTGGGCGCCGTGGCCGCGCTCGTCGGCCTCGCGCTCGGCATCGGGCTCGGGGGCACCGCGGAGCACCCGCGCGGCGAGCGCGGCGCGGCCGACCCGAGTCGCAGCGGTGATCCGGAACGCCGCCAGAGCGGCGGCGACCTGCCGCCGATGGACTTCGAGGGCCGGGTGGTGTCCACGTCCCCGAGCCCGTCGAGGACGACCACGACCACCCCGCGCGCATCGGCCGGGCCCAGCTCCACGACGTCCAGCACCGAGTCCGCGCCGCCGCGTTCCGACGAGGTGACGAGCGCGGTAGGGGTCACGCCGACGCCGGAACTGCCCGCGCTGCCGTCGGTGCCGGAGGTGCCCGCCAGTTCGCTCGTGGAGACGCCCTCGTCGTCGGCTCCCGCCGGACCGTGAGGAAGCCCCCGCGGCCCGTCCCGGTCGGGGGCTGGAACGGGCCACGAGGGCGGTCTGGCCCGGTGCGGGGGAGCGCCGCCGCCGATCAACTCCCCCGCACCGAGGTCTACCTCTCCGGTACCCGAGCACCGGGAGCCCTAACCGGCGCCTGAGCGCCGGAACCCGGTGACCTGCACCGGGACCGGGAAATTAACAGGCCCCGCTCGATCACGAGTGGGGCCCGGTGCAGGGCAGCGCCGCCGCCGATCAACCGCCCCGCACCGGGGTCTGGGGCCGACGCGGGGGAGCGCCGCCGCCGATCAACTCCCCCGCATCGGTGTTCTAGGGGCTGAGCACCGCGTCGTCGCGCTGCCTTCGCCGATCAACCCCCACTGTGGTCAACCCTTCAGGTCGGTGTTCTAGGGGCTGAGCACCGCTTCGTCGCGCTGCCTTCGCCGATCAACTCCCACTGTGGTCAATCCTTCAGGTCGGTGTTCCAGGGGCTGAGCACCGCTTCGTCGCGCTGCCTTCGCCGATCAACTCCCACTGTGGTCAACCCTTCAGGTCGGTGACCAAGGGCTAGAGCAGCGCCTCAGCACGCTGCTTTCGCCACCCGACCCGACCCCTCGCGGGTCGGTGTTCCCGCGAGCGAAGACACCCCGCCTCCGCTCGTGACAACGTGATCACCTTCTTGCCGTCACCCTCCTGCCGCGACGCCGAGCGCCGGTTCCGACGGCAGGTCCGTGTACGCCGAGCGCAGGCGCAGTTCGGCGGCCGGGCTGGTGCCGATGGTGTCCAGGCCCAGCAGTGCCGCCCCGACGACCGGCGGCAGGTCCACCACGCGGATCCGCGCGTGCGGCGCGACGGTCGACAGCCGGTCGCGCACGGCCCCGACAACGATGTCGCCGGTGCCCGTGAGCACCCCGCCGCCGAGCACCACGTCGACCTGCTCCTCCAGCAGGTCAAGCCGCCGCAGCGACACCTCGGTGAGCACGGTGACCTCCTCGACCAGCCGCGCCACCACGTCCAGCGCCACCTGGTCGCCCGAGGCGGCCACGTCGAACAGCACCTGGCACAGTGCGTGCTCGTCCGCGTCCGCCTCGCCGAAGTGGATGCGCTCCACGGCTTCGGCGATGGTCGTCGTGCCGAAGTGCGCGATCACGGCGTCGAGCAGCGCGGTGGGTGTGCCGCGGCCGTCCTCCGCCCGCACGGCGAGCCACAGCGCCTCGCTGCCGATGTGCCCGCCGCCGCCCCAGTCGCCGGAGATCCGGCCCAGCGCGGGGAAGCGGTGGGTGCGGCCGTCCTTGGCGACGGCGACGCAGTTGATGCCCGCGCCGCACACCACCGCGACGCCGATGCCGTCGGTGGTGCCCGCCCGCAGCAGCGCGAACGTGTCGTTGCCGACGACCGAGGTGTCGGACCAGCCGTGGCGTTCGATCTCCGCCTGGAGTTCGCGTTCCTCCCGCGGCAGGTCGGCGCCCGCGAGGTAGGCGGCGGTGTGCCTCGCTATCCGCTCGTCCGGGGACAGTCCAGCCTGCCGGGCCACGTCGCGGACGAGCCCGTCGAAGATTTCCAGGCTGCGCTCCAGGCCGACGTTCTGCGGAGAGGCTCCGGGCCCGCGCACCTGCGCGAGCACCTGCCCGTCCGCGTCGACCAGCAACACGGCTGTCTTGCTGTTCCCGCCGTCAATGGCGAGCACCCGGTCGGTCATGCTTCCAAGCTCCTCGTGGGCCTGTGTTTGATCAAGGACGAGCGGGCTCCGGTCAGGAGTCCTTCGCCCACGGCAGGAAATCCTTGTTCTGCGCGATCAACTCGTCGGCCAGTTGTTCCGCCGTGGCGTACTGCCCGATCAGCGGGTGGGCGAGCAGCGCGGTGGCCACCCGGTCCCGTCCGCCGTGCACGGCGGCGTCCAGCGCGAGGTACTCGTACCCCGTGACGTTCGCGATCAGCCCGGAGAACAGCGGTTCCACGGGGTCGATCGGCAGCGGTACCGCGCCTTCCGGGGTGACGGTGGCGGGCACCTCGATCACGGCGTCGTCCGGCAGGAACGGCAGCGTGCCGTCGTTG
>Ga0247771_1000150_pt1 | contig 25906 bp, 17 predicted proteins | sample UWRJL197509C6_FD_179948 | JGI IMG/M metagenome (GOLD analysis project Ga0247771, IMG submission 179948) | Plant litter microbial communities from Arlington Agricultural Research Station in Wisconsin, United States - UWRJ-L197-509C-6 | ecosystem: Environmental > Terrestrial > Plant litter >... | reverse complement strand
TAGCCATAGGCTTTAGGCGGATAAACATAATGTTTATTCTTATTCGTTACTCATGTCACCATTCTCACTTGAGTTATATTGTTATATATTTTTTATTAAAAAAAAAATCTAATGTATACCCAATGTTCTGCTACCCCATAAAAATATTAATAATAAAAATTATTATTCGATATTTTATGGACAAGGTTTCGGTATATTGTTTAGATCCGTTAAATTATTGATGCTCTTAAAATTTAACAAGCGCTCTGTTACGAGGTCTTAAAAAGATGGCTGCTTCCAAGCCCATTTCCTTGTTGACTTTAATAAAAACCTTCTTTATTTCACTTAACTAATAATTTTGGAACCTTAACTCTTGTTCTGGGCTGTTTCCCTTTTGACATACAACCTTATCATTCTATGTCTGATAATTTGAGATCCATCTATGCCATTTCGAGTCTACATACTCACCGATAAAATCTTCACGATCCCCCGATATGTACAATATAAAATGTCTTTTTATAATTATATAATTATAAAACCATCACATCTTGTCCGAGATTAAGTTCTGTACCTGCTTTAATGTACTCAAATTGCCTACTGTTATAGGTTTCGCAGAAAACCAGCTATCCTAGTCAGTGTTGTCTTTCACTTACCTATTATAATTCTTCGGGTATTTTTGCTACAATATGCCGTTCGGACTTTTATAATCCTGATTATAATATAATCACCAGGCTTCGGGTCTAACTTTAGACACTGCCCGTTATTTTAACGATTGGTTTATCTACGCATACGCTTGCATCTAAAGTTAACTTGGTGACCCATTATGCAAAAGGTACGTTCTTGCTTTTTATATTTGCTAGAACTGCTTATAAAACAACTATTTTTATGTCGTTCCCTCACGGTACTTTTCTCTGTTGCTTATATATAGTATTTAGCCTTTGAGGAAGGTTCCCCATTTAATTCAAACAGTTTTTTAACCATTTTACTTTTTAATTTAGGCTACTCTGCTTTCATTCACATTACTTACAGAATCTCTTTTGATTTTTTTTCCTGAAGTTATTAAGATATTTCAATTCACTTCGTTTACTACCAAATTTCTCTTAGAGTTTATACTTATGAGAACTAAACTATTCTTATACAATAAAAATAGCCAGTTTATTTATTATAATAAATTATACTCTTCTATATATAGCTAGACATCCATAATCGTCTCTTTGAATACTTGTATTTGTATAAATATATATTTATTCAAATATCTATTACATTTCTATTGAATCTAACTTATTTTCGGGTTACTAGGGCTCGAACCTAGGATCTTTCCCTCCCAAAGGGAACGTCTCACCAATCTGACACTAACCCGTTAATATTAAAATAAAGTTTTTATTTTTAATTAAATATTTTTTATATTATTCAGAGAATATCCGATTCGAACGGATGTGATCTTAATAGATCAAATAAGACTCAAGCTTATCGCCTTAAACCTCTCAGCCAACTCTCTCTTTTATTATATAATTATTATTTAGTATTAGTAGTTTCAAAATACTTTTTAATAATTTTCATTTTCACCAATACGATAAATTTGCCATTAAAAATAATAATAAAATATTTTTATTATTAAAGTTAATATGTAATATATTTGTGTAAGCCTATAGGAAATTATATCTAATTCCTTAGCGAATCGAACGCTAATAACATTCTTATCAAAAATGTACTTTACCTTTAAGTCAAGGAATCTTATGAAAAACTAGTGGTTTTTGGGAAATAAGAGATTTGAACTCTTAACCTTTCGAGTGTAAAACGACTGCTGTACCATTGAGCCAATCTCCCTTATTAAAAACCAAATTTAGTAAAAAAAATTTGTTTTAATGTATATTTTAAGTATTATTATTTTTAATTGTTATAGCGATAGTTCCTACCATTGCAAGAAGTAATATAAAACTAGATATTATTAATCATATATTATGACTAGAATACAAGATATTACCTATACTAGAAATATGGTTTGTTTCTGCTAAATTATTATCTCAAGAGCTACTACTTACAAATAACAAATTTTCATTATTATTTATAGATATTGATTCATTCTTACCTACAAACCCTAAATTATTATTATTTAACTTAGTTATTTCAGTCGGTAATAATGGAAAAATAGAATTGTATAAAAATATTGTTATAAATATACCTAAAAAAATACTGTTTTTAGTATTATTTTGTATTTCACTTATTCTTATATTAATTAACATTAATATAAATAAAAATAATATAGACACTGCACCTATATATACGATTAAATAAGATAAAGCTATAAAGTTAAGTCCTAATAAAATTAAATAAGAAGAAATACAACCAAATAAGCCTATTAAATATAATACGGATATTATAGGATTTTTGCTAATGATAACTAAAATAGCACATAAAATAGCTAATAAAGATATTATATCTAATGCCTCTGTTTTATAGCCATTTGTAATAGTTTCATTTATTATAAATAAATTGTTCATTATGCTTATAGTAAAAATAAACCTTAATTAAGGGAAATTAAATTTATATGAAAATATAGCCTATGTTATGAGATTAGTATTTTAAAATATACTTCTTTTTTTCTAAGGTATAACCATATAGACGGTAATTTGTACATAATAATCTTACCTCAAGAGTACTCAGATTTGAACCGAGAATTTAGAGGTTGAAGCTCCACATTTTGCCAATTAAACTATACTCTTTCCGGAAAAGAAGGGAGTCGAACCCTCAGGAGATAAATCTCGACATTTAGCAAATGTTTCACCCTACCAATAGCAACTTATCCTAAATACATATTACGAACTAAACTAAATTTTGTAATAATAGGATCTGCAGGGGTCGAACCTACATAATTATGATTAAAAGTCATATGCATTACCATTATACTAAAATCCCTTAAAGTTTATTAATTTTATAATAAGTAAAATATTATGTATAGCACGAACCAAACCGGACTTGAACCGATATCTTTCTCCGTGACAGGGAGGAACTTTACCATTAAGCTAATGATTCTTTTTATAAATTAAATACATAAAAGTATTGTTACGTCAAGCGAGATTTGAACTCACATTAGCCGGGTGGAAATCGGATTACTTACCATTAGTAGATAAACGCTTTAAAGTATAAAATTTTATATACGGTGTATAGCCTTTAAGATGAATCGAACATCTATCATAATATTAACAGTACTACGCTCTACCGTTGAGCTATAAAAGCTTATTTGATTTTAAACCTTAATATTAAAATAAATATTTATTCTAATAATTTTTTTGAAAAAAATTAAATATTAAGAACCTCAATAATACATAGAAAAAAATAAAAATAGTCATACAATATCTACAAAATGTCAGTAAAGTATTCCCCCTTCAAATCCTAAGTGATGATGATCTGTTACATGATATGCATAAATTCTTCATAAACCTACACTTAAAAATATTGTACCTATTATAACATGAAATCCATGGAAACCAGTACCAAAAAAAAAACATGTACCAAATGCACCGTCACTTATATTAAAAGATGATACATTATACTCTATACCTTGAAACATTGTAAAAACTAAAGCTAATAATACTGTAAATATAGTACCATATAAAGTACCAGATCTATCTCCTTTTATTAAAGAATGATGGGCATACGTAATAGTAGCACCGCTAGATAACAATATAACAGTATTAAGTAAAGGTAGTTCAAAAGGATTTACAGGTTCAATACCCATAGGTGGTCATTGTGCCCCTAATTCTACAGTAGGTGTTAAAGCACTATGAAAAAATGCTCAAAATATAGCCATGAAAAACATTGCCTCAGATACTATAAATAAAATTACACCCAAGTTAAGTCCTTTTTGTACAGCTAATGTGTGATTACCTAAAAAAGAACCTTCGGATATTATATCTCTAAATCATAAAGTCATAGATAAAATTACCAGAGTTAAGGTTAAATATACAGAATAATGGCTATTATAAAAATTGTGCATAGATAAAGCAGCACTTGTTGTTAAACTTAATAAAGAAATACTAGTAAGTATAGGTCAAGGAGAAGGAGATACTAAATGAAAAGGATGGTCCTGAAAATTGCTTCTAGTAAGATTAGTCATTTTTTTTATTTTAATTAGTTTATACCATATTTCATAAATAAAGGATTATATATAATATTTATATTATATACCTACCTACTGAATAATTAATATTCAAATATTTAACATAGGAGACAAGAGATTCGAACTCTTAAAAGCTTAATTGCTATTGAGTTTACAGCTCAACCCTTCTTGCCAATAAAGGAACTCTCCTTTTTTGGTTAAATTTAATTAATCCCGTGCAACTTCCACTACACGAACCGTATTTCGACTTAACACTAATCAGAGCCGCACATACGAAGAATTCCATTAAGACCATTATCTTATTATAATGGGTAATCTAGAATGAAAAAGCAAACTTATTGCATCGTGCTCCTTTCAGCATGTGACGAGTGGTTAGTACCAATCCGAGGTTGTATTCACCGTGCCATTGTGATACACGATTACTAGTAATTACTTATTCATATAGTCGAATTTCAGACTATAATCCTTATCTAATTTATATCCTATTTTTTGAGATTAGCTTAAATTTACATTTTTGCATCTCTTTGTTTAGGAATATGCGGCACGTCTATAGCCCACAATATGGAGGGCCATGATGACTTGTCTTAGTCCCTTTTATTAATCCCATTGTCTTAGGAAAAGTGCTTTATCAATATATTTTACAAATAAAGCCGAGGATTTCGTTAATTTCATGGAAAAACCATAGTTTCATAACATTAACTGAAAACAGCCGTGCAACGCCTGTGCCCTTGAAAAAATATATATTTTCAATATTTATTTTAAAATAAATAGTTATTTATATATAGTTCCTGAGCTTAAATTCCTTATTTATTAATAAATAAGTATTCTGATTGTGGTAAGATTTTTTGTGGATAAACAAATTAAACAACATACTTCACTACTGATGTCAGAAACGGTCTAGTGATTTCAGTTCCTGTGTTGCCACATTACTCTTGAGGTGAAATGCTTACACTTTCATTTATAGACTAGATTTATATCTAGCGTAAATTGTTATTTTTCTAGAAATCTAATTTATGACATTCATAATTCTCTGCAAAGACTACTAGGGTATCTAATCCTTTTCGTTCTCTGTGCCTTCGTCCTCCAACGTCAGTTTTTACATAAAAGACTGCTTTCGCCTTTACCTGTCCCTTTGGTATTAATGAATTTTATCTCTCCACCTCAAGTACGGTCTTCTTACATAAAACTCTAGTCAAGTATTACCTATTTTGATATTAGATATTTTGACCGTCTGGGTACCCTTTAAACCTATTTAAGATGAATAACACTTGTCTCATATGTATTACCGCGACAGCTGGCACATATTTTGTCAAGACTTTATATATATATCGTCATTATCAACATATACTTAAAATATTATGGATACAAATCCTTATATAATCCACGGGGAAAAATCCCCTACAAGGTTTTTCCTAAGGAAATTTATTATGACTTTTATTTTCTTTACCTATAGGTAATTCTTATAAAAAAAATTTTTTATAATACATTATATACATTTTTCCGAGTTGCCGGTTCGGCCTTTAGGCCATTGACCAAAATTCCTCACTGCTGTACTTATTTGCATGGGGGTTTTTTCAGACCCCATGTGGTCGATCAACCTCTCAGCTTCGACTACGAGAATATAAAGCTAAATAAGCCATCACCTTATTTATTACTTATCCCGATTATATTTGTTTTCCTCTTAAAGCAACCTTTTTTAGGTCATTTTTAATGAAGGATTTTTCGCCCTCTCTTTAAGGTTGGCCATAAAATATTTAATACTCACCTGTACACCACTTTTAATAAAATTATTCATTAAATTATACGTTCGATTAGCATGTGTCAAGCCCTCGGACAGCGTTCAATCAGAGCCATCACCAAACTCATATATTATAGATATGATAGATACAATAAGTTTTATATCTATCACATCACTAATTAATCTTAATATTTTATTATATTAAATATATATTGGAATAAACACAACCTATTTTCTGCTAAATTTCTGTAACTAAATAATTAATTTATATAGGCTTTATAGTCCGCTAAACTTAAATTTATTTCATAATAATAAATTATTTATATAAGTTTATTTAATTTCTATAACATACCTTTTTGTTTTTTTACTTAAAATGTTTATAAACATATATAATTTAACATTATAACTTTTCACTTTATTAAATTTATTTTTTTGTTATCACCAATAATTAATTATACTTTGAAATAAAATTAAATTAAAGCATAATTAATTTATATAAGACATATACGTAAAATTTACAAAATTATATTATGTAATTTGTATTTTACTAACTTAACTACATTTTTTTGCTTTTAGTATATTATCTTGTGTATATAATCATTACCTTATTATAAGACCCTTTTTAGCTTAAATTTCCTTATTAAAAAAAAAAGCTAAAAAGTTTATATATGTATGATATATAGATTAATTAATGTAGATCTAATCCATCTTTTATGTATGAAGATGTTAAAACTACAAAAACTTGAGCTTGTATAAGAGCAATACCTAGTTCTAATCCGCTAAAGGCTATAATAAAAGCTAAAGGAACTAAACCTAAGAAAAAGAATATTATACCTGAAGTCATAATATTATAAGTAAAACCTGCTAATATATTTAGTAACATATGTCCACTTAAAATATTTGCAGCTAATCTTAACCCTAAAGAAATATTACGTGCTATATATGATATAAATTCAATTAGTACTAATAAAGGTAATAGACCTAAAGGACAACCAGCGGGAACTAAAAGAGAAAAAAATCCTAAACCATGTTTTTGAAATCCTAATATAGTTGCTCCTAATACAATTGTGAAACTAAGAGCAAAAGTCAAGATGAAATGACTTGTAGATGCAAAACTATAAGGAATCATTCCTATTAAATTATTTATTAAAATAAATATAAATAAAGTATATATAAATGGAAAATAATTTTGACCATTTTTTTGATTTATTTGATTTATAACTATACTATGTATAGTAGCATATAAAGATTCTTGGCTAATAGATCATCTATTGCTAACAAGTTTATTGTAATTTGTACTTAATAAATTTAAAATTAATATAAAAATACACCCTAAGGTTAAATAAAACCCTATATTAGTAACAGATAAATTAATATGGTTTAACACATTAAATTTAATAAGATCTTGAATTTCAAATTGATTTAAAGGACTAATTATTTCATTGAATACATTATGAGTTCCATATGATATCATTTATATATATTTATATTTTTAAATAGACTTTTTTTTTTATATATTATGTTTGATATTAAAATTACGAAATTAAAGTAAATCATAGGATATTCCTATAAAAAACTTAAAATTTGTTTTATAATTTAGAGATTTTTTTTCTCGCGCTAAATAAAACTATCATTCTGGGTAAGATATACTTAGATAATAAATATAAAATTATTATTATTATACTAAAAGCAAATGCTATTTCATTTACAAAATAAAAGGGTACTAACTGAGGCATTTTTATTTATTTTTACATAAAAATTTTTAAAAAGTGTTAAACATGAAACACAAAAAAATATATTAATTATAAACGATATACTAAATTTGATACTGAATAATCTAAAGTATTTAAAATTAAAGCAGGATATACTCCAAGTACTATTGTTAATAATACTAAACTAAATAATAAAATAAATTCTTTTCTATTAATATCGTATACATTTTTTTCTAATACTTTAGTAAAAAACCCTCCAAAAGAAGTTCTATTAAACATGTATATAGTGTAAGCTGCTGAAAATATTATAGAAGAACAAGCGAAAAACCCTAATACTGGAAATTTTTCAACTATACCATATAGAGACATAAATTCACCTACAAAATTTAAAGTTAAAGGAGCTCCACAATTACCTAAAGATAATATAAAAAATAGTATAGAAAATAAAGGCATAAGCTGAGTCATACCTTTATATGAATATATAATTCTAGTTCCAAATCTTTCGTATAATATACCTCCTGCGCAAATAAATAATCCGCTAGATACAAATCCGTGAGCTAAACCTAATACGATGCTTCCTTCTATACCTTGCATAGTATTACTAAATGCTCCTATTAAATATACAGCTGCATGACAAACAGAACTATAAGCAATTAATTCTTTTATATCTGCTGTTCTTAGTGTACTAAAACTAGCATATATAATAGTAATAACTCCTACAGTATACACGATGAAAGAAGTATCCATATAAGCTTTAGATATTATAGGTAAAATTAATCTAAATATTCCATATAAACTTAGTTTTAATACAATACCTGCTAAAACAATACTTCCTCCTAAAGGTGATTCAACATGAGCCTTTAAAAGCCAGTTATTTAAAAAAATTGTAGGAGTTTTTACAGCAAATGCTATGAAAATTCCACAAAATAAGTATAGTTGAGTTTTATACTCAAAATCTACTAAAAATAAAGCATTAAAGTCAGTTGTTCCTATTAAAGAACAAATACCTAAAATGGATAATAATAAAAATAAAGATCCTCATAATGTATATAAAAAAATATAGTAACTTGCCCTTACTTTATTGCTAGATCCGAATAGTCCTATTAATAAAAATAAAGGAGGTAAGATACTTTCAAAAAAAATATAAAATAATAATATATCTAATACTAAAAATACCGCTAATAACAATGTTTCTAATAATAACATTATTATTAAATAAGATTTTACATTTTCATTTATTGAATCTCAATTAGATAATAATGCAATAGGCATGATCATTGTAGTTAATAATACGAAATATATAGATATTCCATCTAATCCTAAATAAATACCAAAAAGTTCAACATTATATTCCATTCCTATAAATTGAAATTGATTTAAACTAAAATCAAAAATCATTCAAATAAATATGGATCATATTAAATTTAATGAAGCTACGCCCATTGCAATATATTTACAATAGGCCTGATTTATTTCTTCTTTTTCAAAAGATGTATAATTAGATATTCAAAGAATACCAAATAAAGGTAATAATAATAAAGGCCATATTAACATTATCCTAAAAAGGATAATATTATTAATTATATCCCCGTGGTTTTAATTATATTTATATTATACCTCGTCATATGGTATAGAGTAGATATTTTATTATTTTAATGTTAAAGCATTTTTTTTTTTATACCCAGCGACGAATATATAAATTGATATTAATTTATTGTAATAATCTATAATAAATCTATATTTATAACATACCCATTAAAATCATATAAAATACAAGGTATTAATATAATAAACGCAAAAACTATTGGCAATAAAATAGTTCAACAAAAAGACATTAATTGATCGAAACGTATTCTAGGAAAAGAAGCTCTAACTCATATAAAAATAAAAACCATTATACAACTTTTAAACCCTAGAATTAAACTATAGAATAGGCCATTGTTTATATTATTTAATAAAAAATTCCTTAAATTATAATATTCAGAAGAAAAAAGTCAATCTATATTAAAAACATATGCTCATACAAAATTAATTATATCGAAGTAATATATATAATCAAAGGATAATAAATAACCCCCTAAAAATAAAGCACTAGTTAATATACACATTAATAATATACTAGCATATTCAGCTAGAAAAAAAAATACAAATATAACTCCTGCATGTTCTGTCATAAATCCACTTACAAGTTCCGATTCTGCCTCAGCTAAATCAAAAGGAGCTCTATTTGTTTCAGCAACAGATCCTATGAAAAATATTAAAAATAAAGGAAATAAAGGTAAAATAAATCAAACTGCTTTTTGAAACTGTATATTTACATTAATATTAAGATTATTAGTTATCATGATAACTAATAATATAACAGAGCTTAATACTAATTCATAACTAATTAATTGAGCGGTACTTCTTAAAGAACCTAGAAAAGCATATTTACTATTAGCACTTCATCCTGCTAATAGAATACCGTAAGTAGCTATAGACGAAACAGCTAAAATATATAATATACTTAAATTCATATCACTTATAGATAATCCAGGACCATATGGTATTACAGCATAGCCTAGTAGTGAAAAAGTTAAAGTAATAATAGGACCTAAGAAAAATAATATAATATTAGCTTGAGTAGGAGCTACATATTCTTTTAATATAAGTTTCAAAGCATCCGCAAATGCTTGTAATAATCCATAATAACCTACGACATTGGGACCTAATCTTCGCTGCATGCTGGCCATTGTTTTTCTTTCTGCTACTGTAAAATAAGCCACAGCTAACAAAGCTGGCAACATTAATAATATAACTTCTAAAATGGATATTATCGTAAAAGAGTATGACATTAGAATGTTATAATAAATTTTAATGAAAGTATTTAATAATAATAAAATATAAGACTTATATTATTATATAATATGTTTATTTGTCTTTTTAATATTAAAATACTCAATCTAAACTAAAAAATCTTTTCTTATTAATATTTTTTATTTTAAGCTCTAATTAAAAAAATGGGCATATTTAACCTTAATTTTGTCTTTAAGTTAATAAGAAAAAAATATTTTCTTATTTATAATTCTTATTTTAGATTCGAACTAAAATTTAAATATTAGAAGTATTTGGTTCTACCCTTGAACTAATAAGAATTTATAGTTATAAAGATAGATATAGTTAAACTTGAAATTTTTAATATTAAACTTACCTTACAATTACTATATATATATTTTTTAATTGAAAAATATAATAATTACTAGAATGTACTTTGTACAGGAAGGCTTACAAAGGCATGAGGTTTAGGTGGGCTACTTAATCCTCATTCTAAACTTGAAGAACTTCTACTTAATAATTCTCTTAAAGTATCCGTATTAAATTCAGATATTTTTCAAACATTTCTTGTAGAAATTTTTCCTTCGACTAATTGAGCATAAACTATATATAAAAATAATCCTGCAGCAACTACGCTTACAATAGAACCTATACTACTTATTAAATTTCATCCTGCAAAGGCATCAGGGTAATCACCGACTCTTCTAGGCATTCCTTGTAGTCCTAAGAAATGTTGAGGGAAAAATGTAAGATTAACACCTATAAATAAAATTCAAAATTGAGCTTTAGATTTTCTAATTGCATATTCTAGACCTAAAATTTTAGGAATTCAGAAATATCAAGCACTAAATAATGCAAATACTGCTCCCATACTTAACACGTAATGGAAGTGAGCTACTACGTAGTAAGTATCGTGGAATGCTATATCAAGAGATGCGTTAGCTAAAACAACACCACTTAATCCTCCCAATGTAAACATAAAGACAAAACCTAAGGCAAATAACATAGAAGGTGTTAGTTTAATAGATCCACCATAAGATGTAGCTAATCATGAAAATATTTTAATTCCTGTTGGAACAGCTATAATTAAAGTAGCAGCTGTGAAATAAGCTCTTGTGTCTACATCTAACCCTACTGTATACATATGATGTGATCAAACTATAAATCCTAAAATTCCTATAGACATCATAGCATATACCATACCTATGTAACCAAATATATTTTTATTAGAATTTGCCGAAATAGTTGTACTTATTATACCAAAACCAGGCACAATTAATATATACACTTCTGGGTGACCAAAAAATCAGAATAAATGTTGAAATAATATTGGATCACCTCCACCTGCTGTTTCAAAGAAAGAAGTATTAAAATTTCTATCTGTTAAAACCATAGTTATTCCTCCTGCAAGTACAGGCAATGATAATAGTAATAATACAGCTGTTATAAGAACAGATCAGGCAAATAAGGTCAATTTATGTAAACTTATACCAGGAGTTCTCATATTAGCAATTGTAGTAATAAAATTCATGGCACCTAATAAACTACTTACACCAGCAAGATGTAGAGCAAATATCGCTAAATCTACACTTGGTCCACTATGGCTTTGTAGCCCTGCTAATGGAGGGTATAAAGTTCAACCTGTACCAGCTCCACCTTCTATACAAGCAGAAAATACTAATAATAATAAGCTAGGTATTAATAATCAAAAACTTATATTGTTTAATCTAGGGAATGCCATATCAGGTCCACCTACCATTAAAGGTAATAGAAAATTACCAAAGCCTCCTATTAAAGCAGGCATAACCATAAAAAATATCATTAAAAGAGCATGTGCTGTAACGATACTATTATATAATTGATTGTCAGATATATATTGAACACCAGGTCCACTTAATTCCATTCTAATTAAAACAGAAAAACTTGTACCTAGTAACCCTGAAAATAAAGCAAAAATTAAGTATAATATACCTATATCTTTAGCATTAGTTGAACCAAATCATCTTTCAATACCCATAGATATCGCAGAATAATAAGGAACAATATTTATATTATCTTTTTTTAATTGAATAGTTCTATTTCGATTACTATTCTCTTGGGAATTATTTTCCAAAGTAATTATTTACTAAATACATGCTACACTAATACGATAAATTTTAGTCTTAAGATGAAGGGGGACTGTGGCTTTTTAGTACAAAAAGCTATCCCTTATGTAATAATATTTTAATACTATTAATCTAATAAACTGGTAGTAAACATACTATAGGTTTACTGTCTTTACAATATTTTTTATTCTTATTTTAGATTCGAACTAAAATTTAAATATTAGAAGTATTTGGTTCTACCCTTGAACTAATAAGAATTTATTATTATAATAAAATGTTCTCCATTATTTACGGTATAATTTATCTAACTTTTTTTTTTGAAATAATTTACAGAATTTAGGTAATCCTTTATTAGTGTTAAGAGTAAGCCTAAGATTAAGGAGGATTCGAACCTCTGATGTTTGATTTGCAGTCAAATTGTAAACCTTTTACACCTTAATCTTTAAAAATATTTTTAATAAATTTATATTTATTAAAGTAATTTTACTATTAATACGAGTTTAAATATTAAACATAAATAACCCTCTCCTGTCTAAAAAATGTCTATTTAAATAATACACTTTTTTTTGTTTATTATTTAAAACGTGTACCCATTAAAGTATTTTCGAATAAGCTGATAGCAGGGAATATTAATATAAAATAACTGAAATAAAAAATTGTACAAATTTGACCTAATTCTATAAAAGGAACTTCAACATGTTTACCTCCTAATTGCATTAATAGAAGGAAATTTGCAACGAATACTCAAAACATTCCTCTACTAAATGGTCTGTGTTGTAGACCTTTTGTTTTACCTAAATCTACTAAAGGTAAGATTAATATGATTAATATAGCACTGAACATAGCTATAACTCCTAATAATTTATCAGGTATAGATCTTAATATAGCATAAAAAGGTAAAAGATATCATTCAGGTACTATAGCCGAAGGTGTTTGCATAGGGTTAGCCATGATATAATTATCACTATCTCCTAAAACATTTGGCATAAAAAAAACAAATATGCTTAATCCTAATATAAATATAAATATAGTAACTAAATCTTTAAATAAAAAATAAGGAGCAAAAGGTACTCTATCATAATAACCTCCTACACCTAAAGGATTACTTGATCCAGCTGTGTCATGTAAAGCAATTAAATGCATTAAAACTAGGGCAGCTAAAATGAAAGGTAATAAATAATGTAATGCAAAAAATCTATTTAAAGTAGCATTATTTACCGAGAAACCTCCTCAAATAAACTCTACCACATCTTGACCTATTCAAGGAATAGCACTTATAAGATTAGTAATAACAGTAGCACCTCATAAACTCATTTGACCATAAGGTAAAACATAACCTAGAAAACCTGTACCTATCATGGCTATTAATATTATAGTACCTATTGCTCAAACTAGAGTTCTAGGAGCTCTATATGAACCATAATATATACCTCTTCCTATATGTAAATATACTAAGAAAAAAAAAGCTGAAGCTGTATTACTATGTAAATATCTTACTAATCAACCTTGATTAACATCTCGCATTATATGTTCTATAGAATTAAAAGCTTCTAGAACGCTTGGTGTATAATGCATGGCCAAAGTTACACCAGATATAATTTGTATAATAAAACAAATTGCTAATAATGAACCAAAATTTCAAAGATAACTTATATTTGACGGTTGAGACGCGTCTATTAAGAAAGAATTAACTAATTTGAGTAGAACATTACTTTTTAAAAACCTCATGGGTTTCTTTTTACTATCTTTATTTAATAGTCTTATGTTTATATATTATGTTGTATATTATTAAATTTTATACAGTAAAAATCCTTTTTTATATGATATATTTAAATTTAAATTTGTATTTTCGTAAAGATATTCTTATTTTAGATTCGAACTAAAATTTAAATATTAGAAGTATTTGGTTCTACCCTTGAACTAATAAGAATTTATTATTATAATGATAGAGTATAAGACTAACATAAAATTAAAAATAATGAAAAAAATTAAACTATTTTTTTCTTTTATTTGCTTCTGAATTATCTTCGTCTAATATTCTTTTATTTTGTGAAGATTCTGCATCATTATCTGAACCTTCAGGTCTATTTTGAGTAGCAATATTATCATTTATCTGTAATTCTTTTACATATTCTGATAATATTCAATCTACGTTTTGTTCTCTTTGTTTAAATAAATCGTTTTTTTTTTCTAATTCTTCTTTAGTTAATTCTTCATCAGCTCTAGTATGAAGATTATCGTTTTTTATTTCTAAGTCTATTTTATTATTCTGTTTTTCTGTATGTTCTGCCATTAATCGGTGAAGTTTAGCCTCTCAGCCGCCACTTAAATAATCATCCGCTAAATTTTTTTTAGCTTCAGATGGTTTATTATTTGTATTAGATGGCTCATTACTTGTATTAGATGGTTCATTACTTGTACTAGATTCTTTGTTTTTTGTATTAGATTCTTCTAGTGTATTATCTGTTTCCAGATTTTCTGAACCCGAAGTAGCACTATGAGGTAATTCTCCTGTTAATAATAATAAAACAAAGGCAACTATTAAAGATTTAAGTAATTTTAAAGAAATATTTTTAAAAATATTGTTTAATCACTCATAAGAGATAAAACTAGAATGCATAATAGAATTATTATTAGACTTATTTTCAAAATAAAAAATAGAAAATCCTATTAATAAAGCAAAAAAACTGATTATATAAAACAGTGAGATATGTGAAGTTATATAAGAGATATCGTATCTGAATACAAATATATAGAAAACAATACCTAATACCATATATAAAGCATAATTAGTTACTACTCCTTTATTTAAAGCAGAAGCTAATTTACTTATTGCTATTAATAATTTCTCTAGTCCAAAAGAACTTAATTTTTCTACGCTACCTTTATCTAGAACATTAGAAGTTTGACCTCCTAAATATAAAATTTTATTTACAATATATTTATTATATAAGAATTCTATTAAAAATCTTTGATTAAAAAATCCGAAAATAGAGTGTCCTAAGTTCGATAATTTAAAATTATTAATAATATTTGATAAATATTCTGAATATAATACGCTAATAAGTGAAAAGAATACCGTAAAGAATAAAGGTAGTAATTTAAATAAAGTTGAAACTGCAAATTCTGTATCTATAAATATTTCATGGTTAGGATGAATAAATATACTATTATCTGTAAAAAAGCCCGTACCTACTCCTATAAAAATATCTTTTGTTAAAAATCCAAAATAAACAGAAAATAAACCTAATATTACTAAAGGTAAGCTTATAAATATATCTCCTTCATGGGCATTTTTATAATAAATTGATGGTCCATTAGGATTAGTTAAAAACGTAAGAAATAAAACTTTTACTGAATATAGAGTTGTAAATATTGCACCTATTACTGCTATAAAATAAACAGCTATACTACTAAAATAATATTGACCGTACGCCGATTCAAGTATAAAATCCTTACTAAAAAATCCTGTCATAAAAGGGAAAGCGACTAAACTAAGGCTTGCCATTAAAATAACAGAATATGTTAGAGGTAAAAATAATCTTAATCCTCCATATTTTCTTAAATCTTGATTATCAGCTATAGCATGAATGACAGCACCCGCACCTAAGAAAAGTAATCCTTTATAAAATGCATGATTTATTAGATGAAATAATGCAAGGTTATAAGAGGATAAACCTATAGCTATTACCATCATACCTAATTGACTCATGGTAGAATATGCTATAATTTTTTTAATATCTTGTTGAAATAAACCAACAAGAGAACTAAATACTGTTGTTATTGCACCTAATCATAAACAAAGCAATAATAAGGTAGAGCTATATTCAATTAAAGGAGATGAGCGTATTAATAAATATACACCTGCCGTAACCATAGTAGCTGCATGAATTAAAGCTGATACTGGTGTAGGTCCTTCCATAGCCATAGGTAATCAAACATGTAAGCCCAATTGGGAACTTTTGGCCATAGCTCCTATTAATAAACATAAGCCTATTATACTTATTGTTGTTTCATTAATATAAGGTATTAGTGAAAAAGTTGATGCATAATCTAAATTACCTAAAGATCATAGTATTGTAAGCATACCTAAAGTTAAAAGACAATCTCCAACTCTATTAGTTAAAAAAGCAGAGATAGAGCTTTGATTTGCGGCTATTCTTGTAAACCAGAAACTTACTAATAAATAAGAACAAACACCTACACCTTCTCATCCTACAAACATTAATAAATAATTATTTCCTGTAACAAGAATTATCATCATAAAAGTAAATAAGTTTAAGTAACTAAAAAACCTTTGATTATGAGGGTCTGTACTCATATAACCTATAGAATATATGTGGACTAAAGAGCTTATTATTAATACGGGTATTAACATAGATATAGTTAAATTATCAAATTGAAAAGTTCATGTCATATTAAATGTCTCACTAGTAATTCAATTGAATAAATTTATTGAAACTGATGTATTATTAAATCCTCCTTCAAAAAAGACTAGAACTGCAAGTATTGTTGTAATTATGATACATAAACAAGATATTGTACGAGATCCCATTATACCGACTTTTCTACCAAAAAAGCCAGAAACTATCGATCCTAATAAAGGTAAAAATATTATGGCTAAATACATTATTTATATTCTATTGCTATACTTCCTCTTAATCTATAAAAAGCAACTAAAATGCCTAAACCTATAGCAGATTCAGCTCCAGCTATAACTATAATATATATTGCGTAAGTTTGTCCTATAATATCATCTATATTTATAGAGCTTACCAGTATTAAAAATGTGACAGATAATAGCATTATTTCGATTGAAATAAGCATTAATATTATATTTTTTCTATTAAATACAAATCCTAAGATTCCTATTAAAAAAAGTACTAAAGTTAAATTCATATTGAATAATTTAATTCATCTAATTATTCGGCAAATACATATATGGCGAGTTTATATTATTTACTAACCATGCACATGTAGTGCAATACAATGTTTCCATCATATTGCCGGGGTATACAAGAGTCGAACTTGCATCCTAACATCCGTAGTGTTATCCTTTACCAATTAAGACAATACCCCTTATTTATATATATGTATAAAATGTATTCTTAAAATTATTTTATTGTTCGATTAATCAGGCAAGAAACTTTTCAAGAGATACTGATTCGATAACTATAGGCATAGAACTATGTAGAATACCACATATTTCTGAACATTGCCCATAGAAAACTCCTTCTCTATTAATATAAGCTGAAACTTGGTTTAATCTACCAGGATAAGCATCACATTTAAAAGCTAAAGAAGGACAGGCAAAAGAATGAATTACATCTCCAGATGTAATAATAAATCTAATGTCGGTTTCTTTAGGTACAATTACTCTATTATCTACTTCTAACATTCTTAATCTACCTTCTTCTAAATCTGATTCAGGTACTAAGTATGAATCAAATTCTATTACTTCTTCATCTGAATTTATAAAGTCTGGGTACTGATAACTTCAATATCATTGATGACCTTCAGCTAAAATAGACATTGAAGGATCATTCACGTCATCCATTAAATATAACAATTTAAAAGAAGGAAATGCTATTAAAATTAAGATTAAAGCAGGAGTTATTGTTCAAATAAGTTCAATTAAAGTACCATGATTTAAATATTTATGTGATATAGGAGATTTATTATTAACATAATTTTTTACTATAGAAAATAATATTCATCCTACACTAAATAAGATTATAACTAAATAATACATAATATTATCATGTAATTCTATTAATCCTTCCATTTGTGGCGTAGCACTATCTTGAAAGTACAAGCCTCAAGGGCTAGGTGCATCTAAATTAATCATATTATATAAAAAATTCATTTTTTTTTTTATTTAGTAAAAAATATTTTTTATGACATTGCGTGCATTTATTTCATATGTTTAGATAAAATAATTTTATATAGAAATTTAATTTTTTTAATTAAATTTAATTTATTATTAAGTGTATAAAAGTAAGAAAGCCATCATTAAAGCAAATAAACCTGTAGCTTCTGAAAAAGCGAATCCTAATATAGCATACGCAAATAATTGACCTCTTAATGAAGGATTTCTTGCTACACCTAATATTAAAGCACCAAAAACTACACCTATTCCTACACCTGCTCCTATTAGTCCTGTTGTGGCTAAACCTGATCCTATAATTTTAGCTGCTTGTATCATAAATTTAATTGCAAATTATATATGAATATGGTGTATTATTAATTTAAATAATCTTATATGTCTAATTTAAAATAATTATTTTTTAATTTTTTTTAGTTTTTTTAGTAAATTAATACACAAATTAATCAAATTTTTATATTTTAAAGTTTAACTTTAAAATATTATTTTTTTTTTAAAGATAAACCTATTTTAGCTTCTAAATTTGTAGATATAAATATCTTAGATTTAAAAAATCTAACCAAGGATTGTCTACTTTCTATTTTTAAAGCGTTTTTACCTAATTCAAATACAAAACCTATTGTAATTATAATAATAAATATTAGTACAATTAATAATCCGTATATGTTATTTTCATATTCACTCACACCAAAGGGGTAAATTACAAGTATTTCTAGGTCTAATAATAAATAAATTAAAGCGAAAATAAAAAATTTTATCCCAAATTGTGTTCTGTTTTGACCTAAAAAGCTATGAAATCCACATTCAAATATACTATATTTTTCTTGGTAAGGATTATGAGGAGCTAATAAAAAATTAAGTAACAAGAAAATTAAGGTTAATATAAAAACAAATATAAATAAAAATATAATACTACTCATTTAATAATTAAATAAAATTTGTACCAATATGGTACCCATACTTAATCATTCTTTATTAAAAAACATAAATAATAAAATTATTAATGTAATAATTGAAATAATAAGAGCCATAGAGCTAGATATTACTATATTATTATGTTTTATATTTATAATAGATTTGTTTTCCTCAAGTTTAGCAGGAAAAATATTTAAAGATTGAATTGTTTTTTTTACAGGTATTCTTATTGTTTCAAATAAAGGGTTTACAGTATATTCGGGAGAATAAAAGAAAATTTCCTTTATTATATTTAAATAATATACTGCACCAATTACACTAGTTAATATTGCAACTAAAGATAAAAATATTAGACCTTTATCTAAGGCTGCGCTTAAGATCATCTGTTTACCGAAAAACCCTATTAAAGGAGGAATACCCATGAAAGAAAAAATTGTTATAGCTAAACTTAAGGATAAAATAGGATTAATGTAAAAATAGCCTTTTAATTGATTAATTAATTGTACAGGTGAGTTATTTTTATCTAAAAGTTTTTCGTGTTCTTTATTATTATTTGTATACATATATAAAGAAAACCCTATAACTATTAATATCATAAATACGTTTAGATTACTTATAGAATATTGTATTAAATAAAATATAAAAGCTTGTGTAGATTCTACACTAGATATACCTAGACCTAATAATATAAACCCTAAGTGAGATATAGTACTATAAGCAAATAATCTTTTTATTCTAAATTGTGTTAATCCTACTACAGTTCCTACAATTAAAGAAAAAAAAGAGCTAATTAGTAAACCAAAAGTTCAATTTATATCTTGATTGTTTTGAGTATAATAAACTAATTCTAATAAAAATATAAATATAGATATTTTGGCTATAATGGCTACAAAAGTTGTAACGATTGTAGGAATGGCGTCATATACATCCGGAGATCAAAAATGAAATGGAGCTGCACTTACTTTAAATAAAAATCCTAAGCTAAAGATTAAAAAAGAAAAATTTATATAATAAGGTTTGTATCATAAATCTTGAATATTAGTATCACTTATATTAGCTATAATGTATAAACTATCTAGATTAGTTGTACCTGAATTAGCGTATAGTAAACTAGTACCTAATAATATAAAACAAGAACTTAATCCTCCAAGCAAAAAATAAATTAAACCACCCATTGTAGATAATTCTGAATTTCTATATAAAGTACTTAACAAATATAAGCCGTAGCTTTGAAGCTCAATTGAAAGGAAAACTGAAATTAAATCATTAGCAGACATTAATAAAATAGCTCCCATTATAATAAATAATAAAATTAAAGGATACTCAATAATTCTTAAGTGTTCATTCATTTTAATTTTATTCATAATTTTGTTTATAATATAATTAAATTTATATATATAATCATTAATATAATTAAAGTTATTTGGAGTATACCCCGGAATAAATACTTTTTTAGGGTAAAAACTTGTTAATTGTATAATTAAGATACTAATTATAAAAATAAAAATGCTAAAAATTTGTGTAATATTTGTTTTATGGAGTAAACCTCCATGTAAACCTATACCTTTACTTATAATAGGTAAACTTATTGTATCTTGTAAAATACAATAAATTAAAGCTAAAATAGCTATTCTATTAAAAATTATAGAGATATCCCGTCTTAAAGTGACAGCGTTAGAAAGTAATATAAATAATATTGAAATACTTATCATTATCTGAGCCAGAAGAGAAAATTGAATTCTCATTTTTAATGCATGAGATTAAAGTTTTAACCGGTTAAACTATTCTGGCTTAAGTGTAAGGGAGGATACTCGGACTTGAACCGAGATCTTCCTGTTCCACATACAGGCGATCTACCTATTGATCTATAACCTCCTAAATTATTATGTTGAAGTGATTCGAACACTCAATATAAAATACCAAAAATTTCTGACTTACCTATTAGTCCACAACATATAAGGTAAATCCGACTTGAACGGATAAGATTTTTAGTCAAATAGGCCTAAACTATTCATGTCTACCAATTCCATCATTACCCTTTTATGTCCTTAATTTAATTTTAAATTAAGTTTATTTGGAGACACTAGGAATCGAACCTAGGATAGTAGTATGCAAAACTACTGTTTTACCAAACTAGACTATATCCCCTTCTAAATAAATTGATGTAATATTGTAAATTATTCAAATTATAAGAAATTTATCCGAAAAACGACTTGAACGTTTATGAAATTTCATCAGTATTGTTTAAGAATACCCTGTCTACCTATTCCAGCACTCGGATTTATTGTCCACAATAAGACTTGAACTTACAACAAAAACAGCTTCAATGTTTTGCTCTACCAATTGAGCTATATGAACATAATAAATTTTTTAAGGCTAAAGTGAATTGAACACTTATAATTACTATTATGAGTAGTATACTTTACCATTTAAGTTATAGCCTCTAATATTCATATATGAAGCGAATAAAGGAATTGCACCAATTTTTTTTGATCATGAGTCAAATATGTTACTATTACATCAATTCGCATTTAATAAATTATATGATAATTTAGTCTTTTATTAAGTTTAAACAAGTAAAATATTAATATTTCTAATTTACATGATTTAATATTTTATACTTATTTTTATTGCACTAAATCGGGATCGAACCGATGCTAAAGACCACGAAAAAGTCATGTCATACCACTTGACTATTAATGCTTTACAAAAAAGTCAATTGCAAATGAAATAAGAGTTAGTTAACACTTTATTTGTCCTCTTTACTTTAGCTCTGTGCAAGTATCGCACTTGCTTCAATTGATTACAAAACAATTACATTACTTTTATGCTAACAGAGCGAATGTATATATAAGATATTTATATATATAGTAATATATTTAATAAAATTAGTACTTTACACCTAAAAATTTCTAAATTCTTACAAATAAAGCCTATTTTTTGACATTCGTAATATTATATTACGTATATTTAAGAAATGTCTTAAGGTAAGCTTCGTGCCTATATGCTTTCAGCACTTATCTTTAACTAACTTAGCTTTCCTGCCGTGCTTATACTATAAATTTAATTAAGTAAAATTAACATCCCGTATAATAAATAAAATTTATTTATTATACATAAATTAATATTGAGCATATAAACAACAGGTATACCATAGGTTAATAATATCTAACCAAGTACCCGTTTCTAGACAACTTATTACTAAATCATCTATTGACAAGCCGCCGTAGCTGATTTGGAGCTGACTGTTCCTTTCGTACCAATATTATTCCTTATTATATTCTAATTTCCCCTAGAAGATAGAAACCATACTGTCTCACGACGTATTTAACCCAGCTCATGTAACTTTTTAATCGACGAACAGTCGTACCCTACATAGTTCCTGCATCCATGAGGATAAGTTAAGCCGACATCGAGGTGCCAAACAGCGCACTCAATTTGAACACTCTTGCGCAAATTAGCCTGTTCTATATGTTATCATAAAATTAATAATTTTATTTCCATTTTTCACAAAATGGTTCAGACTATGTCTTCAATTTTATCTTTTGTATTACTTGCATTTAAATATATATATAATTATTTACCACTTATTCAACCTTTTACTGCAAAGGCTCCTATACGACGTTTAGATTTAACCATAGAATAAGTTACATTAGAATTTAAATGACCTCTAAAAACTACAGAGGATAGTCTTTTAAAAGAAGAATCTGTATTACTTAGACCTCCTTTTCAAAATGCCTTATATACGGCTCTATCTGCTCTATATCGTCTAGTTAATCTTCCTTTAACCTCTAATCTTATACCTCCCATATTTTTATATTTTATAGAATTAAATATAAAATTAGCTCGTTTAGATTTAAAAAATAAATTTTCCTTGTTTGAATATCAAATTCCGGATTTATCTATTTTAGTTTTTTTAATTCAAATATTATTAAAATATATTTTTTTTAATAATTCATTTAAATTTTGGTATTTATTTTCAAAAATAGAAATTATATTAAGATCTTTATATTTATTTTCAAATAAATTTTTATTAACATTTCTATTTAATTTCCCCTTTTCTAATAATCTGTCTACTTTAGGCATTTTTCCTTTATTCATAATAGCCCACATATTTTTAACTACATTATTTCTAGTTTTTCTTCTTAGTTTTAAAGCTAAGGCTGTAGTAAATATATCTGTATTATAAGAAATAGATTTTAAATTTATTAAATTAAATTCAACTTTTTTATTTAAAATTTTAGATAATTTATTGCTTAACTTAGAAAGATAAAAATTTTTTCTTAATTTAAATTCATTAAGAAGATATAAAAATTGATATCGCCTTAATTGGTTTAAATCTTTATAAAATACATGTTTAATTGCCTTAATTAATCATATTTCAACAAACATATTATAATAAAATAATCTTTTATTTAATAATCTTAATTTAATTTTTAAAACATCTTTAAACGCATTAACTTGTTGTTTATTTGTTTGACTATTTATCTCTCTTAGTTTATTATTTATATGATTTGTTACCAATTTTAATTTACGTATAAAATATTCAAATATATTTTTTGTTTCCTTTTTATTTCTTAAAGTTTGTTGATCTTTATTTAATCTAAATATTCCTTTTTTAAATAAAATATTTTTTAAATAATTTTTATACTTTAAATTTAAAGTTTTTTTTCCTATATTTAAAGTATATAAAGTTATGACTGCTTTAGAATTAGTATGCTTAATTGCAGCTTTACTTACATATATTTTTTTTAAAAAATGACGAATTTTTCTTCTATAAACGTATTTAGAATTAAGAAATCTATTATTTTTAAAAAATAAATCAAAATAAATTTTTATTAGCTTATTTATATTAATATTATTAATAGGTATATTTTTCATTTTATTTTTATTATAAGAATATACAGTATTTTGTCATTCATTAAAATAAGCAGGAAAATGTTTAATTTCTCCTGAATCTTTTATTTTTTTATTAAATAAAATCAATTTATATTTATTATTAATATTTTTTTTTAAAATTTTTAAACTAGTATTATTTTTCATGGTATTTAAATTATTATTTTCATTTTTATTTGATATAGAAGTAATACAAGATAAAATTGTTGGGTGTTAAAAAGGATTATTGATAACATTTCTCACCTTATAGTCGTTGAACGTTTTTATCTTTTTTTAGTATGTTAAGATAAATTTCGCTTCAAATTTACTTATTTTGTAATTCTTGAAATTAACCCAATATTTAATCAATATTTTTTATTATTGAGGGACAAACATCCCTAGCGTAGCTTTTCCAATAATCCAAGATCTTTCCTTTTTGCATCTTGTGATCCTATGCCCTGCTTACGCAACTGTAAGATTCGTTGTTAATCAAACAGTAAGGCAAGATTTAGCCGTTGAGCTTTGTAAGTATTAAACATAATTATTATATAATAATTATAATAATCAAAAAAATATTAGAATATAACCATAATATTTTTACTACTCCTAATTTCACAATAGAGAAAATCGTACCTTGTTTTATATATACACATTACTATGTATAAGTATATGTATACGATAGTATATAGTAAAACTATATAAAAAAACAAACAAAATTTAAATAATATATTTATAGATACTCCCGTTTACTCTTTACGGGGTCTGTGCCCCACATAAACTGTCTTCTAACAATAGATACTCCTAAACCAAGGCAACTTATTTTAAATAAGCGAATTAGGTTAATCCACTAATTTTAAATATAATATACTTAAAATTCCTGAATTATTTCCCGGGTATGGCATTTTAAATAAAGGATTTCCATTTTTATGTATCCATTTACCTTATATTCCTTCCATGTATATACCCCTATAATTAGTAACAGTAAAGCTGCATAGGGTCTTCTCGTCTATCTAGAGGTAAACTGTATCTGCACAGTTATTCCAATTTCACTGAGCCAATCATAGAGACAGCTGTTGTATCGTTAGATCATTCATGCAAGACCGCATTTAACGGCCAAGGCATTTCGCTACCTTAGGACCCTCACGTTAAGGCCGCCTTTAACCGGGGTTTCCGTCAAAACCAAACCTACTAAATTCGATTCAGTTAATCTGTTAACCAGCCGGCACCGGGCAGATATCACACTCAATACTTAGATTTATTATCTTTAGCAGAGTGCTGTGTTTTAATTAAACAGTCGTACAACACTATTTTATGCTTCTTCCTTTTTACCTGATATTAATCAGGACTAATGAGCCCTCCTTATTCCGAAGTTACGGTAGTTAGTTTGCCGAGTTCCTTTATGATTGTTAGCTCATTAACGCCTTCGTATTCTCTACTAACCTACTTGTTTCAGAGTCTAGGTACGGTTTATTTTCACTTTAATTTTCATACTCATCTGTTTAGTTTATTGTATCTTTTTAAAGTATATTACTATTTTTTCCAGCACATTTTTTACTTACAAATGTTGTCTTTTAGTAAAAAGATTTTCTCATTATTCAAATCTTTAGATTTTAAACTTAGAGGCCGTTACTTTATATTAGCCATAGGCTTTAGGCGGATAAACATAATGTTTATTCTTATTCGTTACTCATGTCACCATTCTCACTTGAGTTATATTGTTATATATTTTTTATTAAAAAAAAAATCTAATGTATACCCAATGTT
>Ga0247771_1000149_pt1 | contig 26000 bp, 23 predicted proteins | sample UWRJL197509C6_FD_179948 | JGI IMG/M metagenome (GOLD analysis project Ga0247771, IMG submission 179948) | Plant litter microbial communities from Arlington Agricultural Research Station in Wisconsin, United States - UWRJ-L197-509C-6 | ecosystem: Environmental > Terrestrial > Plant litter >... | reverse complement strand
CAGCCACTCCCCCACAGCCCCTCGCAGCCCCGCCACGCCGCCCACCCGTTCCGCCCCCACCTCCGCCCCCACCGCCTACGATCCGCCCGTGACCTCCGAACCCTCGTTGCCCGCCGACCTGCGGGACCTGTTCGTCGACAGTGCCGCAGGCCGGTCCCTCTCCGTGCCGCTGCCACCGGGCCGTCTTGTGCTTCCCGAGGAGGAGGACGGCGGCAGGCCCGCGTTCTGGTTGAGCGATCAGCCCGCTCCCGTCGGGTTGTGGGCGGCGTTGCGGGCTGAGCACGCCGCGTCCGGGTTGTGGCCGTTGTTGCTCGACGCGCTGGACGACGAGGACCCCGAGTACCGGCCCTGGGCCAACGGGGAGGTGTTGCCGGGTGAGATGTCGTCCCCCGGTGATCACGACGCGGCGAAGTTGTTGACCGGCTGGTGGGCCGAGCACACCGGGGAGTCCGAGGACGACACCGCGTCGCCCGCCGAGCGGGTCGCCGTGACCGCGCCGTACGGGCGCGCGTGGCCGGGGTTGGCGCCGACGCCGGCCAAGGGCATCGACCCCGACCGGGTTGCCGACGGCTTGGCCGAGCAACTGCTGGCTGGGCACGGGTCGATGCGGCTGGGGCTGGTCGCGGCTGGGCGCGGGGCCGACGCGCTGACCGTGGCGGGCTGGACCGGGCCGATGAACTACACCAACGACACCGCCGAGGTGTCGGCCGTGCTGCGCGACTGGGAGGACCGGTTCGGCGCTCGGGTCGTCGGGGTCGGGTTCGCCACGTTGCTGCTCAGCGTCGCCTGCCCGCCCACCACGCACGCCGAGGCGCTGGCCGTGGCCGCCGAGCACTTCGCGTTCTGCCCCGACAACGTCTGGCAGGGCGTCGACCCGCAGACCCTGTCCGCCTACGCCGAACGCCTGGTGGGCGACCACTCGTGGGCCTTCTGGTGGGACTGACCGGCCCCGAGTCCGCGGAAGTGCGGTCTTGACGCCGGTGATCCGTCCGAAGCGCGCCGAGCGCGGGCCCGCCGGCCCTAGCGTGGCCTGAACGATCTTCGCGAAAGGCGCTCACATGGAAAGCACCACGGGCTGGTTCGCCGACGTCGACCCCGACGTGTCCGACGACCACACCTGGCAGCCGTGCCTGCTGCTGGACGACATCCGCCTGTCGCTCGACCTGTGGTTCGCCACGGAGGAGGAGTGCCTCGCGTTCATCCGCAAGGACGTGGTCGGACGCGGGGTGCTGGGTGAGGCGGCCCGACCTGCGACGGGGGTGAACTCGGTCGTCGGCAAGATCACGGGCGGGGTCATCCAGGTGGGCGGGGCGGTGACCGGCGACCTGAGGATGTGACGCCGGTCCGAAGTCGCGTGCGATGACCGGTGTACGCGGCGTCACCAGCGGGTAGACCACGCCTGCCGCGCGAAAAATGCACGTTGGTCGCGTGGCGGGCTCGCCGAAGCGGGTCGGGCGGGGCCGGCACGGGTCGTTGAAACCACAGCACCCGTGCCGGTCCGGCCTCCCGACCCGCGTTCGGCCAGGCCGAACAGGCCGAAGCCCACCAGGCCGGGTCGGAACGGCAAAGGCCAGGTCGGAGCGGGCTGTGGTCGCCGACAAGATCACCCGGCCGGATTCGTTCGTCCGGACGAACATCGGGGTGTCCGGTCCCGGCAGCATCGGGGTACGACGAAGAAGGCCGCCGGAACGCGGTGGGCCGCTCTCGTCCCGCGACCCGAGGAGAGCCCGGTGGCCCGACGCCAGCGCATCGACGACCTGACCTCGTTCGCCGTGCCGGAGCAGCCCGCGCTGTCGCCGGACGGTGAGCGGATCGTCTACGTGCTCCGGACCGTCGACGCCGACCGGAACGTCCGGTCGCTGTGGACGGTCGGCTCCCGCTCCGGTGAACCCCGCAGGCTCACCCGCGGCCGGTCCGACTCGGCTCCCACGTGGTCCCCGGACGGCACGCGGATCGCGTTCCTCCGGGCGCAGGACGGTCCCGCGCAGGTGTGGCTCCTGCCCGCCGACGGCGGAGAAGCCGAGCAGGTCACGACGTTGCCGCTCGGCGCGGGCGCGCCGGTGTGGAGCCCCGACGGGACGCGGATCGCGTTCGGCGCGCCCGTGGACCTGCACGCCGAGCAGGGCGAGGACGACCGGGCCCGCCGCGACCGCGCGAAGGCCCCGATCGTGGTCGACCGGCTGGACTACCAGGCCGACGGCGCGGGCCTGCTGCGCACCTTCCGCAACCACCTGCACGTCCTCGACGTGGCGGCGGGCACCACCGAGCAGGTCACCGACGGCGACTGGCACGCGGGCGACCCGGCGTGGTCGCCGGACTCGACCCGCCTGGCCTACTCCGCGAGCAAGCACCCCATGGGCGACCTGGTGCTCCGGTCCCCCGCGCACGTCCTCGACCTCGCCGACCGCTCCTCCACGACGGTCGGCCTGCGCGACGGCTTCGGCGGCCCGGTCACCTGGACGGCGGACGGCGCGGCGCTGCTCGTCGTCGGCACGCCGGGCCAACCGGTAGGCCACGGTCGCCTGCTGCGCGTGCCGCTCGACGGGTCCGAGCCGGTCGACCTGACCGGTTCCCTGGACCGCAACGTCATGCCCGGCGGTCCGGGCTACCCCGGCGCTCTGCCGCGGCTCGTCGACGACGGCCGGTCCGTGCTGTTCTGCGCCCGCGACCGCGGCTGCACCCACCTGTTCTCCGTCACAGTCGACGGTGGCGACGTCACGCCGGTCCTCGGCGGCGCGGGCCGCGTGGTGACCGGCATGTCCACTGTGGACGGCGCGGTCGCGCTCACCCTCGCCACTGCGGACTCCTACGGCGAGGTCGTCACCCTCGACCTGGAAACCGGTGAGGAAACCGTGCGCACCAAGCACGGTGCTCTGTCCGAAGTGGACCTGTTCCCCCGCGTCGAGCGCGAGTTCACCATCTCCGACGGCACCACCGTGCACGGCTGGCTGATCGGCGACACGACCACCGCCGGCCCGCTGCTGCTGGACATCCACGGCGGCCCGCACAACGCGTGGAACGGCGCGGCCGACGAGGCCCACCTCTACCACCAGGAGCTGGCCGCGCGGGGCTGGACCGTGCTGCTGCTCAACCCGCGCGGCAGCGACGGCTACGGCGAGCGCTTCCACGAGGCCGCGCGCGGAGCGTGGGGCGAGGCCGACGCGAAGGACTTCCTCGAACCGCTGGACCAGCTCGTCGCCGAGGGCGTCGCGGACCCGCGCAGGCTGGCGGTGACCGGGTACAGCTACGGCGGGTTCATGACCTGCTACCTCACCAGCCGCGACGACCGGTTCGCCGCCGCCGTGGCGGGCGGGGTGGTCTCCGACCTCACCAGCATGGCGGGCACGTCCGACTCCGGGCACTACCTCGGCGCGCTGGAGCTGGGCGGCCTGCCGTGGTCCGACCGGGAGCGCTACGCGGAGCTGTCGCCGTTGACGCTGGTCGACCGGGTGCGCACGCCCACGCTGGTCGTGCAGGGCGGCGCGGACCTGCGCTGCCCGGTCGGCCAGGCCCAGCAGTGGTTCGCGGCGCTGCGCGAGCAGGGCGTGCCGACCGGGCTCGTGCTCTACCCCGAGGGCTCGCACCTGTTCCTCCTCGACGGCCCGCCGTCGCACCGGATCGACCTCAACCGGCGGGTCGTGGACTGGGTCGAGCGGCACGCGGGCGACGTCGTCGGCCCGCGCAGGCCGCGGATCGACGCCGCGCACTGGCGGCGCAGGCTGGCCGCGCTGGCCGAGCGCCACCACGTCCCCGGCGCGACGCTGGGCATCCTGCGGCTCGGTGGCGAGGACGAGTTGGTCGAGGCCGCGCACGGCGTGCTGAACACCGGGACCGGCGTCGAGACGACCACCGACTCGCTGTTCCAGATCGGGTCCATCACGAAGGTGTGGACGGCGACGCTCGTGCTCCAACTCGTCGACGAGGGCCTGCTGGACCTGGACGCGCCGATCTCCGACGTGCTGCCGGAGCTGAAGATCGCCGAACCGGGCGTGACCGCGCGGCACCTGCTCACGCACACCAGCGGCATCGACGGCGATGTCTTCACCGACACCGGCCGCGGCGACGACTGCCTGGAGAAGTACGTCGACCGGCTCGGCGACGTGGCGCTGAACCACCCGCTCGGCGCCACCTGGTCCTACTGCAACTCCGGGTTCACGCTGGCCGGGCGCGTGGTCGAGAAGCTGACCGGCGGCACCTGGGACCAGGCCCTGCGGGACCGGATCCTCACCCCGCTCGGCCTGGACCACACCGTCACGCTGCCCGAGGAGGCCGTGCTGCACCGCGCGGCGGTAGGGCACGTCGGCGAGCCCGGCGCGCAGACCCCGACGACGGTGTGGGGCCTGCCGCGGTCGCTCGGCCCGGCCGGGCTGATCACGTCGACGGTCGCCGACGTCCTCGGGTTCGCCCGCCTGCACCTGACCGGCGGTCTCGCGCCGGACGGGACCAGGGTGCTGTCCGAGGCGAGCGCGACGGCGATGGCCGCGCACCAGGCCGACGTACCGGGCAAGTACGGCCTCGGCGAGTCGTGGGGGCTGGGCTGGATCCGGTTCGACTGGGACGGTCGCGGGCTGATCGGCCACGACGGTTCGACGATCGGGCAGAACGCGTTCCTCCGGGTGCTGCCCGACGAGGGCCTCGCGGTCGTCCTGCTCACCAACGGCGGCAACGGCCGCGACCTGACCGAGGACCTCTTCCGCGAGGTCTTCGCCGAACTGGCCGGGCTCGCCACGCCGGCGCCGCCGGAACCGCCCGCCGAACCCGTGACCGTGGACGTGTCCCGGCACCTGGGCGTCTACGAGCGGGCCGGGGCCCGGATGGAGGTGCTGGAGGGGCCGGTGCTGCGCACGACCGTCACCGGGCCGTTGGCCGACCTGGTCCCCGACGTGACGCGGGAGTTCCCGATGGTGGCGCTGGAGGACGACCTGTTCCTCGTGCGCCACCCGGAGACCAGGACGTGGACGCCCGTGTGGTTCTACGCCCTGCCGACCGGCGAGCGGTACGTGCACTTCGGCGTCCGCGCCACCCCGAAGGTCGACTGATGGGCGCGACCTCCGACCTCGTGACCGACCTCGACCGGGCGCACCTCGCCGCGCGCGCCGCGGCCGCCGCCTCCGGCGTCGAGGTCCGCGAGGTGACCGACCTGGACGACCTGGACGCGGTGCACCGGCTGTTCGACGGGATCTGGCGGCCCGACCCGACCAACCCGCCGGTGACGACGAAGCTGCTGCGCGCGCTGTCCAAGGTGGGCAACCTGGTGTCTGGCGCGTTCGACGGCCCGGTGCTCGTCGGCGCGTGCGTCGGGTTCTTCGGCGCGCCCGCCGCGCGGCTGCTGCACAGCCACGTCGCCGGGGTGTCGCCGAAGGCGGCGGGCAGGCACGTGGGGTACGCGCTCAAGCTGCACCAGCGCGCGTGGGCGTTGGAGCGCGGGGTGACCTCGGTGGAGTGGACGTTCGACCCGCTGGTCGCGCGCAACGCGCACTTCAACATCACCAAGCTCGGCGCGCGCCCGGCCGAGTACCTGGCGAACTTCTACGGCGGCATGGACGACGACATCAACGGCGACGACGACAGCGACCGCCTGCTCGTGGCCTGGGACCTGGCGGGAGCGGCGGGCACGCCCGGTGACGCGCGGGCGGAACTGGCGCGGGGCGCGGTGGTGGCGCTCGGCCGGTCGCCGCACGGCACACCGGTCTCGGGATCGTCGTCCGACGGCCGCACGCTGCTGGTGGCCGTGCCGACCGACGTGGAGGCGCTGCGCTCGACCGATCCCGGCCGGGCCAAGGAGTGGCGGGCCGCGGTCCGCGACGCGCTGGGCGGCGCGCTGGCGGGCGGGTGGCGGATCACCGGGTTCGACCGGGCGGGTTGGTACGTCCTGACGCACGAGGAAGGCAGTCGATGAAGCTGACCGGAGTGGAACTGCGCCGGATCCGGATGCCGCTGGTGTCGCCGTTCCGGACGTCGTTCGGCACGCAGACCGCGCGGGACGTGCTGCTGCTGCGCGCGGTCACCGACGAGGCCGAGGGCTGGGGCGAGTGCGTGGCGATGTCCGACCCGCTGTACTCCTCGGAGTACGTGGACGCGGCCGCCGACGTGCTGACCCGGTTCCTGGTCCCGGCGCTCGCGGCGCGGCCACGGCTCGACGCGAACGCCGTCGCGCCCGCGCTGGAACCGTTCCGCGGTCACCTGATGGCGAAGGCGGCGCTGGAGATGGCCGTGCTCGACGCCGAACTCCGGGCCGAGGGACGGCCGTTGGCGCGGGAACTGGGCGCGACGCGCGACCGGGTGCCGTGCGGGGTGTCGGTCGGGATCATGGACTCGATCGGCGAACTCCTCGACGCCGTCGGCGGGTACCTCGACGCGGGGTACGTGCGGATCAAGCTGAAGATCGAGCCGGGCTGGGACGTCGAGCCGGTGCGGGCGGTGCGCGAGCGGTTCGGCGACGACGTGCTGCTCCAGGTCGACGCGAACACCGCCTACCGGATCGGCGACGCCCGGCACCTGGCCCGGCTCGACCCGTTCGACCTGCTGCTGATCGAGCAGCCGCTGGACGAGGAGGACCTGCTCGGGCACGCGGAACTGGCCCGGATGATCAGCACGCCGGTCTGCCTGGACGAGTCGATCACGTCGGCACGGTCGGCGGCCGCCGCCATCGCGCTGGGGGCGTGCAAGATCGTGAACATCAAGCCGGGGCGGGTCGGCGGGTACCTGGAGGCGCGGCGGATCCACGACGTGTGCGTGGCCAACGGCGTGCCGGTGTGGTGCGGCGGGATGCTGGAGACGGGGCTGGGGCGGGCCGCGAACGTGGCGCTGGCCGCGCTGCCCGGCTTCACCCTGCCGGGTGACACGTCCGCGTCGGACCGGTTCTACCGGCGGGACATCACGACGCCGTTCGTACTGGACGGCGGCCACCTCGCGGTGCCGACCGGGCCGGGCCTCGGCGTGGAGCCGCTGGCCGACGAGCTGGAGGCGGTGACCACGTCGACGGAGTGGCTGCCGCTGTGATTCGTCCACCCCGACAGGTGAACGCCCGGTCTTCGTCCGCGCGGACGAACTCCTCGGTCGCGGATGTCGCTAGTTTCGGAGGGTGACCCCGCGACCACACGCCGGCCTCGGCCGGGTGCTCGACGATCTCGGCACGACGCTGCTGGACCTCGTCCACGGGCGGCCGGACCGGGCGAGAGCCCTCGGGGGCGTCGCCATCCACGACCCGCTGGACGACGGCGTGCCACCGCCGAACGCCCTCGTGCTGGGCGTCGGCGTGGGCACGGCGGCGGAGATCGCGGACCTGCTGCGGGCGTTGGGCGGGCACACCGCCGTGGGACTCGTGGTGCGCGCGCCCGTGCCGGTGACGGACGAGGTGGTCGCGGCGGTCGAGGAGTCCGGCGTGGCGCTGCTCGGCCTCACGCGCGGGGCGTCGTGGGCGCAGCTCGCCGCGATCCTGCGGGCGATGCTCGCCGAGGGCGACTTCGGCGGCGTGGTGGACGGCGACCTCTTCACGTCCGCCAACGCGGTGGCCGCGCTGCTGGACGCGCCGGTGACGATCGAGGACCACGGCTGGCGCGTGCTGGCGTTCTCCGGCGGGCAGGACGAGGCCGACGAGTCGCGGGTGGAGACGATCCTGGGCCGCCAGGTGCCGGAGAAGTACTCGCGCGTGCTGGCCGAGCGGGGCGTGTTCCGCGACCTCTACCGCACCGACCAGCCGGTGTACATCGAGCCCGTGACCGCCACCTCGCTCCCCCGCGTGGCCATCGCCGTGCGCGCGGGCGACGAGGTCTTGGGCTCGATCTGGGCCGCGGTGAAGGGACCGCTCAGCGCCGACCGCACCACCGCGCTGATCGACGCGTCCAGGCTGGTGGCGCTGCACCTGCTGCGGCTGCGCGCGGGCGCGGACGTGGAACGCAGGCTGCGCACCGACCTGGTCGGCACGGCGCTGGAGGGCGGCCCCGGAGCCCGCGACGCCCTGGACCGCCTGGGCCTGACCGGCCGCCCCGTCGTCGTGTTGGCCCTGTCGACCACCGACCCCGACACCCCCACGCCCGCACTCACCACGGAGCGCCAACGCCTGGGCGACGCCCTCGCGATGCACCTGAGCGCCCTGCACCCCCGCAGCGCCACGGCGTCACTCGGCGACATCACCTACGCCCTGTTCCCGGTGTCCGATGATCATCGAGCCCTCGCCGTGGCCACCGACTTCCTCGACCGCGTAGGCACCCGCACCCACGCCGTGATCGCCGTCAGCCCCGTGGCAGCCGACACCACCGACCTCTCCCTGGCCCGAGCCACGGCGGACAGGGCCCTGCGCGTGCTGCGCGGCGGTGGCACCCGCCGCACGGCCCGCCTGGCGGACGTCCACGTGGAAGCGCTGCTGCTGGAACTACGCGACCTGGCCGCCGCCCAAGGCGACCGCCCCACCGGCCCGATCGCGAAACTGCTCGCCTACGACGCCCAGCACTCGGCCACCCTCGTCGAAACCCTGAGCGCGTGGCTCGACGCCTTCGGCGACGTCATCGCCGCCTCGGCAGCGGTCCACGTCCACCCCAACACCTTCCGCTACCGCCTACGCCGCCTGGCAGCGGTCGGCGACCTCGATCTGACCGACCCGGAAGCCCGCTTCGCCGCGATGCTGCAACTGCGGGTGTTGTCGCAAGTGGAGCGCAAGCGGGACGAATGATCGAATACCCCCGACCCACGACCCCGTCTGGTGTCTACTGGCGCGATGTGGCGTGACGCGGGTGGTTCGGTGCGGGCCGGGTGGAAAGTTCTGGCCTTTCTGGGGCTCAGTGCGGGGGCGGTGGTGGTGGCCGCTGTGCTGACCGGGATGTTCCTGCCGATCGACAGTGGGCAGCCGTGGCCGGTTGTCGCGGTTGCCGCGGTGCTGGTTCTTGGGCTGACGCGGGTGTTCGGCGGTAAGTGGCGGCGGTTCGAGTGGACGCGGTTGGCGTGGTTCGCGGGTGGGGCGCTCGTCGGGGCCGTGGTCGTGTGCGGGTTGGCGTGGGGGTTGATGCTCGGCGGGGTGTTGTACTGGCAGCCCAACAGGGCGTTCACCGGTGCTTTGGCGGTGTCGGGCACGGTGTACTTCTTCTTCGCCGTGCTGGTGGAGGAACTGGTGTTCCGCGGGTACGCGTTGCGGCGGTTGGCCGAGAGCGTCGGGCCGCGGGCGGCGGTCGGGGTGTTGGCGCTGGTGTTCGGCGGGTACCACCTGGTGAACCTCGGCACGGACCCGTCGGTGAAGTCCGGTGGCTTGGAGCTGCTGTGGACGGCGGCGGGGCCCGCTGTCGGGGCGGTCGTGTTCGGGGTCGCCGCGTTGCGGACCGGCGGGATCGCGTTGCCGCTCGGGCTGCACCTGGGGTGGAACTGGACGCAGTGGCAGTTCTTCGCGTTCCCGACCGACGACAACCCGGTCGGGCTGTGGAAGCCTATCGTCACGCCGTCCGTCGACCCCGTCGTGTTCAAGATCGGCTACCTGGTCGCGATGGCCGTGACGCTCGGGGTCGTCCTGCTCGGCACGCGGCGGTGGCCGCTCTCCCCCGCGCTCCGACCGGCCGTCCTGTGACGAAATCCCTGCGGCGCAAGGTGTTCAACGTCTGCGGAAAGGACGGGGACGGGCCGCCTGCTCGGTGCTAGCTTCGCTCCCGTCCAGCAGCGGCCCGAGCGAGGTGCGTCCGTGATCACGTCTGCGCAGAGCGACAGGTTCGCCGCCCACCTCCGCATGTTGAAGGAGCGGAGCGGGCGCGGGTTCGAGCGGCTCGGCAAGCAGGCCGGGGTCAGCGGGTCGTCGCTGCACCGGTACTGCACGGGGCTCAGCGTGCCGTCGGACTACCGGGTGGTGCACGCGTTCGCGAAGGTGTGCGGGGCCAGCGCCGAGGAGTTGCGGGAGCTGCACCGGTTGTGGGCGTTGGCGGACGCGGTTCGCGACGCCCCGGTGGAGGAGGAGCCCGCGCCGCCCGTCGAGCAGGGCGGCAGGCGGTGGTACGCGGTCGTGGCCGCGGCGCTGCTGATCACCGGCGGGCTGGTGTGGTTCGCGAGCGCGCCGTCGGCCGACCCCGGTCCGCACGACGACCGGCTGCTGTTCTCCGCCACGTGCCGGGAGCCGGTGAGCCTGGGCCAGCACGACGAGTGCGTGGCCGAGGTGCAGAGCCTGATCTCCCGCGCGCACAGCGCGGTCGCTGTGGACGGCGACTTCGGGCCGGAGACACTGCGACGGGTCACCGCCTTCCAGGTGTTGGCCGGGGTGCCGCCGCGCGGCGTGGTGGACGCCGACACCAAAGGCGCGCTGTACGACCAGAAGGTCAGCATGGCGACGTGGTCGCCCGCGGACGTGGAGCGCAGGGTCCGCGAGGTGTTCACCGAGGATCCGGCGACCGCCGTCGCCATCGCCCGCTGCGCCTCGTTCCTCGACCCGCTGTGGGTGCTGCCCAACACCGACGGCAGCCGCAACTGGGGCGTCTTCCAGCTCTCCGACGCCCGCCTGCGCGACCTCGGCGGCACGCCGCTGCGCGCGTTCGACCCGGCGTGGAACATCGAGGCGGCGCACCGGTTGTGGAGCGCGCGCCACGACTTCCACGACTGGCCCTCGTGCGCGGCGGCCCTGTCGGCCCCCTCCTGACCGCCCACGAGGGCGTCGCGGCTCAGATCGTGCCGCTCTCCCACCACCAGGCGCGGCCGAGGTCCGCCCGGCTGTCCACGTGCTGGTGGTCCACGGTGTACCGCTCCAGCCCGGAGAACCCGCAGGTCTCCGCCTTCTGGTAGACGGTCCGGTTCGCGACGCCGGGCACGACGAGGTCGGCCGCGGTGCCGTAGAGGTGCATGCTGTCGCTCGCGCCGCCGATGTCCGCGTTGTGCTGGATGCTGCGGAACCCGGACGTCACGGTGATCGCCTTGTTGCCCAGCTTCTTGCGCAGGGCCTCCAGCTTGTACATCGCGCGGCGGGCGTTCTCGCGAACCGTGGACGCGCCGACCTTGCCGCCGTTGAAGGTCCCGCTCACCCGGTCGGTGAACTCGCTGAAGTTGAAGTGCGTCGTGGACCCGTCGGACTGCTCCAGCGCGTTCAACGCGCTCTGCGTGTTCGCCCCGACGCTGCCGTCCGCGGTCAGCCCGTAGGCGGCCTGGAACCGGCGGACGGCGGCCTTGGTGCCGGGCCCGAACTCGCCGTCGACGCTGACCCGGCTGTGGCCGGCGCTGTCGGCGGCCCAGCCCGCGACGCGGATCTGCAACTCGGTGACGTCCGCGCCGGTCGCGCCTTCCGCGAGGGTGCGCGACCACGGGTACGCCTGCGCGATCCCGGTCCACAGCAGCGGTCCGGCGACCGCGCCCGCGCCGAGGACGACTGCGCCGCGCAGGAACGCGCGGCGACCGATCGAGGTGGTCATTCGTGTGCCTTTCGGAAGGGTGCAACGGCCGCCACCAGGCTGGCGAGCGCGGGGCGGCACGAGAACCGATCGGCACGGGAACGGGACGACGGGACGGTCCCGCCCCGGCTGACCTGCCGGGACGGGACCGTGCTGGGACGCTCGTGGGATGCCCCGGCCGCGACCGGGGCCGGGGTCACGTCGTGCAGGCCGCCGCGTTGAGCGTGACGGCCGACGGCGAGCCCGAGGTGCCGTTGGCGGTGAAGCCGAGCGCCACCGACGCCCCGGCGGCCAGCGACGGGCTGTAGGTCGGCGCGGTCACGGTGACCGTGGTCCCGCTCTGGGTGAACGTGCCGTTCCACCCGCTGGCGACGGTCGCCCCAGCGGGGAGGGTGAACACGACCTTCCACGGGTTCGCCGCGCTCGTCGCGGTGTTGGTGACCGTCAGCGAGCCCTGGAAACCGCCCTGCCACGAGTTGTCGAGCTTCCACGCCGACCGGCACGCGCCCGTGCCACCGCCACCGGTCGTGGTGGTCGTCGTCGTGGTCGTGGTGGTCCCGCCGCCGGACGGCGGGATGAGGTACGGCTGGAGGATCGACTGCTTGGCCTGGTTGACCGTGGTCCAGTCGTCGCCGACGATGCCGCCGGTGTCACCGGAGTTCGGGTTCCACGACCAGTAGGTGAACGACATGCCGTTCACGCCGGTCCCGGTGTAGGCCATGAGGTTCTCCAGCCACACCTTGTCGACCGGGTTGGCCAGCGTGGTACCGAACTCGCCCATCATGATCGGCGCGGTGTTCTGCTTGTACAGGTAACCCCAGTAGTTGTCCCAGATCGCGGGCATGTTCGCCGGGTAGTTCGGCGCGCTGAACCACGGCTGGTTGTACACCGAGGTGGCGTACTCGTGCGGGGAGTACACCAGTCGGTTCGCGACGTTGAGCCGCACCGGGAACTGGCCGGCCTTGGACAGGTTGCCGCCCCACCAACCGCAGTCCTCGTCGTTGGTCGGGTCGTTGTCCCACACGTTCGACAGGCCACCGCTCGGGCAGCTCACGCCCTCGACGAAGATCAGCCAGTTCGGCTGGACGCCCAGGATCGCGTTGCCCGCGCGCTCCGCGGCCAACCGCCAGTCCCGCGCGGTGTCGCCGCAGCCCCAGCACGAGCCGGTCGCGGCCGGGTTGGTGCCCTCGGCGTGCGGCTCGTTGTGCAGGTCCGCGCCGATGACCGTGGTGTTGCCCGCGTACCGCGCGGCGAGGGTCTTCCAGTCGTTGATCCAGGTCGTCTCGGGGACGCCCGCCGTGTACCAGAGGGCCGTCTGGCCCGCGCTGGTCGGCCGGTGGCGGTCGAGGATGACGCGCATCCCCTTCTCCCCCGCGTAGCCGATCACCTTGTCCAGGATCTGCAACGGCGACAGCCCGACGAGGTCGGGGTTGGTGAAGTCGTTGACGCCGGTCGCCTTGGCGTCGGACTTCAGCGCGTCGTTGGAGAACGGGACGCGCAGGGTGTTGTAGCCGAGCTGGGCCATCTGGTCGAGCTGCTGCCGCCACGTCCTGCTGGACCACAGCCCGTGGAACGTCTTGTTGTCGGTCTCCATGCCGAACCAGTTGATCCCGGTCAGCCGCACGGTGGTGCCGCCGCTGTCGACGATCTTGTTGCCGCTGGTGTGCAGGTACCCGGTCCCGGTGCCGCTCGCCGCGGCCGCCGAGCCCTGGCCCGCCGCGCCGACGGCGACCGCCCCGCTCACGACCACCGCGGCCGCCAGCAGGGCGCCGAGGATCCTTCTGGGCTGTTTCATCCGCTCTCCTCCAAAGGACCCGGCAGGGTTTCTGGGAGCGCTCCCAGAAGAAGAGTAGTGAGCGGCGTCACCGTGTCAAGAACGAGCCTTCGGGCCGAACTCGCGCAGCGCCCGCAGGTGGACGGCGACCCACGTGCGGAACGGCCGCCACCCCTCCGACACCTCCACGAGGTCGCGGCCGTAGAGCCGGTGCACCTCGTCGGCCAGCTTGCGCTCGTGGTGCGGCACCGCGTCCGGCGCGTTGGCCCCGCGCAGCACGACCAGTTCGGCGGCGAACGGCCCGAGCCCCTTCACCTCCCGCACGGCTTTCAGGGCGTCGTCGGGATCCATCGCCCGGAGCGCCGCGCCGTCGAGGAGCCCGTCCAACGCCGCGTCGGCCACCGCGCGCAGGTACTCCGCCTTGCGGCCGGGCAGGTCCAGGTCCAAGGCGCGCAACGCTTCCGGGGCGGGGAACACGCCGTCCTCCATGAGGTCGACGCGCAGCTTCGCGGCCAGCGGGATGCGGAGCCGTTGGGACAGCACGGCCCACGCCGCCGCCTCGTACGGCGAGTGGAACCCGCACGGCCGCAAGCCCGGCAGGCGTTCCTGGGCGTCGGCGACGACCGGTTCGCGGTCGCCGACCTCGGGCCAGCCGCGGGCGTCGACGTCCAACGACAGGAACCGGAGGGTCTGCGCGGTGGCCGCGTCGAGGTCGCCGTCGCCGGACACGACGACCCGCGCCCCACCGCCGTCCTGCGTGACGCGAGCTTCTGCGCGACTCCAATCGCCTTCGACGCGGAACACCGTCCGCAGCTCGTCGGTGTCGCGGGCGGGCAGCGCGGCGGGCGCGAACCCCTCCCAGAACCGCTTGCTCGTGGCCGGCGACCAAGGTCCGAGGACCTCGGCCACCGTCTCCAGGCGGGCCACGGTCACGCCTTGTCGTGGATGGTGATCGCGTAGCCGTCCGGGTCGGCGAAGGTGAACATCCGACCGAACGGCCCGTCCGCCGGGGCCGCCACGATCGGCACGCCCGCGGCCGCGAGGTCGTCGTGCAGGAACTGCGCGTCGTCGGCGTGCAGCCACAGCGCGACCCCGAACCCCGGCCGGGGCGCCGCGGCGGCCAGGTCGACACCCGGCAGCGGCGTCCGCACCGCGAACGAGATCGGCGCGGTGTCGAACACGACCGCGCCGGGCGGGCTCACGGGCAGGCGGCGCAGCCCGAGGCGGGTCTCGTAGAAGTCGGCGGCGCGGTCGAGGTCGCGCACCTGGAGGGCGAGGAAGTCGGGTCCGGTCACGGTCATGTCGTCTCCTATGTCAGCGTGTTGACATGGCCGAAGGTATGTCATGATGCTGACATGAGTCAAGCCGAGACCGTCGGCCCGCTGGACCAGGCCGTGGGATACGCGCTGAAGAGGGCCGCGACCGCGTTGCGCACCTCGATGGACACCGCCCTGCGACCGCTGGACCTGACCGTCCCCCAGTACTCGTGCCTGGAAGTCCTGTCTCAACGGCCGGGCCTCTCCAACGCCGAACTGGCCCGGTCGGTCTTCGTCACCCGCCAGTCGATGAACCTGGTGCTGCGCGGCCTCCAGGACCGCGGCCTCCTCACCCGCCCCGCCACCGCACCCCACGGCAGAGCCCTGCCCACCACCCTCACCGACGAGGGCCGCACCCTGCTGCACGCCGCCAGCAAGGCCGTCCACACCGTCCAGGAACGCATGCTGACCCCGTTCTCCCCGGCCCACCGCGACCGCCTGCTCCACGACCTCGACGCCTGCGTCACGGCCCTCGCGGAGGAGTGAGCTGCCAGCGGCATTCGAGCGACGCCCCGACGGCAGGGACACCGCGAGTCTGCGCATAGGCCTATCCGCTGAGCGGTTCGTGGGGTCCGGCGTGGACGGGCTAACCCTCGGACTCCGCCTCGCGACAGACCGCCTGTGATTCCGTGAAGGAGGAGGCGATCGTGCGTTCCCTTGTCCTACGAAGACTTTTCGCGCCGTTGATCGTGGTGGTCCTGCTCGCCTGGTCGGTGGCGCCCACGGCTTCGGCCGCGTCGACCACCCTGTGCACCGGGTACGCGGGCTGCGCGGCCACCGGTCGTGGCGACGGCGGCTACAGCTCCAACAGCGGCACGTCCTACTGGGGTATGTACCCCGGCCACAACTGCACCAACTACGCGGCTTACCGGATCGGCCGCAACGGAGCCGACGCGGGCTACCTGCGCGGCTACGGAACGGCGTACCAGTGGGGGTCCCGCGCTCGGGCGAACGGTGTTGCGGTCGACGCCAGGCCCGCGGTGGGCTCCATCGCCTGGTGGGACGCCAACTCCGGCGGTTCGGGTTCTTCGGGTCACGTCGCCTACGTCGAGGCGGTCGGGCCGGGGTACGTCATCGTGTCGGAGGACAACTGGGGTGGTGACTTCCACTGGAAGAAGCTCACGCCGGGCGGCTACTACCCGACCGGGTTCATCCACTTCAAGGACATCGGCCGGGATGTCAGCGGCGACGGCCGAGCCGACCTGGTCATCGTCGGCACCGGACCGACCGGATCGGGTCGGACCGAGGCCCACGTGCTCGACGGGGCGAGCGGGTACTCGACCTGGTACGCCCACTGGCCGACCGCGGCCGGGTACAGCGGCGCGGACACCGATCGCCACCTCCTCGGTGACGTCAACGGGGATGGCCGAGCCGACCTCGTGATCGTCGGCACCGGGCCGACGGGGTCGGGCCGGATCGAGGCGCACGTGCTCGACGGGGCGACGGGGTTTTCGACGTGGTTGGCGCACTGGGCGACGGCCGCGGGCTATTCCGGACCGTCCGACCGGTTCGTCATGGGCGACGTCAACGCCGACGGCCGGGCGGACCTGGTCATCGTCGGCACCGGACCGACCGGATCGGGCCGACTGGAGGCCCACGTGCTCGACGCGGCCTCGGGGTACTCCACCTGGCTCGCCCACTGGGCGACGACAGCTGGCTACGCGGGCGCGAGCGACCGATTCGTGATGGGCGACGTCAACGCGGACGGCCGCGCGGACCTGGTCATCGTCGGCACCGGACCGACCGGATCGGGCCGACTGGAGGCGCACGTGCTCGACGCGGCCACCGGGTACTCCACCTGGCTCGCCCACTGGGCGACGACGGCAGGCTACGCGGGCGCGAGCGACCAGTTCGTCATGGGCGACGTCAACGCCGACGCCCGCGCCGACCTGGTCATCGTCGGCACCGGACCCACAGGATCGGGTCGAGTCGAAGCGCACGTGCTCGACGCGGCCACCGGGTACTCGACCTGGCTCGCCCACTGGCCGACCGCGGCCGGGTACACGGGTTCCACCGATCGGCTCGTCATGTAGGCCGACTCGCGGTTCTCGGTGGCCGATCAGGTCGCCGAGAACCGCCCGCGCCGCGCGCCGGAAAACAAAGTGGCCACAACAGGTTTGAGCGGTGGTCGGGCGGCCGATTTCTGGGGCGCAGTGCTCGTTTCGACGATCGCGGGGTGGACCGATGCTGTGGGACACGTTCTGGCAGTTCCTGCCGTTGATCGTGCTCGCGATGAGTGCGACCGTCTGGATGGTGCGTGATCTCGTGCGGTCCACGACTCCTCGGCGGGCCAAGTCGCGATGACACGGCGTGCCCTCGGTTACGCTTGACGTGTGAGTCGATGGCAGCCGAACGCGCGGGACCGGTTGAAGCAGGCCGCCCTCGAGCTGTTCGTCGAGGTGGGGTTCGCCGAGGCGACCGTTCCGCAGATCACGGCTCGGGCCGGGCTCACGACGCGGACGTTCTTCCGGCACTTCGCGGACAAGCGCGAGGTGCTGTTCGCGGGTGAGGAGGAACTGCCCGCGCGGGTCGCGAAGCTGATGGCCGACGCGCCCGCCGACCTCGACCCGATGGCCGTGATCGTCGAGGGTCTCAACACCGTCGCGGACACGCTGTTCGCTGGTGGCCGGGACTTCATGCGCACCCGCCGGGCCGTCATCCAGAGCGACGAAGGGCTGCGGGAGCGGGAACTGCGGAAGCTGTCGACGCTGTCGGACGCGATCCGGCAGGGGTTCGTGGACCGAGGTGTCGACGAGCTGACCGCGACCCTGTCCGCCCAGGTCGCGGTGACGATCTTCTCCGTCGGCATCGGGCGGTGGCTGGACCAGGACGGCGACCTGCCGTTGACCCACTTCGTGCGCGACACGCTCGACGCCCTGCGGTCGGTGACCGCAGGGCGTCCCTGAGCGTCAGCGGAACAGCTTCAGCGGCACGGCGGCCGCCATCGCCCCCATCCCGGAGTCGTTCGGGTGGAGGTGGTCGCCGCTGTCGTAGGCGGGCAGCAGGCGTTCGGGGTCGGCCGGGTCGCGCAGCGCGCGGTCGAAGTCGACCACGCCGTCCGGCTCGCCGCTCGTGCGGATCCACCGGTTCACGGTCTGACGCGCGGCCTCGTTCGAAGGGCTGTAGAAGCCGAACGTGTCGTTCTTGAACGGGGTGATCGTGCCCGTGTAGACGCGCAGGCCTTGGGCGTGCGCTCGGGCGATGAGCTGGCGGTGGGCGTCGATGATGTCCTGCGCCGTCACCCTCTCCGACTCGGGCGCGCTGGTGCCGGGGTGGCCCAGGTCGTTCACGCCGAGCAGGACGACGACGTGCTCCACGCCGGGTTGGGCGAGGACGTCGCGGTCGAAGCGGCGCAGGGCCGCCTGGCCGAAGTAGTTCGCGTACGCCTCCGCCGGGTGCCCGGCGGGCGGGTTCGGGTCGTGCAGCAGGCGGTTGCCGCTGATGCCCGCGTTGACCACGCCCAGCCGCCGCAGCGCCGGATCGGCCTGCAACCGCCGGGCCAGCACGTCCGGCCAGCGCTTGTTCGCACCGCGGGTGGTCTCCGCGCCGTCGGTGATCGAGTCGCCGAACGCCACGACCGTCGCGGTCGCCCGGCCCGTGACGCTGACGCCGGTGAGGAAGTGCCACTTGCCCAGCACGGCCGTCGGCGTGAGGTCGGCGCTGCCGGTGACGTTGCCCGCCGCCGCGTACCCGTCCTGGAACGGGAAGGCGTGCACGGTCGTCGCGGGCGTCCGACGCGGCAGGTGGATGCTGACCACCAGGTCGGAGTCCGCGACCACGGACAGCGCCACGGGATCGCTGAGCAGCGGCGCGCCCGGCGGCACGGTGGCCGAGGAACGGCCGCCGAACGTCAGCCGCCGGTCGGTGCGCGGGTCCACCGCCGCGGCCGTCCCGGCGCGACGCGCCACGTGCGCCTCGCCGATGACCAGCGGGACGGTGCCGAACTCGTTGGACAGCCGCACCCGCACGCTCGTGCCGCCGACGCTGAGGTGCACGACCTGCCGCAGCGTTTGGTCCTCGAACGTCGTCGTGTCCGACGCGGGCACGGTCGTCGGCGAGGTCGCCCACGCCCCGACCCACCGCGCGTGCGAGGAGGCCGACGCCTGTGGTGCGACGAGGAGCAGCAGTGCGACGACGAGCCCTAAGGCGCGCCTCATCGACGGGCCGCCAGGGTGTTCCGCAGCGCGGTGTAGGCGGGCTTGCGGGAGAAGTCGTCCCACATGACCGTCGCCGCGCCCTCGCCCTGGAAGAACACCGGCACCCACGAGTACTTGTCGGTGAAGCCCCAGATCGTGAACGAGTCGCAGCCGCGGACGTTGAGGCACGCGGTGAGCGTGCGGGTGTAGTAGTCGGCCTGCTGCGCGAGCTGCGCCTCGGTCGGCACGCCGCTCTCCGGCAGGTCCATCCGCACGTCCAGCTCGGTGATCGCGGTCTTGAGGCCCAGCGCGGAGAACCGCTTCAGGTTGGTCTCCAGGTCGCCGGGGAAGCCGTAGCGGATGCTCAGGTGCGACTGCGCCGAGAACCCGTCCACGGGCACGTGCTGCGCGCGGAGCTGCTTGATCAGCGCGAGGTAGGCGTCGCTCTTGGCGTTGACGCTCTCCACGCCGTAGTCGTTGAAGAACAGCTTGGCCTTGGGGTCGGCCTCGTGCGCCCAGCGGAACGCGTCGGCGATGATCCCCGGCCCGAGTTCGCGGAGCCAGATGTTCTCCGTGGTGCGCAGCGCGCCGGTGTCGGTGAAGATCTCGTTGGCCACGTCCCACTGCTGGATGCTGCCCTTGTACCGGCCGACGACCCGCTTGATGTGGTCGCGCAGGATCGAGCGCAGCTCGGCGGCCGTGAAGTTCCCCTGCTCCAGCCACGCCGGGTTCTGGCTGTGCCACAACAACGTGTGCCCGCGCACGACCTGCCCGTGCTGCTTGGCGAACCGCACGATCTTGTCGGCCATGCCGAAGTTGTAGGTCCCCCGCTCGGGGTGGATGTACTCCCACTTCATCTGGTTCTCGGCGGACACCGAGTCGAACTCCGCGGCGAGCACGCGGCGGTAGGGCTGGTCGGAGGTGAAGGGGTCGGGGTAGGGCTGGGACTCGTGGTGGCCGCCGCCCGCGACGGCGGTCCCGATGTGGAACCCCTTGGGCGCGGCGCCGCGCAGGGTGTCCTTGGCGGAGTGGCCGGGCGTGCGGTCGACGGGCGCGGCCGTGGCCACGAGCGTCGAGGGGACCGACAGGGCCGCGGCGACGACCACCGCGGTGGCCAAGCGGATCGACTTCATCAGGCTCTCGCTCCTTTGCGACGGGCTTGATTTCCGAAACTTTCGGTTCAGGGTGTGAAAGCTTTCGGGAAGTCGGACCCTAGGACGCCCTCCGCGCCACCGTCAAGACCACGGGTGCGGCCCGGCCGCACCCGTGGCCCCGCCTACGCGAAGTAGTCGCCCTTCTCCAGGTCCTCGAGGAGACCGGGGGCGGTCGGCCGCCAGTCCAGCAGCTCCGCGGTGCGCACGGCCGTGGTCGGGTTGTCCAACCCCACGAGGCCGCCGAGGAAACCGAAGTGGGCGGCGGCGTCCTCCGCCGCGACGGACGTGGTCGGCACGTCGAGGCCGCGGCCGATGGCCTCGGCGATCTCCCGGAACGGCACGCCCTCGTCGCCGATGGCGTGGAGCCGCGACCCGGCGGGCGCCTGCTCCAGCGCGAGCCTGCACAGCCGCGCCGCGTCGAGCACGTGGACGGCGGGCCAGCGGTTGGCCCCGTCGCCGACGTAGCCCGAGACGCCGTGCCGCGTGGCCATGCCGATCAGCGCCGGGCCGAAGCCGTGGTCGGCCGGGCCGTGCACGAGCGGCGGCAGCCGGACGACCGAGGAGCGGACCCCGTTGTCCGCCAACGCGATCACGGCGTTCTCGGCGTCGATCCGCGGGCCTTCCTCCAGCACGTCGTCCTCCGTGCCGGGACGGCCTGCGACGACCGCCAGCATCAGCGTCCCACCGACGATGACGAACGACTTGCCGGAGCCCTTGAGCGCGTCCCCGATCGCCTCGACGGCCAGCATGTTGGCGGCTCCGGCGCCCGCGAAGTCGCCGGTGGCGATCAGGTCGTGCTTGAACGCGAGGTGCAGCACGCCGTCCGCGGCCGTGGCGGCCTCGCGCAGGCCGTCGAGGTCGTCGAGGTCGCCGCGCCGGGCCTCGGCGCCCATGCCGGTGACCACGGCCGCCGAGGCGTCGGAGCGGACGAGGCCGACGACCTCGTGGCCCGCGCCGAGCAGTTCGGGGACGACGGACTGGCCGATGAAGCCGGACGCGCCGGTGACGAGGTAGCGCATGGAGAGCCTCCGAAGAATCGATGACACCTGGTGACATCACCGTAGCAGGCGACGACACCGGGTGCCATCACTAGGATGTCCCGCATGGGCAGATGGGAACCGAACGCGCGGGGCCGACTCGAGCGCGCGGCCATGGAGCTCTACACCGAGCGCGGCTTCGACCAGACGACGGTCGCGGAGATCGCCGAACGCGCCGGCCTCACGAAACGCACGTTCTTCCGGCACTACACCGACAAGCGCGACGTGCTGTTCTCCGGCGCGGTCGTGCTGCAGGCGGCGGTCGTGAAGGCGGTCGCGGACGCGCCGGACTCCGCTACTCCCCTGGCCGCCGTAGCCGCCGGTCTCGACGCCGCCGCCGACCTGCTCCAGGAGCGCGGCGACGGCCCCCGGTACCGCTACGCGATCATCGTCGCGAACCCGGAGCTCCAGGAGCGCGAACTGGTCAAGCTCGCGGCCCTCGCGGCGGCCGTCGCCGACGCGCTGGTCGAGCGCGGCGTCGAGGACCGGACAGCGCGGCTGGCCGCGGAGGTCGGTGTCGGCGTCTTCAAGGTCGCGTTCGTGACCTGGATCGCCGACCCGGACCGGCACGACATCGGCCACCTCATCCGCGAGGCGTTCACCGACCTGCGCGCCGTGACCCGGTGACCTGGCGAACCCTCACCGCGGACCGGGAGAAGCACGCGGCCTACGCCGACGACGAGTGGCTCCGCTCGGGCTTGGCCGCCGCGCGCGAGGTGCTCGGCGACGACGTCGCCCGCGTCGTGCAGCGCCACGCCGTGCTGGTGCTCCAGCCCGACTGCGTGGCGGGCCGCGTGGCCCATCGATGCGTGGACCTCCTGCGCCGCAACGGTTTCGAGCCGGTCCACACGGTCAGGTTCCACTTCGGACCCGAGCTGACCGCGGACTGGGACGCGCTGCTCGTTGGCAGCGCGCACGTGGAGCACGACCGGCCCGGCGTGCCCCGGCTGGTCGACCGCGTGAGCGTGGAGAGCTGGCTCGCGGGTGAGGGCGTGCTGCTGCCCCCGTTCCGGTGAATCACCCGTTGCGGGACGAACCCGACCTTGTCCCGGTGGCGTGGATCACCTACGGTCGCGAGGAACATGAATCGGGTTCACGTACCTCGGGGAGTGCGCATGCGGGCCAGGCGGCGTTCGGCGGTCGTGACGGTGCTGACCACCGTGGCGGGGATCCTGGTCTTCACCGGCCAGCCCGCCGCGCAGGCCGCCCCGGAGCCCTACCTGGTCGGCCGCGGCATCTCCGACGTGACCGGACCCGCCGCCGAGAACGGCATGATGGGGTACTCGGACTTCGGCCAGAAGACCACCGGCCTCCACCAGCGCCAGCGGTCCCGCGCGTACGTCGTGGTCGACCGCGCCACCGGCGACCGGGTCGCCTACGTCAACGCCGACCTGGCGATGATCTTCCGCTCCGTGCAGGAGGGCGTGCTGGCCAAGCTCCAGGCCCGCTACGGGAACACGTACACGCGGGAGAACCTGCTGCTGTCCGCCACGCACACCCACGCAGGCCCCGGCGGGTACTCGCACAACCTGGCCTACAACCTGTCGATCCTCGGCCTCCAGCAGCAGACGCTCGACGCGATCACCGACGGCATCGTCGAGTCGGTCGTGGAGGCGCACGAGGACCTCAAGCCGGGTTCGCTGTCGTTGGGCCGCGGTGAGCTGACCGACGCGAGCGTCAACCGGTCGCGGGTGGCGTTCGACCGCAACCCCGCCGCCGACAAGGCGTTCTTCCCCAACGCGATCGACCCGTCCATGACCGTGCTGAAGTTCAGGCAGGGCAGCGCCGACGTGGGTGCGGTGAGCTGGTTCGCCACCCACAACACGTCGATGACCGGCCGGAACACGCTGATCAGCCCGGACAACAAGGGGTACGCGTCCTACCAGTGGGAGCACGACGACTCCAGCGTGCGGTACCTGGACGACCGGCCCGGCTTCGTCGCCGCGTTCCCGAACACCAACGCGGGCGACATGTCGCCGAACCTGAACCTGCGCCCCGGCTCCGGCCCCACCGAGGACGAGGTGGAAAACACCCGGATCATCGGCGAGCGGCAGAACCGCAAGGCGCAGCAGATCTTCGCCGGCGCGCAGACCGAGGTGACCGGCGGCGTCGCCCACCGGATGCGGTTCGTGGACATGGGGTCCGTAGCCGTCGACGGCCGTTACACCACCGACGGGAACCCCGGCACGACGTGCTCCGGCGTGGTCGGCGCGTCGACGCTGGCGGGCAGCGTGGAGGACGGCCCGGCGATCCCCGGCTTCACCGAGGGCATGCAGAGCCCGATCAAGTCGCTGCTGGAGCCGTTGAACATCCCGGTGCCGCAGTGGCTCAAGGACTGCCAGTACCCGAAGGCGTCCCTGGTGCCGACCGGCCTCGTGCAGGCGACGCCGAACGTCGTGCCGTTGCAGATCGTCCGGATCGGCCAGCTGCACCTGGTCGCCGTGCCCGGCGAGGTGACCATCACCGCGGGCCTGCGCATCCGCCGCACGGTCGCCGCGGAGCTGGGCACGTCGATCGACAACGTGCTGATCCAGGGCTACGCCAACGACTACAGCCAGTACGTCACCACGCCGGAGGAGTACGACCTCCAGCAGTACGAGGGCGGCTCGACCCTGTTCGGACGCAACACCACGCCCGCCTACCAGCAGGAGTTCGGCAAGCTCGCGGCGTCGCTGCGCGACGGCACCACGCCCGCCGCGGGCCCGACGCCGACCAAGCCGCCGTTCACCGACCTCAACCTCCAGACCGGCGTGGTGTTCGACGACAAGGCGCCGGGCACGTCGTTCGGCCAGGTCCTCACCCAGCCCGCCGCGGCGTACACGACCGGCCAGACCGCGACCGCCGTGTTCGTCACCGGCCACCCGAAGAACAACCTGCACCGCAACGGGACGTTCCTGGAGGTGCAGCGGCTGGTGAACGGCCAGTGGACGCGCCACGGCGACGACGGCGACTGGTCCACCCGCTACCGGTGGCAGCGGTCGGGCGTGGCGAACTCGGAGGCCACGATCACCTGGGCGATCCCGGCGGGCACGCCCGCCGGGACCTACCGGATCGTCCACAACGGCGACTGGAAGAGCGGGTGGACCGGCAAGATCACCGGGTTCACCGGCGCCACCACCGCCTTCACCGTGAGCTGACCGTCACCACGCCTCGGTCGACTCGATCCCCTTGATCCGACCGTCGCGGAAGGCGTCCACGAACAGGCGGTGGTCCTCGCGGGTCTGCTCGGCGTAGCGCAGGGCGAACTCCACGACCGAGTCGGCGAAGTCGGCGTCGCGGTCGCCGATGGCGGCCGCGATGGCCTCCTCGCACTGGAAGTCGACCAGCGTCTGCTCGGAGTCCGAGTCGGCGACGCAGTGCATCTTCGCCGTCGCCCGACCGAGGTAGCCGAGCACCGGCAGCATGTCCGCGGGCTCGGTCAGGTCCGACCAGTCCAGGTCCGACACGTACGGCGACAGCTCCGCGACGACGTAGCCCACGCCGTCGACCTCGGTGTGCCCGAGCCACGGGTCGGCGTGCGCCTGCAACGCCCGCTGCGACACGGCGGTCCGGTGGCCGTGGTCGGTGAAGTACCGGCGGATGTGCTCGTCCCGCACGATCCGGCTCGGCGCGGCCACGTTCGCCTGCTTCATCGACAGCACGACGTCGTTCTCCAACGCCTGCGTCCGACCCTCGACCAGCACGTTGTACGCGGGCAGCCCCGCGGAGCCGATGCCGAACCCGCTGCGCCCCACCACGTCCTTCACCGCGTAGGTGAGGCTGCTGCTCGCCTTCTTGCCGTCCGGGATCGTGTCCAGGTACCCGGCGAACGCCCGCTCGACCCGCGCGCGCTCCTCGTCCCCCAGCTCCCGCACGCCGGCCCGGTCGCGCCGGAACCGCCGCTCGTAGTCCACGATCACCGTCGTGTCGTCGAGCAGCTCGACCCGCGTGGCGAGCTTGGCCCGCAGCAGCACGTCGTGCAGCGCGCCCTCGGTGCTGTCCAACCGCAGGCTGAACAGCTCGTCGTTCGGGTTCTCCGCGAACGACCGCACCTGCGTCACGTACGCGGTCACGTACGTCCGGACCAGGTCCTCGATCCCCTTGTCCGGCAACGCCTTGCGCCACCCGAGCAGCGCCATCGACGCCGCGAACCGCCGCACGTCCCACGTGAACGCCCCGAGGTAGGCCTCGTCGAAGTCGTTGACGTCGAACACCAACGTCCCCTGCGAGTCCATGTAGGTCCCGAAGTTCTCCGCGTGCAGATCCCCCTGGATCCACACCCGACTGGTCCGCTCGTCCGCCCACTCGTCGGGCTCGACGGCCATGTCCGCGTAGAACAGGCACGCGCTGCCCCGGTAGAACGCGAACGGCTCGGCCGCCATCTTCCGGAACTTGGCCCGGAAGGCGGCCGGATCGGCGGCCATCAGGTCCGAGAACGCGTCCTCCAGGACGGCCACGATGCGATCGCCGCGGTCACTCACCACACCACTCCTCTTCGTCGAGCGGACGCTCGGCAGGCGCAGATCATCACACGCGCCGCTCGTACGTCCCACGCTCGTGCATGACGTGCGGGAGTGGTCGTCGGTTCCCGTCAGGATCGAGCTGACCAGGAACGATCCGACACGATTCGCCCAAACCCCGACGACTCGGGCGGCGGGTCGAGTCGTCGGGGTTTCGGGCGATGGCGTTACTTGGTCAGGATCACCGTCTCCTGCTTGGTGAGCACGTCCACGGCGATCACGCGTTTGACGTTCGGGTTCTGCTCGAGGATGGGGAACTCGGTCATGTGGAAGACGTTGTCCGGCCTTCTGGACGGGCCGAGGAGGACGTAGACGTCGCCGCTGGAGCCGTGGGCGAGGCTGGCCGAGACGCTGTCCCAGACCGCCTTGCCCTCAGGCGAGGTGTTGCCCCAGCCCGGCAGCTTGACGCCCTTGTCGTCCAAGAGGCCTTCGAGGGTGTTGCGGCCATTGTTCTGGGCGATCTCGCCTGCCTCGTCCATGACGGAGATGCGGTTGCCGTCGGCGTCGTAGACGCTGCCGGACCAGAAGAACGCGCCGTCCTCCTTGGTGGCGAGGATGTTCCTCAGGTTGTCGATCCACTTCTGGCTCTGGTCCGGGGTGAGGTCGGACAGGTCCGCCCACGGTTTGCCGTCGATCGTGGTGGCGGGCCAAGCGCCGTCGGTCTTGGGGCCGTCCGGTTGGGGTAGGTGCTCGCCGCCGGGATAGCCCCTGGGGTCCAGCAGGTCGAGGATGTTGG
>Ga0247771_1000148_pt1 | contig 26456 bp, 9 predicted proteins | sample UWRJL197509C6_FD_179948 | JGI IMG/M metagenome (GOLD analysis project Ga0247771, IMG submission 179948) | Plant litter microbial communities from Arlington Agricultural Research Station in Wisconsin, United States - UWRJ-L197-509C-6 | ecosystem: Environmental > Terrestrial > Plant litter >... | reverse complement strand
CGGCGATCTTCCACACCGGACCGCTGGGTGAAGATCGCCGTGCCGCCGAGGATCGCGAACCACACCAGGCTCACGCCGCTGGGCACCAGGATCACGCCCGCGACGAACTGGCGGATGGTGCGGCCGCGGCTGATCCGGGCGATGAACATGCCGACGAACGGCGTCCACGAGATCCACCACGCCCAGTAGAAGATCGTCCAGCCGGACAGCCAGGTCTCCGTGGCGTCACCGCCGGACGCGGCCGTGCGGCCGGCCATGTCCGCGAGTTCCCGCACGTAGTCGCCGAGCGCCGTGGGCACCAGGTTGAGGATGAACACCGTCGGCCCGACCACGAACAGGAACGCGGCGAGCACCACGGCCAGCACCATGTTGATGTTGGACAGCCACTGGATGCCCTTCGCGACACCGGACACCGCCGACGCGACGAACGCGGCCGTCAGCACCGCGATGATGCCGACCAGCACCCCGTTGCCGATGTCACCCGCCCAGCCCGCGACCTCCAGGCCGCTGCCGATCTGGAGCGCGCCGAGCCCGAGCGAGGCCGCCGAGCCGAACAGCGTGGCGAAGATCGCCAGCACGTCGATCGCCTTGCCCGCCGGGCCGTTCGTCCGCTTCTCCCCGAGCAGCGGCGCGAACGCGGCGCTGATCAGCTGGCTGCGGCCGCGGCGGAAGCTGCCGTACGCGATGGCCAGCCCGACGACGGCGTAGATCGCCCACGGGTGCAGCGTCCAGTGGAACATCGTGGTCGCCATGGCGGTCTGCACCGCCTGCTCCGACCCGCCTTCGACCGTGCCGGGCGGCGGCTTCACGAAGTGCGTGAGCGGCTCGTTCACGCCGTAGAACATCAGGCCGATGCCCATGCCCGCGCTGAACATCATCGCGACCCACGAGACGGTCTTGAACTCGGGCTTCTCGTCGTCCTTGCCCAGCGGGATCCGGCCGTAGCGGCTGAACGCCAGCCACAGCGCGAACACCACGAAGCCGGACGCGGAGAGCACGAACGCCCACCCGAGGTTGCCGATGATCCAGCCCAACGAGGTTTTGGACGCCGAGGCGAGGGAATCCGTACCGAGGACGCCCCAGGCGAGGAAGCCGAGGGTGACGACGGCGGCGACCCCGAACACCACCTTGTCGGTGCGGCCTGGACGTTCGGCGCGCTCGGCCGTGGGTTCTCCGGGCAGGGGTTGTTCGGGCGGCGTTGTCACACCTGGCCTCCTGGTCGCTTCTCCACACAACGGGACTGCATCCGGTTAGCCGGTACCCGCTGGTCCGAATGCCCAAACACCGCGCCTTACGCCCGTACGGGGTGTTCTCCTAGGCTCAAGGCGTGACCCCCAAGCCGGCGCCTACCCGCGTAGCACGCGGTCTGCTGCTGGCTGTCACGTCCGCCTCACTGAGCGTGGCCGCCCACGGCGCCGCCGGTGGCAGCCTCGTGGAGTTCCTGCCCGCGCTGCCGTTGGTGCTGCTCATCGCCCTCGCGGCCACCGCGCTGGCGGACCGCCGCCGCAGCCCGCTGGTCATCCTCGCGGCGCTCGGCGCGGCGCAGTTCGCCCAGCACGAACTGCTCGGCCTGATGCACCACCACCACGGCCCGGCGGGCGGGTTCGGGTTCGACCCCGTGCAGATGACGACCGCGCACGCGCTCGCCGCGCTCGGCACCGGCCTGGTGCTGGTCAAGGCGGACGACGCGCTGGTGTCGCTGGTCGACGCGGTGTCCCGGCTGCTGCCGAGGACGCTGACCCCCGGCCCGGTCCTGCGGGCCCCTCGCACCACCGCGTGCCGCGCCGCGACTGGTCCGGCACTCATCGAACTGCTCCTGAAGAGGGTGAACGGTCGCCGCGGACCACCCGTAGTCCTGGTCAACCGCGTCCCCTAGACACTCCGGTCTACCCCCAGGAGCTCCTTCCTCATGTCGACAAATCGATTTGGTGTGCGCACGCTGGCCCGCGGCGCGGCCGTCCTCTCCGCCGCGGGCGTGATCGCCCTGGGCACCGCGGGCCTCGCCTCGGCCCACGTGACGGCCTCGACCCCCAGCCCCGCCACCAAGGGCGGCTACACCAAGGTGACCATCCGGGTCCCCAACGAGCGCCCCGACGCGGGCACGGTGAAGCTCCAGCTCACCCTCCCGCCCGAGTACCCGCTGGCCTCCGTGAGCAGCAAGCCCGTCCCCGGCTGGAAGGTCGAGGTCGTCAAGGCCAAGCTGCCCAAGCCGATCACCAGCCACGGCAAGGAGGTCACCGAGGCCCCCAGCACCGTGACCTGGACCGCCGACCCCGGCGTGCAGATCGAGCCCGGCCAGTTCAACGAGTTCGACCTGTCCGTCGGCCCGCTGCCGGAGGACACCGACCGCCTGCTGCTGCCGACCACGCAGACCTACAGCAGCGGCGAGGTCGTCGCCTGGGACGCTCCCCCGGCCGCCGAGGGCGCCGCCGAGCCCGCGAAGCCCGCCCCCGTGCTGAACCTGGTCGCCAAGGCCGGTGGCGCGGACGCGCACAACGCCTCCGCCACCGTCGCGGGCGGCGAGAGCGGTCACACCGAGGCCGCCGCGGCCACCGGCACCGACACCACCGCCCGCTACCTGGGCGGCGCCGGACTCGCCGTCGGCGCGCTCGGCCTGGGCTTCGGCGCCGGCGCGGTGCTGCGCTCGCGTCGCAGCACGGGGAAGCCCGCGGCATGAGGCGCGGGTTCTCCTTCCTCCTCGCAGGCGTGATCGCGGGCGGCATGATGGTCGGCCTCGCCGGACCCGCGCTCGCGCACAACGTGCTGGTCAGCAGCGACCCGCTCGCGGGCTCGTCGATCGAGGCCGGACCGTCGTCCATCGCGCTGACGTTCGACCAGCCGGTCAACGGCGGCCCCGGACTCAACGCGATCTCCGTGACCAGCACCGACGGCGGCCACTGGGAAACCCCCGGCGAGCCGACCATCAAGGACAACGTGGTGTCGCTCCCGCTGCGGCCACTCGGTCCGGCGGGCGAGTACACCGTCAGCTACCGCATCCTGTCGGCCGACGGGCACCCCGTCGCCGACTCGCTGAAGTTCACCCTCACCAAGGCGGGCACCGGGACCCCGGCCCCCGCCAACGAGGTGGCGGCCAACCCGGCGTCCACCCCCGCGACGGGCACCACCGGCGAGACCGGTGGCGGCGTGCCGATCTGGGTGTGGATCCTCGGAGCCGTGGTGCTGCTCGGCGGGGGCGTGTTCCTCGCGCTGCGCGGTGGCGTCAAGGAGGACCAGCACCAGTGACGGCGAACTGGACCACCGCTCCCACCAGGTACTACGTCCTCGGCGGCCTCGTCGCGGGCGGAGTGGCGGGCGTGCTGCTCGGCCTCGGCCTCTCGACCACCACGACCGTGGTCGGGATCGCCGAGGCGGGACCGGTGGTCCAGTTCCTGCACCCGCTGGTGCGCGTGCTGCTCGACCTCTCGGCGACCGTCGTCGTCGGGCTGAGCCTGCTGCCGAAGCTGCTCGGCTTCGGCAGGCCGACGATCACCGAACCCGTCCTGCGGATCGCCCGGCCCGCCGCGGTGGTCGCCGCCGCGGTCTGGGTGTTCACCGCCCTGCTGTCCATCGTGATCAGGGCCTACCAGGTCCGCCCAGGTCAGCCGCTCACGATGAGCAGCGTCGTCGACTACGTGCAGCGCGTCGGCGCGGGCCAGGGCCTGCTGTTCAGCGCCGTGTGCGCGCTGGTCTACCTGTGGGTGGGCTCGCTCGCCGCCCGCAAGGGCGAGTCCGTGCCCGCGGAACTGCGCATCCTGATCGCCATGTTCGGCCTGCTCCCGCTGCCGGTCACCGGGCACGCGTCGAACTGGACGTTCCACGACTACTCGATGATCTCGATGGAGCTGCACGTCCTCGGCGCGGCGACGTGGACCGGTGGTCTCGGCGCGCTGATCGCGCTGGTCGCCCACCGCAAGGGCCTGCTGGCCGAGGCGCTGCCCAAGTTCTCCAAGCTCGCCACGATCAGCCTGGTCCTGGTGACGGTGACCGGCCTGTTCAACGGCCTGCTCGAACTGGGCCTCAACCCGGTCGTCTCGCTGCCGGGGTCGCTGTTCACCACGTCCTACGGCCTGCTGCTGATCGGCAAAGCCCTGTGCGCGGGCGCGTTGGCGCTGCTCGGGGCCAACATCCGGTGGCGGCTGCTGCCCCACATCGCCAAGCACCAGCCCACCGCCGTGTTCGCGTGGGCGGCCGTCGAGCTGACCGTGATGGGCGTGGCGTTCGGCCTCGCCGTGGTCCTCGCGAGCGCTCCGGTCGCCTGACCTGCGACCACCGGGGAAACAGCCGGTGAACACGGGTCAACCGGATGATCACACTCGCCGAGCGGTCCCTCTGGCGCGCTGAGCTGCGAAACCGGTCTCAGTCGTTGATCAGCCGCGCGGTCGGGTCCTCGCGCAGCCTGCTGAGCTGCGTGATCGCCACCTGACCCCGCCGGTCGAGCTCCTTGGCGTCGATCCAGCCGTTCGCGAAGTACCGGTAGTCCTGCGCCAGCTTCACCAGCTCGGCCAGGTAGTCGGCCGAACGGCGGCGGCGCTCCTCGCTGAACGCGGCGAGCAACGGCAGTTGGGTGTCCACGACCTCGTCGAGCAGACGGGCCGACCGGAGGGCACGCCGTGCGCGCCACCGCCGCATCCCCATCCGAGTCACGATCTCGCGCATCGTGGCTTCCACCTCGCCCGTCAGCATTTCCCCGACAACACCAGGGCGCCGCAAAAATGCGCCCTTCCCACCGAACGTCGGAAATCGACGTTCGGGTGTTACCGGTTCGTGGCCTGGAGGACCGGGGTCAGCGGTACGGCGACCACCTCGACGCCGTGTCGCCGCGGCGCAGGGAGTCGAGGCGTAGTCGCAGCTCAGCCCGTACTCCGGGGTGGCTGCGCAAGATCGGCAGCGCGCTCGTGGTGAGTTTCAGCTCACGCACGTCGCGCAGGACGGCGAAACCGTCCCACCGGGTGACGTCGAACCGGTAGCCCCGGACGAGCTGCCGCTGCCACCGGGCCGAGTGGCCGAACCGGGCCACGCCGACGGGCAGCGAACTCAGGTCCCACTCGCGCGGGCCGACCGACGTGGAGTCGAAGTCGCACAGCACCGGACCCGACGGGCTCGCGATCAGGTTCCCGAGGTGCGCGTCGCCGTGCAGGACGCCCCGAGGGAGAACCGGTCGCAGATCCGCGAGCCGTTCGTCGAGGGACGTGCAACGCGATTCGAGGAACTCGCGGTCGGAATCGGAGAGCTCCTCCGCATCGGCGAGTCGACGCCGGACGTCGTCGAGCGGCGCCCATTCGGGCAGTTCGAACGGCGGCGCGGGCAGCTCGTGCATCCGCCGGAGCACCCGTGCGAGGTCCCGGCCGTCGAGCGCGCGAGCCGGTTGGGCGGGGCCGGGGACGTGGTGCCAGAGCGTCGCGAGGTGGTCGCCCACGACCACCGGCCGTGGGAATCCGGTCAGGAGCCGGACCGCGGGGACGTCGTGCTCGGCCAGCCAGGTGGCCACCTCGACCACCTTGGCGGCGCGGTGCCGGAGGCGGGTCGAGCCCACGATCCGCACCACCGCGCGCTCGGCGGGGAGCTCGAAGACGGCGTTGCTGGTGAACTTCAGGAGCCTCGCGCCGCGGTGGTCGAGCCCGTGCTCGACGCACAGCCCTCGCAGCGCCCCGGCCAGCTTCTCCCTGGTGAACCGACCGTCCAACGCGACCGTCGAGGACATCAGGCCGCCGGACTCACGCGGCGGTGTCGCTGCCGGTGAACTTGGCGAGGCGGTCCGCCAGCTCACGGGCATCGGGGTTGTTGCGGCGCTTGTCCGCCTCGCGCAGCAGGGGCTTCATGCGGTCCTTGGTGCGGATGGACTTCAAGCCCTCGGACAGGTCGACGGCCTGGCGGCCGACCTTCGCGCCGTGGTCGACGTCGCCCTCGATGAGGTGGTTGATCGACAGCGAGGTCAGGTTGAACGACCGGCTGCGGCTCATGTCCTCGCCGAAGCTGTTGATCGCCTTGGACAGCGCGGGAATCGCGGTCCGCGTGTACCTCGGGTCCACCGTCTGGGCCAGCTCCGTGTGCACCGTGCCGATCATCGACGACAGGTCGATCTCGGTGAAGAACTTGGCCCACGCGGGGGCTTCGCCGACGTTCGCCCTGGCGAACTCGTCACGGGCCCGGCCCAGCAGCTTGATGGCCTGGTCGTCCGAGCCCATCTTCGCGTAGGCCCACGCCTCGTTCGCGCAGAGGATGCCGACCGCGAGCTCGGAACCGGAGTTCTGCGCGGCCAACTGGCCGAGCTGGAACACCTTGAGCGCGTCGTCCGGAGCGTCCTGGTGCAAGTACACCCGGCCCATCCGGTAGAGGATGTTCGCCACCAGCGCCTCGTTGCGGCCCTGCTTCGCGAGGTCGAGCGCCTGCCCGAAGTGGTTGCGGGCGGAATCCATCAGACCGGTGTCGAACGACGTCCACCCGGCCAGGTTGTGCAGGTCGGCGAGAGCCACGAAGAGCCGCTCCCGCACCAGGTCCGTCGCGTTCGCGCCCAGCATCTGCTGTCCCCACGACAGCTGGGCCACCACTGCGTCGCGACAGGAGCCGCCGCCGTACTGGTAGTCCAGCGCTCGCAGAGCGCGGGTGGCGGCTTCCACCTGTCGGACGTCGGTCATGCCGATACGTCCAGGGGCCGGAGTCTGTGTGGGGTTCGAAACCCACGACCCGGAGTCCGTACCGAGCACGGCCGCGCCGACTGTCACGGCGGCGGCGTGCGCGAGGAACTTCCGACGCTTCACCGACTCGTCCTCCTCAGAATTGGGTGAGTCCGCGGTCGCGGCCACCCGTACTGCCGTTGCCTCGTCGTAAGCGAGGCCCATGTACCCCCTGGGCACGCCCAGGCCCATGGCGATCCGCGTCAGGACGTCGTAGGCCATGACCTGACGACCCTTGAGGATCTCCGAGACCTCGGACTGCGACTGGCCCGTGAGCGCCGCGATCTGGCGCTGGGACACGCCGTGTCGACGGAGCAGCCGGTACACCGAACTGATCTCGCGCCTTGCGAGCGCATCCCGCATCTCCTGCTGGTCCCAGACCTCGGGAGTCACAGGTGAGCCTTGCGAACCCATGGTGTTCACTTTCGCCGCCTCACAGTCCTTTGGGCGTCAACGGCAGAGTAGGGGCACTCCCCCAACTGCGAGAAGTACCGATCGGCGGAGCTGATCGGCTCCGCTGAACTCCACTGACCGCTCATCGTGGAACTTCCACCGGCCAGCGTTTTGACGTCCCGATCCGGCATGAATCATCGCAATCTAAGTTCCGGTAAGCGAGTGAGCACGGAGAGGAACACCAAGTGGATCTGATCGAGCGGGCGGTGACCACCACACGTGGTGGCGCGACGGAGCCTGCCGTTCCCACGGTTTCCTCCCCTGGTTCCCTGTCTGTCCAGGAGTCGAACGACCTCGGCTCCGGATGGCGCGGTTCGACTGGGCAACGTCGGTGGTGGCGGATCCGCTGCTCCGACGTGGTCGACCGTGAGCGCTGCCTCACCGTTGTGGTGGACCAGGACCGCGTGGTCCTGGTCGGCCCTCCCGGTGAGACCGCGGTGCTCTCGGCCGATCAACTCGTACAGCTCAGGGCTGCGCTACGCGAAGCCGCCGAGCAGGCGGAAAGGTGACGGTGACGTTTCGATGGACGAGATCCTTGGACAAGTCCTCCGCAACGCGGTGTGGGAGCGATTGGACCTGCTCACAGAGCTGGCCAGTCAGGCTGACGCCCCGTCCCTGCTCTCGGTGGCTCGATCCGAACTCCCTCGGCTGACCGAGGGATGGCGAGCGCTGCTCGCCGCGCACGAACCGGACGAGAAGGGCAACTGCCCTGAGTGCTCCAGTCGGTGGCGGCAGCAGAAGTCTCCTTGTTCGGTGTGGCGCGCCGCGTACGAACACCTGGTCGCGGGCGGTTTGGCCCCGCGCCCGGCTCGCCACCTGCGCGCAGCCCCGGTGACCCCTCCTGTCACCCGGTCTCGCCGCGCGGTGGTCCGAGCCCACTAACGGGCGGCCCCGGCCGTGTCGTTCCCCCGACACGACACGGCTGGGCCACCGCCTACTGGCCGGCGATCCGGGACGTGCGACCCCCCGACCGCGACGAACCGGTTCGCCGGCCAGCTCCTACCAACTGAACGCAGAGACTTCCGCGGACTGGTGTTGTGCACCTTCCTCCCCGACCGATACCGGTCCGCGGACTCCACCTCGGCCCCGATGTGCGCACCTCCCGCGCGTGCATCGGGGCCGATTCCGATGCTTGACGCCAAACGTGTGCCTGTGCGGTGTCATCCGACTGTTCGGACTGGGGTGGAGATCCGCTGCTGTGGTCCGGTGGACGTCCAGCAGCAACTCCACGATCGGGAAGGTGTCCACCTCCAAGTCGCCTACTGTCGTGATGGCGATCCGGGCACGCGGGCCGTCGTTGTGCTCCGCATCGGCCCACCGCCGAACAACACTATGTCGCCGGATGCGGAGGTGCGGACCCATTCGGCTCTGGTCCCCGTCCGCATCGGCTGGTCGAACGACACACCGACGAGTGTGCCGTCGCTGAAACGAAGATCGTCCGCACGCTCACGGGCGAGACGACGTGCCGAGTGCTTGGCGCATCCACTGCGCACGCCGCAGTGCGGTAGGAGTCGTCACCGGCGCCGTCACCGACCATTGGGCGGGTGTGATACGACGGCCGCTGGGTCTGACCTGTTCAACGCCGGTCACCGTAATCAGTGCCAGTACGTCCGGCGGCAGGTCCACCGGCGGTGTGCCGAAGTTCACCCCATGGAGCGGAATCTCCCTCGGCACCGCCATCAACCGCTCGAAACCCAGACGCCATACTGTCGCCGTGGCCGCGTCACCGTCCACGACGGCACGCAAAGCACTGAGAGTCAGCAGCCCGCCCAAGGCCAGTTCTCTGCGGAGCGATCGGTGCACGCGGTCCACTCTGCCGCGCAACGACGCGGCCGGGACCTCTACGCCGCCGGGAAGGCTGGACATCGTCCAGGTGGCACTGATATGCCCATGGGTGGTCGCCGTCATGGCGAACTCGAAAACTTCGCGCAACTGTGCGAGCAGTCCGGCCGGCGGTGGGCGATCGCCCAGCACGAGTGCGGTCACAGCGGGCAGGGCGGGACGGGTCGCGAGGAACTCCAACGCCGCCCTCAGCGCGACGTCGGGGTGCGGGCCTGCATCGACGACAGGCCACACGGTCGTGAAGTCGAGGGTCCCGCTCGGCAACTGGCCAGCCAGCACTTGATACGCGTCGAACGCGCGCTGGGCCACGGAGTACAACGGCATCGACGAGTAGTGGGCGAACAGCGCCTCGTTCTTGCTTGCCCAGCCCGGCAACTGGTCGAGCACCTGCTCGACGGTCGGGTTACTCCCGACCGGATCGCCGCCATGGGTGACCCAGAAGCCGCCCGAGTGCACGAGAGTGGGGACACCCAGCGAATTGCTACCTCTCCACGTGCTGATGGGGGAGGTGGACGCATTCACCACCCCTTGTGGGAAACGGGTCCGGATCGCGTGCCAGAAGTCGGTCGACAGGCCGTCTCCTGCCCTGCACACGACCAAGGTGAACTGACCGGATTCAGTGAACCTGTTCCAGTGCAGGACCAGGTTCGCCAGGGTGGTGCCGTCCACATAGATCTTCTGACCGGCCGTGGTGTTGACCACCGCCCGAACGCCCGTGTCCATGACGACTCCGTGGGCCAGCACGAAGTTGCTCCGCCCACGGCTCCACGGTGCGGGTATCAGGAGTGTTTCCTGACGCCATTGTGTCGTGTTCTTTTTGTCACGCTCGTACACCTGATCGGTCAACGCCGTCATGTCGGATTCCGTCGCCTGCGCGAGCCAGGCCGTGCGGTGCGGCTGGTCGGCGGCTTTGTGGAACGACACGCCGATCAACTGGCCGTCCGATCCCGTCATCGGAGTGATGCGCAGGTCTTCGAGTAGGAACGTCTGATGGTGGCCGTCCACATCAGTACCGCCGAACTGCTGTGGCGGCACCGGCGTGGGCGCGGGTGCGGTCGTGCCCTGGGTTTCGTCGCTGTCGTCCTCCGACCGGACGAAGTGGTCCAGGCCCCGGCCGATGTCCTCGTCTACCGGATGCGAATCGTTTCGATCCTCCTCATCCTCGGGTGGCCGCTCCAGCGTGTCGACCTCACCGTTCACCGGACCGACAGGCGGCCCGAAGCGGACGAACTCACCGCTGTCGTGAACAGCGAGGTCAGCGGAGGCGGGTACTGCGGTGACCGATCGCGTCGGTGCGTAGACCGTTCCGCGGTGGCCGAGCGAGACAAGTTCGTCGGCGAAGTCGTGTGCGGCGCCACCCGGCTCGTCGAGCCGACCCGCGTCGTTCGCGACCAGAACCACCGGCCGGTCGGGCGCAGTGCGCAGGATCGGTCCGAACTCGCCGTCGAGCACGGTCCTGGCGATCACCCGGCCGTCGACCTGTCTGGTGTGCGACCCCGACCACAGGGTGAACGCTTTGCTCGTCGAGCGCAGGTGCAGGAACAGCGGTTCGCGATTCGGAGAGTCGACCTCCCATGGGGCCTCGCGCAGGTCCGTGGTCCCATCGTCGTTCAACCGCGTGTACGTGCGCACTGGCCGTTCAGCGGTGCGCAGAGCCCATCGACGGGCCCGACGCGAGTCGCCGATGTCGTCGGGGAAGGCGAGGCCGACGAAGGAAAAGTCTCTGCCCCACAACGAGGTCCGCTCGACCTCGGACAGCAAAGGCTCGCCGTTCAGCCGATTGCGACCAGGATCCGGTCGTCCTCCACGAGTGTCCCCGTCTGAGGGGGTGCTGCTCGTCGTGCGCTTGTTGCCCAACTGCGTGGCGAGCAGGTCGACGTACTCGTCCGCAGGAGCATCGCCGGTCAGCAGGTGGTCGGCCACCACGTGGACCACTGACCGGTAGACCTGCGCATAGGCGCGCTCCTCCGAAGTGTCCGGCTCGGTCCTCGGCGGCTGGTGCATTTCGGCGACGATCGAACTCGCCCGGAGTAGGACGTCCTCCCGCATGGACGCCGGAAGGCCGCTCAGCCTGGCGCGAGCGGGCAGCAGGGTGTCGTCAAGCGCACGCAGGCCTAGCGGTGCAAGTCGGCTGCCTTGGGGGGAGCGCGCGGACAGCAGGCCATCGGCGTCGAACTCGTCGTCCGCGTCGAAAACGTCCGCCACGCGGGTCCCGCCCGCATGAGTCACCTCGCGGTCGGGCTCTTCTGGGAACTGGGGCTCGTCATCCTGAGTGTGTTCCGTCAACGGGCCGACGACCAGAGCGAGCACGAGGGCCAATTGGATCGCGTCGCGGTCCGGTTCGGGCGCGGTCCGGTCGAGGTGCAACTGATGTGCGACGACCCATACAATGCCGTTGAAGATCTTCAGGGCGGCCTTGACGTCCGCTACGTCGCTCTCGCTCATCACCTCCTCTGGAGGTTCAAGGTGCTTGACGACTATTCCGTAGGCGCGGCGAAGCAGGTCGGCCTTGTCCGGCAACTCTTCGACGACCCTGAACGCCAGGGTGAACCGTGGTGTCCACGACCCCAACGACGCGCCTGCGATAGGCTGCGAGGCACTCCACGTCGCCTCAGGAAGGCTGTCGTCCTCGAAGTCCAGGAGATTGATCGCCACCGTGGTCTCGGGTGATCCCGCCATGGGCATGAGCGAGTCGAACTCCACGAGGAGATCATCGGCGGTGGGCAAGGTGTAGTTGGGTTCCCCGGTCAGCCTGTAGAACCGATGCTCCTCTGCCAGGTGGGTGAGGAGCCGGGTGCGAACCTGTTCGGCCCGGTTTCTCCCTGTTTCGTCGGACGGTCCTCCGATGCGGATCGCGACTGGGGAGAACGGGGATCGCCCACCAGCTTGGACGACCATGTGCCGGTACAGGCTGCGTGCGTGCATACGCAGCAGGGGGTCGACCGCGACGATGAAGTCGCTCGCGGTGCTGGGAGAGGTGAACTCCACGTGCTCGCGCAGCGGCCTCGTGGGCGTCCGGGCGCCGTGCTTCTCGCTCAACTCCACCCGCGCGATCACCCGTTCGTGTGGGTGGAGTTCACGATCATCCCGAGTCGTCGAGTCGGCCACGGCGAGGTCGTGCGCCAGTTCGCCGAGCAGGGTGGAGTCGAACGGGTGAGGAGGAGCGGGGGGTGTTTTTTCAGACGGAACGGGGGCCCGCCGTGCCGTCTTCCTGATCGCGATCTCGTCGGGGAACTCGCCGTTCACCGCGACTTCTTCGCGCAGCACATCTTCGGAGAGCGGGGGGATGTCACGGTACCGGCCGAGGTTGCGCGTGTAATGCTGCAGCAGGGGCTCGGCCAACTCGACGCCTTCCTCGACCTCCGGCATCCGATGGCCGCCGTCGATCAAGAAGGAAGCGATCAAGGCAAGGCGGAGCAGTTCCAGGTTCACCTTCACGCCGTTCTGGTCGGCCATCCGGCGCACGAACGTCATCACCGCGTGGCTGCTCCCCGAAGGCCCGGTCCACACCAACGCACCGGAGTTCTGGGCTCGCCTGTGGATTTCCCCGTCGAGAATCACACTCTTGATGTCGTGACCGAAAATCCAGTTGAGACGACCGTTCTCGTCAACGGCGAGTTCCCGCTCGGCCGCGCTTAGCGGTGGACGAACGTCGGCTGCTGGCAGCCGTCTGCGCAGCTGATGTGTCAACTCGGCGAACAGCGAGTCCTTCTGCGCGTCACTGAGGGCCTCGTCCTTGTCGATCTCCTTGAGCTGGGTGTTCACCTCGGCTTGCCGACGGCTACCACGCAAAGCCTTGAGCTGGGTGTACGCCTCGGCTTGCCGACGGCTACCACGCAAAGCCTTGATCTGGGGTACGCGGGGGATCTGCTGATCTCCGGGGATGGGGTCGAGCGCTCGCCGAATCAGGAGCGCCATCCGCTCGCGCAAGTTGCCGCTTTCTACAACCGCGCGGACATGCCCCGTGGTGCGGAGAACACTTCCCACCTGGGATGGGTTCCCCGCGGTCAGTCTGCGCCGCTTGTCCGGCGGGTAGTCGTCCCAGACCATGCGGACGATCTTGGCCAGTTCCGCGTTCACGTCCGGCCGAGAGGCGATGTGCTCGGCAAGGCGCCGCTCGTACTGCATCGCCGCTTCGGCGTAAGCGATCCGCACGTCCGTCCACGCCTCGGTGGCAGGCGACACGGGGCCGGCAGGAGCTCTGTTGCCGAGTCGATCGGCCATCTTCTCGGCGAACTGCACGGCTGCTGATGACCACTCGTTCTCGGGAGTGGTGCCGGTCGCACGGAGGCTCGCCGCCACCACGACGGCGATCCACTCGATCAGTTCGGCGTACCGCTGATGGCGGGGATCCGGGCTGTTGACCAGTGGGAGTCGGTGGATCGCGTGCACGATCGCCGCCGCGCGAGCCAGGTACGGCTGCCGTTCGGCGACTGTGAGGCTGTCGATGATGGCGGTGGCAGGTGGCAGGTAATTGGCGATTGCCTGCACGGCGGCCGGATCGATCTCGACGCCGGAAGGCGTCCAGACGGGGAGGACCGACGCGGCGAGTGCTGGCCTGGGGGCCCTGACGTTCCCCTCGGCGACCTTGGTGCCCGCCACTGCGGTCGGTGAGGCAGAGGGGGCGGGACCGGGCAATGCCGCTGCCCGGCTCCCGACAGTCCCCCAATCCTCGAGGAGCGCCTTCGCGGCCACCGGTAGGTGTTCGACGCCGATAGCACCCGTAAGGCGGTCGGCGTGGGCGCTGCCGCGCAGGTACGTGATGGCGGCTTCCCACACCAGGTCGGCCCGCGGGCCGTCGTCGACGATCGCGGTGAAGTCCAGCACGCCGTCGTCGATCAGGTCGCCTTCCAACGCGGTGTGCAGGCGGGAGGCGCGGTCCACCAACCCGAGCAGCGACGAGGTCGCGGCGTAGTGAGCTCGCAGTTGGGATGATCTGGTGTGCCATCCCGCCCGCAACCCGCCCACGACGTCCGCCGTCGTGGGCTCCTCGTTCGCCGAGCGACCGAAGGTGATCCACTTGCCGCCGTCCTCGATCGCGGTCGACGGCGCCAACTCGGCGTCCAGCCAAAGTCGTGTGGACGGGGCGTGCACCACGAGGTTGGGGTAGGTCTCCCGCACGGCTGTCCAGAAGTCGTGCGCTGCGCCACCGGGTCCTTCGACCGCACCCGTCGAACAAGCGAACATCGTGATGGAGTCGAGGTTCCCGCCGCCGACGGTGCGGAACGCTTCAGAGGCCAGCATGAGGCGGGCCAGCTCACCGGGAGAGATCCTGGCATGCCGTACGACTCCGCGCGTCACGACTGGGACGACCACCTCGGTCGGGCCGCCGTGCACGTCCACGTGGAACGTCCGCTCGTGACGCGACGGGATCGGTACGACGAGCGACCGGTCCGCCGTGGGGTACGGGTTGGTTCGATCCCGGTCCAGCACCTGATCGGTGAGCAGCGTCTCTCCCCTGGTGCCGTCCTCGGCCCAGCGCTCGACCACCCGTGTGTCGGCGCCGGTGGTGAACGACACCCCCACGATCGCTCCAGAGCGGTCCCGAACGGTTTTCCCGACCACCCGGTCCAGCGGTTCGGTTCCGAGCCATTCGTGACCGGTCAGGTCACCGAACAGTTCGTACAGCTCACGCGCGGCCTCGGCAGCGCTTGCCGTGCCGTCCTGTCGGAGGCGGTCGTCGACCAACCGCACCACGTCGTGGAAGAGCTTGCGCCGCAGTGGGTTGACGGCCTCCGGGTCGGGCTCGACGTGCCACATAGCCACGATGTCGCGTACCCGCGCCGCCGCCTCGGACGACGGGTCGCTGTCCTGGACGGCCGACCTCGGCGCTCGAGCAGGCAAGTCCGCGTCCTGCTCGCTGCCGACGCCGAGCGACGTCCGCCCGTGATTACCGAGTTGGCCCGAGAAGTCCGGGATCGCGGCGGTGTACCAGTCTGCGGTCGAAACACCCCGGTACACCATCCCCTGCTCCTCCTCCGCAGGGTGGCCCGAGGCAACCCCGTGGAGGCTTTCGGGTGTGAGGTCGCGCGCCGCGGGCGCCGTGAGGTTGACCTGACCGCGCAGGACGACCTTCGGTGCCTCGTATCGGTTCGGGTTGTACCTGCCCGACACCGGTTGTCCAGCGGGCAGCAGGTGTTCGGGCAGGATCGTGCGCACATGCATCTCGTGACCGGGTAGCGTGATTTCGTCCAGCACGTGCTCGAGCTGGTCCACCAGGTACTGGCGGGCTGACTCGGCTCGCCGGCGCCCGGCGCTGATGCCCGATGACCGCGAGTCGCCGGACATCTTCCCGTGTCCTTCGCCCACGATCTCCACCGAGGGCAAGGCGATGTCGTCGGCGTCCAGTTCGACGGCGGTTTCGGCCAGCCAGCGCGTGAACCGGTTGAGCGCACCGGAGGGGACGACGTCCCCGCGGCCGGGCCGCCCCTGAGCGATGACGATCTCGACGGTGGGCGGTGCGAACTCCGCGTCCGGCGTCACCAGGGGTTCGACGCGGCCGATCGGCACCATCCTCGCGGGGCGGGTCACAAAGCCTGCTCGCCAGACACCCTTGCCGGTCACCGTGAACCGCGAGCGGGCGGAGGCAGGCAGGGGCACCGCGATCCACGTGCCGTCGGACTGGTGGCGGTCGACGACCTCTCGGACGAGACCTGCCTCCGGTCGAGCCGCCAGCCGGGCCAGTACCGCGGCCCACACCTGGTCTGGACGGCCGGTCCGGAACACGGCGCTGCTCACGGCGGCGAGGTCGAGCCTGCCGCTGTCCGCGACCTCCGCCGCGAGGCGGTCGGCGATCCGGGCGACGTCACCGGTCGGGGTCTCGAAGTCCGCGACCAGCGTCGTCCACTGCGCGGTTCTGGTCCCGTCGTGATCCGGCGCGCCCAGGACGAGCATGGCGCGCACGTCTGGTGGCAACACGACGGGCGGCGTGCCGAAGGCGACGGACCGCATTCTGGTGAGCTCGACGCCGTAGCGGGCGTGCAACTCGCGCCCGACACGCCGGAGCACGTCCGCGGCCCCCGCGTCACCCTCGATCGTTCCGCGCACTGCTGCGAGGTCGAGCCGCCCGTCGACGCGCAGCCCTCGCGCCAGTTGGACGCTCACCACGGCGACCCGCGCCGCGATCGAGACCTCCGGCACCGGAACGCCTGCCGCGAGCACCCACCGCGCGGAGGTGCCGGTCCCCTTCCAACCTCGCGTGTGGAAGGTCGCCAGGACATCGGCGGGCAGCCTGATGGGTGTTCCGGTTCCAGGACCCAGGAAGACGCGCCAGAGGCCCGGCATGCCGGGGCGGCGCGCCGCCTGCCGGATCGCGGCGGACCACACGAGGTCGGGTGCGGGACCGGCCTCCACCAAGTGGCGGATCGAGTGGAAGTCGAGTGTCCCGGTGGCGTCCAGCGCCGCCCGGAGCGCGTCGCCCGCGCGGACGGCGCGATCGACCACCGAGAACAGCGGGATGTGGACGAACGCCGCGCGCACCGAGGGGTCCTTGCCCGGCCAGTCCGCGAGTTGGTCGAGGACATCCGCCAGGGTCGGGTTGACGTCGAACGCCGCACCGCCGTGGGTGATCCACCGGCCTCCGTCGAGGAGCAGCATGCGCGGTGTGCTGCGGAACCGGTTGTACCGGCTCCAGATGGTCGTTGTCGCCGCGTTCACGACCATGCCCCGGTAGCGGGTGTTGACCCGCTCCCAGAAGTCGTACGAGACGCCACCGGGCCCATTGACCCGAGCTGCGTCGCACACGATCAGCGTGCTCGCGTCGAACCTGCCCGTGACGCCCAGCCAGCCCGTGTGGAGCACCAGCTCGGCGAGCACGTCACCGCTGATGAACAAGATGTCACCGGATCTGAGGTTCACCACGGCGGTCTTGCCCACCGAGTCGATCGTCATGTCGTCGGGGCCTGGTTCGTAGCCGTGCGCGAAGACGAAGAAGTTCCGGCCGCCGCGGTGGCGGCTCCACGGCACCTCCACGGGCAAGAACTGGTTCGGCTTGATGAAGCCGACGAAATCGGATCCCGCGACGAGTCCGGACTCGCGCTCTCCTTCGGAATTGGTGAACCAGTGCTGGTGGAACTCGGTTTCCTCAGGCGAGTGGTAGGAGGTGCCGACCACCTCGCCGCGGTGGTCGTGGATCGGTGCCACCACGACATCAGCGGGGCTGAAGTAGTGGGTGGCTCCCTTCCAGTCGGTGCCGTAGTAGGAGGACGTCGGACCACCAGGCATCGAGGGAAGGCCGAAAGCGATGTCCTCGGTAGCGGCGCCCTGGACGAACGTGGTGGGCTCGGGGCGAGCGCTCTGCATCGTCGGAGCAGGCGCGTACCGGGTGTCCACGACGGAGCCCAGTTGTTCCAGGCGCTTCTCCATCAGCCACAGGTCGTGCGGCATCAGGCGGCTGTCGGGCTCGCCCGCCCGTGCCCCGAACAGGCTGGCGCTGTCCAGTACGCGGTTGCGAGGTGCGGGTGCGGCGTCGCCGACCGCGGCGCCTCCCTGCCGGTCGCGGCGAAAACGGGCCGGGGCGGTCTGGAGGACGCGGGCGTTCGCCCCTTCTTCGGGATTGCGGTCGTCGTGGCCGAGGGTGTGGCCGACCTCGTGCGCCAGTGCCTCCTCGCTCGCGTCCACGCGGTAGTGGAGCTGATCGGTGCCGAGTTCGGAGTCAGCGGCGCGGACGTGCACGGTCTGATGCGCGTCGTCGGGGTCATCGGTGTGCACCACGCGAACCCGGAGCAGATCGCCGCTGGGCAGCGTCCAGCCGGTGTTGTACTTGCGCTCCACACCTCGCTGGAGTCGCTTCCACAACGCTGCGGTTTCCCTGTCGGACACCGATTCGGGCCGGATGACGTGCATCCGGACGGTGAACTCCTTCACCCACACTCCGGGAAGGGGCTCGACCCTGGCGACGTCGTAGGCGATCAGGCTGCGCCAGCCCCGCAAGGTTCCCGTGGGACGGCCGTCGGAGTTCCTGCCTGCTCCGAAGGTGCTGTCGGCGTAGACGCCACCGGTTTCGCCGCGGACCGTCGTGACCGCTGTTCTGGGCCGGGCCGCGTCCAGCTCGGCCACGGGGAGACTGCGTGGCTTCCCCACCCACCAGGCGTTCTTGGTGGTGCTGCGGTACCACGACTCGTCGGCCAGCACGGCCTGTCTTCGCCGAGGGTCCGCGAGTTCGTCGGCAGTCAGCTCGACCGGCTCGCCGTACGCGTCCCGACCGACGAAGCCGACGGTCTCCGCCGACGGGGTGACGTCGTCCTCGATCGACGCCACCAAGGCCGTCCCGGAGAACGCGGGCAACCCATCGGGGGTGGCGTCAGCCCACCGCGCGGGCGACACCGGTGTGCCGGGGACGATCAGCTCGGCCTCGCCCGTCAGCACCAGCATCCGGCGCACGGACCGGGGCAACCTGACGGGGGACATCCGGCCGACCGCCCAGTCCCAGCGGTGGTCGATGACACCGGACACCGGTGGCAGGTCGATGTTCCTTCGGAGCAATGTGACCGCCGCGGTCCACACCAGGTCCGGGCGAAGGGTGCTCTCGACCTGGAACTCCACCGCGGTGAAATCCACCACGCCGTCATGGCGGCGGAGATCATCGGCGAACCGAAGGTAGACCGAGTACGTGTTGTCGATCACTGCGGCGAACGGGTCCGCGGACGTGTAGCGGTTGCGTTCGACGTCGCTCAACTCGATCCACCGCCGCAACTGCGCCAGCACGTCGTCCACCGACACCGCGTCGAGCCGCTGTGCCGCGTGCGAGGTTGACCACCAGCAGGCTCCGTCGTGCACGGCCAGTCCGGTGTGCTCGTCGCGCAGGGGCGGGCTCGTGGTGTCCACCGACACCGTCAGGTCCGCGATGGGAGCATGGACGTCCAGCCACGGGAAGTGCTTGCGGATCTCGACGGTGAACGCGGCGGCGAAGCCGTGTTCACTGCCTGCCGAGAGACACCCGAGGAGCGTGACGGACGAACATTCCGCCAAGGTGGCGCGATAGACGGGAGACGCGACCAACAGCGCGGCGCACTGCGCACCGTCGACACCGAGGACCGTTTCAGGCGGTGGGAGGTGATCTCCCTCCGCGGAGTGATTCGGTGCCACGTGCAGACTCGCGTACTCGGCGTTGGAGTGGAAGTCGACGAAGAACGTGCCGCCGCGCTCGTCCGCCCACGGGGACGGAACCTCGATCGACCGCTCTCGCTTCTCCCGCGCGGAGAGCCGCATCCACTCCGTGCTGGAGACGGGGGTCAGTGTCGTGGTGCCGTCGCGCCCGAACTGCACGACCCGATCCACCAAGCTCTTGCCCGCCAGGACGAAGCTGACTCCGACCAGGTCGCCGTCGTGGTCCTGCACGCCGAACTCGCTGATGAGATGTGGAGGAAAGGTCCATTCCACGCCTTTCCTGTCGATGCCGTGGATCAACGTCGGCTGGGCCGGTTGCGGCATCGGAGGGAGGCCGTGAACTCCGTCCGAGGTGGTTCCGCCGACAGCGAAGGTCATGGGCGAGGTCTCGCGGACCGCGACCGGCGATCCACGCCGGGTCCTCTGTCGTCCGTCCGCCGCAACGGCGTCGTCGAACGGCTTTGACGGCGAGAGCTCCGCCGAGCCGACGCCGAAGACCAGGTTCCGGTTCGTGGCCTCCGAGCGCAGGGCGCGCTCCACGGTGACCGAACTGGTCGGGTCGAAGCCCCAGGCACGTGCGTCCTGGTCGGCCTTGCGGAAGTTCGCCCGCGCGAGCACCATCCCTTCGCGGATCGGCACCTTCTCGTTCGCGGTCCGGAACGCGAAGGTGGCCTCGGTGGGAGCGATGACCGTGTCGATCGAGCCGACCACCACCTCGCTCAAGCCGTAAGCATGCACCAAGTCGTAGTAGGCGCCGCGGTAGTTGGTCCACGCCTCCTCCGAGGTCTGGGGGAACTGATCGTCAGGACCGGTGTCCTTGACCTTGCTGCGGCCCGACACCACGTTCGGTGGCACGACTTCGGCACGACGCCGGAAGACGAGGTCGAAGTCCGCAGTCTCCGGCAGCCGAAGCGCGGTGACGGGAACGGGGTCGGAGGTCCTGGTGCCCAACTCGTCGGCCATCGTCGACGAGAACAGCGCGGCGGCCGAACTGTCCGCCGTGGACAGATCGCCGTGCACCGCCGCGATGGCGGCCGCGGACCTGACGAGCCCACCGATCATCCGCTCGTAGCCGCGGTCCCCGGCGGTGTAGAGATCGGTTGACGGGGGCAGGTGATGCCTCGCCACGATGTCATGCGCGACCGCGAGGTAGACGTGGCGATCGATCTCTGACAGCGCGTCCAGTCGCGCGCGCGCCGCAGTGGCGTTGCCGTACACGTTCGCGACCAGATCGGGTGAGATGGCGGCCCCGGTCGGCGTCCGGACAGCAAGCGGATGTCCGCTGTCGTCCGGAGCCACAACTGCTTCAAGATCTTCCTCATCAACAATGGACTCGGAATTGCGCTCAACTGAACGAGGTTCCATGGGGCTGTGCGCGACGAGCGGCTCGTACAGGCGTGACCGGACGGTGCGGTCTTCGCTTGGTCCGACAGTGGGATCGTGACTCCAGAGCTTGTCCACCGCGGCAGATTCGACGTCACTGGGCAGCGTCGCACCGAGGAGCCTGCGCAACCGCTCCACTTCGACTTCGGCTTCGCGGCTCCCGTCACGCCCCAGGAGGAGCACCGAGGCTGCGGATCGTGCACGCCTGGTCGGGATGGGGCTCATCGACGCCATGTCTGGCGTACCTGGCCCGGCGAACAACATGACCCCATTCGAGAACTCAGCCGACATTGACACCACGGCGTCCTGACCCGTTTGAACGGGGGACACGGCCCACTCGGCGTTGAGAACCCGCGTCCCGTTCGTTTCCTCGGCGGCCGCCACACGTACGAGTTCGGCCCAGCCGATGATCTGGTCGGACATCCACGAATCGCCATCGACCCGATCGACCACACCCGTCAGGTCAGGCCGGTCTGGAGTCGAAGCGAGATGCCAGAGAGCCGCCCCGATGAACAGCTGCGGCAAAGGCCCGCTTCCTGCGTAACCCCAAAGTACTTCGAGGTCGAGCGACCCTGTCGTCGCCAGGCCCGACCGAGCGAGGCCAACCAGTTCGTGAACGCGTTGGACGAATGCGAAGTGGGGGTACCTGCTGACGTAGAACTCACGCGTCTCCAACGACTTCTCGGCCCAGTCCTTTAGGGTCACGAGAATATCGGCGAGCATGTCCTCGATGGGCGGCGTATCGCCGAAGGTGTTCCAGATTCCGCCTTCCGCGATGCCGTGCAGCGGCCCGGCATACCCTGCGAACGACCTGGCGCCCGCAGGCGCTATAAACATCCGCGCGGTCGCCCCGTGAACGACAAGCGATGGGTGGCGAGTGCGAACCTTCTGCCAGAACAGCTCCGCCGTGGTGGTCTGGTTCGACGGGCCAGACGTTTCGCAGGCAAACAGCGCGATCGACGAGTGGCGGCCAAGGTCCACTAGACCTATTACCAAGTCTGCGAAATTCTTACCATCAAAATTAGTTCGCTCCCCGTACACCTCGATCTCGAACGCGTCACTGTTGGCATGAGCGACGACTACGAGGGTCTTGCCGGGAACGCCGCGCCACGGAGGGCGAACGGCGATAGCTTCAGCACGCCGGTCCTTGACGGGCCAAGAGCGGACGAGCATGGTCTCCCGCTGTGGGCCAGCTCGTTCGATCCAGGACACCGCATCATGCTCCTCCTGCAGATCGGCCAGAAATACTATACCGACTACTTCCCCGTCATCACCGAGCACGAGCCGATGAGTGGCCGCATGAGCGGCGAACCGGCGCGGCTTCTTGTTCGAATGGCCCACCACTTCGTACTGCAGCACCACGTCGGACGTCCACTTCGCGGCCGTGATGCGGTAACCCGCGACAAGGATCGGTTCCGCCATGGTTCGGAACACCATTGAAATGTCCCGCGGCAGGGCGATGTCCAGCAGCGAACCGTCGATCATCTTCGCGTCGACCACGGCCTGCAGCGCGGGCCGGTTTTCGCTGGATGACAGGTCCGCGACTATGGTGTTCAGCATGATGTCTGCATAGGGATGCGCACTGAGCGCCTCTCGGAACAGCACCAGGTCAAGCACACCGGTTGCGGCCACGCTGTGGCGAACTGAGGTGGCAGCCCGTTCAACGACCGCAACCGCAGATACGAGCGGGTCCGAGCTGCGCGCGTAATGATCTCGCACCCACTGGTCGACACCGCGCCAGGACTCCAGTGCGACCAGGGCATCCGCGACGGTCGGCCTCACATCCTCCCGTCTCCTGGTGCGCCAGGTCCCACCGTTCGTGACGGACAGGAACTTCCCATCACGATCCTCATCCAGGTTCACCGGTCGGGTGGCGTCATGAATGGCAAGGTTCGGGTAGTCGTCGTGTACCGACGCCCAGAATCCGTCCACGACGGAGGTCGGAACCGGCTGGTCGGCGAGGAATACGACGGAGGTGTAGGAACCGAGGTCGACTGCGTCATGCAGGCGCTCCGCGATGCGCGTCGTCTCTGGTTCGATCGCTACGAACAAGACTTCGTCCACCAGTTCGCCGGTCCACGGTGAACGGATCTCAAGGGAGTCACGACCCCGTTCTCGCACTGTGCTCGCCGGGGTGAGAACGGTGGTCGTGACAAGGTCGGCGGAGTCGAACCAGTCCTGGAACGACGACGCGCGATCACGATCCGCGAGGAGCCAGATCGCGTGAAGAGCGCTTTCCTCGAGAGCAAGTGCGCTCATCGCGTCTTCGATGGTCGCTGGCAACATCACGCTGCGGGTCGAGCTCACGTCCTCGACCGGGATGGGGCCGCTCCTGGCGCTGAGGACCTGGTTGCTGTTCATGAGTCCGAGCGGACCCGAGGTCCAGGAGTGCGCGCGACTGCGGACGAACTCGTCGATCATGGTGACAACGTCGCCCATGTCCTTGTCCTGGTTGACTGCCTGATACAGGACGTGCGCGACCAGCATCCGCAGCCGCTCGCGTTTCCGAGTCGTCTTGTCGCGCAACGGGGCCGTGGAGGCAGGCACAAGAACGGGCTGTGAGCCCGCGCGCATGAGCAGGGCCTCCGCTCGTAGCAGCGGCGACTCACGCTCGCCCTTCTTGCGTCCACCGGTGTTCTCGCCCGCTTGAGGCTCGGCCTTCTGTGCGAAACGACCTCTCCCAGGCTTCCGCGTGTTGGCGTGGAGAGGCACGCTGGTCTCCGGTGCCGTGTCGCGGGCAGGCGTCGTGTCGACACCGACCGCGACATCGATTCCGACCACGTCCCCCGCATCAGGGCTACCGGTCTCGGCTTCGTCGACGTTGTCCTCGCGGACTCCGAAAGGCGATGCCAACCCCGAGTGGTGCAAATCGGAGTGAACGCCGGCGCCGAGGAACTGTTGCGCGGGCGCTGAGGCGGTACGCGCGGACAGCGACGGATCGACACCCGGCCGCCCGTAGGACTCAGGAGTCGCGTTCGGCCGGTTGACACCCGTGTCGGTGGCGCTCGCCGACATCGGCGCGAACCCTCTGTTGGGCACGATGCCAACACCCGCCCCACCCTGGATGGTGATCCCGGACGGGGCGGACACCGAGGTTTTTGGCAGGTCTGTCTTGCTCGTGAGGTGGCCCTCTTGTCTGCCACCCGCCGTCTCGACTTTCGATACCGTCGTGTTGACCGAACTACCCGCGCCTGGCGAGTTGGCGGTGGAGACATCGGCCCCAGCCGAGGCTTGCACGGGGGCGGTCGCCCCGGTGACGGCAGAAGTGCTCGTGGCTGTGCCGGTGCTCGCCGCCGAAGGGCCGGTTCCGGCCGGAGTCTGCCCTTGTGGCGCAACACCAGGGCTGATCACGGTTCCGGTCGGGGCCAAAACGGCACCCGTTGTGGTACTTGCCGGAGCCGAGGTGGAGGTCGGTGCTGAGGGTGCGGTCGAGTCTCTCAAAGCCGCTGAGGTTTGCCAGTTGCTCGAACCGTTGTCGTTCTGCGGCCGTCTGCCCACTGGATTGTCCGTCGACGTGGACGCGACGGTGGACTGTCCCTGCCCGCCCGCCGACCCCGTCGCACCTGCAGCGGTCCCGCCTCCCGCACCCGCTGGGCTCGGCGCGGTGGCGGCGCTGGTGCCCGTACCGGACGTGCTGGTACTTCCCGGTGTTAGGACCGTGGCGTCGGCACCGGACGTGGTCGTCGTACCCGCCAGTCCCGCCTCGGCGGGGCTGAGGGCGACCGCCCCTGTTGGGCCGACCGGTGCGGACACCGCGACCACTGCGATCGGCGGCGTAGCGGCAGTCGACAGTCTGTTGCCGTTCGTACCTCCGGATGTGGCGGGCGTTCCGGCCGAGAGTGTGGCAGTGGACCTCGCCACACCATTGCCCGTTCCGACTGTGGCGGTCGTGTTGGTGTTCGAGAGCCCGTTGGCGCCAAGGGAACTGTCGCCGGGCGTGTCGAACTCGGGCATCTCATCGAGCTTCGGCCCGTTGATCCTCGCTTCCAAATTCCGGCGCGCGCGATCCTCGCGGCCTTGGTTGGCGTTGTGCAACGCCTGCGTGCCAGCGCCAAGCAACGCGCCGTTGAGCGCCCCCATCCAGATCTCGCTGGGATCACCGCCCTCGGACACCGTCGCACCACCAACAAACGCCTCCGTAGCAGCCTCGTTGAACCCCGACATGAACGGGTTGTGCGCCAAGTGCGGCCGATACACATGCACCACACCAGCCAACAACCCCGAAAATCCACCCGCCACCGCACCCCAACGGAACGCGTTCAGCGTCGACTGACCATCCCACCGATGCCGATTACCCTCAGCGAACTGGACGACCTGCACGATGACGTCCTCACGGACCTCATCAACCCCCTCATCCACCGCCTGCGTCAACATCATCGTCAACACCCTGGCGAGGTTGTCCGACCACGCCGGCGACCTCACCACATAACGAAGCAACCCCGACACCGCGGCGATGAACCTCGCCATGATCCGCTGGACGGCCCTCTGCACTGCCAACACGAACGCCGGGTAGTAGGGCATGAGGACCGGGTTTGCGAAAATGAACAGAATCTCCGCCGCCGCGAACGCCAACTGCACCAGAATCGCGTACTTCGCCGCCTCCACCTGAAGAGCGAAATCCTCCGCCATCTTGGCGAGATCATGAGCGGTCGACCGATAATACTCCTGACGATCCACTAGATTCTGCCCATACCGGGCAAACGCGTGACCCACGGACTCACCCACGTAGTTCACGACATCATTGAGCGTCGCACGCAACTCATCACCCGCGACACCAAGCTGCCCACCAGCCTCGTACATACTCCTGGCAACGGCTCGGATTCGGTCCTCATCACCCTTCGGCCAATTACTGCCCGCAATGAGGATGAAAACCCAATCCCACTCCTCCGGAACCATAAGACTCATGCCGCGACGATTCCCAACCAACGGGTATCCAAACGAGACAACCGCCCCACTCTGACACCCACCACCGTCATCATCGCACTACTCCGTTTATCCAGGTAGAACCGGCGAGGTCAATTCCCGTTCATCGTCACCCGGACGGGTGTCGCCGCGACCTGTGAGCTTGTCGACGGGCCCGACCGGCGGAGCCGGTGCTGTGGCAGTCGTCCGACGCGGTCCACGGGAATCTGTCGGTCAGGGTCTTGTCGATGCCTTCCTTCGCGCCATCAGGTCACGGTTTGCGAACCCAGGCGGCATCATTGGCTCCATCAGCGTCACGAACTCGTCCCGTAAATCATCCTCAAGGCCGCGGTGACCAGTGCCGCAAGCACTACCTTTGCAGACACCTGACGGAAAAATCGATGTGATGAACCGCCGTGCCGACCTAAACGCAGCTCCTCGCCTCAACGATCTTCATCGTCCGTTGCTGCTGGCCGGCCAAGTCTCTCCTCTTGCACCAGCGCTTCTCGTAAGTCGATTCAGATGGTTCCGAGGGAATGACCACATGGGAGACTCCTCACGCGTGGCATACGGACCGTTGTCAAGTAAACGACGCAGAAACATGGAGATCCAAGGTCATCCGACCACATGTGCCCGCGTGTCGTGCGTGTCTGCCCAAAGGTTCAATCTGCTTGTCCGGCTCGCAGAAGCTGGGCCTTCTGTCGCCTCGTTCAACCCGCCGTGGCCCGAGCCCTTCGGCAGATGGGTCAACTCGGCACTGGCTTCGTGGTCAGGGCTGGCGTGCGGCAAGTACTCAACGTGACCATGTCGATCTTGCCAGTCTCGGATTGATCAGGTACGAGTTAGCCCGTCGGAACGACTGCGATGCCGGGTAGTCACACCTTCGCCTTGATCGGGCCATGTTCGCGGGTGATCAGCCGAAGGAGTCGATCGGGCGAAGCGATTGCCCTTGGACGCCCAAGAGCAGGTGTCCGCGGATGCTGGTTCCATCGCGCCCACGAGGATGGACCAGTTCGCTTCCGACCTCATGAAGGGCACTTCGTGAAAATCAAGAAAGCAGCGGCAGCGCTTGGCCTCGCCGCCCTTGCCTTGTTC
>Ga0247771_1000147_pt1 | contig 26863 bp, 22 predicted proteins | sample UWRJL197509C6_FD_179948 | JGI IMG/M metagenome (GOLD analysis project Ga0247771, IMG submission 179948) | Plant litter microbial communities from Arlington Agricultural Research Station in Wisconsin, United States - UWRJ-L197-509C-6 | ecosystem: Environmental > Terrestrial > Plant litter >... | reverse complement strand
GGCCGCTGCGATTGCCCCGCCGAAGGAATCTTCGGCGCGGCTGACCCTGGCACAAGCTGAGCCTTGGGCACCCGCTTGGGCAACCCCGCTTGTGTCTTGGCGTCTGGCGTCTTGCTGAGCAGTGCCTGGGCAGCGGACCAGCCTTCGTCGGCCGGGGACTGCCAGGCGCTTTCGGCGGTCGGTTCCGCCTGCATCTGTGGGGCCTCCTGCTCCTCTACCTGCTCGACCTCGACCTCGGCCACCGGCTCCGGTTCCAGGACGGGTGCGGCTTCAGGCCTGGGAGCCCGCTTCGGGAGACCCGATGCGGACAAACCGTCAAGCCTTGAGGGTACGGAAACCTCGGTGGTGGTGGGAGCCACAGCCGGAACGGGTTTCGGCTTGCGGGTCGGGAGCGCCACTTCCTCGCGGTCCGACAGGGGGGGTTCGGACTCCGGCTCCGGCGTCCGAACCAGTTCGGTCTTCTCCACGGCGGGCACGGCTTGCGCCTTGGCCGCCGAGGTCTCGCTGCCGACCGCCTGGAACCACTGCGACAGGACCGCCTCGTAGATCGGCAGCCGCTCGGTCGGGGCGTCCAGGTCGTGGTCGGCCTCCTTGCGCGCGGGCGTGTTGCCGTTGCGCCGCTCCGGCTCGGGCTCCGCGACCGCGGCGCGGGGCACCACGGGCTCGAAGCGGGTCGTCTCGTAGCCCGCCTGGATGGGCGCGGAGGCGTCCTCGTGGCGGTCCTCGTACGCGGTGAACAGGGTCTGCTCGCCGGTGGAGGGGCCGGGGTCGTGCGCGTTGGCGTGCTCCGGCCAGACCTTCTCCGGCTGCGCCTGGTCGCCGCCCGACATCGGCAGCCACACGTTGGAGTCGTCGTCGGCCCGCGTGACGCCGAACGCGGGGACCGCGTTGGGCTCGGGGACGGACTCGCCGCGCACGAAGCTGACGGGCATGTTCAGGTCCGGCTGCGCGAAGCTGCCGGTCGGGCTGAACTCCTGCGACGGGAAGTCGCCGGTGAGGCTGCCCGACGAGTGGTACCCGGTGTCGCCCGCCCCGCCCTGCGACGGGAAGCCGCCGGTCTGGGAGGGGAAGCCGCCGCCCTGCGACGGGAAGCCCTCGTCACCGCGCGGGGAGCCGCTGAAGGCCCCCGCGATGCCGCTGGCCCGCTGAGCCGGGTTGAAGTCCGTGAGGGACTCCGTCGGGCCGCCCATGGGGGCCGCCTGGCCGGGCTGCTGGACGAGCGTGCCGGGGACGACGACGAGCGCCGTGGTGCCGCCCTCGATGTCCTCGTTGACCCGCAGCCGGACCTTGATGTCGTGCCGCTTGGCCAGCCGGGCGACCACGTACAGGCCCATCCGGCGGGACACCGCGACGTCGACGTCCGGCGGGTCGGCCAGTCGCTCGTTCGCGTCGATGATGTCCTGCTCGGCCATGCCCACGCCGCGGTCCTGGATCTCGATCGCCAGCTCGCCCTTGCGGGTGCGGGCGGTCCGGACCGTGACCTTCGTCACCGGGTCGGAGAACGCGGTGGCGTTGTCCAGCAGCTCGGCGATGAGGTGCACGAGGTCGTTGACCGCGCGGCCCTGCACCGTGAGCTCCGGGGTCTGGCCGACCTGGACCCTGGCGTACTGCTCGACCTCGGACACCGCCGCGCCCAGCACCTCGGCCGCGGGAACGGGCCGGGTGAGGCGGCGCGAGAGGTCCGTGCCCGAGAGGACCAGGAGGTTCTCCGAGTTGCGGCGCATGCGGGTCGCGAGGTGGTCGAGCTCGAACAGGCTGGCGAGCTGGTCCGGGTCCTGCTCGTCCTGCTCGAGCCGGTCGATCAGGTTGAGCTGGCGTTCGACCAGCGCCTGGGACCGGCGGGACAGGTTGACGAACATCGCGTTGACGTTGTCGCGCAGCAGGGCCTGCTGGGCCGCCAGGCGGACCGCCTCGCCGTGCACCGCGTCGAACGCCCGCGCCACCTGGCCGACCTCTTCCCGCGTGGTGATCGGCACCGGCGCGATGGCGTTCTGCGCCGCGAGCTGCGGATTCGGGTCGGCGAGGATCTTCTCGACCGCCTCCGGCAGACCGTGGTCCGCCACCGCGAGGGCCGTGCGGCGCAGGATGCGCAGCGGGTTGAGGATCGAGCGGGCGACGAACAGGGCCATGGCCAGCGCGAGCAGCAGCGCGGCGAGCACGAGGCCCGAGTCGCGGAACGCGTCGGCGCGGGCCGAGCCGGTCAGCTCGTCCGTGCGGTTCTGGAGCTGTTCGAGGAGCAGGTTCTCCACGTCGCGGGTCAGGTTGACCGTCAGCGTGGACGCGATGTCCCACTTCTCCGGGCGCAGCGTGGCGAGGCTCTGGTTGGCCGCCGCCAGGTTCAGCGCGGACTCCTGCATGTCGTTCGCCGTGTCGACGATCAGACCCGTGACGGTGTCGTCGTAGATCTTCGCCTGGTCCGGCGATGCGGACTTGCGGAAGTCGTTCCGGGCGGCTTCGAGCTCGGCGTTGGCCGCCAGCAGCACGCGCTGCTGGCTCGCGGGGAAGTCCCCGCGCTGGAACACGTCGAGCATGATGCCGCGCTTGCGGGACTCCTGCTCCTTGATGCGCGCGATCGCGTTGGTCGCGAGGTGCAACCGCACCAGCTCGGGGTCGTTGATGCCCGCGATGGCCTGCTCGCCGAGGTCGAGGAGGCTCTCCACGGACTCGGAGTAGGTGCGCAGGACGGCGTCCGAGGGGTACGCGGTGTCGCGCACGGCGTTTCGCAGGCTGTTGAGGCGCTTGAGCTGCTCGGCGGCGCGGCGGAAGCGGTCGGCCACTTCCGGGTCCAGGTCGCCGCTGAGTTCGGTGATCTTGGTCTGCAGAGCGTCGGAGGTGTCGTTCACCCGGCGCAGCTGGCGGTCGAGCACGACGCGGTCGACCTGCTTGCCCGAGGCCACGTGGCTCGCGCTCAGGTCGCGTTCGCGCTGGAGCTGCTGCACCAGGTCGGCGACGGAACTCTCGAGCTGGACCTCGTTCGCCAGCTGGTTGAACTCGGTCGCGCTCTGCAGGTCCGTCTGCACCCGGAGGCCACCGAGCGCGAGCGCCGCGATGGTCGGGATGAGCAGGACGGCGAACAGCTTGGTCCGGAGGCGCCAGTTGCGCAGCCGAAAGCTCGACGTACGAGCGCTCTGCGCATCTGTTGCGCTGTTCTGCGGCACGTCGGTTTTTCCAGATCCCGTCGACTCGGTCACAGTTGCATCACTTAGCGCAGCCAGTCCGTCACCCGTATCGGGCCTATCGGAGCGCGGTGCGGTCCCCGCGCCGGACTGGCTGGGACCTCTCTCTCGTCGGGCCACCCTGGGCTTCCTCTTCCGGCAGCAGTGTCCCCGGCCTCTCCCCCGGACCGAAGTATGGACTCGCAAAATCGGGCAAAATGCAGCACAGGAGCCTAGCGCCGACCAAGCGCTCCATTCTGCTCCAGGAACCCGATGGCTCGCTAGAACCTGTACCACCCGGCCGGCAGCGTAATGGTCTGCCCCTACTTGATGGAAGCCTCTAGGAGCACGCACCGTATCGAGTTGGGCTGTCGCTTCATACGTCCGGGTGGTTAACATCCCCGAACGTCGATACCTAGCTGCCTCTGCGCCACCTTCCGGGGTGACCCGACGGACAGTATGGCGTGTGTCGACGAACACTGATCAACTCGACTTCCCGAGTCACCAGGCGAGAGGTGCCATGCCTACCCGAGCGCATGTACTGCGACGCGCGGCAGCGCTGGTCGCGTGTGCCCTGACCGTCGTCTCCACGACCGCGGGGTGCAGCCTGCTGCCCGGTGGCGGCGACAGCGGGGCCACCGACATCGAGCGCAACACGCTCCGGATCGGCGTCATGCCGGTCGTGGACGTCGCCCCGCTCCGCATCGCGATCAACGACAAGCTGTTCGAAAAAGCCGGCCTCCAGGTGCAGCTCGTGCCCCAGACCAGCGAGGACGAGGGCATCAAGCAGCTCGACACCACGCTGGACATCACCTGGGCGAGCCACGTGACCCTGTTCCGCAAGGTCGCGGAGGGCACGCAGCTCCAGCTCCAGGGCGAGGCGTACCAGGCGGGCGCGAACTCGATGGCGCTGGTCACGACGGACCCGAACTACGACGGTCCGGCGAAGATCGCCTCGCCGCGGATCGCGGTCAACAACAACAACGACATCGGCGAGCTGACCACCAAGGCCGTGCTCGACACCGCGGGCATCGAGAAGGACCGGATCACCTTCAAGGAGATCCCGTTCGACCAGATGGTGCAGGCGATGCAGTCGAAGACCGTCGACGGCGCGTGGATGACGGAGCCCTTCATCACGAAGGCCCAGAAGGACATCGGCGCCCGGATCGTGACCGACACGGCGATCGGCCCGACCAAGGACTTCCCGATGTCGGGGTACGCCGCGAGCAAGAAGTTCGCCGACGGCAACCCCAAGACGCTGGCCCTGTTCCGCTCGGTCCTGCGCGAGGCGCAGCAGACCGCGTCGAACAACAAGCTGAGCGTCCAGGACGTCCTGAGCAGCTACGTCGACGTCGACCAGCAGACCGCGGCGCTGGTCTCGGTCGGCACCTTCCCGCTGTCGCTCAACCCGATCCGCCTCCAGCGGGTCGCGGACATGATGGACACCGAGAACGTGCTGCCGGGCAGGCTCGACGTGCAGCAGCTGCTGCCACCGGGCACCACCGGCTGACAGCTGGACACGGGGCGGTCACCGGTGGTGACCGCCCCGTTCCCGTTCCTCCCGCACGCGTCAAGCGCGGTCCCCGGAACGGCCTACCGCCGACACCGCCCGATCAGCGGTACCGGGCTCCACTTCCGTGGTTCCGTCCCTGGCGAACTGGCCACCGGAACCCCCAGTGGTCTAGCCCACTGGCAGCACCGGCGTCACGGTTCCACGCGGCAGATCGTGGTCGCGGGCTGCGAGTAGACGAGTTCGTTGCCGTCCGACCCGCACGCGGCCTTGTCCACGCTGCCGGTCACGATCTTCGACACCTTGTAGCTGGCGTCCGCGCCGCAGGTCACCTTGGTGGTCTTGCCCGAGACGAAGTTGCCCTCGGTCTTGAAGCAGTCGCCCTCGGCGGCGTTGAGCATCAGGCAGAGCGTGAACCCGCTGCTGCGACGACCCGACTCCGAGTACGACCCGTAGTCGCCCTCGGGGCACTTGTCCGACGCGCTGTCGAGGTTCACCGCGACCTTGTACGCCGCGTTCTGCGCGCCGCAGTCGACCTTCTCGATCTTCGGGTCGACGATGCTGGCCGAGACGATGTTGATGCAGTCGCCGGGGTTCGCGCTGGCGGGCGAGCTCTTGTTGAGGAAGTAGCCGCCGACGATCGCGCCCACCACGACCAGCAGCGTGATGACCAGCTTGACCTTGCCGCCGCCCTTCTTGGCGGGCGGCACCGGGGGCATCGGCTGGCCGGGCTGCCCGAACGCGGGCTGCTGGCCGTACGGCGGCTGCTGGCCGAACCCCGGCTGCTGGGGCGGGGCCCAGCCCTGCGGGATCGGCTGCTGCTGCGGCTGGCCCCACGCCTGCTGCTGCGGGGCGGGCGGGCCGTAGGGCGGCTGCTGCTGGGGTGCGCCGTACGGCGGCGGGACCGCGCCCTGGGGTGGGCCGTACGGCCCCGCGGGCGGCGGGTAGTCGGGCGTGGTCACGGGTGGTCCTCTCGCATCACGGGAGGCCGAAACGTAGCCGGCGGCGACGGACCGCGCAGCGAAGTGACCACATCGTTGTCAGCCGGCGCTGTCCTCGAGGCAGAAGGTCACCGCGGGTTCCGGGTAGGCCACCGCGCGCTGCTCACCGCAGGCCGCTCCGCCGCCCAGCACCTTCACGACCTTGACGGCCTTGGCGGTGCCGCAGGGCACCTTCGCCAGCCCGGCCGCCCGGCTCTCGCCGTAGCAGGAGCCCTCGACGAGGTTCGGCATCAGGCACAGGGTGTTCGTGGAGGTGAACGTCGAGTAGGCGGCCCCACCGGTGGGACACGGCGCCCACGCCTGGTCCAGGACCTTCGCGACCTTGACGTTCGCCTGGTCGGAACCGCAGTCCGCCGGCGTGAAGCGCGGCTCGTTCACCACGCGGGACACGGTGGCGCACTGGCCGACGGTCACCTTCGGCGGCCCGCCCGCGGCGGCTCGGGGTTGCTCGCTGTCGAAGAAGCCGAGGGAGTAGGCCCCGACGAGGAGCAGGGCGACCACGCCGAGGACGGTGAGGATCTTGCGCATGGTGCAGGACATCGACACCGGCGCACCGCACGTTGACGGTATTCACCGAAAAGTGGCAAAAAGAAATCCCCGAAGTCCCACCATGCAAGCGTCAACGCTCACATGGTGGGACAAATCGGGCCTTGATCAGCTCTCCGCGGGAGCGAAGCAGTACGTCAGCTTCGGCTCCGGGTACGACTCGCCGGCACCGTCCGGGCACGCCCCCGTGTCGTCGGAACCGTTGATGACCTTGACGACCTTGAGGGTGTCGAGGCCCTTGCACTCGCCCTTGAGGTAGTTCTCGCCCTGGTCGTCGAGCTTGTAGCAGGAACCCTCGGCCAGGTTGGGCAGCAGGCACAGCCGGAAGCCCGTAGGGGGCTTGCCGTCGACCGGGTACTGCTGGTAGAAGCCCGCGTCGGGGCACAGGTCGGTGTCGTTTCCGATCACCTTGCCGACCTTGAGCAGCGCCTTGTCGTCCTTGCAGTCGACCGTCTCGACCTTGTCGGAGTCCTTGAGCGACGGCGCCGACAGGCTCACGCAGTCACCCGCGGACGCGTCTTTTGGGTCGCTGCCGCCCAGCGTCGTGATGGCGTAGACGATGGCGAGGACGACCACGACGGCCACCGCGACGATCGCGATCAGCCTGCCCTTGCCGCGCGCCGGGCCCTCGTCGTCCTCCTCGTCCTCCGCCTTGGGCTTGCGGTAGAGGACGTTGCCCGAGTCGCCCGCGGCGGGCTGCGGGGGCACTGGGGCCTCCTCCTGGGCCGCGGGGGCGATCGGGGCGGCGGGGACTTCGACGGGCTCCTCGGCCTTGGGGGCCTCGGCGGCCACCGGGGTCACGACGGGCTCCTCGACCTTCGCGGGCTCGGCCTTGGCAGCCTCGGCCTTGGCCGGCTCGGTCTTCTCGGGCTCGTCCGACAGCAGGGCGGGCTCGGCGGGCACGTCGACCGGCTTGCCCGGCTCCTCGGCCGTCGCGGGCGCGACCTCGGTGGGGTTCGCCTCGGCCGACTCGGCCTTCGCCTTCTCCTCCGCGGCCACGGCCGCCTCGTCGCGGCCGTCCTCGCGGTCCGCCACGACCTCGGGCTCCGCCTTGGTGAGGTCGACGCCCGCGGGCTCGTCCGCGACGGCGGACACCGGCTCGGCCTGGACCGGGACGGGCTCGGTGACCGGCTCGGACGCCTTGAGGTCGGCGGGCGTGATCACCGGGATGGCCTCGGTCACCGGCTCGGTGTCCACCGGGGTCTGCGGGGCGGCGGGCTCACCGGTCGGCGTGAGCACCGGCAACGCCTCCGTCACGGGCTCGGCGTCGACGGGTTCCGCCGCCACCGGCAGGTCCTGCGTCACGGCCTCGGACGCCGTGGGCTCGGCGGGTGCGGGCTGGGCCACCGGGATGGCCTCGGTGACCGGCTCCGACACCACCGCGGCGGGCGTGGCCTTCTTCGCGGCCGCGGTCCGGCGGACGGGCTTCTTCGCCACGGGCACGGGCGCGGTCGCCGCCTCGGACGCCGTCGGCTCGGCGGCCACCGGGGCGTCGGCCGTAGGCTTGACCGGGGCCTTCCTCGTCCTCGGCGCCCGCTTGGCGACGGGCTTGGCCGGGGCTTCGGCGGCGTCCGCCGGTTGGTCCGCGGCCGGGGCCGCGGGGTCCGCCGCGGGGTCGACGGCCGGCTTGGCCGCCGTCTTGCGCGGCCGCGGCGCGCGCTTCGCGGCCGGCTTGGCCGGAGCGGCGGGCGCCTCGTCCGACGCGGGCGCTGGTGTCGCGGCGGCTTCAGGGGCGGCTTCCGAAACCGCGGGCGCGGTCTTCGGCGCGTCGTCGGCCTTGGGGTCGGGAGTCGACTCGTTGCTCATGATCACCTTTGCTGGAGGTCCCGTGGGTGTCCGGACCTAGCAGAACGTAGGCACCCGATTGCGGATTTCCGAGAGTTTTACCAAACCGTCGCCAAGTGCACAGCGTCGCCTCAGCGGCACGGCGAGCCACGGGACTGCCCGCGACTTGCGCGTTGTTGTGACAATGGAAGAACGCCAACCGACAGGAGCCGGCACCCGTGACCGACGGCCCGTTGATCGTCCAGTCAGACAAGACCTTGCTGCTGGAGGTCGACCACCCGCTCGCTGACGAGGCGCGCACCTCCATCGCCCCGTTCGCGGAACTCGAACGCGCTCCCGAGCACGTGCACACCTACCGGGTCACCCCACTCGCGTTGTGGAACGCCCGCGCCGCCGGACACGACGCGGAACAGGTCGTCGACGCGCTGGTGCGGTTCTCGCGCTACCCCGTGCCGCAGCCGCTGCTCGTCGACGTCGTCGACACGATGAGCCGGTTCGGCAGGTTGCAACTGGCCAACAACCCCGTGCACGGTCTGGTGTTGAGCACTGTGGACCGAGCGGTCCTCGAAGAGGTGCTGCGGCACAAGAAGATCGCACCGATGCTGGGCGACCGCATCGACGAGGACACCATAGCGGTGCACCCGAGCGAGCGCGGCAGGCTCAAGCAGATGCTGCTCAAGATCGGCTGGCCCGCCGAGGACCTGGCCGGGTACGTCGACGGCGAGGCCCACCCGATCGCGCTGGCCGAGGACGGCTGGAAGCTCCGCGACTACCAGCGGCACGCCGCCCAGGCGTTCTGGGCGGGCGGCTCCGGCGTCGTCGTGCTTCCTTGCGGCGCGGGCAAAACGCTGGTCGGCGCGGCCGCCATGGCGGAGGCCCAGGCGACCACGCTGATCCTCGTGACGAACACCGTCGCGGGCAGGCAGTGGAAGCGCGAGCTGATCGCGCGGACGTCGTTGACCGAGGAGGAGATCGGCGAGTACTCGGGCGAGCGCAAGGAGATCCGCCCGGTCACGATCGCGACCTACCAGGTGATCACCCGCAAGTCGAAGGGCGAGTACAAGCACCTGGAGCTGTTCGACTCGCGCGACTGGGGCCTGATCGTCTACGACGAGGTGCACCTGCTGCCCGCTCCGGTTTTCCGGATGACGGCCGACCTCCAGTCGCGGCGCAGGCTCGGTCTGACGGCGACGCTGGTGCGCGAGGACGGCCAGGAGGGCGACGTGTTCTCGCTCATCGGGCCGAAGCGCTTCGACGTGCCGTGGCGCGACATCGAGGCGCAGGGCTGGATCGCCCCGGCCGAGTGCACCGAGGTGCGCGTGACCCTGACCGACAACGAGCGGCTGCTGTACGCGACGGCCGAACCGGAGGAGCGGTACAAGCTCTGCTCCACGGCGCACACCAAGATGCCGGTGGTGCAGGCCATCCTGGACAAGCACCCGGACGAGCCGACGCTGGTCATCGGCGCGTACCTCGACCAGCTCGACGACCTGGGGGCGGCGTTGAACGCGCCGGTCATCCAGGGGTCCACGAAGAACAAGGAGCGCGAGGTCCTGTTCGACGCTTTCCGCAAGGGCGAGATCCGCGTGCTCGTGGTGTCGAAGGTCGCGAACTTCTCCATCGACCTGCCGGAGGCCTCGGTGGCGGTGCAGGTGTCGGGCACCTTCGGGTCGCGGCAGGAGGAGGCGCAGCGGCTCGGGAGGTTGTTGCGCCCCAAGGGTGACGGCCGCCAGGCGCACTTCTACTCGGTGGTCTCGCGGGACACTTTGGACACCGACTACGCGGCGCACCGCCAGCGCTTCCTCGCGGAGCAGGGCTACGCGTACAAGATCGTCGACGCCGACGACCTGCTCGGCCCGAAGCTGCCCGAGATCGGCTGACGCGGCGTCCACGCCGCCGCTTTGGTTGGATGGCGGCGTGGACGTCTCCTCGATCCGGGTGTACGCGATCCCGATGCGCAACCGCTTCCGGGGCATCACCGTGCGCGAAGGCGTGCTGTTCGAGGGGCCCGCGGGCTGGGGCGAGTTCTGCCCGTTCCTGGACTACTCGGACGCCGAGTGCGTGCCGTGGCTGGAGTGCGCGGAGGAGGCGGCGGGCCTCGGCTGGCCCGCCCCGCTGCGCTCGACGATCCCGGTCAACTGCACCGTGCCGGTGGTGTCCCCCGCTCAGGCTTTCGAGATCGTGGCGGCCTCCGGGTGCACGACGGCGAAGGTGAAGGTCGCCGATCCGGGCGCCCCGCTGTCGTCGGACCTGGAGCGGGTCGCCGCCGTCCGCGACGCGCTGGGGCCGGGCGGCAAGGTTCGGGTGGACGCGAACATGGCGTGGGACGTCGACACGGCCGTTGAGGCCATCGCCGCGCTGGACCGCGCCGCGGGAGGCCTGGAGTATGTCGAACAGCCGTGCCGCACGATCGAGGAACTGGCCGCGGTCCGGCGTCGGGTGTCGGTCCCGATCGCCGCCGACGAGTCCATCCGCCGCGCCGAGGACCCGCTGAAGGTCGCGGTGGCGGGCGCGGCCGACATCGCCGTGATCAAGGTCGCCCCCCTGGGCGGCGTCCGCCGCGCCCTGAAGGTCGCCGAGGCCTCCGGCCTCCCGTGCGTCATCTCCTCCGCCGTCGAGACCTCCGTCGGCCTGGCGGCGGGCCTGGCCTTGGCCGCCGCCCTCCCGACGTTGGACCACGCCTGCGGCCTGGCGACCCTGTCGCTGATGACCGGCGACGTGTCCGCTTCGAGCCTGCGCCCGGTCGACGGCCACCTCCCCGTCCCCCCGCGCGCCCCGCTCCCCGACGTCTACGACCGCTACGCCGCGGACGAGCCCACCACGGCCCGCTGGCTGGACCGCCTGGCCCGCGTCACCGCCCTGCGCTGACCCACCGCACCTCCCCGTCGACCACCACGCCGGTCTCCACCAGCCCCACCCGCTTGGCCACCGCGGCCGACGCGTGGTGCTCTGGGTGCACGTACGCAGCCACTTCCCGAATCCCGTTGCGCCACAACCACTCCACCATCCCGAGCGCGGCCTCCCCCGCGTACCCGCGCCCCTGGTGAGCGACCCCCACCACCCACGCCACGTCCGCGCTGTCGCCGTCCACGGTCGCCTGCACCGTCCCCACGACCTGCCCGTCACGGCGCACGACCCAGTTCAACCACCCCTCCGAAACCCCCGCGACCAGCCGCGCGTACCGCTCCCGAAGCGCCTCGAACGACAACGGCTCACCCCCGATGAACCCGTGCAACCGCACGTCGTCCACCAGCGGCGCCATCTCCTCGGCATGCCCCACCCGCAACGGCTCCAGCCCGAGCCGGTCGGTGGTGATCGGCTCGGGCTGGAGGAACGCGGGTGGGGTCATCGCGCCACGGTAGGAACGTTCGACGATGCCGCCAACCGCGTTTCGGCCGTCACGGCCACGTGCGCCGGATTCCGGAGACGGTCACGGCGTACGTCGCGGGCTTCCGGCGATCGATCGCGCGGTGGATCGCGTCGCGTGCGCCGTGGAACCTGTCGACCATGTCGTCGCGCCGGAGCTGCTGGTTGTCGAGGTAGAACAGGGCGGCCGCGTGCTCCACTAGCGGCTGCCGCTCGGTCGAACGGCCCTTGATGCGGCCGTCCTTGCACAGAGGGGTCCACCCTCGACGGAGACCGTAGGTCAACCACTCCTCGTCGGGAGTGTGCTGCGCGTCATCCGGGAAGTGCGCGGTGATGCGGTGGACCACCCAGCCGCGCTCGACGAGACCTTCGGCGACCCCGCGGCCGAGGCTGCGGTCGAGGAAGAATTCAGGCGGCACGCCAGACCCGGCAGATCGACTCGACTTGGACGGGTTCCAACTCGTACTCGTAGGCGACTTCCTCGATCGTCTCCCCCGCCTGCCACATGGTCACGATCGCCTCGACCGGAACGTTGTTCTCCGCCACGACGGGCGATCCCCGGCCGAAGCGGGGGTCGATGACCACGGGAACGATGGCGGGGTACTGCCGGAGCTTCAACCGGGAGGCGAAGTTGTCGTCGGCGTCCCACTCGATGTAGTGCAGGTAGCCGTCGAGCACCTCGCGGATCGGCCGCTGCCGGTCACCGACGCGGGCGATGTCGTCCGGCGCGTAGTCGAGGAAGATGTCGATGCCGTCGGTGGCGATCTTCCGGGTGGCCAGGCCGAACTCCGTGCCGAAGGCGTTGCGGACCTCCGCGGCCGCGTCCCTGATCTTGTTCATGCTCAGGCCCAGGTCGCGCAGCGAGCGCAGCACGTACGCCTCGACCACGGCGACGAAGGGCACCGAGGGCCAGCCGACGTGCTCCGGTTCGACACCGTGCACCAGAGGTGATCCCGCGGCCTCCTCCCCGAGCCACCGGTTGAGCGTCGACGGCGGGATGACGAGGTGCCGGGCGGTGTCCTTGCGGCTGAGCAGCGGATCCAGGAACTTGTCGACCACAGTGCACCTCCCTCGCGATCACGTCGCCCGATCGTACCCGCGGGAGGTCGGCCACGATCGGGTGATCACCCAGCGGAAATTGACCATTGGTCCAGGTCAGCCGGGTGATCATCCCGGTGGGGTCACCCCACCAGTGAAGCGCTGCGGAGGTGGGTGAGGGGGATGTCGCGGCGGGACGGTTCCGGGAATTCGACGTTCACGGAGACCTCGTCGCCGCCGATCTCCCTGGTGATCCACGGGCCCGTCTCGACCATCACCTTGAGGGTCTTCACGTGCAGGCCGTTGATCTTGTTCAGGTACCAGTCGTCGCTGGGCAGGGGGCCCATGCGGGGGGCCAGGCGGTTCTTGATCGTGCGCATGCGGTTCCACAGCTCGGCCGTGAGGGCTTGGCGGTCGAACGGGCCTTCGAGGCCGTCGCGGACGCGGTCCTCGATGCCTCGGGGCATTCCGCTCTCGTCCGGCATGACCATCGTGGTCCACGCGCGGGACTTCTCGCGGTACTGGAGCTGCTGCATGATGCCCTCGTGGCCGGAGAAGTCGGCCGCGCGGAACGGGGTGCCCTGCCAGCGCTGGCGCAGCGTGGTGGCGAGGGACTGGGCGCTCTTGACGCCGGTGTTGAGGCCGCGGCCCGGCCAGAAGTGCAGCGAGTTGGCGGCGTCGCCGAGCAGGAAGCCGAACGTCGCGGGCGCCAGCTGGGCGGTGAAGCGGGAGTGCTGCTGCATCCCGAGCGTGAACGCGGTGAGGCTGAGGAAGTCCGACGGCTGGGCGCCGAAGAAGCGGATGCCGTCCATGATCCGCGGCCACAGGAACGACAGGGAGTCGATCGACGGCTTGAACGTGGCCTTGTGCCGGTCGCAGACGAACCGGCCGATCTCCGGGCGCATGGTGCACGCGTAGCGCTGGATGCACTCGACCGGGCCGTTCTCGCCGAGCGCGACGAGCTCGGAGGCCTCCTCGGCGGTGAGGCGCATGTTGATGAAGCCGCCGCCCAGCGAGTTGAACAGGAACCGGTTCTGGCTGACGGTCAACGGGACCGTGTGCTCGTCCGGGATGTGCGACTTGACCCGGATGCCGAGCACGGTCTCCTCCAGCGGAGCGCCGTTGATCGAGTAGAACTCGCGGTCCGGGGTGCCGAACTTGTCCTTCAGGCCTTCACGGGTGCGCGACTTCGCGCCGTCGGCGATGGCCAGGATGTGCAGGCCGTCCCACGTGTCCGGGCGCTCGTAGGCCTCGTTGTGCAGCTCGATGCCGTAGACGTCCTGCGCCATGTCCAGCAGGCAGTCCTCGATCCAGCGGATCTTGAGGTTGCGGGGCCTGCCGCGGTCGGCCGGGGAGTCCGGGCCGAGCGGCCACATCTCGCCGTACCGGCCCTGGGTGAACAGGCGCTGCTTCACCTTCTCCGGGAAGTTGGACCACACGTTGCTCTGCAAGGTCACGACCTGCTCGCGGCGGGTGTTGCCCTCGGCGCGCTCGCGCCACAGGACGCGGCCGTTGCGGCGGTGCCAGCGGGCGTCGTAGACGCGGATCGCGACCTGGTCGCCCATCATGGCGCGCAGCGTGCACGCGAACGTGAGGCCGACCGGGCCGCCGCCGACGACGTCGACGCGCAGCGGCGGACGACCCGCCGGGCGCGGGGGCAGCGGCGTGACCGTGGCCAGTTCCGTCTCCGGCACCGGGCCCACGGCGGGGGTGCTCGGCAGCAGGCCCGGGGTGTTGTTGGGCCTCGGGAGTCGCAGCAGCTTCGTCTGGGCGACAAAGGGGTTCCCGGTCATGAGCGGCCAGCCTCCGGTGCGTCAAGCGGTGATCTTCGCGGTACAGCTACATCACGCATGGCGGAGGGGTTCGGTTCACTCTTTTTTCGAAGCGGAACACCCCCAGGTCAGCGGCTCATCACAGGGGTGTCCGCGTAGGGGGTTGATCGGCGAAACTATCGTCCGAGGCCCGCTTCGGCCGCGCCGAGCCGTCCGACGATCTCGTCGGTGCGCGCCAGCGCCTCGGTGCGGCGCGGCGTCGGGGGGAACGAGGCGAGGTCGATCACCCGGATCGGCGGCCCCAGCTCCACCAGCGTCGGGCGGTACCTGGCCTCGTCGACGTGCCACCCCTGCGGCCCCTGCACGAACCGGAACCGGGCGATCAGGCCCTCCTCGGTGGTGCCGCGCGGCTCCTCGTGCTTGGCGGCCTCGTTGCCCATCCCGTAGACGACCCACTTGCCCGCGATCTGCTCCATCGGCTGCACGGTGTGCACGTGCGTGCCGATGATCAGGTCGATCGCCGGGTCGGCCAGGATCGTGGCCGCCATCGTCCGCTGCTCCAGGGTCGGGTCGGCCTCGTACTCGGCTCCCCAGTGCAGGCTCGCGACCACGACCTCCGCGCCCGCCGCCTTGGCCGCGCGGCCCGCCTCGATCACCTTCTGCGGGTCCAGCGGGTTCGCCGTCCACGGCTCGGGCAGCGGGATCCCGTTGAAGCCGAAGGTGAACGAGACCTGCGCGACCTTCACGCCGTTGGCGTCGAGGATCAGCGGTCTCGCGGCTTCCTCGGGGGTGCGGGCGGAGCCGGTGTGCTTCATCCCGACCGAGTCCAGGACGTCCAACGTCGTCCGCACGCCCCGCACGTCGCGGTCCAGCGTGTGGTTGGACGCGGTCGAGCAGCTGTCGTACCCGAGGTCGACGAGGGCTTTCGCGACCTCCGGCGGCGCGCTGAACGCGGGGTAGCCGAACGTCGGCTCGCCGGGCGCGGACAGCGGCGTCTCCAGGTGGCAGATCGACAGGTCCGCCGCCACGGCCGGGCGCAGGCCCTCCAGCAGCGGCCCGAAGTCGAGCTTGCCGCCGCCGTCCGCCTTGGCCTGCTCGGTCAACGCCGGGTGGATGAGGATGTCGCCGCCCGCGGCCAGCGTGAACGACCGGGGCGGTGGCGCGGCGGGAACCCCCGGTGGCGGCGCGGTCGAGGACGACGACGCGGCCACCGGGGTGCCGGACGTGCCGGTGCACGCCCCCAGGACGGCGCAGGCGGCCAGTACCGCCGTCAGCCGCCCGCGCCGGTCCTTCAGCGGTGCCGCCTGAGCCGGGACACCACGAGCGCGACCACGGCGAGGCCCAGCACCAGCGGCAGTGCCCGCTTGAGCACGGGAACGCCCGCGGTGCCGAGCAGGTCGATCGCCTCGACCTCCTCCGCCTGGTCCGGAACGGCTCTGAGGTGCTGCTGGCTCACGGCGGTGTCCTCGGGGGCGTCGGGGGTGGTGTCCCCGCCAGCCTCCTCCGTTCCGAGCCTGCTCGCCAGGCATCCGGCGAACTGATCGATGATCTTGCCCCCGACCTCGGCGATCAGGCCCCTGCCGAACTGCGCGGGCCTGCCGGTGATGCTCAGGTCCGTCACGACCTCGCAGCGCGTGCCGCCGTCGACCTCGCCGAGCACGGCGGTGACCGTCGCGGCGGCCGTGCCGTTGCCCCGGACGTCCTTGCCGGACGCCTTCATCACCATCCGGCGGGAGCCCTCGTCGGTTTCCAGGAACTCGCCGGATCCCTTGTACATCAAGGTGATCGGGCCGAGCTTCACCTTCACGGTCCCGGTGAACTTCTCCCCGTCGACCCCGGTCAGGGTGGCGCCGGGCATGCACGGCGCCACCCTCTCCGGATCGACGAGCGCGGTCCACACGGTCCCGACCGGGGCCGGGACCGTGAACTCGTGCTCCAACCTCATGCGCCCACCGCTGCGGTCAAGGCCCGCCCGGTCAGGACGCGCGCCAGGTGCGAGCGGAACTCGGCGTCGGCGTTGCCGTCCGTCGTCGGGTTCGTGCCCTCCGCCGCGCGGGCCGCGGCGGCGGTGATCGACTCGGCGGTGGCGGGCTGCCCGACCAGTGCCTCCTCCACGCCGTGCGCGCGCACCGGGGTCGGCCCCATGTTGGTGAGCGCCACCCTGGCCTCGGCGATGGCGCCGTCCGCCACGCGGACGGCCGCCGCGACCGCGACGATCGACCACGCCTGCGCGACCCGGTTGAACTTCTCGTAGTGCGCGCTCCAACCGGTCAGCTTCGGCACCCTGATGTCGACGAGGATCTCGTTCGGCTCCAGCACGGTGGTGAAGTAGTCGACGAAGAACTCCGCCGCGGGCACCTCCCGCCGCCCGCCCGGCCCGATGATGACCATCGTGGCGTCCATCGCCAACGCGGGCGCGGGCAGGTCGCCCGCCGGGTCGGCGTGCGCCAGGGCCCCGCCGAACGTGCCGCGGTGCCGCACCTGCGGGTCCGCGACCTCGTCGGTGGCCAGCGCCAGCAGCCGGGCGTGGTCGTGCACCAGGTGGTCGCGCTGCACCTCGTAGTGCGTGGTCATCGCCCCGATGAGCAGCGAGTCGCCGTCGTCGCGGACGCCGGTCAGCTCGCTCAGGTTCGACAGGTCCACGACCACGTTCGGCGCGGCCAGCCTCATCCGCAGCACCGGGATCAGGCTCTGGCCACCCGCCATCACCTTGGCGTCCTCACCGGCCTCGGTGAGCGCCCGCACCGCCTCCTCGACCGAGGACGGCGCCACGTAGTCGAACTCCGCGGGGATCACTCCGCACCTCCCTGCGCGTCGATGGAACCGAGGCCGCCCGCCGCGACGGGTGTCGTCGGCACGCCTCGCTGCTTGCCCTCGTGCACGGCCTTCCACACCCGCATCGGCGTGCAGGGCATCTCGATGTCGTCCACGCCGAAGTGCCGCACGGCGTCGATCACGGCGTTGACCACGGCCGGGGTCGAGGCGATCGTGCCCGCCTCGCCGACGCCCTTGACGCCCAGCGGGTTCGAGTCCGCCGGGGTCACGGTCCGGTCCGTCGTGAAGTGCGGCAGGTCCGCCGCGGACGGGAGCAGGTAGTCCGCCAGGGTCGCCGTCGTGAGGGTGCCCGACTCGTCGTGCACGGCCTCCTCGAACAGCGCCTGCGCGATGCCCTGCGCCAACCCGCCGTGCACCTGGCCCTCGACGATCAGCGGGTTCACCACCTCGCCGATGTCGTCGACGCAGACGTACGAGCGGATCTTGACCGCGCCGGTCTCGGTGTCGACCTCCGTCGCGCACAGGTGGGTGCCGTGCGGGAACGAGAAGTTCGTCGGGTCGAACGTCGACTCGGCGTCCATGCCCGGCTCCATGCCGTCCGGCAGGTTGTGCGCCACGTGCGCCGCCAGCACCACGTCGGTGAGCGCGGTGCTGGTCCCCGTGCCGCGCACGGAGAACTGCCCGGCGGAGAAGTCCACATCGGACTCCGCGCACTCCATCAGGTGCGCGGCCAGCGTGCGGGCCTTGGCCAGCACCTTGTCCGCCGCCAGCACGATCGCCGTGCCGCCGACGGCCAGCGACCGCGACCCGTAGCTGTCCATGCCCTTGTGCGACGACTGCGTGTCGCCGTGCAGCACCTCGACGTCCTCGAACGGCACGCCGAGCCGGTCCGCCACGATCTGGCTCCACGCCGTCTCGTGCCCCTGCCCGTGCGGCGAGGTGCCGGTGATCAGCTCGACCTTGCCGGTGGGCAGCATCCGGATCGCCGCGTGCTCCCATCCGCCCGCGCCGTAGCGCAGCGACCCGAGCACCCGCGACGGCGCGAGGCCGCACATCTCGGTGAACGTCGAGATGCCGATGCCGAGCTGGACCGGGTCACCGCTCTCCCGCCGACGCGCCTGCTCCTGCCGCAGCTCGTCGTACTTGAACAGCTCCATGGCCCGGTCGGTCGCGGCCTCGTAGTTGCCCGAGTCGTAGGTGAGCCCGCAGACCGTGGTGAACGGGAACTCCTCGTGCTTGATCCAGTTCTTGCGGCGCAGCTCCATCGGCTCCATGTCGAGCTCGACGGCCAGCTCGTCCATCAGCCGCTCGATCGCGAACGTGGCCTCGGGCCGTCCGGCACCGCGGTAGGCGTCCGTCGGCACCTTGTTGGTGAACACGTTGACGCAGGTGAACCGGTACGCGGGGAACTTGTAGATGGCGTTGAACATGAACGCGCCGAGGATCGGCACGCCCGGCGTGACCAGCCGCAGGTACGCGCCCATGTCGGCGAGCAGGTCGACCTTGAGGCCGGTGACCGTGCCGTCGCGGCGGGCGGTGATCGTGAGCTGCTGGATCTGGTCGCGGCCGTGGTGCGCGCTGAGCATCGACTCGGTGCGCGACTCGGTCCACTTGACCGGCTTGCCGAGGCGGCGGGCGACCAGCAGGGTCAGCACTTCCTCGGGCGTGACCTGGAGCTTGCCGCCGAACCCGCCGCCGACGTCCGGCGCGATGACCCGCACCTTGTGCTCGGGGATGCCGAGCACGGCGGACAGCATCCACCGCAGGATGTGCGGGACCTGGGTCGCCGACCACATCGTGATCGACCCGCCGCCGGGGTCGACGACGACGGACCGGGGTTCCATGAACGCCGGGATGAGCCGCTGCTGGCGGAACGTCCTGGTGACCGTCACCTCCGCGTCGGCGATGGCCTGGTCGACGTCCGCGCCCGTCCCCGCCTCGGCGGAGTCGAACACCCAGGTCGCGCTCTTGTTGGTGCCCAGGTCCGGGTGCACGAGGTCGGCGCCGTCGGCGACCGCGGCGTTCATGTCCAGGACCACGGGCAGGTCCTCGTACTCGACGTCGATCGCGGCCAGCGCGTCGTGCGCCTCGTAGTCGCTGCGGGCGATCACGACGGCGACGCCCTCACCGGCGAAGTTGACCTGCCCCACGGCCAGCGACGGGGCCGGTGGCGCGAGCATGTCCTCGGTGATCGGCCACGCGCACGGCAGGCTGCCCTGCTCGTCGGCCACGTCCTCGCCGGTCAGCACCAGCAGCACGCCGGGCATGTCGGTGGCCGCGCTGACGTCGATGCTGACGATCTTCGCGTGCGCCATGGGGCTGCGGAGCACGGCCATGTGCAGCATCCCGGCCATCTGATGTTGTCGGTCCAGCGGGTGTCGCCGGTGATCAGCCGCGCGTCCTCCTTGCGCAGCCTCGCCCGGCCGATCTCCGGTTCGGCGGTCGCGGTCATTCCCCGCCCCCGACGTGCGAGTGGGTGACCTGCTCGGCCTCGGGGCCCGCGCCGGGCCGCATCTCGTGGGCGGCGGCGCGGACGGCCTTCACGATGTTCTGGTAGCCGGTGCACCGGCAGAGGTTGCCCTCCAGGCCCTTGCGGACGGTCTCCTCGTCCGGGTCCGGGTGGTCGGCGATCAGGTCGAGCGACTGCATGATCATGCCGGGGGTGCAGAACCCGCACTGGAGCGCGTGGTTCTCGTGGAACGCCTTCTGCACGGGGTGGAGCTGCCCGTCGCGGGCGAGCCCCTCGATCGTGGTGACGTCCCGGCGGTCCGCCTGCACCGCGAACACGGAGCACGACTTCACGCTGTGGCCGTCGAGGTGGACCGTGCACGCGCCGCAGTTGCTCGTGTCGCACCCGACGACGGTTCCGGTTTTGCCTAGTCGTTCTCGCAGGTAGTGGACCAGCAGCAAGCGCGGTTCCACCTCGTCGGTGTAGCTGACGCCGTCCACGTTGACGGTGATGCGCATGAAACCCTCCAGGCCAGTGGTGGGTGACCGTTGTCACATCACCCTAACTCCGCTACCTGTGGATCGCGCCGTCCAGAATCGTCAATCGCTCACCGCGACCGCCCCAACGCAGAGCGATGATCTCGGCCGCGATCGACACCGCCGTCTCCTCCGGCGTGCGCGCGCCCAGGTCCAGCCCGATCGGCGACGCCATCCCGGCCAGCTCACCCTCGGTCACGCCCGCCTCGCGGAGCCGCCGCAACCGGTCGTCGTGCGTGCGCCGCGACCCCATCGCGCCGACGTACGCGAGCTTCAACCGGAGCGCGACCTCCAGCAGCGGGACGTCGAACTTCGGGTCGTGCGTCAGCACCGCGACGACGGTCCGCTCGTCCACGCGCCCGGCGTCGGCCTGCGCGGCGAGGTACCGGTGCGGCCAGTCCACGACGACCTCGTCGGCTTCCGGGAACCGGCTCGCGGTCGCGAACACCGGCCGCGCGTCGCACACCGTGACGCGGTAGCCGAGGAACGTGCCGAGCCGGGCCATCGCGGAGGCGAAGTCGATCGCGCCGAACACCAGCATCCGCGGCGGCGGCTCGAACGAGTTCACGAACACCGTCATGCCCTCGCCGCGGCGCTGCCCGTCCGGCCCGTAGTGCAGCGAGCCGCTGCGGCCGGTCGCGAGCATCCCGCGCGCGTCGTCCACGACCGCGTCCGTCGCGCGAGCCGACCCGAGCGTCCCGGACACCCGGTCCGGCCAGATCACCACGCGGCGGCCCAACCGGTCGGCGTCGGGGTGCTCGATGATCGTCGCGATGGCGACCGGCACCTCCGCGCGCACGGCCTCGTGGATCTCGGCCAGCTCGGGGAACGTGGTGGCGTTGATCGACTCCACGTAGACGTCGATGATCCCACCGCAGGTCAGACCCACCGCGAACGCGTCGTCGTCGCTCACGCCGTAGCGCTGGAGCACCGGCTGGTCCTCGGCGACGACCTGCTGCGCGAGGTCGTAGACGGCCCCTTCGACGCAGCCGCCGGACACGCTGCCGGTGACCTCGCCGTCCGGCCCGACCAGCATCGCCGCGCCGGGAGCCCGCGGCGCGGAGCTGAAGGTCGCCACGACCGTGCCGACCCCCACGGTCTGCCCGTCCGCGACGCGGCGGGCGAGTTCGTCGAGCACATCACGCACGGTTGATCTCCTTGAGCAGGTGGCGCAGGGTGTCGAGGCTGTGACCCGCCAGGAGGCGGTCCACGTGCGGCAGGGCCGCGATGATCCCGGACTGGGTCGGCGCGTAGCCGTCCTTGCCCGCGTGCGGGTTGACCCAGATGACGGCGTGCGCCAACCGCCTCAACCGGGCCAGCTGCTCGCCCAGCAACGCGGTGTCACCGCGTTCCCACCCGTCCGAGAACACCACGACGACGGCGCGCCGCGCCACCCCGCGCTGCCCCCACCGGTCCAGGAACACCTTGATCGTCTCACCAAGCCGAGTCCCGCCCTCGTAGTCCGGCACGGCGCGGGTGGCCGACAGCAGGGCGAACTCGGCGTCCCGGTGCTTGAGCTGACGACTGACCCTCGTGAGCCGCGTGCCGAGCGTGCACACCTCGGTCGGCATCGCGCGTGCGACGACGTGCGCGAACCGCAGCAACGCGTCCGCGTAGGGCGACATCGACCCCGACACGTCGACCAGCAGCACCACCTTGCGCGGCCGCGTGCCCTTGCGCCGGTACCGGGGCCGCACGGGCTCACCGCCGGACGCGAGCATCGCCCGCAACGTCCGCCTCGGGTCGAGCTGCCCGCTCCTGGCCTTCCGGGCCCGCAACGCCCTCCGCTTGGGCGGAACCGGCTCGAGCGTCGCGATCAACTCCCGCAGGTGCGCCTTCTCGGCCGGGGTCAACCCGGCGATGTCCTTGTGCCGCAGGACCTCGGTGTCGCCGGCGGCCGTGGCGAGCCGCCCACCCCGCCCGTCCTGGCTTTCTCCCCCGTTGAGCGCGGCGAGCTGGGTGGCCCGCAACTTCCGGTGCCGCGCCCTCCGCGGCGGTTCACCCCCGAACCAGGCCTCGAACGCGGCGTCGTACCGCGGCAGGTCGTCGGGCTCCCCGCACAACGTCAACCGCCCCGCCCAGTACAGGTCGTCCCGGCTGCCGGGATCCACCAACCCGACCGCGCCGACGTACGCCTGCACCCGCTCGGGCCCGCACCCGACACCCGCTTGGCGCAGCGCGCGGGCGAACCCGACGTATCCGGTCAGAACCGTCATCCCACAATTGTGCGCCTCCCCGAGTTGGAGGATCGTCCGAAGAATCTCAACTGGCGACTACCCCAGCACCCCCGACGCCAGCGCACGCGTGGCGTCTTCGCGGTACTTGAGGACCGCTCCCAGGGTGGTGGCCGCTGTTTCGGCGTCCAGTTCGGTGCGGCCCAGCGCGAGCAAGGCACCAGCCCAGTCGAGGGATTCGGCCACGCCCGGTGGTTTCAGCAGGTCGAGGTCGCGGAGTTTGCCGACGGCTGTGGCGATCTGGGTGGCGAGGTGTTCGGTGACGCCCGGTTGGCGGCGTTGGATGATCTCCACCTCGCGGGACAGGTCGGGGTGTTCGAGCCAGTGGTAGAGGCAGCGGCGTTTCAGGGCGTCGTGGACTTCGCGGGTGCGGTTCGAGGTCAGGATGACGATCGGGGGGACCAGGGCGCGGATCTCGCCCAGCTCGGGGATGGTGACGGTATTGCTGTCCAGGACCTCCAACAGGAAGGCCTCGAACTCGTCGTCGGCGCGGTCGACCTCGTCGACCAGCAGCACGCACGGGGACTCCTCCAACGCCCGCAGCAGGGGCCTGGCCAGCAGGAATCGGCGGGTGTAGAGGGACGCTTCGGCGGTGTCCGGGTCGAGGGTGGAGCCTGCGGCCTCCATGGCGCGCAGGTGCAGGAGTTGCCGGGGGAAGTCCCAGTCGTAGAGGGCCTGGGACGCGTCGATGCCCTCGTGGCACTGGAGCCGGATCAGCGGCAGCGAGAGGGCCTGGGCCAGTGCCAGGGCCAGGGACGTCTTGCCGGTTCCCGGCTCACCCTCGCAGAACAGGGGGCGGTGCATCTTCAGCGCCAGGAACGCGGCCGTCGTCACCCCGGCGTCGGGCAGGTACCCGACGCGGTCCAGCTCGGCGGCGAGCTCGTCCGGCGTCACGCCCTGAGGGTACGGCCAGGGTCGCGGATCCGGGGGACGTCAGGGTCCGCCCCCGATGTTTTCGCAGCTCCCGGACGGCATCGTCGTACCCATGACGAACAACGTGCTCAACGAGACCACCGACAAGGTCAAGAAGCTCCGCCGCAGCCGGGACGACAAGATGCTCGGCGGCGTGTGCGGCGGCGCGGCGAAGCTGATGGGCATCGACGCGACCCTGCTGCGCATCGGCCTCGTGGCCGCGACGCTCTTCGGCTTCGGCACCGGCGCCATCCTCTACGTCGCCTGCTGGGTGCTCATCCCCGAGGAGTCCAGTACCCCGGACCTCTACCAGCCGCAGGACACCCCGCACACCTTCTAGTCACCGTGGGAAGCCAGGGACACCCGGCATCGTCTGCCACGGGTGGGGTCCGGCCAGCGGCCGGTACTCCACGCCCAGCGCGTCGAGCCGGGGCAGGTGGTGGGTGGCGAGCCGGTCGAGGAACTCCTCCTCGTCGCGCTCGCCACCACTCCACACGACCTCGGCGAACGCGGCCAGCCTCGGGAACGCCGCGTAGTCCAGCCGCCGCGCCGAGTCCAGGTGCTCGGTCCACACGTTCGCCTGCGCGCCGATCACCCGCCCCGACTCCTCGCCCGTGAGCACTGAGGGCACCGGCTCGTACCGGTAGACGTCCGCGAGCGACAGCACCGTGCCCACCGGGATCGGCTCGTCCGGCGAGTCGGACTGCCGGTAGTCCAGGTACACGTGCCGCTCCGGGCACATCACCACGTCGTGGCCGCCGCGCACGGCCGCCACCCCCGCCTCCTCCCCGCGCCACGACGCCAGCACCGCGCCGTCCGGCAGCGGCCCGACCTCGGCGATCTCGTCCCAGCCGAACGCCCGCCGCCCGTGCGTCGCCAGGTGTTCCGCGATGGCCCGGATGAACCCGCCGTGCGCTTCCGTCGCGCCGGGCACCTCGTCGCCGCCGAGCCCGATCACCGCGCTGGGGAACACGTCCACCAGCTCGTCGAACACACCCCGGTAGAAGTCCACTGTGGACTCCTCGAGGTTCAGCACGTTCTCGTTGATCCCCCAGTCGGTCCAGACGCCCACGGGGTCACCGCTCCCCAGTTCGGGGTACGCCGCGATGGCCGCCTGGCTGTGGCCGGGCACGTCGATCTCCGGCACCACGGTCACGTGCCGCGCCGCCGCGTACGCCACGACCTCGCGCAGGTCGTCCTGCGTGTAGGAACCGCCGTGCGGTCGACCGGTCGACACCTTCGCGCGGCGGTCGCCGTAGCGCGACTCGGGCCGCCACGACCCGACCTCGGTCAGCCTCGGGTACCGCTTCACCTCGAAGCGCCAGCCCTGGTCGTCGGTCAGGTGCAGGTGCAGCACGTTCAGCTTGTGCGCCGCGATCAGGTCCACGTACCGCAGCAGGTCGTGCTTGGGCAGGAAGTGCCGCGCCACGTCGAGCATGCAGCCCCGCCACGGGAACCGCGGCCGGTCCTCGACCACGCACACCGGCAGGGACGGCGGGTCCGCGCTGATCGGCGCGGCCCGGAACGCGTCCGGCCCGCGCAGCTGCCGGAGGGTCTGGGCCGCGTAGAACGCGCCCGCCGCGTCGGCCGCCTCGACCGACACGCCCTCGGTGGTGACCGCGATCCGGTACGACTCCGGCGGTCCGTCGACGAACGACACCACCGGGTCGACGTGGAACGTCCGTCCCGCGCCGGGCGTGTAGGAGACGGGTCGTGGGAGCAGGCTCATCCCTTCACCGCCCCGGCGAGACCGGACACGAGCCTGCGCTGCACGAGCACGAAGAACACCAGCACCGGAATGGTCATCAGGGTCGAACCGGCCATGATCGCTCCCCAGTCGTTCTGGTCGGGTTTGACGAACGCCTGCAACGCCAGCGGCAGCGTCTGGTTCTCCGCGGCCGAGATGATGAACGTCTTGGCGAACAGGAAGTCGTTCCACGCGTGGATGAACGCCAGCACGCTCGTGGCCACCAATCCGGGCGCCACCAACGGGAACAGCACCTGCCACAGGAACCGGAAGCGGCTCGCGCCGTCCAGCGTCGCGGCCTCCTCCAGCTCCACCGGCACCGCCGCGACGAACCCGCGCAGCATCCAGATCGCGAACGGCATGCTGAACGCCAGGTGCACCAGCACCAGCGAGCCGAGGTGGTTCAGCCCGAACGCGGGCAGCGTGTCGCCGACCGACCGCATCATGAAGAACAGCGGCACGGTCAGCGCCTCCACCGGCACCATCTGCACCACCAGCAGCATGATCAGCATCGTCGTCCGGCCGCGGAACCGGAAGCGGGTCAGCGCCGTCGCCGCGAGGAACGACATCAGCAGGCTCAGCACCACCACGACCAGCGCCACGACCAGGCTGTTCAGGAAGTACCGGCCGAAGCTCTGCACGGTCAGCGCGCGGGTGAAGTTGTCCAGCGTCGGGGCCAGGGTCCACGGCCGCGGGTTCGCCGAGATCACCTCGTCGGCGGGCTTCAGCGCGGTCAGGACCATCCAGTACAGCGGGAACGCGATCACCGCGGCGACCACGACGGTGACGAGTTCGGCGACCAGCCTGCCGGGACGTTTCACAGCTCTTCTCCCGACTTCCGCAGCGCCCGCAGGTAGCCGATGGTGATCAGCAGCAGCAACGCCGTCATGACGACGCCGATGGTCGCGCCGAGGCCGTACTCGGACGCGGCGAAGGCCTGCTGGTAGGCGTAGACGTTGAGGACGAGGTTGCGGCCCGCGATGCCGCCGCCGTTGGTCATCACGTAGATCTGGGTGAACACCTTGAAGTCCCAGATGATCGACTGGATCGTCACGACGAGGATCAGCGGGCGCAGCAGCGGGAGCATGACGCTGCGCGCGGTGCGGACCGTGGACGCGCCGTCGAGCGCGGCGGCCTCGACGACCTCCTGCGGGATGGCCTTGATGCCCGCGTAGAGCGTCACCATGACGAACGGGAACGAGCACCAGATCACCTGCGCCGCGACGAGGCCGAAGGCGAGCCAGCGGTCGAACGTCCAGGAGAACCCGGTGCTGCCGAGGATCTCGTTGACCAGGCCGAAGTTCGCGTCGAACAGGAACAGCCAGATCGTCGAGCCCGCGACGGCGGGGGTCGCCCACGCGCCGAGCGCCGCCAGGAACAGCAGCATCCGCGCCCAGGGGCGGACCCTGGTGGCCAGGACGGCGAGCACCGCCCCGACCACCAGGGTGCCGACCACGCAGGTCGCGGCGAAGCCGACGGTCTGCCACAGCACGGTCCAGAACTGCGGGTCCGCCAACAGCTTCGCGTAGTTGCCGAGCCCGAGGAACACCAGTGGCGCGCCGCCGCTGACCTGCTCCTGGCCGTAGTCGAACAGCGAGATCAGCACCAGCTGGTAGATCGGGTAGGCCATCAGGCCGCCGAGCACCAGCAGCGCCGGGGTGAGGTAGGCGAACGCGGTCCGCCCGTCTCCCCTGGCCATGCGCTGCGTCACGAGGTGAAGGCCGCGTTCATGGACTCGGCGGCCGTCTTGGTGGCGGTCTCGACGTCCTTGCCCTCGGCGGCGATCTGCTGGAGCATCGTCGGGATCACGGCCTGGGCGTCGATCTTGGCCCACGACGGCGTGACCGGCACGAACCTGGTGCCCGCCTCGAGGGTCTTGATGAACGGCTGCTCGAAGGCGTCGTCCTTGGCCACCTCGGCCTGCACGTCGGCGAACGTCGGCAGGTTGCCCATGGCCTGGAACATCTTCCGCTGGTACTGCTTGCCGCCGAGGAGCTGGAGGAACTGGTTCGCGAGGGTCTTGCGCTCGGTGCCCTT